>JAEEGG010011187.1_pt1 | contig 19647 bp, 14 predicted proteins | sample 9134161 | NCBI WGS metagenome assembly JAEEGG01 (sample SAMN16246543, study PRJNA631951) | gut metagenome | biome: gut microbiome; feature: rumen; material: CR-attached | host: Bos | place: Iran: Karaj | collected 2018-10 | reverse complement strand
CCTCGGATTTCCGGCCGGCGGGGGACGATCGGTTTTCGCCGGCGGCACGAACGGCATTTTTATCATCGGAGCGGTTTTTTCGGCAATGTTACACAATTTAACTAAAAAAACACGTCTGCGCGGTTGAAAAATAAAAAACAGCGTGTAAAGTATTTGAATAAAATATGCGCATAACCTCAACTCATCAAATACAGGAATGGAGCGAATGATTCCAGTCGTCATCACAGGCCGCGGCCTTATCACCCCGATCGGAATGAGCCTGTCCGAAAATCTGGAGGCCCTGAAAACCGGAAGAAGCGGCATCAAGCTGGTTCCTTACTGGCACGAACTCGAACTGGATTCGCAGATCGCCGGCACGGTGAACCTGGAAGGCTTCGAGTGCCCCGCTTTCGACCGCAAGCAGCTCCGTTTCATGACGCAGAGCGGCGTCATGGCCGTGGCGGCCGCCTACGAGGCGATCACCGAGGCGGGCTACACCATGGAGACGCTTCCCGGCTCGAAAATGGCCGTGATCACCGGCTGCGGCGGCAGCAGCTACGCGGAGTATTACAAGTCGATCATGACGTATGAACGGACGCATTCGGTGCGCAAGATCTCCCCGTTCAGCATCCCGCGCATCATGCCGTCGTCCGCGGTCGCGAACCTGTCGCTGGTCTACAAGATCGGCGGGGAAAGCTACGACGTGAGCTGCGCCTGCACAAGCGGCGCTGTGGCGCTCATCCAGGCGATCCGCCTGATCCAGTCCGGCGCGTACGACATCGTCATGGCGGGCGGCTGCGAAGAACTCTGCTGGCAGCAGGCTCTCGGGTTCGGCGCGATGCACGCGCTGTCGCACAACTTCAACGAAGAGCCGGAAAAGGCGAGCCGTCCGTTCGACAAACAGCGCACCGGATTCGTGCTTTCCGAGGCCGCCGGCATCATGATCCTGGAAAGCGAGGCCCACGCGAAGGCGCGCGGCGCGAAAGTCTACGGCAGGATCAGCGGCTTCGCGTGCAACAGCAACGCCTGCGACATGGTCGCGCCGAGCAGGGAAGTCTCCGCGGCGGTCATGTCCGACGCCATCGCGAACGCCGGGCTTCAGCCGTCCGACATCGACTACGTGAACACGCACGGCACGGGCACGCCGGTCGGCGATCCCGTTGAGGTCGACGCCCTGAAGAGCGTGTTCCACGAGCACGGCGCTTCCCCGATGATCAACAGCACGAAGTCCCTGACCGGACACCCGATCGGCGCGGCCGGCGCCATCGAACTGATCTTCTGCTCCCAGATGATCGAACATTCGTTCGTCAGTCCGTCCATCAACGCCGACGACATTGAGGAATCCATGGCATGGGCGGACATCGTGCGCACCACGCGCATGAACGTCCCGATCCGCCATGCGCTCAGCAACAGTTTCGGATTCGGCGGCACCAACGCCGCGATCATCGTTTCCCGCGAAGACGCCTGAGGTCGTTTCCATGCCCCCGGAGTTTTATCCGACGGGCGCGGCCGTCATGGCGCCGATCGCCGGGCACACCGACATCCCGTTCCGCCGCATGATACGGCGTTTCGGCTGCCGCCATGCGTTCACCGAAATGATCGATGCGGGCTCCCTCGTGTTTCAGGGGGAGAAGACGCTCCGCCTGGCCCGGCGCGGCTCCGACGCGGGCTTCCTCGGCGTCCAGCTGGTCGGATCCGACCTCCCCACGCTCAAACGCGCCGCGGAGATCATCAACGGCATGGATTTCGACGTGCTGGATTTCAACCTCGGCTGCCCGGCTCCGAAAGTCGCCCGCAAATGCGAAGGCATCCGGTTCGCGCTGGAGGACCCGGACGGCGCGGTCCGCGCGTTCGAAACGCTCGTTTCGACCTCCCGGCTCCCGGTCACGGCGAAAACGCGCATCCAGGACGAAAACGACCCCGCGCCGACGATCGCGTTCTGCCGCCGGCTGCGGGACGCGGGCGCGAAGTCGATCACGATCCACGGCCGCCTCATGAAGAATTTCTACTCCGGGCCGGTCTTTTACGGGATCATTTCCGTGGTCCGCGAATCGCTCGATATCCCGGTGGTCGCCAACGGCGGCGCCATGGACGGAGCATCGTTCCGCACGCTTCTGCGGGAGACCGGATGCGCCGCGGGCATGGTCGCGCGGGGCGCGCTCGGCAATCCGTGGATCTTCCGCGAGATCGCCGATCCGGCAGCGCCGCCGCCCGACGTGGCGGAGTTCACGGAGACCATCCGCGTCTACATGGAGGACATGCTGGACTGCTACGGGCCGGAGTTCGCGTATGTGGTGGCGCGGAAGTCGCTGCTGGAGTTCCTGCGCGGACGCGGCTACCCCGGCGCGCTCCGGGCGTCCGTTTCGTTCATGGATTCCGCCGATGCGCTGAATCGTCTGCTGGACGCGGTCGCGGCAGGGCCGACGGAACGCTACCTGGAAAATCTGGCGCTGCACCCGGAATCCGTGGAACGGAAGCTTGTGCGCGACCGCTGAGAAAAAATGAGGGAAAAACGAGATCGTGTCAGCCGCGGCGTTTTGCGGCGACGGCGCGGCGCATGTCCATGTCGTCCTGCTTGCGGCGGAGCGTCTCGCGTTTGTCGCCGAAGGTCTTGCCGCGCGCGAGGCCGAGCTCGACTTTCACGTGCATTCCCTTCAGATACATTTTCAGGGGGATGAGGGCGAGGCCCTTCTCCTTGACCTTGTTGGCGAGGCGCAGGATCTCCTTTTTGTGCATGAGGAGCTTGCGGGGGCGTTTCGCCTCGTGGTTGAAGCGGTTGCCGAACGCATAGAGCGAGATGTGGATGCCGTATGCCAGCAGTTCGCCGTTTTCGATGCGGGCGAAGCAGTCCTGAAGCTGAACGCTGTGTTCGCGGCAGCTCTTGACCTCGGTGCCGACCAGCACGATCCCGGTCTCGCACGTTTCGAGGATCTCGTAGTCGTGAAACGCCTTCCGGTTGCGGGCGATGACCGGATCGGAGCTGTTTTTCTCGTCTTTCTTCTTTGCCGAAGCCATGGGAGCCGCCGGGTGTTACGTATGCAGGAATTTCGCGGCTTTCGCGCGGAATTCCGCCTGTTTCGGGTAGTTCGCGGCGGTGAGGCCGAGCGAAGCGATCGCCTTCGCCTGTTCGCAGGTCAGACCGGACGGGATCTCCACGAAGATGCGGACGATCTGGTCGCCGCGCGCGCCGCCCTTCAGCGCGGGGACGCCTTTGCCCCTCAGACGCAGCAGCGTGCCGTTCTGGGTGCCGGGCGCGATCTTCATGCGCGTGCGGCCGGAAATGGTCGGCACGTCCACGATGCCGCCCTGAAGCGCGCATTCGAGCGAGATGGGCAGTTCGCAGATCAGGTCCTGGCCTTTGCGTTCGAAGACGCTGTGCGGGCGCAGACCGATGATGACGTAGAGATTGCCCGCCGGGCCGCCGCCGGTCCCGGGAGCGCCCTGGCCGGTGACGCGGAGTTTCGAGCCCTCGTTGACTCCCGGCGGGATGTGGATCTGGAGCTCCTTGTTGACACGCACGGTGCCGCGGCCGCCGCAGCGTTTGCACGGACGCATGATGATGCTGCCGGTGCCGTGGCATGCCTGGCAGGGCTCCTGCTGCTGGAAGAACCCCTGGCCGGAAACGGTGAAGCCTGAGCCGCCGCAGGAGGGGCAGGATTTCCGGGTGGAGCCGGGCTCCGCGCCTGAGCCGCCGCAGGAGGGACAGGTCTCGTCCTTGGCGAGGCGGATCTTCTTGTCCGCGCCGAGGATGGCGTCCTCCAGGTCGATCTCCACACGGCAGTTCAGGTCTTCGCCTTTGCGGGCGCCGGAGGCCGAACGCCGCCGCGCGCCGCGGCCGTTTCTCATGCCGCCGAGCAGGTCGTCGAACGAGAATCCGCCGTCGCCGCCGCCGAACACCTGGCTGAAGATGTCGCGCGGATCGGAGAAGCCGGAGAAATTGAAACCGCCGCCGGAGAACCCGCCGCCCGGACCGCCGGAGAATCCGCCGGTCCCGGGGCCGTAGCCCTGGCCGCCGGTGCGCTCGAAGACGTCGGGCCCGAACTGGTCGTACTGCTTGCGCTTCTTCTCGTCGCTGAGGACTTCATAGGCGCGGGAGACTTCCTTGAACTTCTCTTCCGCGGCCTTGTCCCCGGGGTTCTTGTCGGGGTGGTATTTGACGGCGAGCTTGCGGTACGCCTTCTTGATCTCGTCCGCCGTCGCCGTTTTGGATATTCCCAGTATGTCGTAATAATCCTTTGCCATGGATGATCCCTCGGTATTGCCTGTTTGCCTGAACTTATTTCGCCTGAAAACGAAGACCCGCCGGAGAGGATCGAGCCGCCCCCGGCGTGTCTGGAACGCTTATTCTCCGTCCTTCTTTTCCCCGGCCGGGCCGGAGCTGACCACGACCATCGCGGGCTTCAGCAGCCGCGAACCGCATTGGTAGCCGCGGCTCCACTGGCGGATCACAATGCCGTTCGGCACGGTGTCGGACGCCTCCTCGGCGACCGCCTCGTGAAGCGCGGGATCGAACGGCTTGCCTTCGGCGTCGATGACTGTGATGTCGAGGTCGGCGAACGCCTTGTCGAATTCCTTCTGGATGATCTCCATGCCCTGGATCAGGGATTCGAGCGAGCTGGACTTGCCGGCGGCGGCCACCGCCATGGTGAAATGGTCGAAGACCTGAAGGAACGGGAAGATGGTGTCCTGCGTGGTGTTGAGCCGCACATTCTCCATTTCCTTTGCCAGGCGCTTCCGCTGGTTGTCCATTTCGGCGAGGGCGAGGAGACGGAGACGTTCCGCCTCTTTCAGCTTCTCTTCCGTTTCCTTGAGCTGGGCCTCGAGCTTTTCGATCTTCGCGCAGTCGGCTTCGTACTCGAAATTCGCGTCGGCCATCGCGGACGCCGCGGCCTGCGCCGCCTCGTCGAATGCCGCCGTTCCTTTCGGCTCCATGGTGGGCATTTCGCGGGCTTCCGCGGCGGCATCCGCCTCTATCTTTTCGGCGTGGTCCACGCCGTGTTTCTTATTGTGCATGGTGTTTCTCCGGTTTTTGAATATGATTTTTTAATATAACGTGCCAACGCGCGTTTTTCAACCTTTGTCCGCGCAGGTGAACTCAAGTTCGCCGTCTTTTTTCACGCCGACGGTCAGAGTCATGCCCTCGTGCAGCTCGCCGGAGATCAGCTTCCGGGAAAGCGGCGTCTCCAGGTCGTTCACCAGCACGCGCTTCAGCGGACGCGCGCCGAACCGCGGATCGTAGCCGCGCTTGGCGAGCACGGTGCGCGCCTTCGGCGTGATCTCGAGCGCGACGCCCTGTTTGTTCAGGCGTTCGCGGAGCAGCCCGATCTGGATGTCGAAGATGGACTCGATCTGGGCGAGTTCCAGCGGCTTGAAGAGCAGGATGCCGTCGATACGGTTCAGGAACTCGGGGCGGAACTGCGCGTGCAGGAGCCTGTCGATCTCGGGGCGCACCTTCTCCGCGTCGCCGCCGCTCTCCAGCAGCAGGTCGCTGCCGAGGTTCGACGTCATGATGATGATCGTGTTCTTGAAGCTCACGGTGCGGCCGTGCGAATCGGTCAGCTGGCCGTCCTCCAGAATTTGCAGGAAGAGGTTGAACACGTCGGGATGCGCCTTCTCGATCTCGTCGAAGAGCACCACGGCGTAGGGTCTGCGGCGGACCGCCTCGGTCAGCTGGCCGCCTTCCTCGAATCCGACGTAGCCGGGCGCCGCGCCGATGAGCCGAGACACGCTGTATTTCTCCATGTACTCGGACATGTCGATGCGGATGATGGCGCGTTCGTCGTCGAACAGGTCTTCGGCGAGGGCGCGTGCGAGCTCGGTCTTGCCCACGCCGGTGGGGCCGAGGAACAGGAACGACGCGATGGGGCGTTTCGGGTCCTTCAGGCCGGAACGCGACCTCAGAACGGCGTCGGACACGGCCTCGACGGCTTCGTCCTGGCCGACGACCCGCAGATGCAGATGCTCGGACAGGTGCAGCAGCTTGTCACGTTCGCTGCGGACCAGCTTGGCGACCGGAATCGAGGTCCAGCGGCTCACGATGTCCGCGATGTCCTCCTCGGTCACCTCCTCCTTCAGGATGCGCTTGCCGGTCTCGTCGCCCGCGAGGGCTTTTTCCGCCTCGGCGATCTGCTTTTCGATGCCGGGGATGATGCTGAACCGGAGTTCGCCGGCGCGCTGGAGGTCGCTGTCGCGTTCGGCCTTTTCGAGCTCGCCTTTCGCGGTGTCGCGGCTTTCGCGGAGCGTCTGAAGCTTGCCGATGGCGTCCTTTTCGGCGTTCCACGAGGCGCGCATCGCCTTCGCCTTTTCCTTCATGTCGGCGAGTTCCTTTTCCAGTTCCTCGCGACGTGCCGCGCTGGCCTCGTCCTTCTCCTTGCGGAGGGCGGAGAGCTCGATCTCCATGCGCATGGACTTGCGTTCCGCCTCGTCGATCTCCTGCGGACAGGAATCGATCTCGGTGCGAAGCTTGGCCGCGGCTTCGTCGATCAGGTCGATCGCCTTGTCCGGCAGGAACCGGTCGGCGATGTACTGGTCGGAAAGCACGGCGGCAGCCACGAGCGCGCCGTCGCGGATCTTCACGCCGTGATGCAGCTCGTAGCGTTCCTTCAGGCCGCGCAGAATGGAGATGGTGTCCTCGACGGACGGCTGCGGCACCAGCACGGACTGGAACCGGCGTTCGAGCGCGGGATCCTTTTCGATGTACTTGCGGTATTCGTTGAGCGTGGTCGCGCCGATGCAGTGCAGTTCGCCGCGTGCCAGGGCGGGCTTCAGCAGGTTGCCCGCGTCCATGGAGCCCTCGGACGCTCCCGCGCCGACGACCGTGTGGAGTTCATCGATGAACAGGATCACGTCGCCGTTCGAGCCGGAGACCTCCTTCAGGACGGCTTTCAGGCGCTCCTCGAATTCGCCGCGGTACTTCGCGCCGGCGATCAGCGCGCCCATGTCGAGCGCCACCAGGCGCTTGTTCCGCAGGGATTCCGGTACGTCGCCCTTCACGATGCGGACCGCCAGCCCCTCGACGATGGCAGTCTTGCCGACGCCGGGTTCGCCGATCAGAACGGGGTTGTTCTTGGTGCGGCGGGCGAGGATCTGCACGGTGCGGCGGATCTCGTCGTCACGGCCGATCACCGGGTCGAGCTTGTTCTGGCGGGCGGCCTGCGTGAGGTCGCGTCCGTATTTTTCGAGCGCCTCGAACGAGGCTTCGGGATTCTCGTTGGTCACGCGCTGGTTGCCGCGGATCTCGACCAGGGTTTTTAGTAGCGTATCGGCCGTGAGTCCGGCTTTTTCGAGCGCGGCGGCGCAGGCGGCGTCCTTGTCGATCATCGCCATCAGCAGGTGTTCCACGCTGATGTACTCGTCCTTCATCTGCTCCGCGCGGTCGCGGGCCTCCACCAGGATGTTGCTGAAATCGCGCGACGGATACACGTCCGCGGCGTTCCCGGACACTTTCGGCAGTTTGGCCAGTTCGGCGTCCACTGCCCCGGATAGTAGCTGATTCGGAGTGCCGATGCGCTTCAGCAGCGACGGCAGCAGGCCGCCTTCCTGCCGCATCAGGGCGGCGAGCAGATGGATCGGACGGATCTCCTGATGCCCGTTTTCGCGGGCAACGATTCCGGCGGTTGCAAGGGCTTCGCGTGTTTTTTCGGTCATTTTCTGAATGTCCAGCATAATCACGACTCCTTGTTTTGTATGGTTGTTGATTCGGTTTGTTGTGATGCTGCCTGGAATGAAGCAAATCGCGTGCCAATATTTGAATCCATTCGAAATCAAGGGGTGCGGATTATTTGCGACAATATTTCGAGACAGAATGTCTCACTTGGGGCACGGTGATCGCGCGATTTGTCCTCACCGGTTCAGCCGGATGTCCACCGGCTTTTTTTCGGATGTTCCCTCCCGAACCTTTTCGGCACGAACAAAAAACAGAACCTGTGACAATGTGGCATATGTGCAGAAATGGCACACTTGGCCCTTATGACGCCGAATGAGCCGCGGATACCCCCCTACGAAAAAAACTTTCCGGGAAAATCAAACGATTTACCCGGAAAGAAAAGATCTTACACGTGTGGAAAGCAGTCGGCAAAAGCGTCTGCGCCGCTGCCGACATGCCGGAGGATTATGGGAGCTTGCTCGTAATCTTCGACAGGGCGTTCAGCATCGCGGTGCGCTCGGCGGGCTGAAGCCCCGCAAGAAGCTTTTCGCACAAGCTGTCGACGGTTTTGAGGCATTCATCCAGGAGAGTCTGGCCGTGGTCGGTGAGCGTGATCTGCACGGCGCGACGGTCTTCCGGGTTCTGGACGCGCTGGAGGAAATCTTTCTTCACGAGGGATTCGACGAGTTCGGACACGGTCGCCGGGGCAAGTTTCATGGCTTCCGCAAGTTCTTTCAGCGTGACGCCGTTCGGTTTGTCTTCGGTCAGACGGCACACGAGCGACATCGTCTGGTGCTGGCGGATGCTGACGTCGATGGTGGAAATGTTGCCGACGGTTTCAGCGGCCTCGCGGAAAGCATCATAGAGTCTTGAAACAGTCTTTCTGAGGGCTGCGGGATCGGAATTGGCCATGAATATACTCCGTTATGAGAGGTTGAAGTATGCAGAAAACATGATAATATACACCATGTCAAATATTATTGCAAATCGAAACAATCATTTTTCTGAAAAATAAGGCAAAGAAAATCAAAATGGTAGACCAAGGGCGAGCCTTGACTGAAGTAGTGCCTCGCTTCGCAACGGCACACAGCAAGCTGTGACGATATAGTGTCCGGCTCCGCTCGGACACGGACTAGTACGTGAGTTCCTTCATGGAGAACGGCTTGAACGACTTGATCTTCCGTTCGCGTTCCGCCGGGTCGACGCAGAGGTATTTCCAGCGGTTGAACGCGAAATCGTGCGGCATGTAGCCGGAGAGCCATTCGTGCGCCATCACGAAGCACATGGTGTGCGTCTCGAAGATCCAGGGACATTCCCTTTGCAGGAACCGGATCATCTCCTGCGACTTCGCGGCGTACGCGGCAGGATCGGAAATGGTCAGGAACTCGCGGTACATGGCGTCGTACACGTCGGACCGGTAGTTCACGCGGTTGCAGCCGCCGGCGTTCTCGCCGTAGAAGAGCTGGAGAAAGTTTTCGGCGTCGGGGTAGTCGGCGGTCCAGGAATAGCGGAAGAGCTGGATGCTGCCGGCGCGGAGCTTCTGGACGAAGCGCGGCCAGGTGTTGAACTCCGGCTGGATCTCGATGCCGATCTCCTTCATGTCGTTTGCCATGAGCTCGGCGGTCTGGCGGTAGAACGTGTCGCTGCCGGTCTGGTCGAACGTGATCACGAGCGGGCGTCCGGTCTTCGGGTCGATGCCGTCCTTGAACCCGGCGAGTTCGAGCTCGCGTTTCGCGGATTCGATGTCGCGGTGTCCGAGTTCGGGATTCGGCTCCGTGACCGCGCCGGGGACGCCCGGCGGGACGGGTCCGTAGGCGGCGGAGAACCGGCTGCCGGAGTGTTCGATGCGGCGTTCGCGGTCGAACGCGAGTGTGATGGCACGGCGGAGGTGCGGATTGCCGCCAAGGAGCGGATCGGTGAAATTGAAGCCGATGTAGTTGGTTTCGAGCTGGGGACGGGACAGCAGGCGGATGCCGCGTCCGCGCAGGGCGGGCGACAGCTGCAGGTCCTTGTTCACGACCGCCTCGAAACATTCGCTGTCCGGCACGTACAGGTCCAGACGGCCTTGCAGGAACATCAGCCATGAGGCGAGGGGCTGTTTCACGAGGTAACAGGAGATCCTGTCGGCGGCGGGCAGGGTGCGGCCGTCGGTTTCCGCATGGTAGCCGTCGTAGCGCTCCATTTCGATGATGTAATCCTTTTCCCAGCGGGTCAGGCGGAACGGACCGGATCCCTGCGGATGGTCCGCGAAGTCGTCGCCGTAATGCTCCAGAACGCGGCGGGAGACGACGGCGGTGTAGGGGAGCGCGAGGGCGTACAGGAACCGCGGGTCCGGCTTCTCCAGATGGATCACGAGCGTGCGGTCGTCCCTGATCTCCAATCCCTCGCACAAATTATCGTAGGGAGAGAGGTCGCCTTCCTCCGCGGCTTCCGTGCGCTTCCGGAACGCCTCCAGGCCGCGGATGCGGTCGCGGATCAGCCAGAGCCCGGGCGAACGCAGCCGCGTGTCGGCAAGGCGCAGGATGGAGAACGCCACGTCGCGCGCGGTGACCTTCCGGGCGGACTTATCGGTGCCTACGAACGCTTCGCCGTCCTGAAAGAACAGGTCGTCGCGCAGGACGCATGTGTATGCCGTGCCGTCGGGCGAGACTTCCGGCATGGCGGCCAGCATGCACGGTTCTAGGGCATATTCGCCCTCGGCGTAACGGTATTGAAGCAGCGTGTCGTAGAACGCGCCGCAGACGTACTGGCTGGTGGTGTCGGCGGCGAGCACGGGGTCGAGCGTGTTGATCTGCTTGCCGAGGCTCATCACGACGCGTTTGACGGTCGCCGGGTCTTCCTTCGGGCCGCCGCATGCGCTGAACAACGCGGCAAAGGCGAAAACAAGGACGGGCAGAACGGCGTGGAAAAGACGTTGCAGCAATGAGGTGGATTTCATTCGTCGTCCGGCCTTTCTCCCTCTTCCCGCATCCAGCGGTCAGCCGCGGCGATGGCGTCCTCGTAGGAAAAACCGCGTCCGACGAGACATCGCACGGCCTTTGCCTTGCGTTTGCGCGGATCGGGTTCGCGGCGGAACTGTGCGGCTTTGTGATGCAGGACCGCGACCGCGCTGTCCGCATCTTCGGACTTGCCTGATTCGCCTGCTTCCGCCGCCGTGTTGTCTTCCTCCTCGTTCCCGTTCAGGACCTGTTCGATGATCTCCGCCGGGATGCCGCGTTTTCTGAGCGCCATGCGGATGCGGGCGGGACCGTATCCGCGGGATCTGTAGGAACGCGCCACGTCTTCGGCGAGGAAATCGTCGTGAAGCGCGCCCATGCGTTTGACCGCAAGCACGGCATCGTCGATCTCGGCCGGGGAATAGAGTTTTTTCGCGGCGAGTTTCGAACGCAGTTCGTGCGTGGAAACGAGGCGTCTGGCGAGGATTTCCACGGCGGCGACGAGCGCGGTTTTCTTTTCCTTTTCGGGGGGCATGGCGCGGACCGGGTTCTTTCTGTTCAGTGTGATTCCGTGAAAAAGATACACCGGAAACCCGGAAAAATCAATCGTTCCCGCCGATAATTTCCGCAAAAAGCGCGCCGATGGGGAGGAACCGCTGGAACTTCACGCGGAGCAGCCTGCGGGAGATGTCCGTGTCGCTGCTGACGATGGTGCGGACGTAGTTGCCGGACCAGCCGTCCCAGAGTTCTTTCCTGTTGCAGTTGGACTCGATCAGGACCGCGCCGGTGGAGCCGACGAGGCTCTTCGCGAACTTCGTCGCGCACTCCTCCTTCAGCGCCTTGAGCTGTTCGATGCGGTCGGCGGCCACGGTCTTCTGCACCTTGTCCGGCATGTCCGCCGCCGGAGTGCCCTTGCGGGGCGAATACGGGAAGATGTGGATGTTCGCGAAGTCCGTCTTCCGCAGGAATTCGAGCGATTCCGCGAAATCGGCGTCCGTCTCGCCGGGGAACCCGACGATGATGTCCGTGCCGAGGTGGAGGTTCGGGATCGCCGCACGGGCGTATGCCGCATACTCGGCGAACTTCGCGGTGTCGCAGTGGCGGTTCATGGCCTTCAGGATCCTGTCGCAGCCGCTCTGAAGGGGCAGATGCAGGAATTCGCAGACTTTCCCGAGGTTGCGCTTCATGGCGTCGACGATCGGGAACAGCTCGTCGCAGGGCTCGGTGGAGCTCAGGCGGATGCGGAAGTCGCCGGGGATTTCGCACAGGCGGTCGATGAGCTCCGGCATCCCGGTCTTGCCCGCCTTGTAGTGGCACGTGTTCACGCCGGTCAGCACGATCTCCTGGAACCCGTCGTCCACGGCCTTTTGGAACTCGGCGGCGATCTCCTTCGGGTCGCGGGAACGTTCCGGGCCGCGGGCCGCCGGCACGATGCAGTAGGAACAGCTGTTGTTGCAGCCTTCCTGCACCTTGATGAACGCGCGGGAACGGAACGGGAACACGCCCTGCGCCTGTTCGGCGAAGATGCCCTTCGCGAGCTTGGGCGCAGCGGGGACGGCGCGTTTTTCCAGTAATGCCAGATATTCGGGCAGGATCGTTTCGATGTTCTTCTTCTGCTCGTTGGTCAGCACCAGGTCGATGTCCTGGTTCCGCTCCAGCTCGTCTCGGCTCACGTCCGCGGCGCAGCCGGTGAAGACGATGAACGACTGCGGGTTTTCGGCGCGGATGGAGCGCAGCGCCTGCTTGCTTTTCTTGTAGGCGGTCTCCGTGACCGTGCAGGAGTTGATGAGGATGAGGTTCGGACTGCTGGAGGCGTCCGGCGGGACGATCCGGAATCCGAGGCGGATCAGCCTGTCGGTCAGGAGCGCGCTGTCGGCCTGGTTGAGGCGGCAGCCGAGGGTCATTACCGCTGCAGTGATCGGTTTCATGTTCTGTCGATAAATGGGGGTTGCGGGAATAAATCGGCCCTGCCGGAGCGGAAAAGCTCCGGCGGATCAGGCGCATGAGCGGGCCGGGTCAGGAGCGGATCTGGCCCGTGCCGTATATCTTGTACTTGTAGGAGGTGAGTTCGGGGAGGCCCATCGGGCCGCGCGCATGGAGCTTGTCCGTGCTGATGCCCATTTCGGCGCCCATGCCGAACTCGCCGCCGTCGGTGAACCGCGTGGAGGCGTTCCAGTACACGGCCGCGGAGTCGACGTTGTCCAGGAAGAACTGCGCGTTCGCTTCGTCGGTCGTGAGGATGCTGTCGCTGTGGCCGGAACCGTAGCGGTTGATGTGGTCGACCGCTTCCTTCACGCCGGGAACGATGCGGACCGCGACGTCGAGCGAAAGGTATTCCTTCGGCCAGTCCTCCTCGGTGGCGGGGACGACCGCGACGGGCGCGGCGAGCTTCGCGAACGCTTCGTCGCCGTGCATGGTCACGCCGAGCTGTGCGAGCTTCGCGGCGAGCTTGGGGGCGAACTCCGGCGCGATGGAGGCGTCGATGAGGATGGTCTCCAGCGCGTTGCAGACGCTCGGACGCTGGCACTTTGCGTTTTCGATGACGACGAGCGCCTGATCCTGGTCGCACACGTGGTCGACGAAGATGTGGCACACGCCTTTGTAATGCTTGATGACCGGCATCGTGGCCTGTTCGACCACGGCGCGGATCAGGCGTTCGCCGCCGCGCGGGATGACCAGGTTGATGCAGTCGTCCATCTTCAACATGGCGGAGACGGCGGCATGGCCTTTGAACGGCACAAGCTGGACCGCGCCTTCGGGCATGCCCGCCGCGATCCCGGCGTCGGAGATGCACTTCGCGAACGCGGTGTTCGAGCGCAGCGCCTCGCTGCCGCCGCGCAGAATGACCGCGTTGCCGGATTTGACACAGAGCCCGGCAGCGTCGACCGTCACGTTCGGGCGGGATTCGTAGATGATCGCGATCACGCCGATCGGCACGGAGACCTTGTCGATGCGGAGGCCGTTCGGGCGCGTGACGGTGGAGAGGATGCGTCCGACCGGGTCGTCGAGCCCGGCCACATGGCGCAGGGCGTCCGCCACGTCCTTCACGCGTTTCGGCGTCAGGGTGAGGCGTTCCAGCTTCGGAGCGTCCAGCCCGTTCTTTTTCGCTTCGTCCAAATCTTCGGCATTTGCGGCCAGGATGAGGCCGGTATCGCGTTCGAGCGCGTCCGCCATCGCATGCAGCCAGCGCACGCGGTCGGCGGCGGAGGCGGAGGCCAGGGCACGGGAGGCGCGGAGGGCGCGGAGCCCGAGCTCGTGCATCGCTTCCCGGACGTCGGCTTCGTTGTTTGTTTCGCAGATCATCTGTTATCCTTCACAAATTGATGCGCCGGACCGTCCGTCAGGCGGCTTTTCCGGCGCGGCGGCCCCGGTTCGCGGAGCCCCGTGTTGTAAGATTGTGCATTATAAAATACTTATCCTTGCCGGATTTGCAAATCGAAATCCGAAAAATTATGTGTTTTTGCCCTGAAACGACAGCATCAGCAGCGAAAACAACAGGTAGGAACGGTCTTTTCCGCCAGTCTGATGGGCGTCGATCAGGCGTTCCACGGCGTCCCGGTCGAACATGTCCCAATGCTTCGGAAGCCCGTCCAGCAGAGCCGAGCGCAGACGGTCGCGCCAGACGGTGCGGAACCACGCCGCCACGGGCACGCCGAAGCCGCGTTTCCTCCGTTCGGCCCAGCCCGTCGGGAGCTCGGATGCGAAGGCGTCGCCGAGGATGCGCTTGCGGCGGGAGCCCTGGATTTTGAAGTCGACCGGCAGCGAACGCGCAAACGCGGATACCTGCGGATCGAGGAACGGATTGCGGACCTCGAGCGAGGCCGCCATGGAGCAGACGTCGACCTTCGTCAGCACGTCGCCGGGCAGATAACGGTGCAGATCGTCCTCCATCAGCGACGCCATGAGGCAGGCGGCGTCCGGCAGGGTGCGTTTCGAGCTCAGATGCGGGCGAAGACCGGGCGCAATATTTGAAATGGATTCCGCCGCGAAATGCGACATCAGGGCGTCGTAGCGCGCGGCGTCGCCTGCGACCGCGCCCAGGCGCAGGAACCGCTTCAGGCGTCCCGCTTTGCTTCGTTCGCCCGAATCCGGCAGACAGGCCGCCGCGGCGTTCCAGAGCGCGCCCGGCGTGAACGAACGGAGTTTCCCGAGCATGGACATCGCGCGGTAGCGTTCATATCCGCCGAAGAGCTCGTCCGCGCCGTCGCCGCTCAGTGCCACGGTCACGTGTTCGCGTGCGAACTGCGCCAGGAAATACGTCGGGAGCATGGACGCGTCGGCGTAAGGTTCGCCGAACTCGTCCGCGAGTTTCGGCAGCAGATCGAAGTCGTTTGGCTGGACGGTTTTAATGTGATGATGCAGACCATGCGGAGCCAGTTTTCCGAGGTGGGCCGCGGCGGTTTTGCAGTCGGCGCTTTCGTCGTAGCGCGGATCGTCGAACCCGATGGAGAAGCACTCCAGCGGGCCGGACGAATGCTTCGCGGCAAGCGCGGTCATGATGGCGGAGTCGAGCCCGCCGGACAGGAACACGCCGAGCGGCACGTCGGCGATAAGACGGCGCTCCACGGCAGCCGAAAGCAGATTTCGCACACGTTCGCAGGCATCTTCGTAGGAGATCGTCTCCGGTTTCAGCTCGACTCGCGCGCCCCAGTCGATTTCCCGCATTATGCCCGTTTCCAGCTCGAATTCGACCGCGGTCCCGGGCATGAGCTTCTTCACGCCCTTGCGGATCGTGGCGGGCGCGGGAATGTACTGGAACGCGAGGTAATCCGCCAGCGCTTCCGGCGAAATCTCGTCCGGGCACCCGGGGCAAAGTGTGAGCGTGAAAAAACGGCTTGCGAAGCCGAACTCGCCGGTCGGGAGGTGAAAATAAAACAGGGGTTTCACGCCGTGGTAATCGCGCGCCAGCAGGAGCGCTTTTTCCGCCGCGTCGTAGAACGCGAAAGCGAAGAAGCCGTTGAGGTGCGGGAGACAGTCCGCCCCCTCGCGGATCAGGAGTTTCAGCAGGACTTCCGTGTCGGATTTCGTGCGGAATGTTTCGCCCTTGTGCTCCAGCTCATCTCTGAGCTCGCGAAAGTTGAAGATCTCGCCGTTGAACACGATCGTGAAACGTCCGTCTTCGCTCGACATGGGCTGGCAGCCGCCGTCGAGGTCGATCACGGAGAGACGCGTGTGAGCGAGCCCGAGCGGGCCGTCGAGGTGTGTGCCGGACGCATCCGGGCCGCGCTGGCGCATCGTGCCGCACAACTTTTGAAGCAATGCCTCGTCGGGCGGCGTTTTCCGGTTGAAACACCCTGCGATCCCGCACATGGCTTATTCCCCCTGTCCCGCGATCGGGATGTGGCGCGACTGCCGACGGCGGAGTTCCGCCGCCTCGTAGTCGGCCTTCGCCCGCGGGATGAAGCACGCGTCGAGGAAACGTTCGAGGATGATCTTCCGCGCGAGCTCGGAGGGATGGAGCATGTCCTCGGCGTAGAACCGGTAGTCGCGCAGTTCGTCGTTCAGGATCTCGAACGCAGGGAAATAGGCGCATCCATCCACTTTCGTGCAAACGTCCGCCATGGCCGCCCGGAGCCGCGCCTTCGAAAGCGAGTTCGTGGCGAGGTCGCCGGGATTATGGCGTACGGGCGACAGCGTGAGGATGATCGGGCAATTCGCGTTGTACGAACGGATGATCTCGCATGCGTTCCGCATGGCGGCGCGGCAGGTGTCGTAGCTCAGCACGAATTGCTCGAACTCGTTGCCGGGCACCTTGTGGCAGTTCGCGACCACGAGGCGTTCCGGCATGTGCCGCCAGACGACCGCCGTGGAGACGGTCATGAGGAAGAAATCGGCTTTTTTGAGCACGCGGCGGAACTTCTTCGCGGATTCGTTGGCTCTTTCGGCGCCCTCGGCCGCGCTCGGGGCGGAGAAGGAGCCGTGGTGCCGCCACGAATGCCACAGGCCGTTGAGCTCGAAGAAATCGCTCTCCGTGTAGCCGCATTCCAGCCGCTGAAGCGCGTCGTTGATGGAGTAGGGGTTGTACAGGATGCCGTTCGGGTTGATCATGCCCTTCATGGAGCTGTCGAGCAGCGTTTCCGCGATGTCCTGCGCGAAGCACGACCCGATCGCGGCGAGCGTGCCCTGAGCACGGATCTTCGGAAACGGGAATTCGTAGTTGACCGGGGTGTACGGAATGGGGCCGGACGTGTTCATGTGAGCGGACCTCCTGTGATGAGTTTTTCCAGCAGAAGCGAGTAGCGCGGCTCGCGGACGGCGTTGCGGACCGCCATGGAGACGGCCTTACGGGAGCCGACCAGGACCATGAGGCGTTTTGCGCGGGTGATGCCGGTGTAAAGCAGGTTCCGCTGGAGCATCATGTAGTGCTGGGAGAGCAGCGGCATCACGACGGCGGGGAATTCGCAGCCCTGCGACTTATGGACCGTGACGGCGTAGGCGGGCACGAGCTGTTCAGCCTCTTCGAAGCGGTATTCGACCTGCGGGCCGGACTCGTAGCGCACCTGGAACGATTCGTTTTTGAAGTCGATGCGTCCGAGGAAGCCCATGTCGCCGTTGAAGACGTTCTTGTCGTAGTTGTTCACGATCTGCATGACCTTGTCGCCGGTCTTGAACGTGCGTCCGAGCGAGCGGAACACGAATTTCTTCTCCGGGTTCAACTTCTCCTGAAGCAGCTCGTTCATGGCCTGCGTGCCGACCGTGCCGCGGTTCATGGGGCACAGCAGCTGCACGTCGCGGACCGGGTCGAGCCCGAACCGGCGCGGGATGCGGTCGCAGATCATGCGTTCGATCACGTCGGCGGCGTCCTCCGGGTCGTCCTTCTCGATCCAGTAGAAATCGGCCGGGGCGTCCTTCTCGCGGCGGGGCAGACGCGGCACGACGCCGTGGTTCACGTCGTGGGCTGCGTGGATGATGCCGCTGCCGTCGCCCTGGCGGAAGATCTGCGTGAGGCGGGAAACGGGGCAGACGCCGGACGCGATGAGGTCGTTCAGCACATTGCCGGGTCCGACGGACGGCAGCTGGTCCGGGTCGCCCACGATCACGACCGAAGCGCCGGGCTTGACCGCGCGGAAGAACGCGAGTGCGAGCAGGATGTCGAGCATGGACGTCTCATCCAGCACGAAGAGGTCGTAGGGGAGCTGGTTGCCGCGTCCGAACACGAACTTGCGGGCGGCGGGGTCCCATTTGAGCAGGCGGTGAAGCGTGAACGCGGTGATGCCGGTGGCTTCGGTCATGCGTTTTGCGGCGCGTCCGGTCGGGGCCGCCAGCGCGATGGCGAGGCGGGCGAGCTTCGCGCGGCGGACGATCTCCGACACGACCGTGGTCTTGCCGACGCCGGGTCCGCCGGTGATGATGGTGAGGGGCGACTGCGACACGCGGTTGACGGCGAGGAGCTGTTCCGAACTGAATTTCGAGTTCGGCGGGGCGGGGACCTGCGCGAGTTTCATCCCTGCGTAGCGTTCGCGCGATTGGAGGAAGCGGATGATGAACGGCAGTTCGTCCTCGCAGCGCAGGAGTCCGGGCTCGTAGATCATCACATCGCCCTCGTGCGAAACGCAGGATGCCGCCCGGTTGGTTTCGAGCGCCTTTTCGATGGCCGTGCCCGCGTCCGCCTCGTCCACGTCGAGCAGTTCCGCCAGAAATTTGACGAACGCGGCCTGCGGCATGCAGACGTGTCCCGCCTGACGCGCCTGCAGGAGGCCGTAGGTCACGCCCGCGGTCATGCGGCGCACGTCGTTCCTGCCGATGCCGAGCTGGCGGGCGATCTTGTCGGCGTATGTGAATCCGATGCCCTTGATGTCGGCGGCGAGGCGGTACGGGTTCTCGCGGATGGCCGCAGGAGCCTCGTTGCCGTACTTTTCGTAGATGCGGACGAACCACGCGGGATTGATGCCGAGCCCCTGCAGGTAGATCTGGCTTTCGCGGCGGTCCTCGTTTTCCTTCCACGCCTTGCGGATGGCATCGATGCGCTTCTTGCCGAGGCCGGGGACTTCCTTCAGGCGGCGCGACTGCTGGTTCAGCACGTTCAGCGTGTCCGGGCCGAACGTGTCGACGATGGCGCGGGCGTATTTCTCGCCGATGCCCTTCACGACGCCGCTGGAGAGATATTTGATGAGGCCGTTGCGTGTGGCCGGGAGCGAGAACTCGCACGAGCTCACGCGGAACTGCCGGCCATGGTCCTTGTGCATCTCCCATTTGCCGGAGAGCCGGACTGTCTGGCCGGGGGAAAGCCCGGGCACGGACCCGACGGCGGTGAAAACCGCGCCCTGGGCGTCCCGCAGGCGAAACACGGTGTACGCGTCGTCCTCGCTTTCGTACACGATGTGTTCCACTTCCCCGTTGAGCTTGTGCTCGGCGAGGGAGGCGTTTCCGGATTCGGCGCCGAATTCGTCCGTCATGGCCGCCCGCGGGTTTGAGCTCGCGATCAGGAGATCAGTGGTGCGAGAAGATGCGTTCCGGGGCGTGACGCAGCGCCACGCCGAGTTCGTTCGCGCGCTTCACCACGTCGGCGTCCTTCAGGGAGCCGGCGGGCGAGACGACCGCGCGGATGCCCGCGGCGGCGGCGACTTCGAGGGCGTCCGGGAACGGGAAGAATCCGTCGCTGGACATGGCCGCGCCGTCGAGCGTGACATCGCCGGTGAATTTCTGCTTGAACTTTTCGATAGCCTGTTCGACCGCGCCCACGCGGTCCTGCTCGCCGGTTCCCACGGAGAGCGTCTGGCCGTTCTTCACGATCACGACGCCGTTCGAACGCACGGAAATGTTGATGTACCACGCCGCGAGCAGGTCCTTCGCCTGCTGGTCGGTCGGCTCCACGGTGGAGACCTGCGCGCCGCACGCTTTGTTCTCGCCGGTGGCGGCGGGGAGGTCGGCGAACGAGCGGACGTGGGTAAGGAGCGGGGCGGCGATCACGAGCGAGCCGTCGGCGAGCACCTTGATGGTGTTCACGGCGGGATCGCCGACGAATTTGGGCAGGGTGTCGAGCGCGCCGCACTTGAGCACGCGGAGCTGCTTGTTGACCTTGTAGGTCACGCTGTCGTTGAAGCCTTCGAGCGCTTCCGGCTCGAAATCGGGGGCCACGACGCATTC
>JAEEGG010011185.1_pt1 | contig 19650 bp, 5 predicted proteins | sample 9134161 | NCBI WGS metagenome assembly JAEEGG01 (sample SAMN16246543, study PRJNA631951) | gut metagenome | biome: gut microbiome; feature: rumen; material: CR-attached | host: Bos | place: Iran: Karaj | collected 2018-10 | reverse complement strand
GGCATTCCTGGCAGCGAGGTGAATAGGGCCCGTCGCGCCTCGGATGTGAACGATACGCACCGTCACTATATGGACTTCACCATGCAGTTCAACAATGGTATGGACTCCACCTTCGTGTTTGATGTTACCGACCAGGTGCGAGAACGCTACAAGGGAGGTGTCATCACGGTAGAGCTGGATGTGGACACCATTAAGATACCCACCCGCTCTGGCGGCTCCGGTTTCGATGCGGTGGTCAAGGACACAGAAGATGGCGGAACTTGGGAGTTTGACATGTGACCTATGAGGCCAATAAGACCTATAAGTCCAATGAGATAAAAGAATGAACGATAATAACAAAAAACAGTACTGTAATATGAAAAAGACCTTATGTTTTCTCGCAGCTGTAGCAAGCTTAACGCTTACTAGCTGCTCAGGCGATGAGTTCGCAGACTCATCTCCTACCAAGACCACCAATGGTGAGAATGGGGAGACCCCCATTGTGTTCAGTTCGCTGAACCAAGGAATGACCCGTGCCGACTATACCGGCAAGGATGCTGCTACCAAGCTTGGTAACAAGTTCGTGGTAACTGCCTACAAAGGCCCGAAGTCTTTGTGGGATGCAACAAACAGCAAGATTACTATGGACAACTATTTCGTGGAATATGAGGAGAACACAGCCCATACTACTGAGTCGAACGTGGCTAACTGGGAATATGCAGGCAAGCCTCGTACCCAGCACGCCATCGATAAGGGTATTACCAGCCAGACCGTCAAATACTGGGACTATAGTGCTCCTCAGTATGACTTTATAGCTTGGTCTGCAGGCCCGAATACAGCCTTATATAGTGGCTCTCCTTCTGCAGATAACGTAGTGGTTTCTGCCATCACTCCCGAAACGGCTACTGGTTCTGGTGCTACTGGAGCCTATACCTTCACTGGTACAGCTGAAGACCTGCAGGAGTGCTATATTTCTGACCTTGTAACCGTTAAGAAGGCTCAGTATGGCACCAGTCCTGTCACTATGAAGTTCCGCCAGCTCGGAACTAAGGTACGTATCGGTATCTACGAAACCATTCCTGGCTATTCTGTAAAGAACGTCAAGTTCTATAACGCAGCTGCTTCAGCACTGCTCGATGAGAGCGACGCCACCAGTGGAGCTGCCAATACTGCTAAGAACAACAAGGCGAAGCTCTTCACCACGACAACTAACAATATTTACACCAGTGGTACCTATTATGTTAAGTTCCCCGATGTTGACGATGATTCCAAGGACTATAACAATCAGGCACACGTGTCGTTCGTCCCCAATTCTTCTCAGGCAACTTGCGTTGAATGGGGTGCTCTGAACTACACCTATCCTGAAGATGGAGAAAGGACGTACGCTTCTGTTTATCTGGGACGTAAATCAAACGAGGTTTCCTATGCTGGTGACCCAGCCAAGAACTACTATGAAGTTTTCCTCCCCAACGAGGATGGTACCAACCTGAACCTCCGTGTAAACTACACCCTTGAGGCTATCGATGGTGGTGGTGAGACTATCGAGGTGAAGGGTGCTACAGCTCAAATCCCCAGCATCTATGCTACTTGGAAGCCTGGCTTTGCCTACACCTACATCTTTAAGATTAGTGATAAGACCAATGGTCACACTGGTGCATACGACCCACTGAAGCCCGATGACACATCAGTGAACAGCGACCCCGCAGGTCTTTACCCCATCACCTTCGATGCTATGGTTGAGAATGCTGAGGATCATGAGGGGCAAGAGACAATCACTACCGTTTCTACCCCCAGCATCACTACCTATCAGAAGGGTTCTACCGTTATCAACAACGATGAGTACAAGGCTGCTACTGGTGACATCTTCGTTACTGTAAACGATGGCACAACAGCTGATACTCCTGACCTGGCCCACGGAGACCTTCAGGATCTGACAGGCAAGGCTACCCTCTATATTATTGATAATGGCAAGACAGAAGCTGATGTAGTTGACGCCCTCTCTATTCGTGACGACCATCCTGCTGATGGTGTTACTATCTTGGGTCGTAACGGAATGGAATTGAGAGAACAGACCCTGACGCTGACTGATAAGATTGAATATGGCGTTGATGGCAATGTTATCGACCTCAGTGGATCAACAAAGAGAGTGGCAAGATTCACTCCCACTGCCCCTGTTGCACCTGCCACCCTCGTTACATACGCTTTCGTCTATACCAAGTCTCCCATTTATTACACTACCGACAGATACGAGGCTGTGACAAAGGCGGCTGGTGCAGATGTTACCAACCTGTATCGTAACTTCAACCTGACCTCTGTCACAGGTGATGCTCAGAAAGGATATGTATATATGAGTTTTAATACTACTACAGGTATTCTGACTCAGGAAACGTCTTTCCTTGGCCAAAGACTTAATCACTATTATTACGTCATATCATCTGGAGCTGGTACGACAGAGGATCCATACGTTTACACCAGCCTTGGGGGATTTGCACAAACTGGCACAGCCTATTATTATACGACTGATGCAGGTGCCACCTTTAAAGCTGCTGTCAATATAGCCTATGCAGACTTCGCAACTGCAACAGACCTCTATACCTACGATGGTTCGAGCTACACGCCGAAGACCGGCACCACGCCTGCCGATTACACAACATACTATAAGCGTACTGGTACTGGCACGACTGAAGACCCATACGTTTACACTAGATGCGTCATGCTGCCTCAACAGGTTAATGGCTGGTACAGATATCAGTTCTTTGCTGATGGTAGGTATCATTGTATGAATGGCGAGAAGGCTATTGCAGATCACGGATATTACGATAAGTACACGCAGAACGATGGCGTTTACTATACAAAAGTTATCAAGGTACAATAAACTCTTACAACTAAAATAATAGAACTATGAAAAAGTATTTATTCTTCGCAGCTGCTCTCGTAGCGTTAGCCAGCTGCTCAGAAGATAGCATGGTGACACAAGGCTCAGAGACTTCTGTCAACAGTGAGTTGAAAGCTATTACCTTCAATAGTTCTAGTGCTGCCACAACCCGTGGTGAAAGTACTGGTGCTGCTGCAGCAACAAAGTTAAACAACAACTTTGTCGTAGAAGGTGTGAAGTGGGATGGTTCAGGCACACAAGAAGTGGTGTATGACCATTACAATGTCAATTGGCTTGCCAATGCCTATTCTACAACCTCTAACACAGATGGCTGGGAGTATGTAGGACAAGCAAAGCATGCCTATGGCCCTGCTGGTAATCAAGTTGTCAAGTATTGGGACTACGCTAAGTCGCAGTATGATTTCATTGCTTATTCTGTTGGTACAGCTACAGCTGATTATTCTGGTGGAACGTATGACAACACAAAGGTTCAGATTTCAGAGATTGATGCAAGCAAGCTGAATGGCGTTAAGGATGGAGATGGTAAAATAACTGCAGGTGCCTACACCATAAAAGGTACGGCAACCAATCTGGCCAAGATGTACATTGCCGACCTTGCAACTGCTTATCGTGATCCTATTGCAACAACTGATTACAACAAAGTTGTTCAGTTCAAGTTTCGTCCTCTTTCAACAAAGGTGCGTATTGCACTCTACGAGACAATCCCTGGTTATTCTGTAAAAGATGTGGTTTTCTATACCAATGTTAGTGCTGCTGCAACAGATGGCAAGGCTCACCTTTACACAACAGGAGGAAGCGATGTATTTAATACAGAAGGTACATATATTGTTTATTACCCCACTACAGGAAGTAGCAATAAAGAAAAAGAAGACTACAATAAGCCTCATTTAGCATTTTCATCAGTCGGAACTGGAGGTACTACTCAGGAGAGTGAGTTTGGAGCACTTGATTATACCAACACTGGTGCTAATGAGGAAGTGGCTGAAACAACAGGTAAAGTTTATCTAGGCCGTACTTCAACTACAGCAACTTATGCTGGTGACAATGCATCCAATCACTACACCGTTGTTATTCCTAACGAGGCTGGTTCTGTCTTGAACCTGAAGGTGAATTATAAGCTTGTTGCTACTGATGGTAGTGGTGAGGTTATCAACGTAACAGGTGCAACTGCCATAGTTCCTGCGCAATATGCTCAGTGGAAGTCTGGCTTTGCCTATACTTACCTCTTCAAGATTAGTGATAATACCCCAGGTAAAACTAATCCCGATTTAGGCCCTGCAGGTCTCTATCCTATTACCTTCGACGCCCTTGTCATGGACGACGAGACCACTGGTACTCAGGAGAGCATTACGACTGTGTCAACTACAAGCATCACAACATTTGGTGTGAAGGATGGTAAATACACCTATAACCAAAATGAGTATAAATCAGGTACCACTATCTATGTAACCTGCGTTAAATCTGACGGATCGATATATAATCCTAATTTAGGTAGCGATACTCATATTTATCGTGTAACATCAGCAAATGAAAGCGTTTACCCGATTACAGAAGCATCAGTAGCTGAGTCTCAGCAGCATCCTGCTAACAATAAGATTACTGTTACACATGAATGCTGTGGATACAACAGTGCCGCAAAAGTTACCTCTGTTCCTGCAGAGGATGGTACAACTAAGACTATCAATGCTATTAAGTTCACACCTACTACAGCTGCCAATAAGGTCTTCGCTATCAGATACACGACGTCTGATGCTGTAATTTCTGGATATAGCGCAGGTACCGTTCTTGCTGCAGGCACATCACTTGAAGGTTATTATCGTGATAAATTTGAGAGTGCTACTGGTACTGCAGTTGATGGCACAACATATTACGAGAAAGCGCAGATGGTTCTTGGTAAAGTACTTCCTAAAGGCACATTGCTGGATGGTTATTATACAGATTCTGAATGCAACACAGCATGTACCACAGGTACTGAGGCTGACGGAACTACAACTTATTACATAAAGGTTGATAAGTATACAGTGGTTACTACAACAATAACTGTAGGTACAACTGATGTATCATCTTATTACATTATCAATGGAATGGAAGCATGTGGTGATTCAGAGTGGGCCAATGGTGTTAACAACTACTATACACCTACTTACTCAACAAATCCTGGATATGCTTATAAGATTATCAGAGTAGTACCTTAATCCTCTATATTTATCCCTGACGAAGTTCGACTCTTCGTCAGGGAACTAAGAAAAAGAAAGAAACAAAACAATGAAAGAAAAATGGACTTCTCTTCCAAGGACGTTCGGCCGTCGGAGGTATATTATGGCGCATACGCAAAATGATAATTCCCTCTTTGAGAGTGGCGTAGCCATACTCTAGGCATACTCTAAGCATACTCTAAGCATACTCTAGCCATACTCTAGCCATACTCTAAGCATACTCAATGAGTATGAGTAAAAGGAGGCAAGAAAGAGAGTAATAGGAGCCAAGTAGCAGCCAAGAAGGAAGATAGAAGGACATAAAAATGTAACAAGGGCCGGTGCCCGCAAAGAAAATAATTAACAATGTATGACACTGTGAGAAAAGGGCGTTTTTGCGCGTAGGGCAGGGAGAAAAAATTCCCTAGGCAGAGAACAAGTTTTTCATAGTGATGCAGCAAAAAAGAGGTAACTAACTAATAAGTAAAAAGAAATGACAAACGTGATAAGGGAATCGGATTCCTGATGCACAAACAGAGAACAACTAACAATAATTATAAACAATTTAAACTTTAAGATTATGAAAAAGAACTATTTATTAGCAGTAGCACTCGCCATCATGACTATGGCCAGCTGTTCAGATGACAATTATGTAGGCGATCAGGAGGCGCTGAATTCGGGAAGTGGAACTGGAGCGATAGCTTTTAATGGTGGCTCAAAGTCAATTACGCGTGCTTCAGGTGCAGAAGCCGCAGCTAAGTTGAACAATAACTTCGTGGTAGAAGGTATCAAAACTGTAAGCAGCACAAAATCGGAAGTATTTGATAACTACAATGTGAATTATGCCGCTAATACAGCAGCTACTACGGCCTCAAATTCTGCTAACTGGGAGTATGTGGCCCAAACCATTCTTGGTGGTGGTAAGACAGCTGCTGCAGAGCAGACCATCAAATATTGGGACTTCGCTGCTTCGCAGTATGATTTCTGGGCTTATTCTCTTGGTGGTGGTTCGGCATCAGTCAGCACCTTGGCTCACAATGCAACTCTTAACTCCAGTGCTTATACCATAAGTGGTACAAAAGAAAATCTAGCAAAGGTTTATATCTCTGACTTGGTGACAGCTTACAATCCAGATTTAACAACATCAGGTCGTACGGCAGAACAGAAAACAGCAACTGAAGCTTCTGATATGGGTAAAGAGGTTAATTTGACTTTCCGTTCACTTATGTCAAAGGTGCGTGTAGGTCTCTATGAGACTATCCCAGGTTACTCTGTAAGAAATGTGCAGTTCTATCCAGATGCTACAGGTCCTGCAACGTCCACTGCAGCGCTCTATGCATCTTCTGCAGTCCTGCCTGCATTTGATGGTTCAACAAATGACGCACAATATACTGTAACATTCCCAACCACAGGTGTTAGCAATATTGGCAATTCTGACTACAACAAGGCCCATGTAGCCATATCCTCAGATGACAAGGCCAGCAAGGTAGTGTTTGGAACACTGACTTATGGAGCACATCAGGATGGTAAGCATGAAAAGACTGGATATACCGCTTCTCCTTCTGAGTCATGGACTAATATTTGGGTACAGCGTACTGCCGGCACATGTACTTGGGCAACAGAAGGAGGCGCATCTGCAGGCGACTATAGCATCGTTCTTCCGTACGAGACAGGTGCAGTTCTTACTTTGAAGCTCGACTACACACTGGAATCTATCGATGGTACAGGTGAAACAATTGTTGTTCATGGTGCAACAGCTCTTGTGCCTGCACAGTTCACTCAGTGGAAGGCCAACTATGCTTACACTTACATCTTCAAGATTAGTGATAATACCAATGGTTTGACCAATACTGTTAATACAGATAAAGTAGGTCTTTATCCTATCACTCTTGATGCTGTCGTAGTTGGTAATGAGGAGGGTACTCAGGAGACTATCACCACTGTAGCTACCCCAAGTATCACAACCTACAGCATTAATTCCAATGTGATTACGAATAATGAGTACACCACAAGCGACGATATCTATGTAGTTGCTACAGAAAGTGGTAGTTTGATTTCTTTGACTGATAAGGTAGTCCTTTATGACATCACAAAGAGCAGTTCTTCTTATGCTGCTACCGAAGCAGAGGTTCTTGCTGCGCTTACTACATATTCTGATTACAATGCTACCACAAAAGTCTATACTGGTCGTAATAGTGTTGTCCTTTCTCCTGTAGCTAGCTCTCTTGATTTATCTAAGACGAAAATACCTACTGTTGATGGACAGACTGTTAATATTACTGCAGGACAGGCTGCATTGATCGATAAGAGCAAATTGACTGGCGGAAAATACTATGCTTTTGTATTTGATACCACACCATCTTCACCTACCACAACTGATAAATATGAGGCCATTACAGTTACGGTTGGAACAACTGATGTTAATGGCTATTACACAGAGTCTGGAGGCGTATATACTCAAATTACGACCACTACAATAGCTGCAGAAGGTGTGACTTACTACGACAAATATACAGAATCTACTGCAACCTATGCTATTAAGGTAATCAAGATAAAAGCTTAACCCTCTCTAAAATAAGCTCATCGGGGTTCGACTCCCCGATGAGTTACAAAGAAGAAAAATTTAAGGAAAAGGCGAAAAAGAGACGAAAATCGAAAAAGAGTGGGAGTTAGGTGGGAGTTAAGTAGGGACTGAAAGGGACCAATGAGGCTGATAAGACCACTGAGACTGATAAGATGAAGGCGGCCAATGGGCCAAAAAAGAAATAAAGAATGAACGAAGAAGAAAGAAAAATGAGCAAGGCGGCTAATGAGGCCAGTGGGACCAATGAGGCCAATAAGGCTAATGGGACCTATGGGTCTAATGGGGCTTATGGGACTGTGTCTCAGCCTCAGGGGAAGCCGCTGGAGCCTAAGACCTTCTTGCCAAAGAAGGGGAACTATCGTGGACTCATCGTCTATCAAAAGGCGGAGTGCATCTACGATATCACCTTCTACTTCGCTCATCACTATTTCGTAGAGCGGAAAGACCGTACTATCGACCAGGTGGTGCAGGCTGCCCGCTCTGCTAAACAGAATATCGCAGAGGGGTGTGCGGCTGCCATGCTGGACCGTCTGCAGAAAGACTTCGTGGAAAAGGGCGGCATCCGCGAACAGATGACAGCAGCCCGTCTGGGCTACCGCAACGAGCAGAAGGCCCGCATAGCGGAGCTGGAGGCAGAGAACGCAGGGCTGAAGGCTCGGATAGCAGAGCTAGAGCGGAAGGTGAAGGAGCTGATGGGGCCAATGGGGCTTATAGGACTTATAGGGCCTATAGGTCTTATGGGACTAATAAGGCTTATGGGACTAATAGGGCTCATGGGCCTCGTGAGTTGCTCGAGCAGCAGCGACGATGCTGTGGATAACAATCCACCAACACCTGTGAATACGGAGGTGGCCATCAGCTTCAGCGGCAGCGAGAGCCAGGAAGAGGCAGTGAGCAATGGCGGCAGCAATAGGGCTAATAAGACCAATAGGGCCTATGGGACCTATGGGGCCAATAGGAGGGCTGCAGGCAAGTCGCTGAGCGAGAGTGCCACAAGCTTTACGGTATGGGGCTATAAGAACATGAGCGAGGATGCTGGCAACTATAGCGGTCTGCAGACCGTGTTCCCAGGATATAAGGTCAACTGGATTACAGGCAGCGCAGCCTCTACAACCAGCAATAGTAATGGCTGGGAGTATGTGAACCAGCAGCCTAGTGGCGACGAGCAGACCATCAAGTACTGGGACTTCAGCGCCAAGGCGTATAGGTACTTTGGGGTGACAAGCTGGAGTGGAGCGCCCCCAGTGCTCCCAGCAGACTATGAGGCCCATAAGACCTATGGGGCCAATGGGGTTGGGACTTATGAGGTAAGCATGCTCGCTGATGCGAGCAATGCTACGGAGATTGCAGCTACACCGTTTTTCTCGCGGCTGTGGTTCTCGACGGGTAATGTGGGCGACTATCCTGACAAGCAGTTCGGCAAACCCGTGCAGCTGGAATTCGTGAAACCTCTCGCACGCGTGCGATTCCTATTTAAATACGCGTACCCGCGCGAGGGTATCAAGCTGGGCTCAACAAAGAGCTTCAAGCCGACAACGGTTGGCGACAAGATAGCCCGCAAGGGTACTGTAACTGTTAGCTATCCTCTGACGGGAACAGCGACGAAGGAATCGTACACGATAGTGGCCCAAACGGGGGACGGTTCAGGAGAACTGACAGCCTTCACTGAGGACTACGACCCAGAGGACGACGGTAAGGTCTATACTGCTGACGCACCTGGTGGTTGGTACACGGTGCTGCCAGTCCTCACGCAAGGCAGCTTTACGCTGACGGCTACCGTTAATGCTGTGGAAAGGACTGTCGTGGTGCCTGCGGAGTATATGACGTGGCTGCCAGGCTACAGCTACACCTACATCTTCAAGATCACTGAGGAAGGTGGCGTGGAGATTGGATGGGTAGAGTATGCTGTAACGCCTTGGTCGGAATTGGAAGCGGACCATACGGTGTATAATTGGTGATGCGGCCTGCGGCCTAAATGATAATTGATAACTGATAAATGATAATTGATAATTGAGAATTGAAGAGTGAAAAGACCATAGTAAGAGAGCTGAGAAGGCTGATGGGACTCATAAGACCAATGGGGCTTATGGGACTCATAGGGCTTATGGGGCTTATGAGCCTTGTGGGCTGCTCGTCTGACGATGACGAGCTGAAGCCCCAGGCATCGTTGGGAACGGTAATCCCAGAGGTGGCCAGCTATGTTACGTGGTTTGATGAGGCCAATGCGACTAGTAGGGCTAATGAGGCCTATCGGACGAATAGGACTTGGGCACCACCGTCAGGGTATACGGCCTATGAGGGTGGCACACAACCCATTGGCATTGCCTTTACACAGGACAATCAGGATCCGAAGATTGGCAGCTTCTTCTTTAGCAGTGGCAAGTGGCGCACGAGTTTCGATGACATTGCGGCAGGTGGCTACTACCTCTATGGTTATATTCCTCACTTGCCTGCTATCAGATATAGCATTACGGATTATAATGGTGGTTCTACTGATGCGGAGAAGAATGCCGACTATAGCAAGGGCGCCATCATGACGCTGGAGAACGTGCCTACCGTGATGTCTAACGATTTCTGCGTTGTGATAGGTGCCAAGCATGGTTCGAACGAGGAAACCGTAACGGGGGTGTTGCGCAGGGGTGACTTTGCCTATACAGCTCAAGCGACATCGGGCGTAGATGCAAAGGGCAACTACGTATTCCTGCTCTTCGACCACCTGTATGCTGCCCTACGCGTCAAGATGAAGGTGTTTGCTGACTATGCCGCACTGCGCACCATCAAGCTGAAGTCGCTGCAGATGAGTACCAAGGCTGGCGAGACGACGAGTCTGGATCATAACACCATCACCATTACGCTAGAAGCCAACGATGGCAGCAAGAGCCCCATCAAAGGTGACATCACCTATGAGCCAACGGGTGCAACGATTGGTACTGGCGACGAGAAAGGCATTGAGTTCTGGAAGTCTGAAACTGCGACAGGCGAGACGCTGACAACATCTTTCAAGGAATTTACAGGTCACTTCATGCCAAGTGGCATCACCACTATGATTCTGACCAGTGTGTATGACGTGTATGACACGCAAGGGAACTTGATTCGCGAGAACTGTAGTTCCACTAATGAAATGGTACTCAAGGACTTGCTGACAGAACAGACGACAACCCAACGTGGTAAAAGATATACAGTGAACATGACCATCCAGCCGACGTTCCTATATGTGCTGTCGGATCCGGACTTGGACAACCCAACGGTCAAGGTAGAATGACGACGCATTCGCTAAATGATAATTGATAAATGATAATTGATAAATGATAATTGATAATTAGGATGAGAAGATATATTACTATAATGTTGATGATACTCCTGAGCACGATAGTAGCGCAGGGGCAGATCAAGATTGGTGGTAATGTATATGGTGGCGGCAACCATGCAGAGGTGAAGGGTAGTACGAAGGTGACAGTGAAGGCTGGTGACATCGGTGCTGTGATGGACCCGAATGCAACACGTCCGCTGGCAGATCCCCAGGGTAGGGTGTTTGGTGGTGCCCGTATGGCGGATGTGAAAGGAAGCTCGTTCGTTCATATCGATGGTGAGAATGCCACCGGCTATATCCTTATTAATCAAGTCTTTGGCGGTAATGACATTTCAGGCAAGATAGGCACGGCAAAAACGGTTGGAGAAGACATTCCTACGGAACTGACAGCGGTAAAGCGCGTTCCGGCTGATGCTACTAATGTAAAGAAGAACGCTGTTGACAACACTTTCAATAGTTATGTGCGTATCAGTACCAAAGTGAAAGAAGCTGATGGAGATACCATATTCTATACTGCACAAGAAATTGCTGATGCTGCGACAAACCCAGAAGCTGATGCTTATGGTAAGCGGACTACAGACATAAATCCTCCTGCCAGTGCTAAGAAGATATATATCGGACAGCTCTTTGGCGGTGGTAACGGTGACTACACCTATCTGGATGTAGACGGAGACTCGCTGAGAGATGGAGATGACTATATTGCCAAGCAAGGAGACATCATCATTGCCAGGAGTAAGAATCCTCTTCTACACCCAGACCAGGATAGTGTCTATATGGAGGTTGTTGGTGGTTCTATCGTGTATGCTTACGGTGGTGGTAACAATGCGACCGTGAAAGAGCAGAACCTCATCCACATTGACAACCCCAGTGCGGTGGTGAACCATATTTTGGTGGATGCCGCAGGAGTAGAGGCGGACGATGCGACTTATACGGCCTATAAGACCTATAAGACCAATGAGGCCAATGGAGTTGAGCAGACCAATTGGGCAGAGGGAACCTATGGGGCCTACACCGACCTGCTCACTGAAGTCCGCTTCAAGGAAATGGGAATCAATACTACCTTCTCTCAGCCAAGCAGTGGTGCCTATCAGGTGGGCCGCTTCTTTGGTGGTAACAACAAGGCTGAGATGCACATCCGTCCGACGTGGAACCTGCTGGCAGGTAAGGTGCGTAACCTCTATAGCGGTGGTAACCGAGGCGCGATGACCTCTCCGGAGGGTCTGCTGCTGGAAATCAAGGACTACTCCAGCCTTATCGTTGATAACCTGTATGGCGGTTGCCGTATGGCAGACGTGAAGCCAACGGTGAACGGCGAATATTCGCCTTGTACGAACCTGCCAGGCTATAGCTTCCCCAACGAACTGTCGGCACGCACGCTGGTACGTGGTGGATATGTCCATAATGTTTATGGTGGTAACGATGTGACGGGTACCGTCTATGGCGGTAATGCCGTAGGTATCTATACCAACGTCTATGGTAATGTGTATGGTGGTGGTAACGGTGCCTACCCATATACTGACAACGAATATCGGCAGAATGACGAGACCTATGGTGACTTCTGGTACGATGGAGGTAACTCTACCTTGGACTCACTCAGAGCCTTCCGTCCCAATGCCGAACAGGTGTCTATCCGTCTGAAGGGAACAGATGCTACGCATCAAACCATCATCCACGGTTCTGTATTCGTCGGTGGTAACTGCGCATCACTGGATGTCAAGAAGAAGAATCCGCTGATAGAGCTGAAGATGGGTTCACACGTCATTTGCGACAATGTCTATCTCGGCAACAATGGTGAGGGTATGATAGATCCTACATACCTGCAGAAATTTGCCGAGGAAGGTTTCAACTCATGGAACCTGAAAGACCCTGTTGAGTTCAGCAATTATATGGAAGGTGTCGCCATGACTCAACAGCCCAGAATCGTATTCGACAACGTTGCCAACGGCGACCCTCATGACTATACCGATTACTCAAGCTATGTGGGTTCCTTCTTCTGTGGTGGTAATGTAGGTAGTATGGCAATCCCTGGCAAGATGACCTTCAGCGTGGACCGCTGCCTGAATATCTATAATAAGTTCGTGGGTGGCTGTAACAATGCCAATATTGTTGCTCAAGAGGGTCTTAATGCTTACTACGAAGGTGGTGTCATAGGTTCTAAGGAAGAAAGAGGTGAGAATAAGTATATTGACGGCAGCGGCAATATCAAGGACCGTCTGGAAATCAACTTCCATAATCTGGCTATCATGCCACTGCGCTGGAACGATACATTTACCCAAGTTGCTGACAATACTACTCTCACAGCCGGAAAGGAATACTATCATACCGATTTGCGCTCAACGAAATTTATTGCCAATGGTAAGGAGACAGCAGATGAAGATCACACTTACTGGGAGCTGACAAACATCGGTGACAGACTGATATGGAATACGGCAGAATGGTCCACCTCGGAAGATAACTTCGTAAGCGTAGCCAATGATGCCGTGAATGCTAACACCCGTCTGCTGGAAGGTAACATCTATGGCGGTTGCTATAACAGTGGCCACGTCAATGGTAATATTGTCATCAACATCAACGAAGATATATTGCTGAAAGACGATATCTTCGGTACGGGAACAAGTACATTCTTGGGTAATCGTGCGAAATCTGGTGTAACATTTGAAAACCAGCGTGACGACGTGATGGCTGTTGCCCTGTCAGTATTCGGTGCTGGACATGGTGAGAAGACAGAGGTATGGGGTAGCACTACCGCGAACCTCAACAAGGGCTACACCTTACAGATATTCGGAGGTGGCGAGCAAGGCGTAGTAGGTAAGAGAAAACACGACGCCAATGGTACACCTATTGTCGATGCTGAAGGTAACTACAGCTATGCGTTCGACCCGAGATACAGCACAACGGTTAACCTCAATGGTATTGCAACGATATACTCTAAGGATGGTACTGTAGAGAATCTGGCAGAAGCTGAATATCTGTATGCTGGTGGTAACGAAGGCCTCATAGCCGGTAATACCCTTCTCAACCTGGGTAACGGACGTATCTATGATGCCTTCGGTGGCTCCAGTGATGCCGACATCCTCGGTCATACTGAGATGTATATAGGTCGCCAGCCCAACGGTAGCGGTGGCTATAAGGATGGTTTCCCCTGGATTAAGGATATTGTTTATGGCGGTAACGACTTTGGTGGTACTATCTACGGTGAGTACGAGGACGACTACGACTTCACGAAGCGTGTAAAGAACTATGCTACCGACAAGACACAGATACATGGTTATGGGACTAATGGGACCAATGAGCCTAATGTGCCTGAAGTCCTGCAGTCATCATCGTATGTGGAGTATCTGCAGGGTCGTGTCGACTCCATTTTCGGAGGCGGCTATGGTGCCTACGACTACACTAATACTACGCTCTATGGCACCGGTGTTTCCATGCCTGAGCAACATAGTTCCTTCGTCAACATCCGTCCGAAGGATCATGCACAGAACGCCCTTAAGGCCGTCTTCGGTGGCGGTACAGGTTATCCTGGCAACCGAGAGAATGACAAGGCACAGGATCGCAGCTATGTGCTTGTTGACATCCCTGATGGAATGGAGACTTTCAGCAAAATGGAGGTGTTTGGTGCCGGCAGTTACAATGGTGTGGGTATGAGGTACCACTTGGATACAGAAACGGGTAAGACGCTTGATGAGGACAACAATCCTATCAGCAGTCTTGACGAGGCTTCTGCCATCGTCGACCTGCTTCGCGGTCACATTCATAACGCCTACGGTGGCAGCTATCAGGAAGGTGTCACTCGCCGTACGGTGGTTAACGTCCCGGCAAACTCCAGCATCCAGATTGACAGTATCTTTGGTGGTGCGTATGGTAGGTATATCCTGCCGCCATGCGATGTGTATGAGACACAGGTTAACTATAATAATACCAGTGGAAATGCACAGACAACCGCCATCTTTGGTGGTAACAACAATGAGCGTCGTTCACTCTTCACCCAGGTCAACATTTCTTCACCAGTATATAGCAATAAGGCGAAGGGCTACACCGCTACGGTCTATGGTGCTGGCAGGGGTATCGACACCTGGTCTGAGCACACCGAAGTGAACCTGCTCAGCGGTGCCAGAGTATATAAGGTATATGGTGGCGGTGAGATGGGTCACGTGCTCAACTCCGCGAGCGTACAGGCCTATATGAACCTCTATAAGACTGGTCCGTCACCTCAGATTTCCGAACAGGATCCTTATTGGAAAATTCATAAAACTGATATGACTGCTGGAGGTGAAACTCAGACTGCTGCCCAGAACCGTTGGGCAGCCGACTGGAAAAATGCTTGGACTTTGGGCAGCTACTATGAGCCAGGAGTTTCAAATGGTGAGAATGCAGGAACTGCATATACAAAATATGCCACCAACAAAGCGACCAACCTCGATCATTTCAGTGACCGTGCAGAGCTGGACGACAAGACCGCAGCACAGTTGGACGGCAGAAAGAAACACAACACCAATGTTATCATCAACAAGGGAGCTGTCGTAGAAGGCTATGCCTATGGTGGTGGTTTGGGTGATGTTAATACGGATCTTTCCGGTGATATTTATGGTCACACCTATGTTGCAGTGCTTGGCGGTCAGGTTAACAGGGATGTCTATGCCGGTGGAGAGGCCGGAGGCGTTGATAACCTCTTCGGTGCAGAAGAATTTTCGGGTGACCAGTTTGTTGCTACCGCTAACGCATATATCCAAGGTGGTACAGTACGTAACGTCTATGGCGGCGGTTATAAGGGACACGTAGGACATCATACAGGCGATATCACGCAAACCTTTGTCGGAGACCGTCCTGCAGAGGCCTATGTGGTTATTGGTAAGAAAGGCACCGACACCTACGAGGGCGGTGTTCCTGCCATCATGCGTAATGTCTATGGTGGTGGCGAAGGTGGTTCGATATATGGTTCTTCAGAGGTTAACATCAATAACGGTTGGATCGGTTATCGCTATAAGAATACGGGAACCGAGTCTAAACCGAAGTATGAATATGTCGAGGAACTCGACGACCAGGGTACCAATGACATAGAAATGGCAGGTAATGTCTTTGGTGGTGGTTATGTCATCAACAGTTACGTTGATAACGTTACCGTCAACATGTATGGTGGTACCGTACGTGGAAGTCTTTACGGTGGTGGTGAGCTCGGTCCTATCGGACGTGGTGCTCTCAAAACTAATTTCGGTTCCGGAAGGGGTTTGGTGAACGGTGACGCTACCATCTTCAAGGCCGGTACTACCAATGTCAACTTGTATGAAGGTTTCGTGAAACGCAACGTCTTCGGTGGCGGCCGTGGTAAGGACAGCTGGGGCGGTGACGGTACCAAGTTTATGGATAAGAGTGTCGTGGAATCTTTGAGGTCGGGTGGCTTGTTCTGTAAGGGCTATGTCTTCGGTCAGACCCGTGTCAACATCCATGGCGGTGAGATAGGCACCGACGAAGGCATGGAAAAAGGCTATGGTAACGTCTTTGGCGGCTGCGATGAAGGTACGGTGTACAGTGCATTACACGACAACTCCGGAAACTTGCTTATCGGTAAGAAGGTTGGTGTGCGCTATAACAAAGGTATTGACCCGACAGATACCGATAATTACAACTATCAAGGCTACTATTATAAACATAATGGTTCCAATTTCTTAACGGAGTCTGATGGCAAGACCCGTATTTTTACCGAGGACTGTAAGGTGGTGGTGGAACCATACACAAGAGCATATCTGGGCGTCACAGTCGGTGACAATACCTATAAGGCAGGTGAATATGTGCTCACTTCAGACCTTAATAAGCTGAAGGGTAAGAATGATGAACCTAAATGGACCAGTCTCGATGATAAGGGTATCATCATTCACAATGCTGTCTTTGCTGGTGGTAATATCGCAGCGGGTAGTAGTTCGCTGTACGCTAATGCGAAGACGGTATATGGTAATGCTACCGCTTCTATCCACGATGTCTATAACCGCGACTTAATAACTATCGGAACCGGTCACACTGGTGGTCTGTATGGTGATGGTAACTTGACATTCGTTGATGGCTACCGCGAGTTGAATATTACCAACTACGGTACCGACTACTACCATATTGCCAAATCGTTGACTTATGATCAGTATAAGGATTTACCTGAGCGTGAGAAGGCATATTATGAACTGAAGTACAGATGCTTAGTGGAATGTACAGATAATGCCGGCACAACCTATAGCGTTGGTTCTACGCTGTCGCAGGATGAAATCTTAGACCTGTTTATAGGGAATGCATCAGTGATTGTTGACAACAAGCCCAGTTCTACCTACTGGAAGGAGGAAGGGGTCGTATCTGTCTATGCCGGACGTATCATGAACACTATCCAGCGTGCCGACCTCTGCGGTGTCTTCGGTAGTCGTATGGTGATGAGGGGCGCCCAGGACCGTGTGCCTGAGACGGCAGACTATACCAACTACACCATCAACCGTGTACGTGAGGTATCACTGAACAAGATAGATACTAAGGCTGGCGATACTGGTGACAATGCCACTCACGGCAACTACTTCGGCATCTATAGTAAGGTAAACTACCTTGGTGCCCTGACCAGTGATGTCAGATTCACCGATGTACGTACTACGAAGTCTACTGATGCGGGAGCTGCTGCTGATGGAACAACATCTTTCTATAAATGGAAGGAAGATAACAAAGGCAACAAGAAGCGCAATAACGGTAACTGCCATAACCACTTGGCATTGGCATCGGGTGTCTATCTGGAGCTGACCACAGAGGAGAGCACAGGTAATACGCTCGATACGAAGGTGTGGGGCCCCATCACCGGTGTTGTAGAACTCGACCTGATTAATGTGCAGCCTGGCATGGGTGGTGGTTTCGTCTATGCCAAGAATATCCATGGCAAGCCAAAGGATATGAGGGAAGAGCGTAAGACTACGACACTGACTGCCCTCAATAAGAATGCTGTCACGAAATGGGAATATGACTATATTGAGACAAACTCAAGTTTGACTGGTGATGAGGCTAAACAGGAGGAGTGGGAAACCTCCGGTAACTTTATCCATAGCTCGCAGACCATTGTCGATGACTGTTACAATGTCAGCAACCGCTATGAGTTAGGTAAGAACCCAATGCCTGCCCACTATTGGTACATTGCCGGTTCTGTATATGTCTATGATCAGTATATCTCAGCATTTACCGGTTCTCCGAATGCATACAGGGAGACGGTGGAAGTGCCTATCACCATCAGTGCTGCCGCACATGGTACGATGACGCTGTTGGATGTGCAGCCTAACTACTACGCATACTATAAGACATATACCGACGCAAACACTAACACACCGCTTACCAACGATCAGAAGATTGTTATCAACGATGTGACCTATCAGAAGAACGATCCTATCAGCTACTGGGATTGGAACAAGTTGACAACCGGACAGAAACAGCTGTTCGTACAGGAAACCTACGTCACGACAGTCGGTTGTAAGATAGGCAATGATACCATCCTTGCTGGTACGGTGATGCTGCCTAGCGAGTATAATACATATAAGACTGCGGCAGAGACACAGGCTGTGATGTCAAATGGTAAGGAGGTTGAGTTCGACGAGATATTCCACTCATCCAATAACATGAGCCATGACACCGGTTATCTGCTCACCTATAACGTGACTAATCCGAAGATATGGGATAAGTGGTACACGTCGAAAGACAGCAGTACGAAGAATCAGACTGGTGGTGATGGCTATGAGGACGGTCCCACCTATCATCCTACAGCTACGGGTATCTATGGTCAGCAGGCGTATGACGTGAATGCTATTATCCCGGAGAAGGTATATACTGATTATGCTGCATTGGGAGACAATAAGCCTAATGCGAACCAGGCTACGTTCGTGCCTGCTTATCTGGTAACTCAGGAATGTACTTCTGCTGGTCAGCACTATTATCCTGGTGCACCAGTAGCCACTGTAATAAGTGGATCCACTTCGCCCGCATTCGTCAGCACAGCCACTATCCAGTTGTCAGCGACAGAGTATATCTATGTCAACGACCTAATGACGGAGGAACAAAAGAATCAGCTCAAGAGTGAACATTCTGATCTAGCTACAGAAATTGAAAACAGTGTTAAGCCAGCTTATATCTGTACGAAAGAAGGTCTGTATGGTGGTAAGTCTTATACAAAGGATTATAACTACCGTGCTCTGGAGGCTTATAGCGCTATGTCGCCTACTGATCGTGATCATTTCAAGTTCAATTACGATGCCCTTGACCTGCTCATCGACAAGAATTACGGTGGCACAGTAGGCCAGAAGTATCAGTATGACTCTGCTGATGGTAATTTGGCAGGAGCAAATGCTAATGATGCCCATTACTCACTGACAAGGCCTATCGACTATACGGCAACGTATGCAGGTACTACTAGTAGAACGTTGCCGACTGGAGTTACAGTAACCACTATCGGTTCTTCGACACCTGTCGATGAGCTGAATACAAATGACGAGCTGCTGGGCACGGAATTCGAAAAATTGCCTAATGAGCAGCACCACTATGCAGCTATTCAGGTGGCGGCATCAGAAAGTAATTCCATTGTTTATGTCGTTAAAGAGTCCTTCGTTCATGGTGACAAGGCTTATGCCGTAGGTACTACAATAAGCTCTGAAGTCTTCGGTGGCTTGACTCCAACCGAGCAGACTAG
>JAEEGG010011182.1_pt1 | contig 19651 bp, 23 predicted proteins | sample 9134161 | NCBI WGS metagenome assembly JAEEGG01 (sample SAMN16246543, study PRJNA631951) | gut metagenome | biome: gut microbiome; feature: rumen; material: CR-attached | host: Bos | place: Iran: Karaj | collected 2018-10 | reverse complement strand
TATAACGCATGAGTTCCTAAAAAGGACAAAAAAAAACTTTTTTGAAATTTTTGAAAATTTTAAAAAAAGTTTTATGCTAAAGATTATAAAAAATATTTTTTTGCCTTTTTTGACCATAGAAAAAAGGCACCATTTCTGATAAAGAATCTCACTTATCATAAACGGTGTCTATCTTTTTCACTCGAAAATACCAATTATTGTTGAAATATCATCCAATTATGGATTAACAGGCTCAAAATAACCAGCCGGATGAATCTCCCTTTCGAAACATTTAGTTTTTCTCGTTACTGTTCCATTCATAACTATACAAATCCATTATTTTTCTAAAAAGCCATCATATTATTTCCAAGCCAGTTCTAATTTTCTTCCAGACTTTACGCAGTCAGCTAAATATAAGTCGATTAGCACCTGATAGGGTATGCCTGTTTCCTGTGATTCCTCCTTAAAGTAATCTATAGAACTCTCGGCTATGTTTATAGATATCTGTTTTTTCCCTTTCTTTGTGTAGGGATTCTTTATTCCCTTGCTGAAATCGTATTCTTCTCTCATATCATAAACCTCCTATCCTCTCATTGTACTGCCGTTTCTCGTTTTTTGTGGCAGGCCGGGCTGATATAATCCTGATAACTTCATCATTTTCCCTGTAGCAGTGACAAACTACCAATATTTTCTCTCTACTACTGAGGCCAAGCAATAGAAATCTTTCCTCTCCAACAGAATGGTCTGGATCACTTATAAATATAGCTTCCTCGTCATCAAATACCGTACTTGCTTCATCAAAAGAAACACCGTGTTTCACAATATTTGACTCATTCTTGTTTTCATCCCATTGAAACCTCAATCCTATGTCTCCTTCTCTGTTTTTGTAATTATATTATATATATGATATAATGATTTGTCAAGTGGCTTTTTGCAATTAATAGCCAAATCGTATTCCATATAACTGTACCAGTGGATTAAACATCGAATCTTTTTCTCCTTCTTCAGTTTTAAGGATAAGTTCGACCATACAAGCCACCGTATCCTCATCCGTTCTATATACCATTTTTTCAGCACACTGCACATTCATATCTTCAGAAGTGTCAAGGATTATACTTTTTATAAGTTGCGTAACCAAAGGTTGCAAATTAAGTCTTTTAACTCCACCCCATGTCTTTGTATATATATTCTTTAATCCTGAACAACATATATAAAGGTATAGACCACACATGGGTCTCTCCGTCCATATTATCCCCGACATTCTTCAAAGAAGACTTTATCGCAATCTTAGGATTATACCTGTTACAGAACTGATGAAGACTCTTTGCTTTGGTATTGTCCGCTGATTTTATTTCTATCGGTACCAAAACCCCCTCATAGTCTGTAATAAAATCAAGTTCCGCATCAGATTTGGTTCTCCAGAAATAACTGTCAATGCCCATGAACTTCAGTTGACTGTATACATAATTTTCAGCCATTGCCCCCTTATAATGAATGTAAGCCTCGTTTCCCTCAATGACTGTCCTATAATTCAGATTTGATTTTCTCCTAAGCAGCCCCACATCAGACATAAATACCTTAAAATATGTATAATCGGCCTCACTCGATAAAGGTATCTCAGGAGTCGGTACCATACAAAGTTTTCCTGCAATCCCTGAATTCACAAGCCATTCCAATGCATCCTCAAGATCCTTCGATCTGGCTCCCTGCTTCACATGCGAAAAGATGAACTTATTATTTTCCTTTGCTATCTGTGAAGGAATTGAATCCCAGATCAGTCTGATCTTGTTTGCGGTCTCCAATGTAGTATGCTTCGAAAAATCATCCGCATAATCTCTTAGAATATTGTCCTGGATTACTTCAACAGCTTTATAATCGTGAGTATCGGCCCAGATTTTTACAGCTTCCGGCATTCCACCGACAATATAATAATTCTTCAAGTATTTCTCAAGCGGAACCGTATACAGTTCCGAAATCTTCCTATCAAGTGGCATTTTCTTAAGTCCATCGATATATTTTCCTCCGCCGTCAGCCCTAACGAACTCTTCAAAGCTCATGGGATACATATCAATCCTGTCTACCTTGCCTACAGGAAAAGATATTCCTTCATCTTTCAAAGCCACGCCGAGGAGAGAGCCGGCAGCTATGATATGAAGTTCCGGCATTTCTTCACAAAAGTATTTAAGCGATTGTATCGCTCTTGAACAATCCTGTATCTCATCAAATACTACCAGTGTTTTCCCAGGCTCGATATTTTTTCCGAATATAATACTTCCAAGTTCATCTATTATTCTCTTCGTATCAAAATCGTAATCAAATACCGATTTAATCCCGGTATTACCGTCAAAATTGAAGTAAGCCATCTCCTCAAATTCAGTTTCACCGAAATTCTTGATCAGATATGTCTTCCCACATTGACGGACTCCTGTAACTAATAAGGGCTTTCTTTTTTTGCTATCTTTGCTCTTCCAAGCTTTAAACTGCTCCAGTACCGTTCTTTCCATCATCTCAAATACCTCCATAAATGTTCCTTTATGGGTATAATATCATTTTTCCGACGATATTTCAATATTTAATTGCATTTTATGGACGAATAATGTGTTTATGTTCTCTTTTTATTGACGAATAATAAAATTAAAAGCCGTAACAGCTTAGTGTCGCGGCTAAATACTTGTCAAAGTCACCTCGAAAACGCCTTCAGATTTCCTCGGTAACAAAACGATGCTCCGCATCTCATTTCAGTCGGGGCTTGAACCCCGCCTGAAACGAAGATATCCCCCACCTTCGCTACGCTAAGAGGTGGGGGATATCTTCTGTTTTGTTATAAAAACCATTATTAAACTCGGTTAATATATTCAACTATCGGCTCAATATATTTTTTATCGGAAATGTCATAGGAATCAGAAATCATCTTTATCATAATCTCTTCATCCTCTGTCTTGTTCTTCTTTGCCTTAAGCATCTTAACGAACATCTTCATCATCAACTTGGACTTTCCGGACATCTTATCGTAATCAAAGCCGCCGGGACAGTAGAAAACTCCGATCTTTTTATATGTTTCCTCATCAAAATTCTTATGAAGCGTCGGCTCGATATCCGGATTTTCTATCGGACTGCCTCCCACACAGAATGCTGCCAGCCTCTTCCCCTGCCACTTCTCGATATTCTTCTTAAACCATGATATTTTACTTATGCTTCCGGCACATGCCCATCCACCATAAACTATAGCGTCATATCCGGACAGATCCTTTTTCTTTGCATCCCCAAGCTCTATGGCGTCTCCCCCTGTCCTTTCGGCGATCCACTCCGCGTATCTTTTCGTAAAACCTGTCTGAGATGTATATACTACTGCTGTTTTCATTTTATGCTTCCTCCATCTTGTTTTATTATGACTTTTTTATTGCTCTGTATCTTTGGCTTTTTTATGATCATCCGGATTTACTGCTGCATCGTTTAATACTTTTACGATAAATTCATCACCAAGGTTCTTATCCATCTTCATTATCGTCTGTATGGTAATGAGCAGGCTGTTCTCATCTATACCCTTAAAAATACAGTCAACTATTTTCCGGCTCTGCGGATCATTCTTTTCACAAAACTCTCTGCATTTATCGGTCAGATATATCCTCTGCTTCCTCTTATCCTTCTCGTCCGTTACCATCTTTATATAATCTTTTTTCTCCAGCTTTAACAGTATCTGCTTAACATTCTGATGAGAGCTTCCCATTAAATCCGAGAGATCATTTATGGTCGGTGCTTCCTTGCAGATATTTATGCAGATTATCGCAAAAAACTGTTTCCAGGTAATCTCACGGAAAAAAACGTCAGCGGCAGCCTGATATCTGTTGTCAAATGTGCTCAATAAGCCCAGCAAAAATGGCTGCGGCGGCATATTTCCAAATTCGACATTGTTCATATTCATGGCGTCATCATAATTCATATATTTTCCTCCAATATTTGTAACATCGGCCCTTTATAAGCCTTTTCTTAACGCATTTCTTACTGCGTCTTTTATTACCTTGCTTGAATATGTGGCTCCTGACACTGCATCTACTTCCACATCATTATTCCGAATCATAGATTCTGTCATGGCTTCCGCCGGTTTTCCCTTACCGCACATATGCCTGACTATCTCTATATCCTTTATTTCCCCATTTGAAACTGTCACCCTGACATCCGCTTTGACCAGATCTGTTTCGCTGTGCCCTTCAAATATACCATCAGCGACTTTGGTCATATCAACCGGCGTCGTATCAAAGTCATCCACCTGACCGTTCATCCGGATCATAAGCACTGCAACAACAGATACCACAAGCAAAGTCAGGCCAGCCAAAACAAATATTACTACCTTTACAATTCGTTTCATTTTAATTCCTCAATTTTAAACAAAATAATATGTAACATGTTACCTTTCATCAATAATGTAACATGTTACATATTATTTGTCAACATCTTTTTTAAAAAATTTTCACTTCTCTTTTTTCCGTATCACTAATAATCTTATGCCAAGTACAAATACTGCACAGCCAAGTACAATGAAGAACCTTCTTGATATTATTCTCATTAGGAATAATGATATTAATATCTACTTATTCGCTATTATAGCAGCAATTGTGAATTTGTTTCATATTTCATCTACGTTTACTGTGCCACTCAAGTTCAGGATGTCTCTGATAGTACTCTGCTTTTCGCTCATACATTCTGGCATCCGCTTTCTGCATGGCTCTTCGTATATCGTTATCTTCATCACTGTGACAGCTTCCGACGGCAAAATGAGCTCTGCCGTCACGTTCCGAATTTTTAAGCAGGCTGTCTTGCAGCTTTTCAAATTCATCTCTGTCAGTGGCTGTGGCGATTATCATGAATTCATCTCCACCCACACGATATATCTCATTATTTTTTGCGTCTATATCATTTAAGACTGATGCCACATCCTTTAAAAGATTGTCTCCGGCAAGATGCCCCTGCGTATCATTTATGGTCTTAAGCCCGTTGACATCAACAAAAAATACCCCGAACGGTTTCTGTATTTCCTGTTTACCGCTGATTTCATCACTTATCCTGTTGTTCATGGCATTTCGGTTATAAACCCCGGTCAGCATATCCGTCTGACTCATTATCTTTATCCTACGGTTATTCTGATCATTCGCAATCTCAGCCGACAATATGAATGCCGTAAGCCCGAGGGTTTCCTTTATCATCACAGTTTTTTCGGGATTAAAGTTACCCGCCCAAATATAACCGATGGTCTTATTATCCGACCTCAGCGGATATATCACAAGGCTGCTGATACCATCCTGCTTAAGAGTATCCATCCATTCAGGGGCTACCTTTCTTGCTTCTTCCATCTCCTTTTCACTTGAAAATATGAAGCAGTTACTCTTATGCATCAATCTCGGCCATGTTTCAATAACCGTGCCAAACCGCTCGGAACGATATGCGGCATCAGGCATTATCCCAACATCAATCTCAAAATCTTCGCTGAGTAAAGTATACTGCCTTTTTTCAAAATCTGTGAGAAGTATACAGCATCCTTTCGCCTCGCACTGTTTCCTGATGTCTTTAACCACTGAGTCCATCGCTTTCTGGAAATCATTTGTCTCCCTAAGCTTGAGACATGTTTTGATAACGTTGGTCGCAGTCTCGGAGGAGATATCAATCAGTTTGTCTATGTCTGCCTTTTTATTCATCTCATATGAAAACAGCAGCATCTTTTTATCCGGATCATCGGATACAAGCGGCGTCAAAAAAACTTCCATCCATGCACTGTACATTTCTATATCAAAATATGTATGGACCGGTCTGTCATCCTGTACACAGTTTTCACAAAGAGCCTCAAAATTAACAGCCTTTGGGATATACCTCGTATAAGGAACGTTACGTTCAAAGTCCTCCGGATTCTGTACAACTGTGTTTATATATGCATCATTTGCATCTACAACACTATACCTGTTGTCGTCCTCTTCATTGAGATTTACCGACATAACGCATGCTATGCGTTTAAAGTTTGCTAAAAAACTTTTATAATCCATATTTTTCACCCGATACATTTTAATCATTTCAAACTTACCTAAAAAACGTCTCCGGCGTTTCCTCGGTAACAAAACAACGCTCCCCAGCTTCAGTTTTGTAAAAAATTACACCCACTATATAAAATATAACAAATTTTAACGATAAAGTCAAAATTTTTTACTCCACCCATTTTGACGCCGCTTCTTTTGCCACATGGCCTTCTTCTGCAAGCATTGTTATACAATTAATGCAATACTTTCGCGAATATCCGTCAACTCCGCTGTCCAGTGCTTTCCCAAACCATGCAAGGACCTGCTCATAATCCTGCTCCACTCCGTTTCCGTACCAGTATGCATCCCCAAGCATTACCATACATTGTACGGAGCCTGCCCCTGCGCCTTCAAGCGCATATTTACAAGCTTTTCCCGGATCCTTTATCGATTCATCGGAATCATACTTATATGCAAGAAAATAATATTCATCCGCCGTCAGTTTTTCCCCGTTTCCATCATTGTAAGCCATTTCCAGATAGTATAATGCCTTCTCTTCGTCAATCCCCGTATCACCTCTCCCCGTCAGGTAATCGCTTCCCAAAACGTGATAGTCCGAAGCAGCATTATTCGTATCCTTATCTGTATCGCCTTTTCCTTCTGTACCGTTTTTATCAGCATCATTTTTTTCACTTTCGGTATCTTTTTCCGAGGATTTTTCTTTTGCATCATTATCGACAGTTAAATCCTTCTTGCTAATGGCACTGCCATTGTCAACCGATTTATCCGCGTTCTGTTCATAATCTTTCTTTTTGTCCTCATTTCCAAAGGGCTTAAGGATTATGAGAAGTATGACCGCTGCCGCCAGCAATACACCTGTGACTAAAGCAGGCTTTAATACGGTTTTTGTTTTTTTACCGGCATCTGTAAGGCTGTTCTCAGTCTTTTTATCCGGAAGCTCCCCGGTCAATTCAGTCCCTGTACCCGATCCACTAAGTATAAGCTCAACAAACTTCCTTAATTCATCAATATGGTTTTTCAATGGTTTTGAAACCGCATCCAGCCAGTGAACACGGGTAAGGTAATACTCAAGCTCGTCGCTCATTTCCTTTTCGGTCAGTTTAAAAGGAACAATGGTCTTCTCCGCATTAAAAGCCAGTGCCACTTCGTTCATGACCTGTCGTGAGGCGTTTGATTCTTCGGTAAAAAGAAGGACAAAAACCTTAGCGGAACATATGCCCTCTTTAATGGCCGCAACCCATTCCTTACCGGGCATTATGTCTCTCGGAGCATACCAGCACCTGATACCGTTCTGTTCAAAATCCGAAACAACCGCATCTGCCACATTCTTATTCTTTGATGAATAGCTTATGAAAACGTCAACATTCATATTTTCTTCCTTAAAATTTTGATTTTCCCTACAGCTAAACCAAAAGGACATCCGATTTTTCTCCCTCCTTATACGGTCATGAGAAATAATCTGATGCCCTGTAAAAATTCATGTCCGGTTCCGGTTATACTCCCTGATTGTAACGGTAATGATCTACCCATTTAAATTCAGACCAGTTTAAAACTGCTTTTGCATAAATGTACTTCTTGTAAACAAACCTGAATCTGTCAGGATCCTCCTCCGGATTTATGGGGTTGTCCCAGCTTCTGGCGTCCGCCGAGATATTACGGTTATCACCCAGACAGAAGTATGCATCTTCCGGTACAGTCACGGGTCCGAAATCCTCATCAAAAGGGTTTTCATTTAAATATGGCTCATCAAGCGGTATCTCGGAATCATTGATATAAACTTTTCCATCCTTAAGCTCAACCTTATCTCCGGGTAATCCTATAACACGTTTTACGTATACATCACTATTATCATGATAGGTCTTTTTCTTCTTACTCTTATCATACCGATACGTAAGTTCAGGATCTATCTCGTAAAGCATCTTATCACTCTTAGGATATTCAAAGAATATTACATCGCCTCTTTCGGGATCCGAAAACAAATATGCAAGTCTGTTTCCGATGACCTTGTCCCCTATCTGTAATTCAGGTATCATCGAGCCCGAAATGATCTCAGTCTTCATGATAACGAATTCTGTTATGAAAAGTGCAAGCAGAAATGCAACCGCAACTATGATGCTCCAGCTTATTATCTCTTTTTTCCAGTTTATCGGTTCCTTTTTGCCTTTTTCATCTTTTTCTTTATTTTCAGTCTTTTCTTTCGTATCTTTTTCTTTTTTTACATTATGTAAATCATTTTTTTCATAAATGTGGTTAACAGAATTACAAAATGGACATATTACATTATTATTTTCATCCTTTTTTGTAATATCTAAACTACTATCACAAGATTTACACTTTAATACCTGTACGCCTAATTCTTTTGAATTATCTATCTTGGTTTTCTCGTCTAAAGACTCTGAACCGGTATCTTTTTCATCTCCTTTGGTAGAAACAATATCTGTATCTTTTAAGTCATCTTTTTCTAATTTTTTATCTTTCATAATATTGTCACTTTCAATCATTCCACAAACTACAGATATATGCTATTTCCGCATAGCTCATTCCTTTTTTCAGCTTATGTGTTCCGTATTGGATCTTATAAGCATATCCTGAGTCTATAAGATATTTGTTAAAATCAGAACTGCTTTCCACAAGGCCTGCCTTTACTATCAGATCGCAGAACTGTTCTGATGTTGTACCTTTCTTTACAGTTACTCTGATATATCCATCCTCGTCAACCGGATAAGGTGTAGGCGTAGGCGTCGCTGTAGGCGTAGGTGAAGGTGTGGGCGTTGCCGTGGGTGCAGGCGTTGCCGTAGGCGTAGGTGTTGCCGTGGGCTTAGGTGTTGCCGTAGGCGTAGGCGTTGATGTCGGTACCGGCGTCGCCGTAGGTGTAGGTGTTGCCGTAGGTGTCGGTGTCGGCGTAGGTGTAGGTGTTGGCGTCGACGTAGGTGTTGGTGTTGGCGTCGACGTAGGTGTTGGCGTAGGCGTCGATGTCGGCTCAGCTGTAGGTGTCGGCATAGGTGTTGGCGTCGATGTCGGCTCAGCTGTAGGTGTATCTGTAGGCTCCTCGGTAGGAACAGGAGTATCCGTAGGCTCCTCCGTAGGTGCAGGTGTATCCGTAATTTTCTCCGTAGGCGTAGGAGTATCCGTAGGTTCCTCAGTAGGTGCGGGAGTATCCGTAATCTCCTCGGCAGGCGTAGGTGTGCTCGTTTCGGTAGGCGTTACCTTTTCCGTTGGTGTCAGATCCTTCTTTCCCGATTCGGATGCATTGGGTCCTACAAGCTTTTCTGCCTGGGTGTTATCACTCTTTTCCTGTGTAGTACTGTCTATTTTATTGTCAAGTTCGAGATTCGGGATGATGATGACCATAAAGATCAACATAGCAAATAGGATTCCGCATCCCACACCTCTCATATAATACTTTAATTTCATTTCATGCCTCCGGGACTATTTACAATATAATTCTATGATCAGTTTTACTTCACCCTGTCCCATATCGAGCATTTTGGATATTTCCATAACTGATTTCTTCTTTTTATAAAGTGCTATAACTTCATTTGTTTTCTCGGATTTGGCAGGTGCATTCTTTATCATTTCCTGCTTAACATCACTGGATACCGTTGAAAGTCTCTGCTTTGCCCTGTCCTTTGACTTAAGATCCTTAACGTTGCTGTCCTCTACAGGCTCGGGACTGTCGTCCTCTTCAAAAATGAATTCGTTCATGCCTATATCTATGACACGGGCAGAACGGTCACTTTCCTCTTTAACTGTTTCAGGTACAGAGTTAGAAAGCTCATCAGTCGAAGCAAAATAATTCTGCTTCTCGTAATCTGCTTTTAAGGAATCCACACTCTGCATGGTTTCTTTTAATTCTTTTTCCTTATCCTGCAACATCTGGTAAAGGAAAACAACTTCCTTATGATTTGCGTCTATCTTTGCCAGAACCTGGTCTGAATACTCTTCAACCGCCATAATCTTATCATTTGATATGGCCTCTAAACTGTCCTCTGTCGATTCAAGCAGCTTATTGGCATTGGTGTTCATATCCCTTATAGCACGTTCACTTATTACATTAAGCTGTTTCATGTCGGGAACTGCCACTGTCGGCTGCTTAACCTTATCATTCTTATCAACCAGAAAAAAACTGATAACTATCAATATCAGCGCAAAAACAAGTAATGCTATTTCTAATCCGTTCATACTCTTAAATCCTTATGTCAAAACCATGATGATCCGTGTTCTTTCCTTCCTCACCGTGCTCTGACTCATCTTCCTTCTTTTTCTTATTCTTATTCCCTGATGAATAACTTCCGTTTCCCTGTTCCTTTGCATCGTACCTATACTCAGGGTTTTCAGCAGATGTAGCATGTACGGTCTGCTGGGAATCATGCCGGATATGCTGAGCTATTTCCTGCATACCTTCCTGTTGCTGAGCCACATGTTTTGCATTTGCGGCACTGTGAACAGTGGAAGCTTCCTGTGATTTAGGCACCATGGTATACATCTCAATAGGTGTGATCATGCGGACACCTCCTTACTGTCAGTGATAAGCGGTTACCCTCACATCAGCTCCGTCCCTTATCAGACGGCAGTGCTTGGTCTCTGTCTTTATATAAGTCGTAACCGTAGCAATGGTAACCTTACATCCGGGATACATTATGTCATCAACCTGAACATAACCCTTCGTCTGGTTTTCAAGGAGCGCATCCAGCTCATCAAGACGATTATCTATCTCCTCAAGCCTTTTCCTGATACCTGTCTTGCTTGCCGAAAGCTGCTGAAACTGAGTGATCTTTTCGGGCGGAAGCTGTTCGCGGTCTTTTATCTTCTTTGAAAGGTAGAAAATAATCTTCTCGGCCTTATCAAGGTTATCCTTCAGAGTTCTCCTTTCAGTCAGAAGAGCTCGCTCCTCCTCAATATATATCATGTTCTCTCCGACCTCTATATTGGTCTGTGTTCCCATTACAGAGCCTGCCGTTTTTGCTTCGACACATTTGCTTGCCTTTATGGTACCACCTGTTATGAAGCCTTTCTTTCCCGCAACGATGACCTCGGCTCCCGATGATACCTGACTGTGCATTATGGATTCGGTCCTGACATATCCTCCGGCACTTACTTCCGCACTTTCGATAAACTTGGCTATGACATTGCTGCCGGCGACAAGCCTTCCCTTGTTCATACCCTGAATGCCACGCTTAAGTATAATCTGACCCGCAGCTATGATCTCCGCGCCTTCAACAATACCCTCTACGATAACATCGCCGTCAACCATTACACGGTATCCCGAATTGACATTGCCTGCAATCTTAACGTTACCGTTGTATTCAACATCACCGGTCTCAACATCAACATTCCCCGCGATCTCATATGTATCTGAGACAAATACCTGATTATCGGTCAATACTGCATGCCCGTTAACATTACTGATGAGCTTAAGACCATCCGGAGAAAGTCTCGCATTCTTTGACTGCTTAAGGAACTTGAAGTTTACCTTTCTCGGCGCGATAGCCCTGCCAAGAACATCTGTACCCGGTTTACCTGTTACCGCGGGCGTAAGTATGGCAAGTACCTGATCTCTTTCAACCTTGCTGAGATTATCAAGCTGATGGAAATCCACCGAACCGTCCTCATTCATCTTCGGTTTCTTCGAGAGATCCGTATTAAAACAATACTCTATGGAAGCATCGGAACCCTCTATCGGAGGATCGGCCTCTGCTACCACATAAGATGTGCAGTAAAACCTTTCCGCAAGGTATCTGTCTATAACATCCTCCTTGATGCCATATCTGATGCCCTTCTTGTTGAGGAGCCACAGAATCTCGTTCTTTGAAAGCTTTTTTCCGCCTTCAACCTCCGGATAGAACCTTGCCGTAACACTGGTAAATCCGTCCGATATATCTGCATTCATTGTCTCATCAAAACGTGAAACCTTTAGGGTAGTAATCCTAAGCTCCTTACGCGTAGAAAAATCACGCATAATATTATAAATGGCGATCTTGTCGTAATCTACCCTGTAACCGTCAAGATATGACAATACCTCGGAAGGATCCGCAGGTGCGCCGCCATCTACCGGTGGATAGACGATCAGATATGTTCCGTCTTGTCTTATTTCAAGTTGAAAATAACCGTTTGTCATATCCCACCCCTTTTCCTGATGTAGTGTCCGACCTGTGTCCTATCCCAAAAACATCTGCATGTTACTGCCGAGTTTCTGCTTCATCTTTATAAGAGCCTTCGAATGCAGCTGTGATATCCTTGATTCGGATACCTCCATTACATTGCTTATCTCCTTTAAAGTCATATCCTCATAATAATACAGCATTATGACCTTTTTTTCTTTTTCAGTCAGCGTCTCCAGTACTTCAAGGAGAAGCTTTTTAAGTTCAGCCTTCTCGACAACCTTGTCAGGCTGCATGTACTCCTTTGTTTCAACAGGCTCGACCTTGATATCGCCCTGTTCCATATACTCATCAAGAGAAATGATATTGCTTACCTTTGTTTCGTTCTGCATATCGGTAAGCTCTTTGATCGAGATACCCAGTTCGTCGGCAAGCTCCTCATCAGTAGCCAATCTGCCTGTTCTTTCTTCTATCTTCTTATATGCGGCGTCAAGCTGTTTCTGCTTAGTTCTGACAGTCCTCGGGATCCAGTCCATCCTTCTTATCTGATCCAGTATCTCCCCTTTGATACGAAGACTTGCATATGTCTCAAACTTGATGCCTTTTCCGTAATCGAACTTGTCTATTGCGTCAATAAGACCAAAAACCCCATAACCTACGAGATCGTCATATTCAACATTATATCCAAGGTACATGCTCAGCTTACCGGCAACTACCTTGACCAACTGTGAATACTCTATAATAAGCTTTTCCCTGAGTTCGGGAGTCTTCTGCTTACTATAATCCACCCACATTTTATCCCTGTCCGCTGCTGTCATCTATTATTCGTCCTCCGTGAGCTGCTGCTGTCTTGCTTCCTCTTCTTCTTTGAGCCGCTGCTGCTTTTCTTCCTCTTCCAACCGCTGCTTCTCGTCTTTTTCCCTCTTTTCGGCTATCGCTCTCTGTTTTGCTATTATCGCGTTCACGATCATACCTATGATCAGGAATATGATCAATGTTACCAATACAACCGCCAGCGTAACCAAAAGACCTGCATTGTTCACAATACAGCATATACAGGCTGTAAGTCCTGCAATCAGGGTAATGAAAATAACTATAGGCTTATCCTTCATACCCAAGCCTCCATGCGTATCAGATATACTTATCTGCCTTTCCGATCGAACGTATTAATAATCTGTATGTAACCGGATCGAATTCTATCGTCCTTCCGTATGTGCCTCCGCAGTCCGATGCGATAATCGGAATACGCATCTCGTCAAGAATGTTTTTGACTGCCTCGGCATTTCTTTCTCCGATGTTAAGCACATCCCCGCTTCCCCTGATGGAAAACATCTTTGCTCCTCCTGCCATTTTGGCACAGAGCTTACTCCTCCGTAATCCTTCTCTTTCAAGCTGTTCTACCAGAAGCTTTACTCCCGTATCGGCGAACTTTGCCGGATTCGAAGTGTTTCTCATTATTGAACTGTCGGGGAGCATCACATGAACCATCCCGCAGGTAGTTGAATTAACATCAAAAAGAACCAATCCTATACACGACCCCAGTCCAAGTGTCGTAATCCTGTCCGGGGCCTTGCATATGTTTAAGTCAGCCATACCTACTCTGATAACTTTTTCCATATTAACTTATGAGCCCCAGTTTTTCAAAAATCTTTTTATATGCTTTTCGCGTCGGGATAAGAATAAAGAATCCCTCCGCCCTCTTGTTGTCGGTATCAAACACTGACTGGATAAGCAGTACCCTGTCACTTACCTTTCCAAACTCTATGGCCGGTACCGAAAGGATCGCTCCCGCCATATCATCCGACAAATCCGGGACGCTGGGTACTATTCCAAGTCCCGTAAGCTTGGCTATGGCGGACAGATATGATCCAGCAATTATATTTCCGAATTCCGTAAGCATGGAGACTTGCATTTCCGACAATGCACCTGTCAGTTCGGAAAATTCCATGCCCATGATACGGTTTATAACTACAGCTGCCGAATACTTATCGGTCATGAACATCATCATGCCGTCAATATCACCTTCAAGTGTCACAAGAATGCCTATGACCTCTTTTTCTGCTCCGCCCACAACTTCGCTCATCTCGTCAAATTTCATGACCTTGATGATCGGGACTTCGATATCCACCCTGCTATCAAGCATCTGAGAAATGGCCGTAGCGGCATTTCCGGTGCCGATATTGGAAATTTCTTTCAGAACATCAAATTCCATATCGGAAAACTCATTCATCTGGTTTTCTTCCATATCTGCCTCCGTTTCCATACCCGGTAACGAAATGTCTTCGTTACCGGGTGATATCAAATACGCCGTTTAAGTGTCATTTCCTGCTACCGTTTTTTATTATTTGTCGCCTTCCTTTTCAGCAAGCACCGATGCAACATTTAATATGGAAACAAGTCCCTTTGCATGCTTGCCAACGCCGGTAATATAAGTGCTCTTCTCTTCAGAAGCGACAACATGATCGATATCCTCATCGGTAAGTGAAACTACTTCCTTAACCTCGTCAACGAGTAATCCTATGCTTGCCTGAGGTTCAGGCTTCAATATAAGGATCCTGGTCTTGGGTGTATATTCATCATTGTCAAACCCGAACTTCTTCCTCAGGCTCATTACAGGGATGATCTCACCACGAAGGTTGATCACGCCGGGGAAGAAATTCTGTGACTTGGGTATTCTTGTGATACGCTGCATCCTTACGATATTGTCGATGAAATTAATATCGATCCCGTATTGCTCGTCATGTACCATGACCGCAATGTATTTTTTTGCCTCAACAGGGGTTGCAACATCAAGTATATTTGCCATAAAGTCTTCCTCCTTCCCATCAAACCAGTGAATTAGCATCAAGAATAAGAGCTATTTCGCCATCACCTAAAACCGTAGCGCCGCTGATGATCTTGCTGTTATTGATGTACTTGCCGATGGATTTGATAACTATTTCAAGCTGTCCGATAAGCTCGTCTACTATAAGGCCTGCCTTCTTATCACCCTTGGCAACAACAACCATGGTGATATTATCACGTTCCGGACGCTCTCCGGGAACATCAAGGATATCAGCCATACGTACCAAAGGAATAACATTTCCTCTTAAGTTTACAACTTCATTCTTCTCAACACGCTTAATATCGCTGACCGGAATATCCTCGATAGTATCGATGCTTCCAAGCGGTATAGCATATTTTTCCTGGCCGATGACTACCATGAGGGCCTGGATGATGGCGAGCGTCAGAGGCAGCCTGATGGTAAATGTAGTTCCTACTCCGAGGATGGACTTGCATTCAACCGTACCGCTCAGTGACTCGATCTTTGACTTAACAACATCAAGACCAACGCCTCGTCCCGATACATCCGATATGGTGTCGGCGGTTGAGAAACTCGGTCTGAACAGGAGATCGATGAAATCCTTCTCCGTCATCTGCTCTGCCTGTTCCTCGGTGATCGTACCTTTCTCAATAGCTTTTCTTCTAACCTTTTCGGTATTTATACCGCCGCCGTCATCACTACATTCGATGACAACGCTGTTTCCTTCCTGATAAGCGTTCAGTGTGATTGAACCGGTCTCGGGCTTGCCGAGTCTGATTCTTTCCTCTGCACTTTCAAGACCGTGGTCTGCCGAGTTACGGAGAATGTGCATCAGAGGATCTCCGATCTCATCGATAACCGTTCTGTCAAGCTCTGTCTCTTCACCGCTCATATACAGTTCCATAGGCTTGTTGAGCTTCTTTGACAGGTCTCTGATCATTCTCGGGAAACGATTTACAACACTCTCGATAGGAACCATTCGAACCTTCATAACACTCTGGTGAATGTTGGTCGTGATCCTCTCAAGATATTCTATCTGCTCGTTGAATACAGCACGCTTTTCCTTCTTTCCGAAATCATCGAGTGAAATGGATGTAAGTCCGTTCTTTGCAATGATAAGCTCGCTGACTAAGTTCATCAGATCGTCAAGCTTCTCTATATCTACACGTACCGAACGATTGACAACTGCCTTCTTTGCGGGCTGCTGTGCGTTCGGCTTTGCAGCCTGTGCTGCCGGAGCGGCTGCCTTTGCTCCTGCGGGAGCTGCGGCGTCTTTCTTCTCTTCTTTGCTCTTATCCTCTGCCGGAGCTTCTGCCTCAACCTCGGTAAATCCAACCTTTGTTATATGGCAGTCCTTAACCTCGGAAACGTTAAGAACACGGTTCTTTACATCATCAATCTCTGCCTTTGTAAGAATTACGACTGTAAAATTAAAATCAAATTTCTCATCTTCTATCATCTGGGCATCGGGAATGGACTTGATGATCTCTCCGACTTCCTCAACTGCCTTAAATACAAGATATGCTCTTGCTGCCTTAAGAAGACAGGTCTCCTGAAGGTCAACGCTTATTTCCAGAGCGCTGATGCCCTGGCTGGCAGCTTCTATGATAGCTGCTTTTTCATGCTCGGCATAGCTTACGGAACCGGAAGAAACCTCAAGCTGTACTGCAGGAGCGGATGCCTGCGCGGATGCTGCTTCCGCAGGTGCCGCTGCCGGAGCGGCTGCTGCTTCCTCCTGCTTTGGAGCAGGTGCCTCAGCTTCAGCTCCATCGCCGTTAAGACCGATATTAAGCTCTCTTGCAAGTGCGTCAATAAGGGGCTGGTTATCGTTTGTTCCTTCATCCTGAGTATTAACAATATTGTCAACATATTCCTGAAGTGCATCCAGTCCTTCAAACAGGACATCGGTAAGCTGAGACCTTACCTTCATCTTGCCGCTTCGAATTTCCTGGAAAACATTCTCCATGTCATGGGTAAGCTTCTGCATTCTTTTGTAACCCATGGTTCCTGCCATACCCTTTAATGAGTGTGCGGCACGGAAAATCTCGTTGATAGTGTTTTCGTTCTCAGGTTCCTTCTCTAATATAAGAAGGTGCTCATTGAGTGCCTGAAGATGCTCTTTGGCTTCTTCGATAAAAACTTCCAGATATTGGCTGACGTCCATATGTCCCTCCGTTTCTGCCTTAGACAATTTTTGTCCCAGTTGCTTTTATGATTGCATCCGCTATACTCTCAAGCGGAACTATCTCATCCGTTAACCCTGCGCTCTTTACCATGCCCGGCATACCGTATACCGTGCTTGTTGCTTCATCCTGAGCGATAACATAAACGTTCTTTTTCTCGCTCAGTTTCCCGATCCCTCTTGTACCGTCACTTCCCATACCGGTAAGGACGACGCAGATTATCTCGTCGAAATCTAGCTTTTCCAAAGACTCGTACATGATATCCGCACACGGCTTCAGCCCACTGCGAGCAGGTTCATCCGTTATTGAGATATAATAACTGCTCCTGCGCTGGAAAACCCTTAAATGCGCACCGCCCTTAGCAATGTAAAGGTGTCCGTCTTCAAGCATTTCTCCGTCCTCAGCTTCTTTTACGCTGATGGCGCTTGTTTCATCCAGACGCTTGGCATATGAAGATGTAAAGCCCTTCGGCATATGCTGTACCATAACGATGGGAGCTCCCAGATTCTCAGGCAGCTTAGGCACGATCTTTGCAACGGCTTTGGGACCTCCTGTCGAAGCACAGATGGCAACAAGCTTTCTGGAAAAAGAACCCACCTTCCTATGGGGCTGCCGACGGAAAGTTTCCGTCAGTATATATGACATCGGACCACTGTTTTCATGGCCGGTCTCTATCTCCCCATTTTCAAGCTTTCTTTCTTCATCTTCCATTATATCAGATTTCATACTTCTCATGAGTGCATAGTCACCATTTTCTGATATTTTTTTATCCATTTTCCTTGTTTTTTCTTAGAGTCCGCTTTCTTTCTGCCTCTGTTTCCTTTCTTCGCTGAATACGTATCTTACTATTGCTTCCCTAAGATCTTTTCTGATCTTTTTAAACTCACAGCGATACTCTATCTTACCTTTACTGTTTGATATCTCGGCAGAACCTATAACCTTTGCTTCTGCCTCTATCCTAAGTCCGTCCACCAGTGAAAAATCCAGCATTAGGCTCGTTCCGTTCTCATGCTTGGCCATGGATGAAAATTTGATGCCGCCTCCGCTTACGTTTACGATCGTTCCGTCGAACCAGGTTCCCTCAAGCTGTAATAGTTTTTCCGAAACCAGCCTTTTTTCGCGGTCGTCCTTGTAGGCTTTCTTCTCCATGAAGTATCTTAAACGCTGTTCAAGCTCCGATACCACCCTGTACTTAAGAGGTATGATCTTTTCAAGACGGAAATACTGTCTTCTCTGGTCCCTTTTAAGCTCCGAAATGATGCTGACTGCCAGATAATATAGATTTTCCTGTTTTAACCTGTTTTTTATCTCACATTTACACATGTAAAGACCGGAATTCGTAAGGAAGCTCATCTCATACCTGCTCCCGATCTCAAGAGGCACAAGATGCCCCGACTCTATGGGAACGGCGATGTTCATCCTGTAGTCATCCAGAATATCAAGAACCCGGCTTAGGTAAACCCTGTTCGTGTTTTCCATAAGCCTAACTTGATTTATGCTTTTCAATTCAATCCGGTCTCCGACCTTTAAAACATTTTTCAGCATATTTTCTTCCTTCCGGCCTTAATCTGACAATTGTTACTTCTTTTCTTCTTCCGTTTGTTCCGTCGGTTTTTTCTTCTTTCTGTAAATGCTCTTCATCCAACGGCTGAAAAGCATTGCGATGCCTTTTCTGTCCGCATCCCCGTCCTGTACGTTTGCAAGCTTCTGTGCTATCAAAGAAATAGCCTTTACCGAAGCAGAATGAGGCTGTGCGAGAGTTATCGGGGTCTGCTGCATGATCGCTTTTCCGCAATTGGGATCATCGGGGATCCCACCCATGTATTCAACCTTAAGACTTAAGAACTTTTCAACGACCACTCCCAGCTTGCTGTAGAGCACATCGCCTTCCTCATTGTTCTTTATACGGTTTGCGACCATCTTTAAAACAGTATCCTCTTTGGAGAACCCGCTTCTGCGGTTAAGAGTCTTGAGCAACGCATAAGCATCCGTAATGGATGTCGGTTCGGGCGTTGCAACAAGAAGTACCTCATTGCTTGCGGAAACGAATTCCAGAACGGAATCCGAGATGCCCGCTCCCGTATCGACAAGTATGATATCCGCCAGTTCGTCAAGCTCATAGAGCTTCTGTACAAGATAAACTACCTGTTCTCTTGTAAGCCTGCTCAGCTCCTGTATGCCGGAACCGCCCGAGATAAACCCGATGCCCTCCGGTCCTTCGATTATGATATCCTTTAATTCCTTGCTCCTGAACATGAGATCCGCGAGATTGTACTCGGGACGTATGCCCAGCATGACTTCTATGTTTGCAAGTCCGAAATCCGCGTCAAGTATTATTACCTTTTTCCCAAGCCTGGATAAATGTATCGCAAGGTTAACGGTAAGCGTTGACTTGCCTACTCCTCCCTTTCCGCTTGTGACGGTTATGACGCGCGATGTCTTTCTTTCCTTCTTTTTCTGCTCCTGCTGCTTGTTTACAAGCATTCTCAATTGTTCGGCCTGATCCATTATTCACCACCTCCGAGCAATTGCTTTGCTATCATCTGAGCATCAAGTCTGGAA
>JAEEGG010011181.1_pt1 | contig 19651 bp, 20 predicted proteins | sample 9134161 | NCBI WGS metagenome assembly JAEEGG01 (sample SAMN16246543, study PRJNA631951) | gut metagenome | biome: gut microbiome; feature: rumen; material: CR-attached | host: Bos | place: Iran: Karaj | collected 2018-10 | reverse complement strand
CGTCCGTGAGACTTTAGGCGATGACATCTCACTCTGTAAGGTACAAAAGGGAGGCAAGGACATCAAGGCAGCCTTCGACAACGGCGACGCCATCGTCGCCATCAGCACAGACTGATCAAGGCGACATTCTCCTTGAATGAATAAAGGGCATCCTGAAGGGTGCCCTTTATTTATAAAGTAATGCTAAGCCCTTTTCTTATACTCCTGCGGATAGATGCCGGTGGCACGCTTGAAATAACGGCAGAAATTGGCTGTGGTGGGGAAACCGAGTTGATAGGCGGTCTCCTTGACGGTCTGCTTAGGATGCGCATCCATGATAAGCTTCGCCTGCGTCGCTACATACTGCTGAATCCATTCCAAGGGCGAGAGTCCTTTGCTGAACTGGCGGAATACTTTTGAGAAATACCGCGGGTCGTAGTGCATCAGCCCGGCATAGAAATTGACATTGCGGTTCTCCTTATAATGCTTCACCACCAGGTCGCAGAACTGCGTGTATAGCGTCGCCGAATGACTCTCGGCCCATTGCCTGTCCTGCTCACGACGGTAGTAATTGATAAACTCATAACCCACTGCCAGATGCGACAGTAATATCTGCCGTCGTAGCTGCAGGTCTTTGGTGTCGTGCGAAGCAATGGCTTCTAACAGTTCTATCAACGCCATCATGCGCTTGGCTTGCACATCGGTCAGATGACATTTCGGCGCATAATTGAACTTATCGGAGTCATGGCTGAAGGCATGTGTCTTCAGTTCTTTCAACATCTCAGCCGAGATAAAGACGCGTGCATAGTCGAAATCGTCTGAATACGATATGCATCGATAGACATGTCCGGGCATGAGGATTCCAAGATCGTTCTTTTCAACTACATATTCCTGCATATCGATCATGACCCTCGAACTGCCGCGCAGACACAAAAGAAGATTGATGTGCGGAAGCACCATATCCACACCGGTTGTGAGGAACCCGTGCCTCTCTTTTTCCACTAACACACCATTTTGTTCTACGAATTGTATTATTTGTTCTATTGTTGCGTTTGCCTGCATCATTTCTAGTCCTTTTACGCCTGCAAAAATACAACTTTTCTTAGAATCAAAGCAACGAATCACACATTTTGATAACATAAAGACGAAAATCGGCAGTATTTTCTTGCATCAACATATCATTTATATCCCCAAAAAGCAGTAATTTTGTAGCCGTATCTCGATACCATACTAATGGATTAAAATGGGAAAGTATAATATAAGTGAACTGAAAACCAAAAAAGCGGAATACAGACATACTGTCAGTTCTACGATGATGGATATTATTCAAGAGCAGATCATAAACATCATTGTAAAGCATAAGGCGTATCGTGACAAGGACTATTCTGCAAAGAAACTGGCAAAAGAAATCGGAACCAACACGCGCTATATTTCTGCTGTTGTGAATGACCGTTTCCATATGAACTATAGTCAATTTGTGAATAAGTACCGTGTTGATGAGGCCATGAGAATTCTTTCAGATATGCGTTATCAGGATCTGGCGATGTCTGACATTTGTGATATGGTAGGTTTTGCAAACCGCCAGACCTTCTATGCCTCTTTCTATAGATTTATCGGTGTTACCCCCCGACAATATCGCTTGGATAACATGAAAAAGCAAAAGCCATAACGTCGCAAGAAAAGCAATTTCCATAATTCAAAAGTTAATGTGTTTTTAGTTATTCGCTCATATGTTGGTTGAAGGAGGGACGCAGTGATGCGTCCCCCCTTTTTTTGTAACCTCTGGGGACAGTCCCTATCCAACCTAGACGCATTTGGGACGGTGGGGAAAAAGTGCTGCCTATTAACTGTTTTTAAGGGGGCGGTAACGGATATTAACGGATTTATTTGTATCTTTGCAACCATATAACAATCAATTGTTATTTTCGATACAAAATAAACTTAAAACTATGCTGAAAGTTAAATTTCTATTCGCCAGTATACTGGCCGTTCTGTTATTGACGGGTTGTGGTGAAAAAGACCACCCCGTGCGTACATCATTAGCAGTGGACACCTCCACGCTGACATTGTCGGTGGGTGAGTCTGCTGTCAGAATGGCTTTTTCAAAGGCCGAGGATGCCGTCATTACCTATACCTCCAGCAATCCCGCTGTAGCAACGGTGGATCAGTATGGTAAGGTGACAGCCCTGATTGAGGGCGAGACCACCATCACCATCACGATGGACGAGACGAAAAAGAGTTGGTATGCTGCCTCCACCATAGAGTACCAGGTCGTGGTGAAGAAGGTGTCTGCTGCCGCTCTGGCAGATGTGGATAAATCAACCCCGTTGACGCTCGTGGCTCTTGAGAATGGCAAGATCACCGTGACTTTTAATAATGGTGTCACGCTGAAGAACGATATCCATTATACCATCAACGGTGGTGCAGAGCAGACGATTGCCAAGAATACCGAGGGCAGTTATGATATCACGGTGAAGAAGGGTGATGTGGTACAGCTTTACAGTATTAATACGACGTTAGGAGGTGGCGGAGGCGCCGCAGCCCGTGGCTTTACGAGAGCCGTCGATTCAAGTGCCAAGTACGTAAACATCAAGCCGAGCATGAAGACCGAGATCTATGGAAATGTCATGAGCATGTTGAAAGGCAAGGATAACCTGGAAAGTGCTCAATCTATCGAGGCCAGTAATGCGTTATATGGTCTGTTTACAGGGGCTGACAAACTGGTAAACGACGATGAACGCATGATCAAGCTGCCGGCTAATGATCTGAAGCCGGGATGTTATGAGGAGATGTTCAGTGGCTGTGAAGGCTTGACGACTGCGCCTGAGTTGCCTGCCTCTACGCTGGTAGATAACTGTTATGCTGGTATGTTCAGTGGTTGTAAGAAGTTGGAGGCTGTGAAGATCTTGGCCAATGATGTGGATGCTACTGGCGCTCTGAAAGATTTCCTGACGGGCGCTGGTACGGAAGCAGAGAAGAAGCCTGTGATCGAGGTTGCTACAGATCTGCCTGAGGGGACCATCCCGTCGAACTTCACGAAAGCCACGGCTGTGACAGGCATCAAACTGAGTGAGACGACGCTTGAAATGACGGTGAGTGATAGCAAGCCGTTGACTGCTACCCTGACTCCAACAGATGCCACCAACAAGACCTTAGAGTGGACTACCAGCAATCCGGCTGTTGTTGAAGTGACAGTCGATCTGGCTGATAATACGAAAGCTACATTGACCGCCCTTGGAGCTGGCCGTGTAACGATTACCTGTTCTACACCCGATGGCAGTGTCAAAACCACCTGTGCCGTTACCGTAGCTGCGCCACAAGAAGAAACTGCAGAGATGTACTTTAGATATTATGATTCTTCTGATGGTAGTTGGAAGAATGAAAACTTAGTAGAAGGATCGTATGCTTTGCTGACGAGCGATATGACCACACTTAGCTCAGATTATGAGTCTTATGTAGTAGTTGGTAATGTGGTGATTGACGGACGTGTTACACTCGCAGCAGAATTCGTTAGGCTTGTTATATGCGACGGTGCAACGCTGACAGTAAAGGATGGTATTCTGACTAATGACAAAAGACTTATGATCTGCGGCCAGAATAATGGTACTGGTAAGCTCATCGTAAATAGAAGTACTTCTGGTGACGTAACTTATCGTGGAGATGCAATTAATGTTGGTGCTCTTACTATTGAGGGCGTGGAAGTTGTAGCCACTGCAAAGACTGCAGGTTATGCTATGGAGGCAGCAAATGGTTCTCTGCTTATCTATGGTGGTAAGGTTACTGCTACTGCTGCTGATGAAAACAATGCCATTACATCAAGTGGTGATATAACAATCACAGGTGGTCAGATTAATGCGACATGTGAAGGTGGTGCTGCTATTTCTGCTATTTATGTTACTATTACTACAGGCATAACCAGTATTACACTGGATAATACTAGTGTGGATGATAATAATCTTTCTAATTGGATATCTGCAACTACATTAAAATTAGGTAGCTCTGTTGCCGATGCAACTCCTGCCAGTAGTTGGGGAACGCTAACAAGTCCAAACTCTACCACAATCAACGGTTTCAATGTAACACGTGATGGTACTTATACATTGATTCTCACAAAAGCTGCTAACTAATATTGCATTCCTTTCAATAACAATCAAAGCATCCGATATTTTTCGGGTGCTTTGATTGTTTAGAGATCCCTCGACAGCGGTTACTACGTCTGCCCAGACCCCATTTTAATGTATGAGTTTCTTGAAGTCGCATATTGCGACTTCAAGTTGGTATTCCCTTCATTATCAGGCCGTTTTGCAGTCGCAATTTGCGACCGGTTCTTCTAACTTATTGCAATTTGCAATAACCTCACTTGCTTTTTTTAGTCATGTAGGAATAGCAAAAGGGCTCGCTTCTCAGCGAACCCTGTATGCTAACATTACTAACCAATAACCTAAAACAAATATTATTATGAGAAAACTAAAAACGTATGATTCAAATATCTGTTGCAATGACAGTGCAAACCGAATGCAATCAAAGCTGGCTTTAGATTGCTAAGGTGCAGCCTGTCTTAGCGAGAGCAAAGGTACGGGGATTTTGGGATGATTCCAAGAAATTTTCCTGATTCTTGTCCAAGTTGTTGCGACAAGGGGATGAGATTGCGACAGAGTAGGGGAAGAGGCCTTGCGAGTGTCGTAAAGAGCATAAATACCACAGGGGTCAGTCCTTGACTATTTGCTAAAAACAATCTTAAATGTTTATTTTACGCTATTTTATTTGGAGAATTGAAATTAATCTCTTATCTTTGCACTCAGAAAGAACATCGGAGGCTTGTTCTCCGTTTATAGAAGACTCCTTGGAAGCAAACGGGCGCTTTATCTCGTCAATACTTCTGAGGAGTTTTTGTATGCCTATGGGGGTCAAAGCGTGATCGTAATAGGTATAGCCGTTCTTTACGCCAATAGCCAGTTTTACGGTATAGTCAATCCCCGCCATCTTCAATCCTACGACATAATATCTATAAGTATCGTATTCGTTGATGTTCTTCTCGTTTTCTTCCTCTGCAATGTAGATGGAGTTTCTGATAAGTTCCGGAATGAGTGCGAGTGATTTCAGGTGAGCAATGTTTTCTGCATCATGACGAGTTACTTTCTCGGCTCCTTTACGTGTGATTCTAATAATGTTGCCGGTATCTATATTCAGGTAATTGCCACGACACTTGTCCCTCAGATACTTCTCTGCAGATTTGTTGTTTAGCTCATATAGACCATCATACTCCATCCCTGTAGATATGACAGGCTGACTTTCTGCGAGTTTTTTTACTCGCATAGCAAGTGATTCCGTTTCTTCAATTGATATATTTCCCATAATATTGATTTAATGGTGCAAAGGTAAGGCATATTTTTAAAACCACCAAAGTTTTGGGGGACTTTTTTAGCAGAGAAGTTTGGCGGAATGGATTTATTTTGCTATCTTTGCATCCATAAGTTTTACATTTAAAATTAAACTGGTATGAAAAAGGTATTTTCTTGGGCCTTTGCCGCTGCCCTGATCTGCGGCTTGAATGTGTTCACAGCATGTAATAATGAGGATAATCCTGCAATACCCGATAACCTTGCAGAAAAGATTATAGGAAAGTGGATGCCTGCCGACAAAGACGGACAGCCCATGATAACCAACAAAAAGATGGTGATCACCTTCGTTTCCTCCACAAAAGCCTATATGAGTGCATCGCTCAGTGCGCACCCGGAAGTGGGTACATTCTGGGGTGTTCATTTAGAAGGTGACGTTGTCATCAGCGGTAATAAGATAATTGTTACGGCTCAAGCCGATGAGAATAAAACGGTGGTGCACGATTTTATCATTACCGACATAACCGACAAGGAGTTCAGCGCAAAACACGAGGTCACCTATACAATTGATAACAAAGTAGTATTATCTATTGAGGATGAAGTGCGCTACGTAAAAGTCAATCGCGACTACAGCGAGGCAATCCTCGGCACATGGGAAGGTCATGTAACCAATAGTGAGGGTTCGGAGTTCGATGACGGACAGGAGCACCGTTGGGAGTACAAGGCTGATGGAACTTACGTTTATTATGAGAAGGACGGCGACGACTGGGTGCCTTATAAGGGCAATACCCTGAACGAATACTTTGTAGATGGTACGTTACTCTGCACTCGTTGGATTGACAACGACGTCGAAAACCGCGAATGGTGGGAGATTGTCTCTATCAAAGATGGCGTGATGAAGTGGAAAGGTCTGCGTGCTAATGAAGATGGCACAACCTACACCGCCACCTTTGAAATGACGAAAGTTGTAGAATAACTAAACAATTAATGATATGCGAAAGATAATGCAATGGGTTCTAGCTGCAGCCCTGATCTGTGGTGCAAGCGTATTCACATCGTGTACAAAGCAAGACAATCCTGTAAATCCAGCAGATAACCTCGCTGAGAAGATTATCGGCAAGTGGATAACTGCCGATATGAACGGACAGCCTGCGCCGACCAATGAGAAAAAAGTGATTACCTTCGTTTCGGCTACAAAATGCTATATGAGTGCATCGCTCAGTTCACGTCCGGTAGCGGGTACGCAATGGCTTGAGCAATTAGAAACTGATGTTTCTATTGATGGCAACAAGATGACGCTCACTGGCCACCCCAAAGAGAATACAACAACGGTGGACGAATACACCATTACCCACATCAACGACAATGAGTTTACGGCGAATCGGAAATTAACCATTAAGATAGACGGCAACGTAGTGGTTTACAGTGAAGATTCTTTCCGCTATGTAAAGATCGCCCGCGACCACAGCGAAGCCGTTCTTGGCTTGTGGGAGTGTAAGGGTCTTAAAGGTGGTGAGACTTATAACGATGGTAATGATCGTTTGGAGTTCTTTGAAGATGGTACTTACAACTACTATCGCAAGAATGACGCAGGAGAATGGGAAGCCGTAACAACCCGTGAGTTCCAGAACTACTTTGTAGATGGCTTGTTCCTTTGTACTCGCTGGAAGAACGTCGATGAGGATGAATTGCGTGAGTGGTGGGAAATCAAGAGCCTAAAGGGTGACAAGATGCAGTGGAAAGCACTTCGCGCTAATGAAGACGGCACCACCTTTGAGCAAACCATGGATTGGGTAAAAATAGAAGAAGACTAACAAGAATCCCCGACCAGTGATGGTCGGGGATTACTTTTCAAATTCCCATGCAGGAAGTTGCTCCCAGTGCAGTCAGGATCGCGCTCGCAATCGACACGATGATCTGCACAATAAACTTAGTAGTTTCCTTCTTCGTCATAATAGCTGAAATTTAATGTTCTCAGAATTTTCGCTCGAGCTCTGCTCGCTTTTACAAAGCTTTAGCGACTAAAAGAATGTTTAATGTTTCATGTTAAGCGTTGGGGCCGAAGCCCCAGAACGCTAATCTTTGTCGAGATCATCGCCTCCGTCGCCACCGCCGCCAGTGTTGCCGCCAGTGTTGCCACTCTGTGAACCGCTACCAGAACCGCTGCCTGAGCCGCTGTTGGTGTTTCCACCGTTCTCGTTCTCGTTGTCCTCGATGTCGCCCGAGTCACCGCTGGTCACGCGCTTCAGCACGTTGCCATCTTCGTCGAGACAGGTGATCTGGATAGAGGTGTTCTTCAGCTCATCCTTCACATCCACATTCGGGGTGAAGATGATGCGGCGTACGCTGATCAGGTTCGCCTTCACGTCCTCCAGCTTCTCAACAGCCTTCGAACGCACGCCGAAGCGCATGGTGCCAAGTCCGGGGAGTGGGATGGAGTGACCTTCGGTCGCCCAGGTGCGGATTACCTCGCCGGCAGCATCCCAAGCCGCCTTGATCACACCAGCGGAGATGCCGCTATGGGTCGAGGCCTCTGAAAACACCTTCTTCTCAGCGATGGGCACGTAGAGGTCGGGTCGCATCACGAACTTCTTGCCCGGGTTCTTACCAAGTTTAACTTCACGCAGTTGTGCAATTACTTTAATAGCCATAGATTTTAATGTTTAATGTTTAATATTTTCTCTGTCGCCTTGTTCCGCTTCCTGAAGGTACTATTAAGGAAAACAATTGCTACCATTAATGCGCGCAATTTCTAGATTTAATCCCCGCAATTTCTACCTTTAAAGCCCGTCTCTCCGCTTCTTCAATTTGACGATGCAAAGGTACGAATCTTTCATTGCGGTTCACGAATACTTCACAAGAAATTATTTTGTTTTCTCAACATTTGCGCGGTCAAAATGTCATGGTCACGATGGTCAAAATCGAAAACGGACTGTGTCAAAACCGCCACTATAATATAAATATTCTATTTATATATAGTGAGCAAATAACCGCGTTCCCGAAATCGAAAATGACCATCTTGACCTTGACCGTCTTGACCACTGTTCAAATTATAAATAATGTGTAAAAAGTGCTATGAATCACATCAATCTCAGAAATCTTTTGTATCTTTGCAATCAAAAGAGCATAACAAGGTTATGGATGTATTGAACGACATATACACCGCCATCGCAGCAGAGGGTTTAACTGCCCAGCCGCTGCAAATGATAGATAACTACGCAAACGATATACAAAATGGGAGAGAAGATTTTTCTAGATTCAATCTATCAGAGCATGCAGGACTCTGCAAGGGAGGCTCGCCTCTCATTGGGGCGTCCATCATCGCATGCTACGCGTCAGCAAGCCTTAGAGCAAGTTGCAATGCTGAAGGCCGCACGGGAGGCCCAGCAAATTGGGAAATAGACGAGCAGCAGGAAAAACTCATTGAACAATGGGCTAAGGCTGCGAATCTGTGGGAGGATGATTCGGAGCATATACTTACTGCGGAGTTTGGCCCCATGATAGCACAGGGCGCTGAAGCAAAGGTATATTATAGTGATGGCAACACATCGGTTGTAAAAGAGCGAACCTCCATCTATTCTACTTGGCAGAAGGCACTTGATGCGATTGTGCTTCACAACTATCTCTTTCCTGAGACAGCAATGAAAGTGATTGGCTTTACTCGCGACAGTGACGGCTTGATGCGTATTGTGTTGACACAGCCCTACGTGAACTGTCTGCGTCTGGCTACAAAGGAAGAAATAGACGATATGGTTTCAGCCAAAGGTTTCCGTGACAATTGGAACGGTGAGGGCGTTAATTACATCTCAGATCGTCTGGCGTTAGAAGACATGCATCCCGCCAACGTGTTCGTTGATACTATAACGGGCAAGCCAATATGTATTGACTGTATCGTGAAGTTTGTGAGTCCGTGATTTTTAAAATCAATTCTATAGCATTATAAATATGGCATCATTAGCGTCCCGTTAAAAATGGGACGCTAATGTCATATTATATATAATTTATTGATAATTAGATATTTAACTTTATTAGCAAAGGTATTAAAAGGATTTCATTCCACCAAACTTTTTTCGTTAAAACTGCGTTAAGATTTTCGAAGGAGTTATTATAATAATTTATGAAAAAATAATTGTATCTTTTCAGAAATACTTGCTAATATATGCTGGAATTTTCGTACCTTTGCAGTTCGAATGCGTGACATATTATTCATATAGGTAAAGAAAGGTAAGAAGATAGTATGATACTCCCTACAATGACACCAGAAGAGAAGGTGAAGCAAATGGAGAAGATGAAGCCGCTGCTGCACGAGGCCGCTATGGGCTGGATGAACCACAATCATAAGATTGTGTTCAAAACTAAGGTATTTCCGACCTTCTATACTTTCGAGCGAACGTTTGAAGGGATGGGAATGTGGACGGTTATCGTAGAGGCTGAGAGCAAAGCTGTACTGAAAAAAGACATTGTCAACGTGAAGGGCTATCAGTCTTATGTTGTCTCTCACGCCAAACTTGAAAGTAACAACGGTATGGGCATCTACTTGTTTAATGCACACAACGAAGATACTATCATGTGTAACGAGTTCCCGCCGCATTATTTCAACCAGTTTCGCAAGCGCTTTGTGGAGGCTAGGGGATTGGCTCAGCCCGACTTCCCTAATCTTGTGAAGATGGTTTTGAGGGAGCACCATGATGCGATGGATGAGACTGTGACAGATTTAAAAATAAAACTCGACGATGACGACCGTATGTATTTCGAGGAAAACGAAGAATACAATCGTCAGGCAGGCTTTAAGAACCTGATAACCTATTCGCGTAATGGTATCTCTTTAGGCTTATCGGGCGCCAACCGTCGATACTTCAACTTCACTACGTTTGTATCGAACAAGATGTTGAAGAACAATCAGATGGAGGCTCAAAAGGAAAGTCTGAGGCATCAGCTTAACTGCCGGCACAAGGCCGACCTAGCCCCCTTTGCTCCACAAGAAAACATCTTTAAATTTGTAGATCCCTCAACGAGAGGTTACGGCTTGAATAAGAAATCTAAATCGACAGACAAATGATAATAGAGAATCCTGAATACAAAGAAGAGATCACCCACACAGAATGGGGTGATGATACTTCAGTATCAATAGTATTGCCAAAAGGAATGCCCGGCAAGCACGGTGTCACGATATTGGTGGTGAGCAACCTGAAGTATTTCCTTGAAATGTTTACGCTTGGCGACTACGACCGCTATTTCCGTCCATACGAAATATTGGCAGAGTTGGAAAGACAAGTGATGGAAGATGCTCTTAATGGTGAGATAGCGCCCAGCTATTTTACTAGTTATAAGCGTGACCCGATGTCGGATGGTGATGTGATATTTGATTTCTCCCATTTTGAAGTAAACACAGAAACGGAGCCTGACGAGAACTATCGCTCGCTCTACATTTATTTTGAATATACAGGTAGTGCATCATGAGTGATTTGTTAGAAGAAATATTCAATCGTGCGGCTGCCTTTGAGACGGGCGGTCGCCATATCGACTATATCAAACTCGATATGATTACGCGTCAGGTAGAGGTAAAGCTGACGGCTGTGCCAGGTGGTGAGTATTATGACACCATCCTTGCCCAGCAGCAAGATACCATTCAACAGGCGCGACAGGATCATGCTATTTGGACTAAACGTCACGGCTGCGGTGTGACGGAAGAGGATTTAACGGAACGCGTCGGACTGATGCTAAAGAGCCTGCTTGATTCCAAGTTCCTGCGTGATGACTACTACGAGATTCCAAGATCGAAACGCACGAAAGCCAAAGAAGAGTTGGAGCAGCTTGGGCTGGAAGTGGACTGCATGAGCGAAGTGCAGATTCAGCGTTATGCATTGCTGCGCGATATGGTTGATTTGCGAATGGGGCGTTTTGAGTTTGACAATAAGGAGGCCATCGGTAACTATATGTATGAAAATCGCGACACCTACAGCCCTGCTCGTTATGGTTACTACTTCCGTTTTGAGACTACGCTCGGCCTTATTTATCAAGACCTTGATCAATTGAAGAGAGCTAATCACGACCGTAAGTTGGAGGAGTGTCTGATAGGTATGCTAACCGACTTAAAGCCGCTTAGCGAGTATGTGGTGTCAGACTTTTATGAAAACTACGATGAGTTGTTGGATGCAATCCTGATGGTTGGTGACTTGCAGAAGAAACTAAAGCTGGTGTCGCCAAACACGTTCAAAGGAGGGTATAACCAGAAACTTACTTGTAATATTGTGGGACTGTTGTGCGGAGAAGGTGTGTACGATGTAAATCCCAAGCAGGCAGATGCACTTATCTACACAGGTAAGACGCATTATACGTACATTAATAACTATTCGAACTATGACTCTTCTGACTCTGAGTTGACCCGCGAAGAAGTGAAAGCCATCAAGGAGGTAATAAAAAAGCACATCTAATTTTATTTTTCGTTATTTCGAGAAACGTAACTTGTTGAAAGTCAGTTGATAAATTATTAATATTTGTCAGCTGACTTTTATTTTTTTGCACTCTTTTTACTTGCCGTACCTTTGCACTCGCAATCAGTTGGTTGCGGGGATCTTTGAGGCTGCGCCTCGAACATCGGCTGCGCCTCAACGGAGCTCAAGCGAGCTTGGCTCTGCATTCGGCTTGCACGATCTTTGACATGCTGACACAAAGGACACGCTCGGAAGGCCGAGGAGAAATATGAAATCTCGCGTATGCATACACGCACATATGCAAACGCATGTACATTAAACAAATTACAATGGAAATAAAAATCTTAAGAGTGGTACGCCAGGGCGAAGCATTTGGCGTGCAGTCGGCTAAGGCCGAGAGTGGTTCCATCCAGAAGTGCAATATCGTGTTGCGCGAACTGGGTGGCGGAAAGTTTGAAAATGAGTATGTGTGCGCCATGCTGGGCAATCTGGCGGCGTGCAAGTTCTACGAAGGTGATGTGGTGGCAGCCACCCTTCGTTTCTCTACCCACGAGTATCAGGGACAGACGTTCCAAGAGATTCTGGCAACTGACATCGTGAAGATTAAACAGTAAACATTAAATTTCAGAGTTGAAAGACGAGCGGAGAAGTATCCGGATGAAATGAGCTCAAACAATCTTCGCTTTTCCAAGGCTCGTAATTCAACAAAACAATGAAAAAAGAAATACAGATTTTTAAAAGTGAAGTTTTCGGCGAGATTCGTACTTGCCAGGTAAATAATCAGATTATGTTCGTGGGCAAGGATGTTGCTACGGCGCTGGGATATAGCAATACCCGCGATGCCCTATACAAACATGTAGACGCTGAGGACAAGGGCACCGTCGCGATTCGCGACACTGCCTACGAAACCCGCGTGACTCTCATCAATGAGTCGGGACTCTACTCGCTGATTCTCTCTTCCAAACTGCCACAGGCCAAAGCTTTCAAACGATGGGTTACGGCCGAGGTGCTGCCACAGATTCGTCAGACGGGCGGTTACATTCCTACCCGTGATGCTGATGGTCGCCATCTCTCGAGCAAGGAGATCATTGAACGTGCCGATGCCATCGTAGGTTGCACCTTGCGCATGTTGAACGAACCTGCCGAGGATACGCTGACCGCCACGCAGGTGGCGAAGACGTTTAACATGACGGTCTTCGATTTCAACCATGTGCTTAGCGACATGGGCATTCAGTTCCGTCGTGACGGCCACTGGAATATCTCTGACGATCTCGCCAACCGCAATCTGGTGCGCATGCGTACACACGTCTCTTATTCGCTGAAAGGCAAGAAGAAAGTGAAGATCTATATGACGTGGACGCTCGATGGCGTGCGTTATTTGAATTCCAAACTTGGTTATCCTAATTTTTAATCTATGAGTGTACATTTTGTTTATAAAAGGGATGGCGGCGCAAAGTTTATGCGCCCCATCCATTCGAGAGAGGAGTATCTGGCGCTGAGGAACGGCGGTGAACAGATTCCCTTGATGAAGCGTATCCGCAACGGCGAGGAGAAGCTGAAGAACCAGCTGGTGGAGATGAACTACTCATGTCTGCCGAATGAGGACGGCAGTCTGAAAGGCTCAAAGACGATGAGCACCACCGTGGGCATGGACATCGACTTCGTGGCTCCAAAGGAACTGTCGGCAGAGGAGCAGCAAGCGTGGCTAAGTGAGCGTATGGCGCGGGTGCCGGAACTGGTACTGAGCAAGAAAGACGAGCTGGGTTTGCAGATGTTTGAACATTCGGCAACGAAGGGTTATCACCTGGTGTTCAGACGCCGTCCCGAACTCTCGCAGGAAGCAAACCTGAAGTGGGCTTCCGATTTGCTGGGAGTCGCTTACGATGAAAAGGCGAAGGACATCACAAGGGTTTTCTTCAGTACCACCGAGGCCGAGCTGATCTACCTCGATGACGGCATCTTTGATGTTTCGGCTGCGCCGAAGGCGAATCACAGGGGACAGGCACCACAGTGCCCTGCAAGCAGAGCACAGATGGATGCCAGTCCCCATGATTCACCACAATTCCCGACGCATTATCACGGCATCCCGTTTACGGACATCATCGCAAAGTACTGGGAGGTAAACAATCGAGGCTTTGAACCTACTCAGGGCGACCGCGACACGCTGACCTATCAGTTGGCTTGCGACCTAAGGCATATCTGCGGCAGGAACTTCGAGTGGCTCGACCAAGTGATTCCCTGTTACGACGGGTTCCCGTTGGAAGAGAAGCGCGCGAAGATCAAGAGTGCCCTTGCCTCAGAGTTCAACGGCTTTCCCCAGCGCCTCCGCAACACCCTCAATGCGCTGGAAATCTCACAGAAGGGACTGTCCCCATTGTGCGAAATAGAAGTCTTTGAGTCGTGTAACTTGTTGCAAAAGCTTCCTAAGATGCCGCAGGGCATCAAAGATTCGATCGATGCCGTGGGGCCACAGCTGACGATGCCGGTGGTAATGGCCATCTGCCCCTGTATCGGTTCGTTGGCGACTGGTGTAACGCTCGATGTGCACGGGCAGAAGAAGGGACTGAACCTGATCTCTTATATCGCCGGTGACTTCGCTTCGGGTAAGGGCGGTATCGACCCAGTATTAGAGGCATGGATGAGCGAGGTGGCGGCACTCGACAAGATGTACCAGATGCAGGAAGACGAGTGGCGTGCCAAGAAACGGGCAGCGAAGAACAAGAAGGAACAGCCTGAGGAACCGAAGCTGCCCGTGCGCTGTCTGACGCTGAACAAAACCGTTGCTAACCTCGCAGAGCGACTGGCCAACACAGAGGGCAAGCACGCTTTCTCGTTTACACCCGAGGCCGACACGGTGGCGCAGAAATGGAAATCGACGATGAGCGATTTCTCGGTGATGCTCCGTCAGAGTTATGACGGCACCAAGTATGAGCGTGAGGCGCGATCGGCCGATGCCGTGAACGTGCATATCGAACATCTGTTGTGGAATGTTACGATGTGCGGCACACCCGATGCGCTGTATCGTGTGGTGAACAACTACACCGATGGTTTCCAGAGTCGTATCGCCGTTGCCCGTACACCCGACAACACGTTTGCACCGTTGGAGGACAAACCGCCGGTGCTGACCGACCGCCAGCGTGAGCGCATCCAGCAGATAGCCCACCTGTTACCCCTGATGTATGGCGAGGTGGTGCTGCCGAAGTTGGAGGCGAAAGGTCGTGAGTGGGTGGAGCGCATCCGACTGGAGACGATGAAGAACGACGATCGCACCCGTGCCCGTCAGCGCTTCCGCGTCTGTGTAACAGCCCAGCGAATGACGTGCTGCCTGATGCTCTGTAAGGTGTGTGAACAACTCATTCAGAAGCATGGACTGAACGGTGCCGAGACGCAGCTGAAGCAGCAGCCTGGATTGTGGAAAGAACTCTTGTTAAAGGCGCAGACACCCACGATGCTCGAAGCTTATGATGTGATAGCCGACTCGCTGTTGGAGAACGCCCTCTACTTTTTCCGCGACCGCATCGAGAATGCTTTTATGAGTCGCGACTATGCAGGTGGACTAAGTGGCGAACGCACCAAGCGCGGCAGGAACGACTCTATCTTTGAGCGACTGGATCAGCAGTTCTCGTTCGATCAGGCTATGCAGCACTCGGTGGCGGTAAAGGGTGCCAACGTGAACCACAACACGGTTCGCCAGATGCTGAAAAACTGGCGCAAACAGGGGCTGGTGGTGCAGGAAGAGGATGGGAATTATCGGAAGTTGTCATAACGGTCAAGGTCAAAATGGTCAAAATCGAAAATTCTCAAGATTGCTTCGTGATGCTCTGGCGGAAGCTGGAGCGCACGAGGCGCCTCCTCGGTGGTCAGTATAAGCGTTTCTGTATCCGCAATGTCATGAAGGCGTGGTTCGGTTATGAAGCCAATGATGATTATATCTGGAGGGTGTGTCACCTGTGCGAGCAGGAAGGCTGGAACGAGTTGCCTCTGCCCAGTCTCAATCCGCGTAAGCATCGTGAACTGTTGCGGGCTATTGTGGCTGTAGAAACGGGCATCAGTTATTGGAGAATTAATCTGAAAGCCCTCGACGCAGCCTATAGCATAGTATTCCCTAACAGTACACCGATCAATGTTAATAAGAAAGGTAAAAGAGTAAAAAGTTATGTTACCAAGAGGAATTAGAAACAATAACCCGTTGAATATCCGTCGTACGGCGAAGGATCAGTGGAAGGGCCTGAGAGCCCAACAAACTGACGCCAGTTTTTGCCAGTTTGATAGTTTGGAATATGGTTGGCGCGCAGCCTTTTATCTGCTCACGCGTACCTATTATCACAAGTATCGGTTGTTTACCATCCGGGCGATTATCAGCAAATGGGCTCCGCCCAATGAGAATCTGACGGCGACGTATATCCAGAATGTGTGTCGGCTCACTGGCATCGCGCCTGATGAACCGATCGGCATCCCTTCGGATCAGCCCGAGCGCTGGATGGCCCTCGGTGTGGCGATGGCAATTCAGGAAAACGGGACGGATTCGTTAGATCGCTCGACCTTGGTCGCTCTCCTTCTTGGAGAGAACTTCGCGATGCTAAGAGGGTGGGGGTTGGCAAGAGAGGGCATTTAGCCCTCTCTTTTTGATCGTGTGTTTTTCATTTATAAGTTTGGAGGAATGGAATAATAGTTGTACCTTTGCAGTCGTATAGTCTAGAATGAAGGATCTGCATCATAGATACCAGCGGTTCAGTGAGTGGAAGCAGCAGCCACATCAGGTGGCGCCGCTTTCGGAGGTACACCACGAGTGTGCTACCTGCGGCACGCATTACGAGGGCAACTATTGTCCCCGTTGTGGACAGTCGTCGAAGATAGGCCGCTATTCCTTCAAGAATGCACTTCTGCTTTATCTTGACGTCTGGGGCTTGGGTAATCGGGGTATGTTTCGTACCATCCGTGACCTGATACTGCGTCCCGGCTACATGATCCGCGACTATCTCAGAGGCATGCAGATGGCCTATTTCCCTCCTTTTAAGTTGTTCTTCCTACTCCTCGCTTTGTCGGTGTTGGTAGATTCGGGCATGAACATTCAGGGCATCAATCGCGAGAAACAGAATGAGAAGGAAAGTGAAGAACTTGTGAAGCAGTTTTCGAAAGATGTCCTTCATTTGGAGCCGCGAGAGAAGAAACCTGAAGTAAAGTCTGAAATAAAGACAGACAAGCCTCTCACTAAGGAGGATAAAAAAAAGATGGCTGTTGAGGAGTCAGAGCGATTAACGATGTCATTCGACGAGTGGCTGGAACAGCATGGTTCGGTGGTGGTGCTCGCCGGGCTGCTGGTCTTCTCATTCCCGCTTTATCTGTTGTTCCGCCACAGTCCTGCCATACCAGACTTGCGTTTCTCGGAGTGTTTTGTGTCGATGGTTTATATCACCGATATGTTTTTGCTCTATAACATTATCCCCTCACTGTTGTGCTTCAGTGTGAAGGCAGAAATCATCTATAACACGCTGACCTTACTGTTGCCTATTATTCCCATCAAACAGATGTCGGGGTACAGCTACTGGTCTACGTTCTGGCGATTACTGGCGGCCTTCATCCCCTTTGTCGTCGTGTGTTTCCTGTTGTTTGTTGCTATTGTGATCGGAATTTTTATATATTTGACCATCAAAGAATAATCCCTCGCAGATTTGCGAGGGATTTTCGTTTTATGGATTAGCGTGCTGACACGTATTTGTGGAGCGTGGCGCGGACGGCACCAGGGGCTGCGTAGAGCTCCTTGACCATACCTTCGATCTGCTCGCCGAGACCTGCCTCGTAGAGATCGAGACCAAACACATCCTTACGGCTGTAGAGCTTCTTCAGACAGCTCCAATCCTGATCGGGCTTGCCAACCTCAAGCGGGGCTACGATGGCCTGCAACTCTGCCAGCATGGGATCAGGAGAGGGCTCGAAGGGACGGCAGTTGTCGTCGATGCCCTTCAGATAGCGGGCGTAGCCTGCAAGGGTGAGGGGGATGAGCACGAGGTTCGACTTGTCGAGACCGCGGGCGATATATTTCTTCAAGGTCTCACCGAAGCGGATGGGCAGCTTCTGAGAGGTGTCCATCGCGATACGCTGCGGGGCATCGGGCATGAAGGGGTTCGGCAGACGACGGTTGATGACGGCTCCGATAAACTCATAGGGATTGAGTACACCGGGATCGGTGACAACCGGCATCGCTTCGATATAACCCAGCTTCTGCACGAAGGGACGCAGGTCTTCATCGGCCATCTCGGCAGAGATGAGGGTGTAGCCCAGCATGCAACCATAGATTGACATCGCCGTGTGGAGGGGGTTCAGACAGGTGGTGACCTTCATGGTCTCTACCTTATCCACCGTCTCACGGGTGGTGTAGAGGGCGCCGCCCAGGTCGAGTGGGGGACGACCGTTAGTGTAGTTGTCCTCGATGACGAGATACTGCACTTCCTCTGCGTTCACGAAGGGCGCAGTGAAGGTGTGCTTCTCGGTCTCGATGTAGTTGTTGTCGTCGAAACCGTCCTTGGCCAGCATCTCCTTGACTTTCTCGTGCGGGCGCGGCGTGATCTTATCAATCATCGACCAGGGGAAGGTGATCTTCTTCTCATCCTTCAGATAGGCGAGGAACTCGGCGGGTACAAGACCGTCGGCCACCCATTTCTCTGCGTAAGCGAAGACACCGGCCTTCACCTTGTCGCCATTGTGAGAGCAGTTGTCCATCGACTGAACGGTGAGGGGCAGCTTGCCGGCATTGAAACGCTCGAGCAGCAGGGCGCAGACCTTACCCATGGCGAAGACGGGCTTCAGACCGCGTGCCAGGTCGGCATCGTTGTAGCTGTAGCCTTTCTCGGTGATGGTGAAGGAGATCATCTGCAGAGAGGGGTTGCGGAAGATCTCTACGAGGCGGTTCCAGTCGTCGAACTGAGGATCGGCCTTGAGGGCTTCCGTGACACTGGCGATGACTTTCTTCTCGATGGTACCTGTGCTCTGAAGCGACACGAGCAGCGAGAGGTTGTTGTAAGGGGCATAGGCCTTGTCGATGACTTCGAAGTCGAAGGTCTCAGCCACGATGACACCACGATCGTATTTGCCTGTGTTCAGGGCATCGTTGAGGATGGCTGCGGGGAAGGCGCGGAAGATGTTACCGCCACCGAAGTGTACCCATGTGGGCTCTTTGGCGGTCTTCTCACGCAGGGCCTTGATGTCGAACTTGGGGAGCTGGTAGCCTTTGGCTTCCCACTCCGCGGCGTCGAACTGGCCGCTGAAAATATCATTAAGCTTCATATTATTAATCAAAGAATCCGGGTTGTTTGTATTCAATTCCTAACTCGCGATCGACGGTGGCGAGGATGCCTTGTACCTGTCCGAGGGCGAACATACGACCCAGGAGGGTGTAACCGGCATTATGGCCATGACTGGACTCGTCGAACACACCTCCGGCATTGTCGGTGAAGGTCATGCCGTGATCCACACGCATCGGCAGCTCGGGGTTCTCCTTCTCGAAGATACGGCAGAGCTCGATGAGGTCGGCACGTCCACCCAGATGGGAAGCCTCGGTGAAGTCGCCGTTGGGGAAGATGTGGCAGGAACGCAGGTGAACGAAGTGGGTGCGGGAAGCGAATTTCTTGGCGAGCTCCACCACATTGTTATAGGCACCTGCAGAGAGGGAACCGGCACAGAAGGTGAGTCCGTTGTGCTTGTTGGGTACGGCATCGAGGAACCACTGGATATCCTCTTCCGTACGGACGATACGCGGCAGACCGAGTACCTCGATGGGGGGATCGTCGGGGTGTACGCACATGTTCATACCATATTCCTCACAGGTAGGCATGATGGCCTCGAGGAAGTATTTCATGTTGGCACGCAGCTGTGCCTTGTCGATGCCTTTGTAGAGGTTGA
>JAEEGG010011179.1_pt1 | contig 19652 bp, 15 predicted proteins | sample 9134161 | NCBI WGS metagenome assembly JAEEGG01 (sample SAMN16246543, study PRJNA631951) | gut metagenome | biome: gut microbiome; feature: rumen; material: CR-attached | host: Bos | place: Iran: Karaj | collected 2018-10 | reverse complement strand
CTGGTCAGTCGTCAGAGATTCAGGCCACCAAGTTGGAGGTCTATGGACTCTGTGGCAACGACTATCCCATGCAGAAGAAGGGTCAGAGCTTCGAAGTGATGCGCAAGAATGCCCACATGCGTCTTCGTACCAATACCTTCGGTGCTGTGATGCGTATCCGTCATAATATGGCGATGGCTATCCACACCTATTTCCACGAGCATGGCTTCTTCTATTTCCACACCCCGCTGATCACAGCATCCGACTGTGAGGGAGCAGGAAATATGTTCCAGGTAACCACCAAGAACCTCTACGATCTGAAGAAGGACGAGAATGGAAAGATCATCTATGATGATGATTTCTTTGGTGAGCAGACCTCGCTGACTGTATCAGGACAGTTGGAGGGTGAGCTCGGTGCTACTGCACTTGGTGCCATCTACACCTTCGGTCCTACGTTCCGTGCTGAGAACAGTAATACGCCTCGCCATCTGGCAGAGTTCTGGATGGTAGAGCCTGAGGTGGCCTTCCTGGATCAGGAGGAGCTGATGGACCTTGAGGAAGATTTCATCAAGTACTGTGTCCGTTGGGCCCTCGATAACTGTAAGGACGACCTGCAGTTCCTCAATCAGATGATTGACAAGACCCTTATCCAGCGTCTGGAGGGTGTATTGAAGGATACCTTCGTGCGTCTGCCTTATACTGAAGGTATCAATATCCTTCAGGAGGCTATCAAGAACGGTAAGAAGTTTGAGTTCCCCTGCAACTGGGGTGATGACCTGGCCAGCGAGCATGAGCGTTACCTTGTGGAGGAACACTTCAAGAAGCCCGTTATCATGACCGACTATCCCCGTGCCTTCAAGTCGTTCTATATGAAGCAGAACGAGGCTCAGGGCGAAGGCTCTGTTGGCTACAAGGGTGCTGTGGCTCCTGGTCCCACCATGCAGGGCACCGATGTGCTGTTCCCCCAGATTGGTGAAATCATCGGTGGATCAGTCCGTGAGGAGAGCTACGACAAGCTGATGGCAGAGATCAACCGCCGCGAGATGGATCAGACCCATCTGTGGTGGTATATCGATACCCGTCGCTGGGGCACCTGTCCTCATGCCGGTTTCGGTCTTGGCTTCGAGCGTCTCATCCTGTTCGTTACCGGTATGCAGAACATCCGTGACGTGATTCCGTTCCCACGCACTCCCAAGAGCGCAGAGTTCTAACAATCATTAATCCCCAGCCAATCGGTTGGGGATTATTATTATTCTATGCTAAACGGATACCTTCTTCTTCGATGGTGATCAGTCTGCGTTTGTAGAGATCGCCTATTGCTTTCTTGTAGGCCTTCTTACTCACTTGGAAACGATCATAGATCAACTCTGCTGGTGATTTATCACCCAGGTTACAATAGCCATCATTCTCATAGAGGTAACGAAGCAGCACCTCTGCAAAATCGAGAGTATGCTGACGACCCGTAGGCTGGAGGGTGATGTCTATCTTACCATCTTGCCGCACATGGTCGATATACCCTGTTATCCTATTGCCACTATGCAGAGACTGGAAGATCTGGTTGTCGTAGATCTGTCCCTGGTACTTGTTGTTGACGATGCACTTGAAACCGAGATCGGTCTTCTGCCATACAAGCACGTCGACAGCAGTGCCATGTCCTAAGTCGGGCAGATCTTCAGGGGTTGGGGTGCTGAGTTGTTTCTCCACCTTTGCCGTAGCCATCAGTCGGTAGCTGTCTTCGTCTACCTTAATATATACAATATGGCGTTGTCCCTGCTCCATCCGCTGTTTCTGTTCACGGAACGGACAGAAGATATCCTTCATCAGTCCCCACTTCAGGAAAGCCCCGTATTTATTCACCCACGCCACTTCGAGTGAAGCAAACTCACCCACCTTGGCGTAGGGATGCTCTGTGGTAGCCACAGGGCGCTCCTCCTGATCGAGATAGATAAATACCTCTATCTCGTCGTCGATGTGCATATCCTTGGTTACATAACGCTGGGGAAGCAGGATCTCACCTTCTTCGCCACCGTCGAGATATAATCCGAAGTCAACGGACTTTACTATTCTGAGGGTATTGTAGTCTCCGAGCTTGAGCATAGTTCTTGGGGTATTTCAGGGAATTCGATCTGACCATCCCTTAAGTGAATCGTTCTATCCGTAATTGATGCCAGCTGCTCGTCGTGGGTGACGATGACAAAGGTCTGTCCGAACTTGTCGCGCAGATCGAAGAACAGCTGGTGCAGTTCCTCCTTATTCTTGGAGTCGAGGGAGCCTGAGGGCTCATCAGCCAGAATCACAGCCGGGTTGTTAACCAGCGCACGGGCTACAGCCACACGCTGTTTCTCACCACCAGAGAGCTCGTTGGGCTTATGGGTGGCACGATCGGCAAGCCCCATGAAGTCCAGCAGTTCCTTGGCCCGCTGTTTGGCTTGTTTCTGGGAAGTCCCTGCAATATAGGCAGGAATCATGATGTTCTCGATGGCAGTAAACTCTGGCAACAGCTGGTGAAACTGGAACACAAAGCCCAAGTGCTGGTTGCGGAAGTCGGCCAGTTTCTTCGTAGACAGCTTGCATGTGTCGATGCCATCGACACATACTGTTCCGCTATCAGGACGATCGAGGGTGCCGATGATCTGTAGCAAGGTGGTCTTGCCGGCACCCGAAGGTCCGACGATACTGACGACCTCGCCCTTGTCGATATGCAGGTCGATTCCTTTCAACACCTGCAACGAGCCAAAGCTCTTTTTGATATCTTTAATGTCTATCATTCTTAATAACGCCTAAATTCTTCTAACTTCTTCAATATCCAATCATAGATACTCTTCTCCTCGTGGTGCTGGGCCTCGGTGAAGCTCATGCGCTCATCCTTCGTGCTACCAAACTGATCGGGGAAGATAATCATGAGATTCTTGCCCGAGAAATGCTTCTGCAACTCATCCGGCAACCGTTCGAGGGCGGTCTTATACGAGATGGTTCCCTTACGGGCTGTTACCACCACGAAAAGATGATCCTCTGCGATGCCAGCAGCCAACTGTGGCAGTTCGTTCCAATGCCCCATTGGTGTATATTCCGCCCTAACATTCGGATGGCGGTTGTTAATGTATTCTGCTATCAGCACCAATGACTCATTACGTCCATGGAACTGGATACGACAGTCTAACTGTCCTGCCAAACGACTCAGACGCTCCAACCAACGGTGGAAGCCTGGTTCGAACTCTGCCCTTGAAGGTACGGCCACCTGAATACGACGCAAGGTAGATATCGGTTGTACGAAACGGGTGAGGATGATCTGACGGTTCAGGCCATTATAAAGACTTTGGATAAACTCACCCCAGAACCTTGGGTTGATATCGGTATGCACGTGCATACCCATCACAATCTCTGAACATGCAAACTCACGGAAGGCGTGTTTAATGCCATTGGCGATATTGGTAGCCAGACGAACCTGTGTCTGCATCTTCACCTCTGAAGCACTGGCTGTCTGCTGCAGTTTCTCTAATAGTCGGATTCCCTGTTCGCGGGCAGCATTGCTGTTCTGGTCATCGTACACCACGTTAAGTGCCACAAGCTCACGGTTCAACCGTTGGTTACGCATAAACATAGCCATATATAGCAGATGGGGTGCGATATCAGGGTATTTCACACAAAGCAGAATCTTCTCGTCGTCATCCTGAGGCAGTTCTCTGTTGAGATGGGCCTTCTCACGAATGGTGATCTGCTGGGAAGCATGTTCCGTCATGAGGGTACTGATGACACAGGTAAAGAGAATCATCATCACCACACCATTCAGCATATCATCGCTCACGAGATACTGACCAGGAGCCACCTCCAAACGCATGCCTACCATCACCATGGCAATGGCACCAGCAGCATGAGCTGAGGTCAGTCCGAACATCATGTGACCATCAGCCTTTGGGAGACGGAACAGCAGACTGGAGATATATGCTGCCACAGCCTTTCCGAAGGTACCGAAGAATACGATGAGGAATACAATCCACAGCATGTCGATACCAGAAAAGAGGGTTCGCACGTTGATGAGCATACCCACACCGATCAGGAAATAAGGAATGAAGATGGCGTTTCCGATAAACTCGATACGGTTCATCAGGGGCGACACATGGGGAATGTAACGGTTCAGGATCAATCCCGAGAAGAAAGCGCCGAAGATGCCCTCGATGCCGATGAGTGAGGTGAGTGAGGCACTGAGGAACATGATGCCGATAACGAAGATGTACTGCATCACCGCATCACTGTATCGACGCAGGAAATAGCGAGTGAGCTTCGGTATCAGGATGATGCTACCTGCACAGAAAGCGGCAAACTTCACGATAAAGAGAAACCAGAACAGCCAGCCGCTGCCACTTTCGAACGAACCAGACAGGGCTGCCAGCATCACCAGGGCCATGAACAGCGAGATCATCGATGAGCCTACGCTGAGGGCGACACTTGGGTGGCGTTGCAATCCGTAGCGTCCAATGATAGGGTAGGCAATCAATGTGTTGGAAGCCATGATACAGCCCAACAGGAACGAAGCCGTAGGGGAGTAGTCGAGTAGGGTCATGGCCATCACGTAGGTCAGGATCAGGGGCACGAAACAGGTGAGCAGTCCGAAGATGAGGAATCGTTGGGAGTGTTTCTTCACACCTTCCATGTCCATCTCCAGTCCAGCAAGGAACATGATATAGTAAAGACCTACGCGTCCGAAAAGCTCAAAGGAGTTGTCGCGCTCCAGAATATTGAAGCCATACTGTCCGATGACAATACCTGCCAGTACCATACCGATGATATGTGGGATACGCAACTTACTCATCACGATTGGCGCGAAGAGGATGATCAGCAACACCACAAAAAACACCAGTGTGGGGTCTGTTATGGGTAAGTATGAGGACAATATTGTCATTCTGAGTGCAAAGTTACGAATATTTTTCGTAAAAAGAAAAAAAAGTCGTAACTTTGCAGCCAAATTGTAATCATTTAAAGAAGAAAGCAAAATGAAAGTAGCAATTGTAGGTGCAAGTGGAGCCGTGGGACAGGAGTTCCTGCGGATACTTGATGAGCGAAATTTCCCAATGGATGAGTTGGTGTTGTTCGGATCAGAGCGTAGTGCAGGTCGTAAATACACCTTCAAGGGAAAGGAGATTGAAGTGAAACTGCTTCAGCATAACGATGACTTCAAGGATGTCGACATCGCCTTTACGTCGGCTGGTGCCGGAACATCGAAGGAGTTTGCAGAGACCATCACGAAGTATGGTGCCGTGATGATTGACAACTCGAGTGCTTTCCGTATGGACGACGATGTACCCTTGGTAGTGCCTGAGTGTAATGCCGAAGATGCCTTGAACCGTCCTCGTGGTATCATTGCCAATCCTAACTGTACCACGATTATGATGGTGGTTGTGCTCCAGCCGCTGGAGAACATCTCTCATATCAAGCGTATCCATGTGGCTTCTTATCAGAGTGCCTCTGGTGCCGGTGCCGCTGCGATGGCAGAACTCCAGCAACAGTATAAAGAGATGGTAGAAGAGGGCGAGGTGAAGACTGTGAAGAAGTTCGCTCACCAGTTGGCATACAACGTGATTCCTCAGATTGACGTGTTCCAGCCCAATGGCTACACTAAGGAGGAGATGAAGATGTACAACGAAACCCGCAAGATCATGCATACCGATGCCAAATGCTCGGCTATGTGTGTCCGTGTGAGCTCATTGCGCTCTCATTCAGAGTCTGTCTGGATTGAGACGGAGAAGCCCATCAGCGTAGAGGAAGCTCAGAAGGCGATTGCTGCTGCTCCTGGTTGTACACTGAAGGATGATCCTACCACGCTCACCTATCCGATGCCGTTGGAGACAGCAGGTAAGGATGATGTCTACGTAGGTCGTATCCGTAAGGATCTCAGCGATGAGAACGGTCTGACATTCTGGCTCTCAGGCGACCAGATCCGTAAGGGTGCTGCCCTGAATGCTGTGCAGATAGCGGAGTATCTTGTTAAGGTTGGAAACGTAAAGTGAAAAGTGTAAAGTGGGAAGTGGTAAAATGATATGGTTGAGAAGTAAGTGGTGGGGAATCCTGCCACTACTTTTCACTTTTCTCTTTTCACTTTTCACTACTTCCTGCGGTGGGGGCGATGATGACGGGCGCCGACTGGGCGATGTTATTGTTGGCACCTGGTTGCGTGGCTATGGTCCTGGGGATGTTGTCATTGAGGGTGATACCGAACTGGAGCCAGAGAACCTGACCTACGATCAGTTTATCTTCCATGACGATGGCAAGTACAACGGCATGAAGCGCGAAGGTACGTTCTTGACGATTGACGATCGTGGGGAACTGATCTTCGAGGGAGATTATCTTTGTGATAATGATAACCTGAAGCTGGTGTTTATGGGGGATGATGGTAAGAAGCAGACCATTCTGGCGCAGGTACTCGCTTTTACTGACGATACCATCAAACTGACTTGGCAGAATGAGAGTGTCATCGTCACGCTGATTATCCGAAAGAAGGTATAGGGGTTATTCTTCGTCGTCCTCTATATCAGACTGATGGAAAACACAATCGTACGTTATTTCACTATAAGCTGAGAAGTAGCCTAAGCACCCACCCGTAAAGTTATCAATGGGATTGGTACCTGTATCGTCCATCCGTTCCAAAGAATACAGATAGTCGTAGGCTCGTTGGTCGATGGTTCTGACTACCAGATGCAGATAATCGCCTTCGTGAAGGGCATCGCTGCCATGATCGCCTTCGCGATTGAGTCCAAGAAGCTGTTGCAGCTCCTGGTTGGGGTTACGATCGTCGCGTAATACAGCCCAACGATAGCCTTTGTTATTACGGTAGAGGTGTATGAAGTACCAATTGTCTTCATTGATAAGATCCTGAATGCGGACATCGCCAAAGATGTAGTTTTCAGAGAGCATCGACTTCCTGACAATGCGGAATTTATTCAGCTTGGGCATCTGCTGCATGGTAGAAGTCGAAGTGAAGTGATGTCCGTCGAGATCGATATCCAGTTGGTAAGTGACACCAGGAATGCCCTTTAAGCGCGAGGAGTAAAAGCCGTTGTCAGTATAGGGGAGCCTCTCGCGGATACTGTCGCCAGAACTGATGACAACAGTCGCATTGCTGATATCGCTGCTGAGATTATTGTCATCCATCGCCTGGGTTCTGGTGATACGTACCGTGCTACCAGTGGTAGAGATAGAGCCCTCCACCACGAACACAGCCTCCGACTCGTGGTAGTTCATGTCGATCTCCTTCTCGCAACTTGCGAAAAGAACCGCCAACATCAGCACGACGAATGTCTTTAAATCCCTTAACTCCATCTAAAACTTGATATTAAACGCCACTGACGGCACGATGCCGAAGAGCGAATACTGCACCGCCTTCGTACGCGCACCGTTCTCACTATCCTCGAAATTGATGAGGTAGGGGTTGTAGCGATTGTACACATTATAGATACTGAACACCCACTCGCGCGTACATTTCTTAGTAGTCTTGCTCCACACAGCCCCAATGTCGAGGTGGTGATAGTCTGGGGCGCGATAGCCATTGCGCTCCGTATAGTAGTACACCCAGTTATCGATCAGCTGGTACTTTCCACTTGGAGCTGTAAAGGCCTGTCCGCTGTTGAAGGTCCATGTGGCATTCAGCGTCCAGCGCTTGCTGAGGCTGTACATCGCCACAATATTCACGTCGTGTCTGCGATCGTTGCTGGCGTCGTACCATCTGCCTCCGTTGATACCATCGATCTTCGTCTTCGACCACGAAAGGGTATAGCCCAACCAACCCCTCAGTCGTCCGTTGTTCTTGCGGGCTGTCACTTCTACACCGTAGCCTTTGCCCTTTCCTGGCAGGATTAGGCGCTCTATCTCAATCTCTGAGCTGAACGACTTGCCATCGCGATAGTCGAGAACATTATCGATGGTGCGATAGTATCCCTCTATAGAGAAGTCGTAAGCCTGCGAGGGCGTCATAGCGAAGTAACCCAAGCTCACCTGATTGGCTATCTCTGGCTCCACGATGTTACTGCTCATGGTGTAACGATCGAAGGGGGTAGAGGTGCTCTGGTTACGCAGGGCATGGATATTTTGCGATGTTCTGGTGTAGCCGGCCTTGATGGATGAGAACTCTGAAGTCTTGAAGTTCAGACTCAAACGGGGCTCCAATACCATGTGGGTTTTCACAATCTCGTTATCCTGATACTTATAGTACCAGCCGATCTCACCATCCTCCTCGATGTCGTAGTAGAGCGAGCCACCAAGGGGAGAGAACAGACTCAGGCGCAGACCTGCCGATACGTCGAGGTACTTGCCTACGGGTAAGATGGCATTCACCCAGACAGCATTATCCCAAGCGCGCCGCTGCTCCTTCTGATGGTTGCTCACAATCTGCCATTCTGCCGATTTCACGTTCATCAAGGCCGTCTGTAATCCTGCATCCACAGCCACTTTCCCCAGTTGCAGATGCATATCCTCGCGGAAACCCATCTGACGGATATGTCCGTTAAACCAGATGTTCGTACCTAAGAAATCGATGTGGTTATCCGTCAGGTAGCCGCTGTAATAGGCGGTGGCTTGCGAGTAGTTCTCGCTATCAAACGTGTGCAACCACTTCAGACTTGTGGCCAGGTTGCTCCATCGGATATCCGCCATATCCTCCAGGGCTGTGCGATCGTAACCCGTAAAGAAACTCAGGAACAGCTGGTCACGACTGCTGATGCTCCAATCAACCTTGGCGTTGATATCGTAGAAGTAGAGTGTGTTATCGCGATAGTCGGGCGATAGCTTCAGGAACATATCCATATACGAACGACGGGCCGTTACCAGAAAAGCCGCCTTGTCCTTCACGATCGGCCCTTCGAGTGTGCCTTTCGCAGAAAGCAGTCCGATACTTGCCCCGCCATGCCAGTCCGTCTTGTCGCCAGTTCGACCAGTAATGTCGAGCACAGCACTCGACGCATGTCCGTATTGGGCGGGCAGTAATCCTTTATATAAGGTGGCAGCAGCGAGGGCGTCGTCGTTGAAGGCTGAGAAGAGTCCTGCCAGATGCCCCACGTTATAGACGGGAGCCCAGTCGAAGAGGATCTGGTTCTGGGCCGCTGTTCCGCCTCTTACCTGGAAGCCGCTTGAGGCATCACTCTCTGACTTTACACCAGGCAACAGCTGGAGACTTCGGATGATGTCGCGCTCACCAAAGAGCTGGGGCGTCGATGTCAACTCCTTCAGTTGCAATTGTTCGGCACCTGTCTGTATGCTCTGGATTCGCTGACGGGCGGAGTTCGAGGTCACGACGATCTCGTCCAACCGCTCCGAGCGGATGGTATCCTCCTCTGCCATAGGCAGGGTCAGCAACGTTGCGAATAGCAGGTTAAGTGCAAACATGGGTGCAAAGGTAGTGTTTTTCTTTCAGATTCTTGAATTTCTGAAAGAAAAACATTATCTTTGTGCCCAGATTTACCAATTATTATATCGAATATGAAGAAGATTTTAGTAGCCCTTGTGGCAATCGCGGCACTCTGTGCCTGTAGTGGTGAGAAAAAAGACCTCGCCTATCGCGGTCTCTCTATGGGTCTGCCTTTCCAGACGTTTATCGACTCGCTCCAGCAGCGTGGCTTCGTCATCGACTCTGCCAAGACCGATTCATCCTTCCAGATGGTAGTAATGGGAAGCGATAAGGTGCGTTATCGTCTGGTGATTGCCCAGAATGCTGGTCAGGTGGCCGCCCTCCAGGAGAACTGGGAACTCCATTCCAACGACAGCACGCGCACCCTCTGGCAACAGATGCACGACGATTTTGAGAAGGAGATTGGCGCTTGGCCCAACATGTCAAAGCACGGCGACGACCATAAGATAGCCAAGTTCGAGGCCGAAGGTGGTTTCATCACCCTCACCCTCGAAAACACCTACAAGCCCACTCTCTCCGTCCGCTACGATAAGAAGTAATCCCCCATTCATTTCCAGCACTAAAAGAAAGGCAATGGGAAACAGAATAAAATTCGGAGTTTACAGCAACCCGTCGAAGGATGCCAACGGGAAGGAGAGCTATCACGTAAGGCATGAGACTCAGGGAGCTCTCAACGAACAGTATATCATCGATCATCTGGAGCGCCACCATCACCCTGAGGCTCAACACATTGAGGCAGTGGTAAGAGCACTGAAGGAGATGATTGTGGAGATGCTGACGGATAATTACAACGTACATATAGAGGGACTGGGCAACTTTTACCTGAAGCTCGGCTTCAGGAAACGCCAAGACGAGAACGGACAGGAAGTGAAACCGCACTTCACCGATCCCGCCAAAATCACTGGCAACGACGTCGCTGTGGAGTCTATCGGATTCACCCCCGACGAAGAATTCCTAAAGGAACTGCGCACGCATGGCTATCATTTCGAGAATGCCACAGGCAGGGGCAACGTAGGCCATTCCGCCAAATACACCAGGGAGCAGCTCATCAAACAGCTCGACGAGTTCTTCCTGACTCACGACTTCATCACCCGCCGACTGATGGAGGGGCTCTTCGGACTGACGAAGTATATGGCCCAAAAGTGGCTCGATGAACTTTGTACGCAGCCCCCAGCCTATCTGAAAGCCAGAAAGATATCCAATGTGATGATGTATTACCGCCGTTGAAACCCGTTGGTAAGACCTTTTAAACTTTGTGCCGACTCCCGTCAATCAATCGGTTGACTCCTGTCAGTCGACCTTCCGATCTCAAGTCAACCAATTGGTCGACACTAGGTCGGAATTTGCTTTTCTTGAATAAACATAAATAGCAATAAAGATAATGTTCACCAAGTGGTGTAACACCAACTGGTGAACATTTTGGATTTGTAAAAAACGCCCCAGCTGGTCGAGTAGCTGGGGCGCAAAGGGTTAGGGCTTGATGGAAAGATAATATATTTTAATCATTAGCTTCCACAAATGACCACTTTTTATTAGCATCGGTTTGCTCATCTTCATAGAGATTCTTTAACCTGTAGTCGCCAGCTCCAAAGTTGAACAATACGCTTACACCATTTGGCTTAGCATAGGTTTCTCCTTGATCCCAGGGGGTTTCTGTATTGTAATTTAATATGTCAGTATAAGTTTCAGTAATGTTATTGCTACCATGTTTGCAATCCTTGAAGATATACTTGGCAACGAAATTGTTATAGGGGATAATTTCTGGGTTTTCTTCCCCTTCTACATATCTCGAATTGCGGTATTCATTCATGCGGAATTTACTTGTTCCACTGAAAGTGCAGGATTCAAATGTCTCAGTGAGAGAGGTGTAGTTATCGTCTTGTGCATCTACAACGAAAATAATAAAGCCTTCATCATTTTTGAATGTACAATTCTTAAAGGTAAAAACGCCTGCATAGCCGCCAATACCAATCTCGTTTCCATTAAAAATACAATCCTCCGCATCACTTGCTATTTGATAATTCTCTTGGCCATCAAATGGTATGATCTCAAGATTCTTAATTGTTTTAGCACTAACAGCGCCTTGCAAGTTAAGTTTTGCAGGTGTACTACCCTCACCTTCTATGAATTGGATGTTTTGATACCATCCCAAGTTTACAGATGCACCTTCTGCGATAGTAAGTTTCTCAACAGCAGGTTTTCCATCGCCATCTGCTGCCCAAAAGTTGTTTATTTCAGCTGCAGCATCACCTTTGATGACTTTAAGGTTCTTTATGAAATATGGTTTTAGATCATTTTCACCTTCTTTACTGTATACAATAAGATCTGTTTCATAACCACCTTCTCCTGGTCCATGCAAATCATCGTTCCAGATTTTTTCACCATTTTCATCAAGACGGAATGTCTCAACAACAATACCTCCTTCATTTGCTTCATTATTATATTCTGAGTGAAGAAGTTGTTCAAAATCTTCGTTAACTGATAGAACATAGGTCTCAATGACGCCACCTTCTTTAACCTCAACACGACCACCTTTTACCTGCAGGAACTTAACAGTTACACCATTTTCAATAACCAGCGTGTTGATGGCGGTAAATGATACCAAATTTTCAATTACGGCACCACCTGTAATAGTGACGGTAGTCTCAGGCATCTGGATATCAAGTTCGATACCTGTAGCGCCATCAGGTGTCTCAATGGTCATTTCATTAATAGCAGCAACTGGCTCGTCAGAAGCACTTGAGGCCTTGATTACCAGAGGAACATTTGCTGAGAAATCATTCTCAAATTGCAGAACGATGTCAGACCCTGCAATCTTAGGTATGGTAATGGTGTTATCAGAGCTATTGACAGTAAGACCAGAGGCATCGATTGTTACAGTATAAGTCTCACCATTGAGTGCTGCTGTAGCAAGGTCAGCTTTCAGATCTTCAGAGAGAAGTTTTGAAATATCAGAGGGTACGTAAACCTTGATGGTTGCACCATCGTCAGTTTTGCTAATGACTTCTGCGGTAATAGGAGTCTCTGAGTTGATGATCTCCTCAAGAGCATTGTCCCCTTTTCCACAAGAAACAAGACCCCATGACACACTGAAAAGTATTGCCATTCCTGCAATAGCTTTTCCAAAGAAATAGTTCTTCTTCATAACTTTTAATTTTTAGTTAGTAATATAAAAACAATAATAAATCAAAAAGTTATGCAAAAGAGGTATGGGTGCAAAAATGGCGTGGGCCATCCTTATGCACTTACCTAAGGGGCAGACGTAGGAAACTGGAACCCCTTGACACCTTATAAGGGATGCGGCCACGCCATTGGCGTGCGCACAGCTAATAGGTGTCAGGAATTGCCTTTTCGGCCCTTCCCTTGCTTCTTAAATCGAACTATTCCATATAAGATTTCCTACGTCTTTTTGGTAAGTGCGAAATAATCAGCCTATGCATCTGGATCAGGATTTCTCCCCTAATCCAGTGGCAAAGATAGGAAATAAAGTTGAAACATGCAAACTTTTAAGCCATAAATTTAATTTTTGTTGCGTATTTTGTGTTGTGCTCGCGTACATTATTTATATATAGGGCAAAATATAGCCCAGAAGTCAAGCGGCTTCTGGGTTAAATGTACGTAAGACACTATTTGTGTGCAAGTTACGTGTGTTGTTTAGAATGCCATCAGCGAGTAGAGGTAGACGACGGCGGCGGGGATAGCCAGGAGGGAGGAGTCGAAACGATCGAGCATGCCACCATGTCCTGGTAGGATCGAGCCGGAGTCTTTGATGCCAAGGGTGCGCTTGAAGAGCGATTCTACGAGGTCGCCCCACGTGCCGAAGATGACTACAGTGAGTCCGAGGCCTACCCAAGCGAGCGGTGACATTGAATATTGAATATTGAGTATTGAATATTGATCTGTCAGGTAGGAGATCCCCCAAGCAACCAGCATCACAAGGACGGCGCCTCCGATGCTGCCTTCCCATGATTTTCCTGGGGAGATGCGGGGGAAGAGCTTATGACGGCCCAGGAGTGAGCCAAAGAGATAGGCGCCCGTATCGTTGATCCAGAGGAAGACAAAGACGGAGAGGGGCAGGATGGGATCGAAAACTGAGAACGGTCCTGCCTCCGACTGATGGAAGGCCAGCACGTTCAGCAATGAGAAAGGCAGGGCGATGTAGAGCTGGCTCATCATCGTATAGGCCCAGTCGTGGATGGGATCTTCCTGCTTCAGGTAGAGCTCGGCCACCAGCAGATAGATGAGGGTGATGAGGTATGGGATGAACACAGCGGATGGCGTAATCTCACTACAATAGCCAGCCATAGCCAGAAAGAAGTAGACACCTGCCACTGTGCTGATCATACGGTTGACGGTGATGCCGCCTCGATCGTTGACCAGACCTGTAAACTCCCAGATAGTCAGTCCTGTAATGAGCGCAAAGAGCAGTACCATCGCCTCAGGGCGCAGGAAACTGCATACGATAACGGCTACAAACAGAATGCCTGTAATGGTTCTAACAATGAAATTATTCATGATGATCCTCCTCTTTGTTATCTTCTTCTGCCTCGGGTTCCTTGGCGCTGGCTTCTGCCTCAAGCTGACGAGTACGCTCTTCGGCCATGCGCTCTGCATCAGCACGCATCTGGGCTTCCAGAAGTTCCTCAGCACGACTGGTCCAAGGACGCTTGCCAAAGATCTTCTCAACATCCTCAGCAAAGATCACCTCACGATCGATGAGCAACTGAGCCAGTTGGGCATGACCATCCTTGTGCTCCGTCAGAATCTGCTTGGCACGCTCGTACTGCTCATTGATCATACGCATCACCTCGTCGTCGATGGTCTTAGCTGTGGTCTCCGAATAAGGCTTTTGGAACTGATACTCCACATTGTTGTAGTAGCACAGGTTGGGCAGCTTGTCGCTCATACCGGCAAAGGCCACCATACCATAGGCCTGTTTGGTGGTGCGCTCCAAGTCGTTCATGGCACCTGTAGAGATACTTCCGATGAAGAGCTCCTCAGCAGCACGACCACCTAAGAGCGAACACATCTCGTCGAGCATGGCCTCCTTCGTCTGGAGCACACGCTCCTCAGGCAGATACCAGGCGGCACCCAGGGCCTGACCACGTGGTACGATGCTGACCTTCACCAACGGGTTGGCAAACTCCGTAAACCAGGAGATGGTAGCATGACCAGCCTCGTGGATGGCGATGGAGCGCTTCTCCGACTCCGTCATCACCTTGGTCTTCTTTTCCAGACCACCGATGATACGATCGACGGCATCGAGGAAATCCTGCTTCTGAACCATCTGACTATTATGACGGGCGGCTATCAGGGCAGCCTCATTACAAACATTGGCGATATCGGCACCAGAGAAACCTGGCGTCTGACGGGCGAGGAAGTCGATATCCACGCTATCGTCGATCTTCACAGGCTTCAGGTGAACCTTGAACACCTCCTTACGCTCATTGAGATCTGGGAGGTCGACATGTATCTGACGATCGAAACGTCCTGCACGCAACAGGGCAGAGTCGAGCATATCGGCACGGTTGGTGGCAGCCAGGATAATCACACCAGAGTTAGTGCCAAAGCCATCCATCTCTGTGAGCAGGGCATTCAGCGTGTTCTCACGCTCATCGTTGCCTCCCATAGCCGGGTTCTTAGAACGGGCTCGTCCTACAGCATCGATCTCGTCGATGAAGATGATACAAGGGCTCTTCTGCTTAGCCTGCTGGAAAAGATCGCGAACACGAGAGGCACCAACACCCACAAACATCTCTACGAAGTCGGAACCTGACATCGAGAAGAAGGGTACGCCAGCCTCACCTGCTACGGCCTTGGCCAACAGCGTCTTACCTGTTCCTGGAGGTCCTACCAACAAGGCTCCCTTGGGTATTTTACCACCTAAGTCGGTATATTTCTGGGGATTCTTCAAGAAGTCCACAATCTCCTGGATCTCCTGTTTGGCTCCAGCCTGACCAGCCACATCCTTGAACGTAATGCCCAGGTCGCCACCCTTCTCGTACATCTTCGCCTTCGACTTTCCAACGTTGAACACGCCTCCGCCAACGCCTCCGCCACCCATTCGGCGCATGAAGAAGATCCAAAGACCGACGATGAGAAGGATGGGCAACAGATTATAGAAGATGGAAGTGAAGAACTCACTCTCACGACGGTTCTCAAAAGAGTAGTCGCCAGTGAAGGTCTTATCAGTCTTGGCCTGCTCCATAAATGCTTCTAACTGTTCAAGAGAACCGTATTCCACCTCTACATAGGGTTCCAAGCCTGTCTTGCCAGTACCCTGTTTAAAGACATCGCGGATATGCTCTGGTTTGACGTACATCTTCAGAACGCCCTGACCTTTGTTGACCACAATCTTGGAGGCATAGCCCTTGCTGACCATGTTCTTGAAGTTTGAGTAGGTGGAATTGGTGGAGATACTGCTATTGGCTTCTCCACCGCTGGAGAAGTAGAGTAGTCCTAAGGCTACGATGGCAATGATATATAACCAGCTCATGTTGAACTTTGGCATATTCATCTTAGGACCATTCTCGTTATTTCTGTTTTGTCTCTGATTATCCATTATTGTAATTATTCACTTTTCACTATTCACTTTTCACTTCTAATCGAGGTCTGGGATTCTCGTCAATGGCGCATCCTCCCAGAGGTGCTCCAGATCATAATAGTCCCTGACATCGGGCAGGAAGACATGCACCAGCACATCGCTGTAGTCCATAGCCACCCACTGGGCATTCTCCAGACCCACCACATGGGCAGGCTTTTCATGGAGTCGCTCACGGGCCATATCGCCGATAGACTCTGTGATGGCTTCTACCTGGGCAGGCGAATTGCCTGTACAGATGATGAAATATTGGCAGATGGTGCCCTCTATCTTGGTAAGATCCGCAATCACAATGTTGCTTCCCTTCTTTTCCTGAATTGCTTCTGTAATTGTCTTAACTAATTCTATCATATAATATAATAAGGTGTATCGACTGCAAAGGTACTGTAATTCGCTCGAATTACAAAAGAAATTAGGAAAATTTGGGTATTTTGATAAAATTTCTCCAAAAAGTTTTGGTAGTTCAATAAAAAGTAGTACCTTTGCACCCGCAAATCGGAAATTGGGGTATGGTGTAATGGTAACACTGCAGATTCTGGTCCTGCCTTTCCTGGTTCGAGTCCGGGTACCCCAACAGAAAAAGAAAATCCCGCCAACTGGCGGGATTTTTCTTTTGTCTTATTCCTTGTTCTCGGCGTCGATCGCCTTGATCTTCTCACGGACGAGATTCATGTCGTCCTTCAGCTTCTGCACCTTGCGGTTCATTTCGTCGATGAGGCTGTTGCCTTTCTTCGAACTGGCGTTGAGGAAACCGAGGTTGTTCTCATAGGTCTGGATTTCCTGCTTCAGGGCCTCATACTGGCGGAACAGACGGGCTCGCTCATTATCGAGGGCATTCTCGCCACGCTCTGCCACCTGCTTCAGGTTCTGCTTGAAGCTGTTCAGACGGCGCTTGGCTACGCTGATGTTCAGATCCTTATAGAGCTTGTCGAGCACAGCATGGTACTCTTCGTAGATCTTATCCTTCTCCTTGTAGGGCACATGACCGATGGCATTGTACTCGTCGACAAGCTTCTGTACTTTATCCTGAAGTCCTTCTCCAGCCTCCTCTGCTACGGCCTTCAGCTTCTCGATGACCTCACGCTTCTTGGAGAGGTTGGTGTGCTCTTCGCCACGCTGACCAGCACCAGCTGCATTACGAGCCTCGAAGAACTTATTGCAAGCAGCCAGGAACTCCTCCCAGAGCTGGTCACCCAGTTTCTTTGGAACGATACCGATGGTCTTCCACTCCTTCTGCAAGGCGATGAACTTATCACCTGTTGACTTCCAGTCGGTAGAATCCTGCAGGGCCTTCGCCTTTTCAATTAATGCACGCTTCTTGTCGGCATTCTCCTTGAATGTATCCTTCAGACCCTTGAAGTAGGTAGCCTTACGTCCGAAGAAGTCGTCGCAGGCAGCACGGAAACGCTCGAAGATTTTCACGTTCATCTTTTGTGGAGCGAAACCGATGGTCTTCCACTCTGCCTGGATATCAATAATCTGCTTGGTGTGCTTCTCCCAGTCGCCGCTGCCCTTGTTCTCCTCGGCAGCAATGGCTTCCACCTTCTCACAGAGGGCGGTCTTACGGGCCAGATTGTCTTCCTCCTTGGCACGGACACCCTCGAAGTGCTGCTGATGGCGCTTGTTGATCACAGTAGAGGCAGCCTTGAAACGGTTCCAGATCTCTTCACGCATTTCCTTATTCACAGGACCGATCTCGCGGTACTCCTGATGCAGCTTCTGCAGCTGGTGGAAGGCGCTGATCACATCTTCCTCGTCGGCCAATTTCTCCGCAGCCTCACAGAGGGCGGTCTTCAGTTCAAGGTTCTTCTTGAAGTCGTACTCACGGGCTTCACTGTTCAGGCGAAGCATATCGTAGAACTGCTCCACATAGAGCTGGTAGTTACGCCAGAGTTCGTTAGCCTTCTCGGCAGGAACATTCTTAATCTCACGCCACTGCTGCTGGAGGGCCTTGAACTCCTGATAGCTCTTGTTGGCATCCTCTGGCGAGGTGATCATAGTCTTGATCTTTTCGATAATCTCCAGTTTCTTAGCCAAGTTCTCCTGCTTCTCAGCCTCCTGCTCTTTGAAGATCTTGGCACGCTTCTCCTTGATGATACCCATCTCAGCCTTGAATGCCTCTTCTTCCTCATCGGGTGTAATCTGATACTGTTCCGGATCGCCACCACCATCAATATATGCCTTCAGCTTAGCCTCACGCTCTGCGATATGGAGCTTGTAGAAAGCGGTCTTCAGATAATCAACCTCTTCCTTCTGTGGGGCTTCGTCGCCATGGGCAATGTCCTGAATGCGAGTCAGGATTTCAGCCTTGCTGTTATAAACCTTGCGGGGTTGTTCTTCCTGTGTAGCCTCAGGTGCGGCTTCCTCTGTTACTACTTGAGGAGTTTCCTCTACAACGGGCTCTTCGGCCTGCTGAGTGGTTACTTCTTCATTGATTACTTCACTTGTTCCCTGTTCTTCGACTGGCGAAGCATTGACGAGGGCATTCTCTTGAGAGTCCATCATTTAACCTTTTGTTAGTTATTGACATTAAGTACTGATGATGCCACGCATCACCACATTTGGGGTCAAAGGTACTAAAAAGAAGTGAAAAAGGAGAAGTGAAAAGTGAAAAGTTGTTTACTGTTGTGATTTTTTAACTTCTCACTCCCAACTTTTCACTTTTCACTTCTCACTTCTCAACTCCTTATACCAGTCGTTTATGACGGAAGAACCACCAGGCAATGCCAGAAATCATGAGCGAGATGACTATGGCAAAGATAAATCCCCACGTGCTGTTTTCCATGCCGTTGATGAGGTTCATACCAAACATAGAGGTGATGAGCGTGGGTATCATCATGATAATCGTCACGGAGGTCAGCGTACGCATCACCGTGTTCATATTGTTATTAATAATCGAAGAGTAGGTGTCCATCGTCGATTCCAGAATGTCGGAGTAGATCGAGGTGGTCTCTCTGGCCTGTGACATCTCGATATTCACGTCCTCAATCAGATCGGCATCCAGTTCGTCGATCTGTAGTTTGAACTTTAGCTTCTGCAACAGGTTCTCGTTGCCACGGATAGAGGTCTGGAAGTAAGTGAGCGAGTCTTGCAGACGACTAAGGCCTATCAGACTCTCGTTGTTCACCTCGCGGTCGAGGTTGCGCTTAGCCTTATCTATGAGCATAGAGATTTGCTTCAGACGCTTTAGGTACCAGACGGCACTGCTGAGGAAGATGCGGAAAATCATATCCACGTAGTCGGTGAATCCTTCGTTGCGCTTTTGCTGGAACGACACGAAGTCAATCATCATGTTCGTCTCGTAGTAGCAGACGGTAATGGTAACGTCGCGCTTATGGATGATACCCAAAGGCACAGTGGTATATGGTGTCCTCGACCGAATCTCCTTCACATAGGGGATACGGAGGATGATAAGCATCCAACCATCGTCGTACTCATAACGGGCACGCTCATCGGTATCGCTGATATCCGACATGAAGTAGTCGGGGATGTTGAACTTCTCTTCGAGTTCGTGCTGGTCTTCTTCGGTGGGGCATGTCACCTGTATCCAGCAATTGGGCTGCCACTCTGGGAGCTGGGTCAGTCCGCCTTGGGTATTCCAGAAAGTCTTCATTTTGCTAATCCTTTTTGCTCTTACTTGTGTGAAGAGGTTAAAAACTTTAGCGGCAAAGGGATTAG
>JAEEGG010011178.1_pt1 | contig 19653 bp, 15 predicted proteins | sample 9134161 | NCBI WGS metagenome assembly JAEEGG01 (sample SAMN16246543, study PRJNA631951) | gut metagenome | biome: gut microbiome; feature: rumen; material: CR-attached | host: Bos | place: Iran: Karaj | collected 2018-10 | reverse complement strand
GGAGTTAGTTGGAAAAAAGTTGGGAATAGACCGATTTTGCGGTAATAACCGGAAGAACGCGGAAATGAAAAAAGTCCCTAAAATAGGGACTCTTTGGTGGTTGCGGGGGGATTTTCGTCCGTTACACCGAAGAACACTTCCCGCTTTTGCTGGGCAGGGAAGTGCGGCTATTCTTATAATTCCTATATGAAGAGCATCATGGCTTGGGATTCTTTTCATAGTTCTCAAGAGCGGAGAATGGATGTATTTTGACTATATACCCATAAAATAGTTTTCCGCAAGGGAAATCATGGGGTAATCGCGCTTGATATGCCGCACCTGTATTGGGCTTCAGACGGACAGCGTATGCCGGAGTTCTAGCTTTCTTTTGGAGGGAGAGCATCAAAGAAGATACGGTAATACGGCTCGTCTTCCCTGAGGATAGATTCAATACGGGAAACTAGTTTCTCATCGTCCAAATACGCTGTGACGAGGGGAGAAAAGCGCTTGTGCTCCTGCACCGTGATTTCCCGGATGGTTTCGCTTAACTCCCTGTCTTCCTGATCCACTATGTAGGCGACGACGGCGACAAGGTCCGTCATTTGGCGATAAGGGGAACCGTTGCGAACATACGTTTCTGGGTATCCGCCAAGACCGTTATACCAGCTGTGATGCCCCAGTGCCACATCGGCGAACCGCGCCGTCGACGCGCAACGAGCGAGGTCATCATATCCTGCCGTCGTATGGAGCCGGAATAGCCGCTCCTCCGTTTCAAACAGGTTGCGCGTCCCAAGCGTTCGCGCCATGTTGAGCTGGATGACGCCCAGGTCGTGATAGCGACCACAGTCTTCGGCAAAGGCCAGTATGGCCTTCCGCCTCTCTGCTTCATCAGTGTACCCCCGCAGAAAGGGACAATCATCGAAAAACGTGGGTTCCGATGCGAGGATCGTTTCAGCGAAGAGCCGTGTAATGGCTGCGGCTTGTTCTGCACGGATCGACTGAGCCCCGGCAAAGCGCCGCATAAGTCTCTCGAGCACGTCCCTAAAAGGCATCGTCTCGCTGATTTCATGGTAGCTCGTCATAACGAGACGAATGATGTAAGCCAGGTAGTCCGCGTTTTCACCAAGAGGGCAGGACAACAGAGTCCGCATCATCTTGTTATAAGCGTTTTTCAGAACTTCCCGGTGATACACCGAATCCTCAGCAGAGGGATTATCCCGCAAAAGACGCCCGTAATAGATGGCCAGCTGTACGTTGGCATATAGTCCGGAAACGGAAAAGTCATTGTAAGGGGTCTGGTCTATCAACCGTTCCATTCGGGTCAGTGTTGTTTCCAGATCGACGAAACCGCAGTTGTATTCCATCTCGTAATAAGGCCAAAGCCAGCGTATATCTGGGTTGTCCGCAGCTTCTTCCGGCTTGAACACCTCGTAACAGGCTTCAAGGATCTCTTCGAGTTCCTGCTTAGAAAGGTTCCCTTTGGAGAGCGTTATGCGGTTCGCGCTCATCTGCTGGTTCGTACGGCGCAGGAACGTTTCCCACGGGAGAGAGGGTTCCAGTTCACGGTAATAATCGTCCTTAAGGATTTGCAGCACGCGGGATGTGACCGCGATGCGGCGCCTGCGGTCGCAGGAACAGATGGCGATATTTGCGAGGGAACGGATGACATAGCCACGCGTTTCAGTATCCTGGATCTCCTCAAAAAACTTCATGTAGGAGCCTGCTTCCGTGAAGACCATCTCATTACGGAAGCGGAACGGCCCCGCTTGTTCTTCATTGATGCCGTCCACCGACCGGTCCAAATAATATAGTCCCATCCCCAGCTTATATAGTTCACGGATGATGCGTTTTCGGTCACGACGTATGCGGTACAGGCTGAGCAACGCTTCATGAATGGACACGTATACCCCGCAGTCCAAATTCGTTTTCCAGTCCATCAGGGCATCCGCGAAGGCGATAAGCTCATCGATGCAAGCATCGTCCGCTTCAAACAATTGGTCTAGGACAGGGAAAAGATGCCGGTTCAGGAGGTCTATGTTCTCCCGCTTCAGCTCGGTCATACGCTGGCGGTTAGCTTTCTCGGACGTATACCAGAAATTAAAATCCGTCCTGGGGACGCTGTAAAAATCTCCAAGATGCATAATCTCGCGCACATTGTCGATATATCGCTGCTGATAGGTCTGCATGGCTTTCCCTTTCTCACACGAACTGTCGCAGCATCTGCATAAGAAGCGGGATGTCGATTGGTTTGGCTAGGTGCCCGTCCATGCCCGCGTCCCTCGCCCTGGCAACATCCTCCGCAAAGGTGTTCGCGGTCATGGCGATTATCCGGATGCTGGCCGAGTCTGAGCGTTTGCTGGAACGGATGGCGTGCGTAGCTGCATAGCCGTCCATCACAGGCATTTGGATGTCCATAAGGATTAGGTCATAGTATCCTTCCCCGGCAGATTCATAGGCCTCTACTGCCTGCTGGCCGTTTTCAGCGGTATCAACGGATGCATTTGTCATGGATAGGAGTTCCAGCGCGATCTCTCGGTTGATGATATTGTCTTCGACCAGCAAGATGTGCCGGCCCGACAGGTCGGGAGATCCAAAGGCTTGTTCTTCTTCCTTCGCGGAGGAGAGCGTAGCGTTCAGCTCGTTCAGCAGCGTCTTCCTGAACACGGGTAGGGGAAGGAAATGGCGGATACCGCAGCGATTTGCCCGGTATTCGATCTCTTCCCAATCGTAATCACCAATAAGAATAAGGGCGAGATGAGGGAACGATTGCGATAGATATGAGGCGGTATCAAAAACGAAACCAAATCCCTCATCCTTTTTTCCGAGAATGACGGCATGAAACGCTTTTTGGCGGTAATCGGCGTCTGTCAGAGCCTGTATGGCTTCTGAGGATGATTTGATAATCAGGTGGTCGACACCGCTTCCGCTGAGATACCGGCGGAAGATGTCTTGTTGCTCCTCATCTGCTTCGATAATCAGGACGCGTTTCCCTGCCAAGGCTTCGGTTTGCAGGGGAAGGTTGACAATGCGCAAGGGAATGCGAACAGTCACGGTGGTCCCTGCCCCGAGCTCGCTTTCTATCCGGATTGTGCCTCCCATGGCGTCGATCAGCTTTTTGACAATACTCATGCCAAGCCCGGTCCCTTCAACCCTGGAAATGGTCGAAGAAGATACGCGCTCAAAAGGATTAAAGATGCGGTCGAGGAAGTCAGGACTCATGCCGATGCCGTTATCGGCGCAGCTCAGACACAGAGTACAACCGTCTTTTTCTGGTTCCTCGGTGACGGTCACTTCAATCTTCCCGCCGTCGTTCGTATACTTGATCGCGTTGCTGATGATATTCACATAGATCTGCTTGATGCGCATAGGGTCGCCACACAGGACCTCTTCGGGTACATCGCCTACGCTGAAGGTGAACGTATGATTCTTCTTGACAATCTGTGGGCGGATGATCGTCAGCGTGTCGTGGAGCAGATCGCTCAGCGAGAACTGTTCCTCGGCGATTTTCATTTTTCCCGAATTGATCCGGGACATATCGAGGATATCATTGATTAACCCGAGCAGGTGGGAACTGGCGATGTCTATCTTATTCAGGGCGTCCATCACTCGTGTTTTTTCGTCGATATGTTTCTTAGCAAGCGCTGTCATACCGATGATAGCATTCATCGGCGTACGGATATCGTGCGACATATTGGAAAGGAATTCCTCTTTTGCCTCATTCGCATTTTTCGCTTCGGCAAGCTCTTCGCGAAGAGACTGCATCGTTGCGTTATCGCACAGCATGAGCATCGTCCCGTCCGGCAGTGCCAGCCGTTCTGTTACTTTGGCGCTTTCAAACGCCTCAGTTTGAAAGACTGTCTTTCCTTCTTGATTGATGATAGCAAAGCTCCTTGCCATAGCCGACGCCTCCTTTGATGGTACCTACGTCTATAATACAGGATAACTTCGCAGAAAACAAGAAAAAACTCGGTCAAGGTTCTTCCCAGAGGCAGCGGGCTCGAAACAGACGCTTTTTGCTATGTATCCGTGGTATATCTGGCAGCCGTGATGGATTTATACAATCGAGAGGTGGTCGGATATGCAGTGAGCAGAACGATGGATGCTGAGCTGACCTGTCGCGCCCTGAGGAACGCAATCAGCCGGAACGGGAAGCCGTCGGAGCTGGTGTTTCACAGTGACAGAGGGAGCCAGTACAGCAGCCGGAGGTACGATCGAGCTGTGATCCGAACGATAGGCATCGCTATCTGAACTGAAAACGATTGGAAAACAACACGGCACACCGAAAACCGAAAACCAGTGTGGCGCTGCTCTTATATCGCAACGAAAGCGGGAGTTACATGGCACCTTTCCGAGCGAACACGACCCATACGGTCTTGAATAGGATATGGATGTCCTGCTTGAGGGACCAGTTCTCGATGTATTCGCGGTCCAGACGGACCACGGTGTCAAAATCACGGATCTTGCTGCGGCCGCTGACCTGCCAGAGACCGGTGATGCCCGGTCGGGTTGACATCCTGGACCGATGGAACGGCTCGTATCGCTGCCATTCGTCCACTGTCGGCGGGCGCGTGCCGACAAGCGACATATCCCCCTTCAGCACATTGAAAAACTGGGGGAACTCGTCCAGAGACAGGTCGCGGATCCATCCGCCGACGCCCTTCCGCCATCTTCCGTTCGGCAGCTGCCTCTGTCCGATGATGCGCGGGTCATGCTCCATCTTGAACATCAGCTGATCTTCCTGACCGGTTTTCTGCGCCAACTGCAGCTTGCGCGCTTCTGCATCCATGTACATGCTGCGGAACTTGTAGATCTGGAATTTTTTCCCGTTTTCACCGATCCGTGTCTGGGAGAAAAAAACGGGACCTGGGTCGGAAAGCCAAATAGCCAGCCCCACAAAGGGCGTGAGGATCACGGTAATCAGGGAGCCGATTAGTCCGCCGACGATATCCATGATGCGCTTCAGGAAAACGTCGCGGCCGGTGATGTAGCCCAGTGAGGTCGTGATCGTCAAGTGACCGCAGATCCATTCCACGTTCTTATGCCTTGACTCAATGTCGTCCAGATTCGTCAGAGCGGTATGGATGGTAATCCCCATGCGCATGAGGCTGTTGATCAAATCTACGGGCAGGTTGGCTTTCGGAGAGACATCCAGATACACTTCGTCCACCCAGTTATTGGTAAGGTACTGTTCCAATGTATCGGTCGTGGCCACGATGGGGATCGTTTCCACCTCCGGATACTGGTCCCACAGCGGACGGAGGGCGTTACGAGCCTCTTCTTCGGAAGGATTCGTTCCTATGATCGCAAGGCCGGTAAAACGGTAGGCTCCGTAGTTCGAGCGGAGGATGCGAGGCAGCACGGTGGGAATCTGCGACGCTTCCAGCGCGATGAGCATGGAATGCCGGTTGAGTATGTGGTGTTTCTTTTTCAGGAAGCTTTTGTGTGCCTGACGCATGATGAAGCAGAAGAGAAGGTACAGTGGAACGGCGAAGAGCGTGATCTTTAAGAGGTCGGCATCGGGTTTCTGGCTCAGCAGCCGGAACACAAGAAGGATGAGGATCACATCTCCCGTTTGGGCGAGCAGCCGGACCATCTCATCCCAGGGTGTATGGTGTAGTACACTGTGATAGGTGTCCAAGACGATCATGACGACCGTGTTCACTAGAACAGCTTCCAGGACGGTCCTCCAGAAGAAACGGGAGACCAGAATTCCTTCCCGTTCCACGATCCAGAACGCGATCAAAAGGCCGACGAAGGCGCAGAGATTGTCCAGAAGCATAAAGTCGATATGCTGGGACCAGCCGCGTACTTTTCGTTTATACATGTTTTCCCCACTTCCTTTTGCTTGGATGTTTTTGAAAAGACCTGCTTTTTTGACGACGGATCCGGTTGCCGCCGGAACGGTATGCGGTCTGCCGCGGCAGGTTAACCGGACTGTTTCTCGCGCTTATCCTGCCTGACCCTGGCGGCGCAGAGAAGCATAGCCGGCAGATACAGGCGAAGCTTCAGCAGGGCTGTCACGGCTGCCGCCTTCATGGGCAGGTTTTTCACGGATACGAATGACAGCATGTCCGATTCCCGGAGTCCCTCCTTCAGGTGACGCGCGGCTTCCATCAGGGAGGGGGCTGTTTCGGCGCGCCACTTTCCCGTACGGATGATCAGCATTGCCGCATACTGATTGAGCTGGCGGTCGATCGACGCGCTGAGACCGCCCAGATGCTCCCGCAGGTACCGGACTAGGTAACAGAAACTCTTTGTGAGAAGATTCTCCCGGCTTTTGGCGCGGATGGAGTCTTCGTTCGTCTTGTTGTACATATATAGATGCTCATTGCATATGTACGCGCTCTGGCTGTGCAGGAGGCACTCATAGGTCATCGGCACATCGGTGAAAACGCGGATCCTCTCTTCGCGGGTATAGTGCTCGAGTAGCAGTTCCCGCCTAAACGCCTTGTCCCAGGTATGGGCCTGGATCACGCCCACCTGAAGCCCGTTCCGGGTATCCGTGAGCAGGTACGGGAAGACTTCCTTTTCCAGCCGTTCACGGTCGTAGTATCCTTCCGGAACGAGGTTGACGGTCTCTTCCAGATGATCGGTGTAGACGTTGTGCGCCGCGAAAAGCACCATATCAGGAGGCTCGGGCGACAGAGCAGCGGTGTCGTGGATGAACTGCAGCATATTCCGGAGGGCCCAGTCGTCCCCGTCAAGGATGCAGACATAATCCCCTCGGGCGGCGCGAATTCCTGCGTTGCGGGCCGATATCAGCCCGCCGTTGGCTTTATGGATCACGCGGACGCGGTGGTCGCGGGCGGCGTATTCGTCACAGATCTTGGGACACCCGTCCGGCGATCCGTCATCGACCAAAAGCAGCTCAAAATCCGTGAAGGTCTGCGAAAGGATGCTGTCCACACATTTCCTCAGGTATTTTTCCACATTGTATACGGGTACGATCACGCTGATCATTCTTCTGTCCCCCTCTCATTATTGCAGGATGGAAGCGAATCTACATCCCGATCCGGGGCTTGCGACCTCATGCGACCGGACAGGAGAACCTGTTTCAATTGCGAAAGGCTCTCTGTGAATACGGGATTTTTCCGATAAACAAGATAATAGAAAAGATTCGGGATCAGAAAACTAACCGCGGCGTTTAGAACAAGGGAGGGCCACACGCCCAACGAAAACAGTCCGCAGACAAACCAGGACGCTGCGCAGGAAATCAGGGCTACCGCCGTCAGCCCGCAGAAGAGCTTGATATACCGTTTTAGGAACCGATGCGGGAACACCTCCCGGAACAGGTTGTGAAACAGCCAAGGGATCTGAATGAAGACGATGGAGAAGACAGAGGAGAACAGTACCCCGTACAGCCCCAGCCACCGAACGGTCGCGAGGTTCAGACACAGATTCGCCAGAGCTGCCGTCAAGGGTCGCCAGCGGTCCATCCGCCAGATACCTGCCGCGTCCTTGAACATGTTGATCAGTTTATTAGCGCCCATGGCGTAGTAGTAGCCGGCAAAGCAAAGCATCACACCCGCGGCAAGCACATTTTCCTCGCCCATCCAGATGTGTATAAACGGCTGATACATACACAGCAGCATGGAAGAACTAACGCCCAGCACCCAGCTGTACAGGAGACTGATTTTTTCCAGGTCCCGGTAATTCGCTTCCCCGCTCGCCGTGACCAGTTTATTGCCGACGCCGGCCATACATGCGTTGAGAAGCACGACAAGCATCATGCGCAGTGCCGTGATGATGAAATAGTAATTCTGATAAAGTGCCAGGACGGTCAGCCCCATGAAAGCGGAGATGACCAACGTATCCGCGGCGTCAAATACCGTGGCGGAGAGTTTGGAGGTGAACAGGTCGCGTACCCTGCGGAAGATATCCAGTGTTTTTTCCTTCGGCAGTTTTCCTCTGGGCACATATTGCGGGTACATCTTCGACGCACATACCGCTGTCATCACATTGATGGCGAGCTGGCATACCAGCTGAACAGCCAGGAAGAGGTAGTAATTCTTTGTAAAGATGAGGATCAGTATTTTCAACGCATATTCCGCCATGCGTACTGAGAGGCTGACCTTGCTGATTACGTCACGGCGCTGGTGAGCCTGAAGCAGACTGCTCTTATATGCGAACAGCCAGTACGTCAATACCGTGTTCCCGAGATTCATCAGGAACAGGATGTACAGGTTCAAATCAGCGGGGATGTCGCCCTCGATGATATTCCGCAGGAAAGGCATCAGAAGCAGCCCCACCGCAGCGACCGCCAGACCGATAATCCGGTAGAGGGTACGGTACAGACGCAGCAGGGAGCAGATGGTCCGGGTGTCGCCCTCGGCGATTGGCTTGTACATGCTGAATACCATGGCACTGCCCACACCGAGCTCCGCCAGGTTCAGGATCGTAAGGAGCGACTTGAACAGACCGTTCAGTCCTAGGTATTCGGTCCCCAGATAATGCAGCATGACAGAGCGGATGACAAAAGGTACCAGAATGTTGACTATCTCCAGTGCCCCGTCAAACACAACGTTTCTTGCTGCGTTCCTGGTGCGTTCAAGCTTCATGATTGTTGCCGTAATCCTTTCTTGGTTAGTCTTCAGAGGCTCCTCCGCGGGATCCGCCGTCCCGCGCCATCAGACTCAGCCGTCCAGAAGCGTTCGATACAGCGCGTCGGTCTGTGCCGTGATTTCCTTCCATGTGTATTTGGATGCGACCACCTTTCGCGCCTCACAACGCTTCGTCTCCGCCTTTTCTGGGTGATCACAGAGATCCTGCAGCGTTTCCCGTAGGGCTTCAACGTTCCCGCGGGGGAAGGTGAAGCCGCTGCCGCCCAGTACATCCGCGCATTCGCCAATATCGGAGGTCACGCAGCAACAACCGCAGTTCATCGCCTCCAGAAGGGAAAGGGGCATTCCTTCGAGATCGCTGGGCAGCACGTACAAATACGCATTGCTGTAGAATTCCCCCACGATGGCTCCCTGCTGAAAACCGGTGAAAATGATGGAACGGCTGTCCTCAGCTAGAGCATAAAGCTGCCGCACATAGTCGTCCGTATCCGACGTGCCGCCGACGATCACCAGCTTTTTGTCAGTGTGAAGTTTCCGATAGGCTTCGATTAGGTAGTGGACCCCTTTTTCCGGCACCAGACGGCCTAAAAACAGGATGTAGTCCCGCGAGGAGAGACCGAACCGTTCCGCAATCTCACTGGCTGCCCGGGTCTTTTCCGGATCGATGCCGTTGGGGATCAGCACGGTCTCACGACCGTACTTCTCTCTGAAATACGTCCGGACGCCCTCGCTCAACACAATGATGCTGTCGGCGTGGCGGACAGCCGTTTTCTCTCCCCGCATGATGTACGCAGAGGCGAGCTTTCCCCACTTCTGGCGCATATGGTCGAGACCGTGGACCGTGACAACGATCTTCTTGCCGAACAGCTTCGGCAGCCAGCAGAGGACGCAGGGCCCCTCCGTATGAAAGTGCACCAGGTCGCAGCGGCGGAAGGAGACCATCACCGACGCAATCACGGAGGAAGTCATGGCAGCAAGACCCCTGCGATCCACGGTCGGCGTCCAGACCAGGCGGACGCCCCGGTATTCCTGCGGCAGTGTTCCTTCCTTCCGGAGCTTTTTGAACTGCCGGCACGTCCGGTTGTAGCACGTCACATCATACCCGGCATCCGCAAGATGCGGCGCTAGATTACTGACGACGACCTCAACACCTCCGTCGCGTGAGGGGATGTACTTGTGCCCGATCATCGCGATCCGTTTTTTCGTTTTCTGCTCGTGTTTCATATAACACCATCCTTTTGCAACGGAGGTCTGTGCTCAGGATCCGGCAGGGAGGGCTGCCATCTTGAGATAGATCTCCTGGAGCTTTTTCGCTTCCTTGTGAATGTCATAGCCTGCGCGGCGGACGATGTCCGCACCCCGGTCCCTACAGATTTCGGGCTTTCGCACCGCTAAAATCTCTCTTGCCCACTCCGCGTCGCGGGCTTCCAGAGAAATCCTGCGCGCTTCAGGGGAGAGCAGCACCTCGTCGGTGACCCGGTCGGAGAAGAAGCAGGGCAGACCTGCCGCCTGCGCCTCGATGCCGACCACGGGAAGTCCCTCGAACAGGGAAGGCAGAACGAAGCAGTCCATTGACTGATACCATCCGCTGACGTCGGCCATTTGTCCAAGGAAGAGCACCTTGTCCAGAATACCCAAAGCTCCGGCTTTTTCCCTGACCGCCGGTTCCAGTTCGCCTGTGCCGATCAGGGCGAGACGGGCTTCGGGAGCGGCCTTCGCGATTTCCGCGAAGATATCCAGCAGGCGGGTATGGTTTTTCTGAATATTGAACCGGCCAACATGGCCGATCACAAAGCACCTCTCCAAGCCGTATTGCTGCCGCAGACGCGCGCGTTCCTCTTCGCGGAAAGCAAACCTCGACAGGTCAATCGCGTTGCGCATGAGGAAACCGGACTCATTCCAGCGCTTTTCGCCGTAGTAATAGATCCCCGCGTCCCTGCCGCAGCTCCAGTAATCGGTCGCCGCTCCGGGGAGGAGATGTTTGCAGGCCATTTTCAGCGGATACTTGTAATCCCGGATAATCTGTGTGTTGTGGGCGTGAGCGATCCGGACGGGAATCCCGGCATCTTTGGCGCTTTGAAGGGCGTAAAATCCCATGGCCTCGTTGTGCGCGTGGACGATCCGGATGTCCGGGTTGGTATGCAGCAGGTCCGCCACGAACCTTTTGTAGCGGGGAAAATGCAGCGGGTTTAGACCCGGGCTGACGAAAACCCGGCCACCCAAGCCGCGGATCTCTTCGTCATATTCCCCCGGGGTCGGCTTGTTGGCCAAAAAGTCGAACTGGACCAGGCTCCGGTCGATCTCCCGGTAATAGTTCATCAACATGGTCTCAATCCCGGCACGCGCCATATTGCTGACCGAATGCAGCACACGAAGCATCTTTTGATCCTCCCCCCGTTGTCAGTATGAATCGCGCCGCGTCACAGGCAGCTTTCAGGTTCCGGCGTCCTGTTCAGCATCCGGCAAAGGATCTGATAGGTCCGCTCGCAGTTCATCTCATCCCTTACCGGATAAAAGGCCTCCAGACGGTTCCGGTATTCGCTTTGGAGACGGAACCCGTTTTCGACGCATGCCTCCACGGCATCAGCCAGCTCCTCCTCCGTCTGAACGACAGGACCGAAGCCGTGCTCCTCATAGGAGAAATAGCCCTCCTGATAATGGAACTTCCGGAACTCCTCCAGATCGAACTGATAATAGATCACAGGCTTTTCCATAAAGCCGAAGTCGAAGAACACGCTGGAATAATCCGTGATCAGCAGGCTGCAACGCATCAGCAGCGTTTGGACGTCATATTCCCGCCAGTCTGCCAGGATGACCCGCTCGGACGACGACCGGAACTTGTCCAGTTCCTTCTGAAGCTCGATATGGGGATAGAAAACCAGCTTAAGATCATGCTTTTCAAGGAGTTCCAGCAACCGGGAGTTTTCCAGCATGGACTGAAACGTCCGGTAGAACGCCGTTTCACAGAAACGATCCCCCTGTGGATAATCCGAGCCGCGCCAGGTCGGCATCACGAGGATCTCGTCCGAAGGAGCGTTTCCCCGGATGAGGTTGTCGAAGCGGCACAGTCCCGTATACCGGATGACCCCTTCGGGATACCCGAATTCTGATACGAGGTAGTCATATTCCGGCTTCGCGCCGCTCGCGAAGAAATCGACCTTCATGGCGGGATATCTCATCCACTTCATCTCATCCTTGATGATTCCGTGCTGGAGGAAGATCTGCTTTCCCCGTGCGCGAATCCCGATTTGACGCAGGTGGTAGTAGACCATCAGGTCGGGGGAGGCGGGCTGCACATGGGTGCTGATCAGCATGTCTGCAGCCAGATACATCAGGTAGTGCCGGACCGATCTCCAGGCGACGGTCCTGCCCAACGCCGCGACCTTCCCGTAGTCTGGACTGGTGCGATCGATCACATAGCAGGCGTTGATCTGGGGCCGGCGCTCCCGAAGGTAGCGAAAGAACCAGTAGGCGTTATCCCTGGCGTCGAAGCCGCGCTCCATCACCAGCCAGAGACCGCGGTAGTTTTTGCTCGTCCTTCGAAGCACCGCGGCAACGGGCCAGAGCACGAGGAGGAGAAACACATTTTTCAGATAGACTGGCAGACGCTTCAGTTTATTCAGCATGTTCACATCTCTCTTCCGTTTCGATACGCCAGATCTCGTCGGCTGCTTCCTCCGGCGTCGGTGCTTTCCACCATTCCTGCTTTGCGTCTTTGATGATCCTATAGCTGAAGCTCATGGGGATCAGTCTCAGCCCGATGCTGCTCCAGAAGTAGAAGGCGGTGTTGTCGGTCAGGTAGGTCACCGTCATATAGCACAGGACGGCAAGGTACAGCAGTCCCGTCTCGGTGTCGTGCCGACGCATCCAGTAGGAAGGGTACAGGACATAATGGATCCCCGCCCACAGGGTGAAGCCCATGGCGCCGAGCTCAATGAAAATCTTAAGGATGTCGTTGTGCAGCGGGTATGCCCGGCTGATGAGACCTTCCTGATACCAACGGTTCACGAGGTCAGTGACGCCCTCGAAGCCCAGACCTTTCCAGAATGGGGAGAACTCGTAGTAGTCGTTCGGCAGGCTCCACAGCAGGTCGCGTCCCATCATGTTGATCCCCAGCGATTCCAGGAATGAGATCAGAATGCCGGACCGCGTGAGATACAGGTAGAGGTAGAAGAACAAGACCAGCACGATCCCGGTAGCTATAATCAGCTTCCGGGGGTTCTTGAGCGCCCGGAGCAGCTTCACATATACACACACGAGCAGTACCGCCGGCAGGATGGCGCGCTTTAATCCGAGCAGGATAAAAAAGAGGGAGAGCGCGATGCCCCAGCACCGTGTCCGTTTTTCCGATGCCGAGCTTTTCGGCGCGAACATTGCATAGAAAATGAAGAACTGCCCGAACAGAAAAGTGATGTCATGGATCTCCAACGCACGCATGAACCCTTCTGCTTCCCCGAAAGTGACGAGGCAGCGAATCACGGAAGCGATGCTCTCCCTGAGCCCGTAATTGGGCAGCTCCAGCAGGATGATGGCGGTGTTTACGGCGCACATGCTGAAGAACAGGTAGTTGACCGCTCTGTCCTCCAGCAGGTAGCACATGAAGACGGTATAGACGATGGCGATCAGCTGGTACAGAATCTTCTCCCCGGCTCTGGTGATGGATGTCGCATTGGAGAGGTCTGTGATCCAGATGTACATGCTGACCAGGACATAGACGGCGATAGGGATCAGGAAGATTGGGAAATAGCGTACCGCTTTTTTGATGTTCGCGAAATCGGCGACTACAAGGAGGCAGATGAAAGCGCAGACGATCGTCCCAAGGACGACCGCCTTGGGAAGACCCCCGTACGCATTGTTAAGGACCTTCCAGTCTCCGAGGCCGGCGAGGACGGTGCAGGCGATGGCGAGGAACGCGGCAATGGTCGGGCATTGCTTGCGCTGTTCCTGCGGCTTTCCGCCCTCAGCGACGCTCTGCCGAAACTCACTTTGTGTCATCATCTTTTTCCGAATTCATCGTTGTTCTGTCCTCCGCAGAGACGGGCTCCGAATCAGAGGAAGACTCCTTGTACTGCATCCTCTGCATGGACAGACGGAGCAGGTCACGGATCTCAAAGACGCCGTCCGCGCCGGAAACGGCGGTGCCGCAGGAATAGCGGATTTCGTGCTCCGGATTCATCCGATTGTATTTCTGAACCTGATTTGAAATCGCCTCGCGGATCACTTCCAGCTTCCGGGCAGAGCAGCCGGGGAAGAACGAGTAGAATAAGCCGCTGCCGTTGTGACCGACAAATCCGTACAGGTCACCGAAACTCTTGAGGATCATGGCGAAATCTTTCAGGACTCCGTCGGCGGCTTCGCGCCCGTATGCGGCTGTCAGGCTGCTCAGGGAATTCATCTTCAGGGCCATGCAGGAGAAGTCCTCATCCAGGACACGGCTCGACCACTCGTCGATATAGGCGTCGCACCTGGCCCGGTTCGGCAGCTGCACCGTCTTGTCCACATACCGAAAATAGTCGATGAAGTCGAGTGCCCTGCCCAGCAGGATGGCTCCGATGCCGCCCATCAGTGCAAACAGGATCACTGCGATCGCGACGTACAGTCCGATGTTTACCGCAGGCTGGACATTGATGCTGCTGATTACCGCGAGGTAGCCCGCGCTCTGCTGACGGTTCAGCTCACGGCCGGTGTCCTCCACGTAACAGTAGTATTCGGTGGCCAGAGCCACGCAGTGGTCGATCTTCGCGCGAATCTCCTCAGGGCTGACAGCCGTCCGCTTTTCGGAGCGGCGGGCAGACTGGAAAACCGACAGTAGGTATTCGTTGTGCTCCTTTTCGATTGTCATCTGACGGATGCTGATGTTCAGATCCACGTATTCCGAAATAAGTTCGTCATACGTTGTCTCCCGATTCTTATCTCCCAAACTGTGCTCCACGTCTTTCAGGATGTATTCCGTGCCGATGTCCTGGCTGTTCGAACTGTGATAATGGTAATCCATCATCTCCTTGTTGCGCTCGCTATAGCTGTCGATCAGGGTCTTCAGGTGGTCGGCACGCTCCTGCCGGTTCTCGATATACAGCTGCATGTTCTCGCATTTTCTGGACAGCCGGCTGATCAGCAAGTCGATATCACTCGTCTCCGCGTTGGCCAGGATCGCGGCGTAGATGTCCGGGATCTCGTAGTTGTACAGGAAGTTGTATATGCGGTACAGGTCATCATAAGCGTACCCTGTTCCCACCGAGCGGAAATAGGGATGGGAAGCCCTTCTATCCAGCAGGTAGTCCAGCATCCCGGAGACGGAATCTTCCAGCACCTGCGCGCTCTCGATGAAGTCGTAATCCCTTGCCGCAAGCACCGAGAAGCCGTTGCCCGGCAGCTGTTCTTCCACATATTTCTCGGCATAAAAGTCGTAGTAGTTCTTGATGATCGCGTCGAGCATGTTCCGGGAGTAATCCTCGCCGGTGTCATCATCACCGATGTAGTATACCCGATACGTGTCCGCGATGAAGGAAGGTTCCTCGCCTTTCTCGAGCAGCGACTCGTTCAGCTTCTGCTGCGCTTCCGGAACAACCTCCTCCACGTAGCAGTTGGAGCGGACGGAATCGATGCTGGTTTGGTATCCGAGGTCTTTCAGGGCAGCGTCGATGACGTTGGAGGAATAGATCTCTTCCACGTTCAGCGGGCTTCCGTCCGGTGTATAGCCGTTTTTGGCGCCGTCGTTCGTGTACTGGATGACTGCCGAGGCGATGTAGTGCTGCTGGGACTTCCCGTAGAACAGGATTGCTAAAGCGCCGATGAGGGACACGAGGAAAATCATCAGACGGAATTGTTTCAGATAACGAAGCGTACTGAACTTTTTCATGCTTTATTCTCCTTATCCGAAACGTATTTGTGCACGAACACGAAGGCAAACACAACAAGAAGTATCAGCATAGTGCAGAGGATCGAGGGAAGAAGACCGATCCGCTCCGCGAAGCATATGTCATTTTTGCTGAAGTCGATATAGTTATGTGCTTTCGAGCTCGAATATGCGCTGTCCAACGTCTGGATGTCCGAGGCGATCTCATCGAGCAGCGACCCCATCTCAAGGATCATTGCATCTGCCTTTTCCTTTTTTGCCTGGCTGGACGTGCTGTTTTTCAGCTTCTCGGTCAGGTACGCGTTATACTCGATCTGTTCCGTCCGGTCCATCGTGCCGGTCAGCTGCTCCTGTGCGTGGATGGCCATGCTGTCCATCCCGGTGCTGGTCCGGGACATATAGTACTGCAGATCCTCGTTCTCGGTGGGGATCATGACAATGGCACTCATGGCGGCGTCGTACATCCCGATCCCTTTGATGTCCTCCTCGTATGCGGCCATCATCTTGTCCTGCATCAGGCTGTCCATGCGCATCTTGTAATCCAGCATTCGGATAAGGCCGGTCCTGTCGTTTGCAATGCCGTTTCCGATGATGTAGGAGCGGAGTCTCGCAAAGTCATACGTCTCAATATTGCTCAGCCGTTGTTCCAGGGCGGAGAAGGTGCTCCCGGTGTTCGAATCCTGGTAGTTTTTGCTTTCCCGGCCGCGGAGCTGGACGTATTTTTGCAGCTGTTTGCATTTGAGCTCCAGAAGGTCCGCTGCCATAAGGTATTCGTCGTTGAATTTCAGATGGTCTGCGTCAAAGGACAGGATAGAATGGTTGTATCCGTAGTGCTCCACGAAGTAGTCGCGGTATGCCCTGCACAGAAGCGTGAGCATCTGTTCCGCAGAGATCTTGTTCACTGCGCTCCGGTTCGTGAAGCTGACTACGAAGGACGTGCTGATGTAATACACGTCTCCGCTGACGCTCTTGTCATGCGTCGCCTCCACGCTGACGCACTCGCTAAGTTCCTCCGGGGTGACCTTCCCCTCCAGACCGGCGTACGCAATCAGCCGCTCCATCACTTCGCTGCTCCGGATCTCAAAGATATTGAACCGCGTCTTGTTAGGCGTCAGACCTTTGGAGGCCTCCTCATAATCCAACGACAGGATCGTGCTGGCGGTGTGGAGGTTCCTGCAGAAATGGACGCCGCACACGACCAGGCAGACAACCAGGAAGACGGCAAGCACGAGGTATTTCCGTTTCCAGAACACCTGAAGCGCGCTTCGCAGGCTGCGCTGTCCCCTGCTGCTCGGGGTTCCGGACGAAGCCGCGCCTCCGTCTGCCATCGGTTTGTTTTTCTTTTTCATTGCTCTCCTCCTTTTTCCTGCCAAAAACCGCTCAGTAACGGCTGATGTCGATCACGACCAGTTCGGGTATATTGTTGATCCGCGGCGGAAAGGAACTGGAATCGCCGAGCCCTGCGCTGACGATCAGGGTCTGTTGGTTTTCCAGCGTGTATTTTCCCGCGGTGAATTTCGGGAACAATCCTTCCTCGTTCGAATACAGACCGCCGAGGAAGGGGAGAACGACGATCCCGCCGTGCACGTGGCCCGCAACGCCGAGATCGAACACATAGCCGGACAGCTGTGGTTCAAAGAGGATCGGGATATGTGCCATGACGATGCAGTAAACAGACGGATCGGCCTCCGTATTGTTCATGAATTCCCGTCCGCCATAGGCGTCAAACCCGTAAGACGTGCCTTCCACGCCGAACAGACAGATTGTATCCATACCAATCCGGACTTCCTCTCGCGCATTGCGCAGCAGATTCAGTCCTGCGTTTTCGAACGTGTCGGGCAGATCCTCGTCGCCCCCGTAATAGATCCGTTCGCTCTCATGGTTGCCGAGCACGCCGTAGCAGGGCGCAATCTCGGTCAGTGCGGACACGAGATCCAGCACTGCCCGGTAGTCATCCTGATCGCAGATTACCATGTCGCCCGGAAACAGGATCAGGTCGGGCTTCAGTGCCCAGAGATCGGAGATCAGCGTCTCGTTGTGGTCCCCGTATTCTCGGTTGTGGATGTCTGAGATAACCGCAATCCGGATATTGCCGCTGACCTTTTGGGATGTCTCCTGATAGAATGTAATCCTGTAGTGTGTTTTTGCATATCGGCTGTAGAGAAATACCGCTGACCCGCTGACCAGCATCAACAGGAGCAGAATGATCAGAATGCGAAGTCGTGTTTTCCGCTTTTTGCTTGCAGGCTCTTTTGCTCCGGCTGCTGTTTTCGTCGTCATGGCAGGATCATTCTCCGGTCTTCACTTGATGGTGTATTGTTTAGGGTTTCCCTCCGTGTCACGCATGAGGAACGCGTTCCTCAGGTCACCGAAAGGAGGAACGGACAGAAAGTGTCTGCCGCTTCGGACCTGTGTATTGATCCGTGAGATCAGACCTGGTTCCGTACCGGCTGTGTTCGATAACCTTAGTATGTATTATACCATATCAATGTCATATCGGCAACACATAAAAATAAGGGAAAACCGAGAATCTGCCGTAAATAGATACATCTGATTGATCGATGAATTGCAGATCACCCCAGTCTTTGACCAACTTGGTTGCATATTTTTCGATTTGAACTATGTGCAAAAACGGGTGACGGTATAGTTACGTGTAAAACAAGAGCTTTTATTCGGCTCTTCAACGAAAGTTGTGGAATCCATGCGATGCAGGCCTACACTCTGACCAGTCTTCATAGAGAGAATAATCAGGTGATAGCCTGTGATTTTACAGAATTACGGGGCTATTGCTCGCTCATTTCTTTCCACACTTTTTGTTGAAGATCCTTTTATTCTGCTTTCTCATCTCAAATCTTGTCTAAAGCAGACAAATACTATGCAAAAACAGATTCTGGATTTCTAAAGCAAGAAGGTCAATTATGATTTGCGGAAATGTAATTGACTTTTTTCTTTTCTTTAGCTTGACTTCGCCGTACGGCAAAATTATAATGAAAACGAAGAAAATAAGCCGTACGGCTAAATTTATAATGAGAACGGATGGAATAAGCCGTGCGACTGTTATTGTGACTTAAAACGGGTCGTTCGGTGAAGGAGTGCATATGATCGTAACAGACGCCAAATCGTTCGGAGAAGCGGTCCGAAAAAGACGGAAACAATTGGGTTATACGCAGGCATATTTATCCGCGTTTACCGGAATCAGCGTCAGTTTCCTGTCCGACCTTGAAAACGGGAAGCCGACGATCGAATTGGAAAAGGCAATTCGAATCGCTAATCTTTTAGGCATGGATTGTACATTGACGGAGAGATAATACAATCAATCGGGATTATCATATCGAATACATTCAAGGAGAAATGCAAATGAGTTTTGAAAAACTGGCAGCTGAGAAGCGTTATTCCTGCCGCAGCTTTGAACAGAGACCTATCGAGAAGACAGACATGGACAAGTTTCTCGAGGCAGGCAGGATCGCGCCTACCGCGGCAAATGCCCAACCGCAGAGAATCATTGTGATCAACACGCCGGAAGGCATGCAGAAACTGGCGCAATGCACCCATTATACCTATGGCGCTCCCGCCGCATTGGTGGTGTGCTATGGAGGTGTGGCGTGTTGAATCAGGAATTGGTCAGGAAAACAGAAGAGTTTCTGAAAAAGAAATTTGAAGATGCTGTATATCTGAATGAACACCCGGAAGCCAAAGCTTATCGGATAGAGCATTCTTACCGCGTAGCAAACATCGGTCGCGAGATCGCTGTAAAGGAAGGCTTTGACGAAACGGAGATGGTCATCGCCTGCCTTCTGCATGATGTTGCTTACTGCGAGGAGTTTGGAGAAAACGGGTGGGAGGAACATGGAAGACGCTCGGCACAAATTGCCCGCCCGTTTCTGAAGGAGTTGGGGCTGCCTGAAAACAGTATTAACGATATTTGTTACGGCATCGCAATTCATGTAGATGAAAAAGCCGACTTTTTCGGCGAAAACACACCGTTTGCCCTTTCGGTGGGGGATGCGGACAACATCGATCGTTTTGATGCTTACCGTATTCACGAAGCGTTGAATCGCGATGCATTCCTGCAAATGGGCTATGAAGAGAAAACCGAATATCTTGGGAAAAGACTTTCCAGATTACGCGAATTAAGAGCAATGTCTTTTGGCACCCAAACAGCTGATGCGCTTTGGAAATCAAGACTTGACTTCTATATTACTTTCTTTCAGACACTGTCTGATCAGTTGAAACAAAGCAAAAACGTGATTGCATACT
>JAEEGG010011177.1_pt1 | contig 19653 bp, 10 predicted proteins | sample 9134161 | NCBI WGS metagenome assembly JAEEGG01 (sample SAMN16246543, study PRJNA631951) | gut metagenome | biome: gut microbiome; feature: rumen; material: CR-attached | host: Bos | place: Iran: Karaj | collected 2018-10 | reverse complement strand
GCCCTGCCCGGGCCGCTGGATCTGCCGCTGCTGGAGAGCGCGGCCCTGCTGCACGACGCGGCCCGCGGGGAGGAGGAGCACGCCGCCGTGGGCGCGAGCTGGCTGCGGGAGCTGGGCTACGAGGACGCGGCGGCGCTGGTCGCGCAGCACCACGATCTCAGGAGCCGGGAGCCGGACGAGGCCGCGATCCTCTATCTGGCGGACAAGTGTGTGCAGGAGGATCGGCGGGTGACGCTCTCCGAGCGCTTTGCGCAGAGCGAGAGCCGCTGCAAGACGGCGGAGGCGAAGAAGGCCCACCGGGCCCGGCTGCTGGCGGCCCTCCGGCTGCGGGACGAAATCAACGAAATCTGCGGAAAAACCGTTGTGGAATAAAGGGAGTGACCATATGGAAAACATCTATCGGGACATCTTGAACCATCTGGCGGAGAACTGCGCCGTCTCGCTGGAGACCGTGCTGCCCGGCGAACAGGGCGCGCTCTCCGAGGCGGAGCGGCGGCTGGTGCCGGTGACGCCGGTGACGGATCTGAAGGGCCGGAGCTTCGCCCGGGTGACCCTGGAGCAAGAGGGCAAGCGCCTCACCGTGCGGGAGCCGGTGCTGCCCCAGGAGCGGCTGATCGTGCTGGGCGGCGGGCACATCGCCCTGCCGGTGTGTCAGTTCGGCGCGGCCTGCGGCTTCACCGTCTGCATCGTGGACGACCGGCCGGACTTCGCCAACCGCGCCCGCTTCCCGGAGGCCGCCCAGGTGCTCTGCGACAGCTTTGAAAACGGCATCCGGGCGCTGAAGGTCACGCCCTTCGACTACGTGGTGGTCATCACCCGGGGCCACCGGCACGACGCGGACTGCCTGCGCTCCCTGCTGCCCGGGACCATGCCGGCCTATCTGGGCATGATCGGCTCCCGGCGGCGCACCAGGGGGCTGCTGGAGATGCTCAAGGACGAGGGCTTCGACGAGGATCGGCTGGGGCGGATCTGCACGCCCATCGGTTTGCCCATCGGGGCCGTCACCCCGGCGGAGATCGCCGTGTCCATCCTGTCGGAGGTCATCGCCTACAAGCGCCTGCCGGAGCACGGCGACCCGAAGCGGTACTGCAACGACTCCGACGTGGAGCTCTCCACCCTGCAGTATCTGGCGGAGAACAGGGAGCGGAAGGCCATCGTCACCGTGATCGAGACCAAGGGCTCCACCCCCCGGGGCACCGGGGCCAAGATGGCCGTGAGCCCCCTGGGCAAGGTCACCGGCAGCATCGGCGGCGGCTGCAGCGAGGCGGCCGTCATCCAGGACGCGGTGCGCATCATCGGCACCGGGCGCTACAAGATCGTGGACATCGACCTGACCGGCGAGGTGGCCGAAAGCGACGGCATGGTCTGCGGCGGCACCATGCGGGTGCTGGTGGAGGACGGGTGCTGCGGCCAGTTTTGAGTTTTGAGCAGAACAGGCTCCGGGGAACTCTCCCCGGAGCCTGTTTTGCTCTTAATTACGGATTCTTGTTTACTCGTCGACGCCCACCATGACGGAGGTGGCCTTCACCACGGCGTAGGCCTCCTTGCCCGGCTCCAGGCCAAGCTCCCGGATGGCGTTCATGGAGATGGTGGCGCTCATCACGTTGCCGCCGCCGATGTCGATCTTCACGATGCCGTTGACGGCGCCCTCCTGGATGCCGACAACCGTGCCCTTAAACTGATTTCTCGCACTGAGTTTCATTTTCAATCTCCTTTCATCTTTGGCTCCCCTGCCCAAGGGGAGTTGTCATTCGCCGTCTCACGCAAGGCGAATGACTGAGGGGTTTTCCTTTCATCTTTGGCTCCCCTGCCTAAGGGGAATTGCGGCTTTGCGCTGCCGGTGGCAGAAAAAGCGAAGCCGCAATTTCTGCAGCGGTCGAAAAACGCGAAGATCAGCGAAAGCCTGAAGCGTTTTTCGGGCACCGCAAAGCGGACGCTGTCACGGCGCGTCTCACGCAAGCGCCGTGACTGAGGGGTTTTCCTTTCATCTTTGGCTTCCCAGGTGTGCACACTGGGGGGTGATGAGGGAGAAGGCCGGATCAAGGTCAGCCGGTCATAGAAACTTCTCCCTCATCCGTCAGCCGCCTTGCGTGAGTCGGCGGCTGCCGTCTTCCCCCGCTGGGGGGAAGGCCAAGCGCGTTATTCGTACAGCAATAAGATATTCGCCGGGGCCACGCCCAGCTCCGCGGGGAATTGGGCGGGCTTTTTGTCCTTGGGGACGCGCCACCAGACGGGCTCGCTCGCCGGATCCTGGTCGGCGTAGCGGAACTGGAGCGTAAACTCGAAGGGCTCCTCCAGCTCCTCCTGATAGACCACCGGAAAGCGGTTCTGCGCCGTGGAAGCGTTGAAGTAGTGAGCGCGGATGCCCACCGCCGCGAGGCCGTCCTTCACAGGCTGCGCTGTGGTCAGGCGGATGCCCCAGGAGGGCACCTCCACCTCGCAGTCTCCCACCTTGCGGGCGGGGGCGATGTTCTTGCAGCCGGTCAGCACCGCGGCGGGAACGCTGCCGGGGTCGGCAAAGACCTTTTTGGTGGGCTTGCAGGTCAGGAGGCGGCCCTCGTCCATGACGGCGATGCTGTCGCTCATGGTGTAGGCCTCCTCCCGGCTGTGGGTGACCATCAGCACCTCCCGGCCGAAGGCCTGCAGCATGTCCCGCAGCTCCACCTTCAGGGAATCCCGCAGGTGGGCGTCCAGGGCGGAGAAGGGCTCGTCCAGCATCAGCAGCCTGGGCTCGCTGACCAGGATCCGCGCCAGTGCCGCCCGCTGCTGCTGGCCGCCGGAGAGCTGGGCGGGCTTGTGCTTTTCCAGGCCCTCCAGCCGCATCATGGTCAGGATCTCCCGCAGGCGGCGCTCCTTTTCCTCCTGCCCCCTGAGGGAGCGCATGCCGCAGAGGATGTTCTGCCGCAGCGTCATGTTGGGGAAGAGGGCGTAGTTCTGAAAGAGATAGCCCACGTGCCGGTTTTGCGGGCGAAGATTGATATGCCTTTTGGAGTCGTACAGCACCCGGCCGTCCAGCTCGATATGGCCCTTGTCCGGCTTCTCGATGCCGGCGATGCACTTGAGGGTCAGGCTTTTGCCGCAGCCGGAGGGGCCCAGCAGGGTGGTGACGCCGTTATTCGCCTCGAAGGCGGCGTCCAGCTTGAAGCCGCCCAGATCCTTGTGAATGTCCACGATCAAGCTCATGCCTTCACCACCTTCTTCTGTCTCGCCTCCAGCAGATTCACGGCCAGCAGCACCACCGCGCTGATCACCAGGTTCACCACGACCCAGTAGAGCGTGGCGGGATTTTTCTTGTTGTCGGTGTAGAGCTGGTAGACGGTGGTGGAGATCGTGGCGGTGTGGCGGGGCATGTAGCCGATGAGCATACTGGTGGCGCCGTATTCGCCCAGGGCCCGGGCGAAGGCCAGCACCGTGCCGGCCAGAATGCCCTGCCGGCAGGCGGGCATGCGCACGCGCCAGAAGATATAGGTGTTGCTGAGGCCAAGGGTCTGTCCGGCATAGCCCAGATTCTTGTCAAAGCTCTCAAAGGCGCCGCGGGCGGTGCGGTACATCAGGGGGAAGGCCACTACCGCGGCGGCCACGATCCCGCCGTACCAGGTCATCACGAACTGGATCCCGTAAGTCAGAAGCCAGGCGCCCACCGGGCGGTTCTTTCCGAAAACCATCAGCAGCAGATAGCCGCAGACTGTCGGCGGCAGCACCAGGGGCAGGGTCAGAATCACGTCCAGCACGCCCTTGAGCCAGCGGGGCAGCTTGGCCGCGTAGTAGGCGAAGAAGATGCCCAGGAAAAACACCAGCACGCAGCTGATGGCCGCAATGCGCAGGGAGTTCCACAGCGGGAACAGATCCGCCTCGCCCAGCCAGTCAAAAAACGCGCCGAACCAGTTAAAAATGCTCATAACACACTCCGAAAGAGCGTCCGGGCAGGTTCGGGCCGGCCCGGGCGGGATGGATCAGGCGACGGGCGCGAAGCCCACCTTTGCGAAAACGGCCATGGCCTCGGGGCTCTGCAGGAAGGCCAGGAATTCCGCGGCGGCGGCCGCGTTGGCGCCGGACTTGATGAGGGCCGCGGGGTAGATGACCTGTCCGCACATCTCGGCGGTGGCGCTGTCCACCACGGTCAGGCCGGCGGAGAAGGCGTCGGTGCAGTAGACCACGCCGCAGTCCACGCTGGCCTCGTCCACCTGGGAGGTGACCTCCTTCACGTTGCCGCCGTAGGTGATGAGACCCGCGTTGGCCAGGCCTTCCTCGTTCAGCTCGTAGTAGGCCAGGATCTTCTGGGTGTACTGGCCCACGGGCACGTCCGCGCCGCCCATGGCCATCAGCACGTCTCCGCTTTTCAGCAGCTCTGCCAGCTTGTCAAAGCTGTCGATGCCCTTGGGGTTGCCGGCGGGAACCACCAGAACCACCTTGTTCTCCAGCAGATCCAGACGGGTGCCCTCCACGACGAAGTCCAGCCCGTCCGGGTTTTTCTCCGCGCCGCAGGAGGCGTCCAGCTGGTTCATCTGCTTCTGCGCGGCGGAGATGAATAGGTCGCAGGCAGCGCCCTCCTCGATCTGGGTCTTCAGCTTGCCCGAGGAGTCAAAGTTGTAGACGATGGTCACGCCGGGATGATCGGCCTCGTAGACCGTTTTCAGCTCGTTGAGCGTCTCGGTCATGGAGGCGGCGGCGAAGACCATGATCTCGATCTCCTCCGCCTGCTCGGGGTTCTCGTCGCTTTTCTCGTCGGGCGTGCCGCCGCAGGCTGCCAGCGCCAGGATCATGCACAGCGCCAGCAGCAGTGCCAGAATTTTTTTCATGTTTGTTTCCTCCTTCCCGTTTTTCAGGGAATAAAATTTATATAAACACGGCTTTACGTGCTTATACCAAACATGCCTGCTGAATCAGACGACAGGCGCGCTCAGTGCCCCTGACCGCGCATCATGTGAACCGCATGCTCCAAAGTGTCCAGGATCGCGCCCAGATTCTCCCGCACGGCCTTGGGGCTGCCGGGGAGGTTTACGATCAGGGTGTTCTTGCGGATGCCGGCGGCAGCCCGGGAGAGCATGGCCCGGGGGGTGATCTGCAGGGAATACCAGCGCATGGCCTCGGGGATGCCGGGCACCATCCGCTCCGCCGCGTCCGCCGTGGCCTCGGGCATGCAGTCCCGCGCGGAAAAGCCCGTGCCGCCGGTGGTGATCAGCAGCTCCGCCTCCCCGCTGTCGCAGACCTGGCAGAGCTTTTGGGTGAGCTGCCGGTGGTCGTCCGGCAGCAGGGCGTAGCCCACGATCTCCCAGCCCGCCCCGCGCAGCAGCTCCATGGCGGTGGGGCCGGAGACGTCCTCCCGCTCCCCGGCGAAGCCGGAGTCGCTGGAGGTCAGAACAAAGGCACGATATGACATACAGCCTCTCCTTTCCGAATCACAGCTCAGCGGCCCTTGCCGAAGCCGCAGTTGGGGAAATGGCAGACAGGGCAGTTGAGACACATGCCGCCGTTGCCGAGACCGGCGAGCCATTCCCTGGTCACCGGCTCGTCGGCGACCAGATAGGGCAGCACCAGATCAAAGATGGTGCGCCTTGCGTACATCACGCAGCCGGGGAGCCCGCAGATGGGGCGGCCGTCCGCGGTATAGGAGACCAGGAACATGGCCCCGGGCAGCACCGGCGCGCCGTAGGATACGATCCGCGCTCCGGTATTCTTGATCGCAAGAGGGGTCTTGTCGTCGGGATCCACGCTCATGCCGCCGCTGCAGAACACCATCTCGCAGCCCTTGTCCAGCATGTCCCGGACGGCGGCGGTGATTTTTTCATGATCGTCGTTGAGCGTCACATGCTCGACCATCTCGCAGCCGTATTCGGCCAGCTTTCCCTGGATCACGGGAGTGAAGGTGTCCTGGATCCGGCCGTAATAGACCTCGTTGCCGGTGGTGACCACGCCGTAGCGCTTCGGACGGAAGGGCAGGAGACGCATCAGGGGCGCGTCGCCGGCGACCTCTTTTGCGCGGGCCATTTTGGCCTTTTCGATCACGAGCGGGATGACCCGGGTGCCGCAGAGCTTGTCGCCCTTACGAACCGGAAAGCCGGAGGCGCGTGTGGCGATCATCATTTCTCCCAGGGCGTTGACGGCCCGCAGACGCTCCAGATCCACCAGGAACAGACCGTCGGTCTCGGCGATCAGCTCGATTTTGCCCTCCTTCGGGTCGGTGGCGCGCATATGCGCTCCCATGCAGATGTCTCGCAGCACGGCGGCGGCCTCATCCTCGTGGAGCATGCTCTCGTCGTTTTCCCAGATATACAGCGTGTCCTTGCCCACGCTCAGCAGCACCGGGATATCCTCCGGCCGCACGATGTGGCCTTTGCGGAATACGGGGCCCTTTTTCTCGTCCTTGATGATCTGGGTGATGTCGTGACAAAGCACCTGACCAACGGCGTCTTCGGTACGGATCAACTTCATGCTGTAGCCTCCTGACCTCGGTCGGATCCTGAAAAGGACGGATCGAGTGTTATTTAAAAATAATTCGGAACAATACATTAAAAACATAAAGAAGCGGAAAAAGCAAGAAGCCGGGGGAAGGAGAGAGAAAAAACAGCAGTTTATACAAATCGACCACGGCTTTTTGTGCGTTTTGCCCGAGAAAGAGGCGCCCTTTCGCGGCGGGGAGCGTCTTCCCAATCCGCCTGCGCCGTGCTATACTGAAAAAAGAGCTGCCTTTCTGCGCCGAAAGCGAAAGGAGGAGGGAGAAGCCTATGAGATTTTTCCATTTGGCGGATCTGCACCTGGGAAAGAGCATTCATGGCGTTTCGCTGCTGGATAACGGGGATCAGCCCGCCTGGACTGCGCGTTTCCTGGAGCTGTGCGGGGAACTGCGGCCCGACGCCGTGCTGATCGCCGGGGACGTGTACGACCGAAGCGCCCCCTCGGGGGACGCGGTGCAGCTGCTGGATCGGCTGCTGACGGGACTGGCGGAGCGGGGGATCCCCGTGCTGCTGGTGGCGGGCAATCACGATTCCGGGCAGCGGCTTTCCTTCGGCGGCAGTCTGCTGGCCCGCCAGCGGGTTCACATCGCGGGGATACTGCCCGAGGGCGGCGCTCTGGAGCGGGTGACGCTGGAGGACGAATGGGGGCCGGTGGATTTCTGGCTGATGCCCTACGTGTTCCCGGCGCTGGTCGCCCGCGCCCTGGGGGATGAGAGCATCCGGGACTACGACACGGCGGTGCGCAGGCTTCTGGCGGCGCAGGAGATCGATTTCACCCGGCGGAACGTGCTGATTGCCCACCAAAACGTGACCCACGCCGGCGCGGAGGCGGAGCGCGGCGGCTCCGAGTCCATGATCGGCGGCGTGGGGCAGGTGGCCGACGACGCCTTCGACGGCTTCAGCTATGTGGCGCTGGGGCACATCCACGCGGCCGGCTCCGTGGGGCGGCCGGGTCTGCGCTACGCAGGCTCGCCGCTCTGCTATCACTTCGATGAGACCCGGCAGCCGCCGAAGGGGCCGCTGCTGGTGACCCTCGGCGCGCCCGGGGAGGAACCGTCCGCCGAGACCCTTCGGATCCCGCCGCTGCATCCCATGCGGGAGCTGCGGGGGAGTCGGGAGCAGATCTGGAGCGAGCTTCAGGCGGATACCCGGTGTGGGGAATACCTGCGCGCGGTTTTGACGGACGGCAGGGTCACCCCGGAGATCGGGGATCTCTTTCGCGGCCTGGCCCAGAGCAGGGACAGCCTGCTCCTGGAGCTGGCCAGTGATTTCCGACCCTTCCCGGCGGAGAATACGGAGCTCTCGCGGCCGGGCAGGGAGACGCCCGTGGAGGAGCTGTTTGCGGGATTTTACGCGGAGCGCCGCGGGGGAGAGGAGGCGCCGCCGGAGGATCTGGAGCTTTTGCGCTTCGCCGGGGAGCGGCTGCGCCACCGGGAGGCGTCCGGGGAGACGCTGCAGCGGGACATCGAGGCGCTCCTGGCATTTTTGACGGAACAGGAGGCGGCGCGATGAGACCGATACGCCTGGAAATGACAGCCTTCGGCTCCTATGCGGAGAAAACGGTGCTGCCTTTTGATCAGCTCCGCAGCGGGCTGTATCTGGTGACCGGGGATACCGGCGCGGGGAAAACCACCATTTTTGACGCCATCGTGTTCGCGCTGTTCGGCAAGGCCAGCGGCACGGATCGGACGGCGGACATGATGCACTGCGACTATGTCGCCAAGTCGACCGATACCGAGGTGACGCTGGAGTTTTCCGAGGGGGGAAAGCGCTTTTCCGTGTCACGGACGATCCATTTCCCGAAAAAGCGGGGGTCGGAGGATCGTTACGGGGATCAGCAGCTCTCCGCGATCCTGCGGGAGCCGGATCGAGATCCCACCGAGGGCCCGGAAAAGGTCAGCCGGCGCGTGGAGGAGCTGCTGGGCATGAACGCGGAGCAGTTCCGGAAGATCGTGATGCTGGCCCAGGGGGAATTCCGGGAATTCCTCCGCGCGGACAGCGACAAGAAAAATGAGATCCTGGGCAAGCTCTTTGATAACGGCGTCTATCTGGCCTATCAGGAGCTGCTGGGCGGCGCGCGGGATGAGCTTCTGAAACGCCGCCTGGCGATGCGGGAGGAGCTGGGCCGCCTGATGGAACACGGCTTTCGTCTGCCGGAGGGGGCGGAGGCGGAGCGCTTTCTGCCGGATCACCCCGCGTTGACGGACAATCTGTGCGCGCTGATCGGAGACGAGGAGGAGCGCTGCGCGGAGCAGAGCCGGCGGCGGGAGGAGACGCGCAGGCGTGTGCGGGAGCTGGACGGCCGCTATGGCGCGGCTCAGGCGGTAGAGGCCCAGTTTAGCGCCCGGGAAGAGGCCGCGCGCCGCCTTGCGCTCCTGGAAACCCGCCGGGAGGAGATGGCGCGGCGCGGCGTCGCGCTGGAACGGGCGGAGACGGCGTATCAGCGGGTCTTTCCCGCGCTGGAGGCCTTCGAGCGGAGCGATCGCGCGATGAACGAGGCCCAGGCGGAGGCGGAACTGCTGCGCGTCACGCTGGGGCGCTGCACGAAGGAGCTGGAGCAGGCCCGGCTCCTCTCCGGAGACGCCGCCGGGAAAAAGGAGCGTATCGCCGCGCTGGACGCGGAGCTGGGACGTCTGGACGATCAGATCCTGCGTCTGCGGGAGCGGGAGGAACGGCGCGCCGCCCTGAGCCTTGCCAAGAGAGAAGCGGCCAGGGCGGAGGCGGAGAAGGATGCGCTGCTGAAGCGCTGCGCTGCGCTGGGCCGGGAGCTGGAGGAGCTGCGTCAGCGGCTGGCGTCCCTCGAGGGGGCGGAGGCCCTCACGCTGCAGCGGCAGGCGGACTATGAAAAGGCCTGTGCGCGGCGGCGGGACTTGACGGAGCTGCGGGAGGACTGCCAAGCGCAGCTGCGGGAGGAGAGCGGCCTCCGGGAGCAGCAGGAGCTGCTTTCGGGCGCGACGGAGGCCGCCCTGGCCGCGGAAGAGCGCTATCACGGGCTGTACCGGCGCTTTCTGGCGGGCCAGGCGGGCTTGATGGCGGAGTCGCTGCGGCGGAGGATCGCGGAAACGGGCGAGGCGGACTGCCCGGTCTGCGGCAGCCGCGTGACGGCGGAGCAGGAGCCCCGCTTCGCCGCCCGCTGCGGCGAGCTGCCCGGCGAGGAGCAGGTGGAGCAGGCCCGCCGCGCCGCGGTGGAGGCCGAGCAGAGGCGAAACGCGCAGGACAAGCGAACCGAGGCGCTTTCCGCCCGCCTGCGCCAGAACAGGAATCAACTCGTGACCCGGGCGGAGAAGCTTGTACCCGCCGGCGGCTCCTGGGAGCTTCTCACGCAGGGGGGCTTGCTGGAAACGGCGGCGCGGGAACAGGAGGAGCAGGAAAAGCGCCTTCGGAGCGCGTATCAGGAGGCCCAGGCGCGGGAGACGGAGCGCGCGCGGCTGCGCGGCCTTCTTCCCCTGCGGGAGGAGAGTCTTGCCCAGGCGCAGCGGGAGGCAGATCAGAAGGCCGCCCTTCAACTGGAGCAGCTCACCCGGGCCGAAACCCTGGAAAACTGGATGCGGGAGGCCGGAAAAGAACTCCGGTATGAGTCTCTGGAACAGGCGCAGGACGCCGGACAAAGACTGGAAAGAGAGAAAGAGGCGCTGGGCCGGGAGCTGGAAGAGAACCGGAAGGCCTTGGAGCTCGCCCGCAGCCGCAGGGATCAGGCGTCCGGAAATCTGGAGGCCCGGGAAAAGCAGACCCGGCGTCTGGCGGAAGAGCAGGCCGGGGCGCTGCACGCGCTGGACGAGACTCTGGCGGCGTACGGCTTCGCGGATCCGGCGGAGCTTCGGGATGCGCTTCGTCCCGCGGGAGACATGGAACCGGCCTCCTGGCTGCGGAAGGAGCAGCAGGAGCTGACGGCCTATCAGGCGGCGTGCCTGCATAGCGAGCAGGAGCTGCAGCGCCTGAACGAACAGCTTTCCGGCCGGGAGCGGACAGATCCGGGCGCGCTGGAGCGGGAGCGGGATCAGGCCAACGCCCTTTACCTGGAGGCGGATCGGGCCTGCAAGGAGCTGGAGCTTTTGCTGCAGAACCACAGAGACGTGCATATGCGCGCAAAGACGCTGAAAAGCGCCCTGGATCAGAGCGCCCGGGCCGCGGAAAGGATGAACAGACTGGGCGACCTGGCGGTGGGGGTTACCGGCGAGGGCGGAAAGCTGAGCTTTGACCGCTATGTGATGGGCACGGTATTCCGGGAGATCCTGGAGCTGGCCAACCGCCGCCTGGATCTTATGAGCGGCGGCAAGTACCAGCTTCTCCATCGCAGCGCCGCGGGCAGACGCAACGCGAAGGCGGGCCTGGAAATCCAGGTGCTGGACATGAGCACCGGGCTGCTCCGCGAACCGGACAGCCTCTCCGGAGGCGAGACCTTTTTCACCTCCCTGGCGCTGGCGCTGGGGCTGTCGGACGCGGTGCAGAACCGCGCGGGAGGCCGGAACCTGGACGCGCTCTTTATCGACGAGGGCTTCGGCTCCCTCAGCGACGATGCGCTGGACAAGGCGCTGGACGTTTTGGGCCAGCTTTCCGCGGGGGAACGGCTGGTGGGGATCATCTCCCATGTGGATCGACTGGGGGAAAGCATCCCCCAAAAGGTTCGGGTGAAAAACGGCGAAGGGGGCAGCTCTCTGACCCTGGAGCCGGCCTGAGATCAAGCGAAAAACGCTTAAAACGGGAACGGTCACGACCGTTCCCGTTATGCTGCGGCCGCCGTTTTGCGCGCCGCTCCCCTCCCTGCGCGCAGGCGGCGCAGACCGGGGAAGCGCGCTTTGCGCACGCCCCGAAAAGAGCGTCCGGCGTACAGGGAAGAATCTGCCTCCCATTGTGCAGAAAATACAAATATTCCCTTCCCGCAACAGAAGGATTAACCAAAAAACAGGCAAAAAAGAGTTGCGAAAAAACGGGCGATCGTTTATAATCTTGTTTTACAGAGTGCCTGATGCGGTATAAGGAGAGACTTTAACGATGTGACGAATTCCAGTATCGCGTCTGCCTTGAAACGAATGGGATCGGGGAAAACCCGGCCCGATAAGGGAGGAAAACCATGAGCAACACCTGGAAGAGATTGCTGTCTCTGTTGCTTGCCTTCACGATGATCCTGTCCCTCGGCGTGACAGGCTTCGCACAGGAGGATGAGGGAGAGACGGCGGAGGAGCCGGCGGAGGAGGGCCTTGTGCCCGACGAAGAGGGTGCTCCGGAGGAATCCGATTCCGACGGTTCGGATCCGGAAATGTTTGACATCAGCCCGGACAAGCTGAACGTTCCGAAGCTGGGTCGAGAGGAAACTGCGGATGAGGACGAGGAACTGACCTCTGCCGACGATACGATGGATCTGAACCAGATCGTCCGCGTCTCCATTTTCCTGGAGGAGTCCTCTACCCTCGGCGCCGGCTATCCCGCTGACGGCGTGGGCACCAACGGCGCGGCGATCGCATACCGCGACGGTCTGAAGGCCCAGCATGAGACCATGAAGGCCGCCATCGCGGGCGTGATCGGCCACGAGCTGAACGTCCACTGGGATCTGACCCTTGCCGTCAACGCCATTTCCGCGGACGTGACGCTGGGCGAGATGGTCAAGATCGCCGAGATCCCCGGCGTCAAGGCCGTCCAGCGCGAAAACCAGTATCTGCCCATGGAGGGCGAGACCGCCGATCCCGACACGGCCAACACCAGTGAGAACATGGTGGGCGCCACCGCCGCCTGGGCCGCCGGCTACACCGGCGCCGGCAGCCGCATCGCCATCATCGACACCGGTATCGACACCAGCCACCAGTCCTTCGCGGAGGAGCCCTTTACCTACTCCGTGGGTCTGGCCGGCGCCACCGGCGAGCTGATGACCCGCAATGAGGTGCAGGGTCTGGCTGGTCAGCTCAACAGCGGCAGCGGAAATTATGTCAGCGCCAAGATCCCTTACGGCTACAACTATGTGGACGGCAACACCATCATTGACCACGTCCATGATACAGAAGGCGATCACGGCTCTCATGTGGCCGGCATCGCCGCGGCCAACCGCTTCATCGGCACGGCCCACAACGACGCGGCCGCCACGGTTGGCGCGGTGGGCATGGCCCCGGACGCGCAGCTTCTCATCATGAAGGTCTTTGGCGCCAACGGCGGCGCGTACGACTCGGACTACATGGTCGCCATTGAGGACGCCATTGTTCTGGGTGCGGACGTCTGCAACCTGTCCCTGGGCTCCGGCTCACAGGGCTGGACCTTCGACAATCAGTATCAGGATCAGATTCTGAACTGGGCCAATGGCGAACACAACGGCAAGATGGTTCTGTCCATCTCTGCCGGCAACGCCTATGACCTTGCCTTTAACATGGACAACCGGTACCTCTATCTGGAGGACGTCTCCATGCATACCGGCGGCAGCCCCGGCAGCTTCATCAACAGCCTCTGCGTGGCCGCGGCCCAGAACACCCTCCAGAAGGGCACGCCCATGAACTTCAACGGGAACCAGGACGTGTACTACTACGAGTCCACCGGCGATGAGGAAGAGGGCACCACCTACACCAATCCCGAGCTCAAGACCATCGCGGGTGACTACACCTATGTGTACATCGACGCTACCGGCACGCCGGAGGATTACAGCGCCGTCAACAGCGTGGTGAGCCTCTCCGGCAAGGTCGTGATCGTCAACCGCGGCGATCTGTCCTTCTCCGAGAAGGGCAACAACGCCAAGAGCTACAATCCCAAGGCCGTCATCGTCGCCAACAGCGCGGACGGCGCCATCTACATGAATCTGGCGGACTACACCGGCACCTTCCCAATGGTGTCCATCTCTCTGAAGGACGCCAACAAGATCAAGGCCGGCGGCACCGCCCACACTACTGCCAGCGGCGTCACCTACTACACCGGCGACGTGACGGTCACCAACGTCGAGACGGAAGTGGTGATCGAGCGCAGCGAGGCCACCATTACCGACTTCAGCTCCTGGGGCGTTCCCGGCTCCCTGCTGATGAAGCCGGAGATCACCGCCCCCGGCGGCGATATCTATTCGGTCTACGGCACGGCCAACAAGCCCTCCGGCGGCACCGAGGGCGGCGAGGCGGAGTATGTCAGCTTCAGCGGCACCTCCATGGCTGCGCCCCACATCGCGGGCCTCACCGGCGTGCTGGCCGAGTATCAGCGCGAGAACGACCTGGTCGCTTTGTGCGCTGAGCTGGGCGGCTACAGCACCCGCGCCATTGCGCAGAGCCTGATGATGTCCACTGCAACGCCCATGGCGCCGGGCGGAGAGTATCTGCCTGTCCTGCAGCAGGGCGCCGGTCTCGCGGACGTGAGCCTGGCTGTTACCTCCAACTCCGTCATTATGATGGACCCTGAAAACAGCGGACTCACCGGCAAGACCGGAGCCGCTGCCGACGGCAAGGTAAAGGTCGAGCTGGGCGACGACCCCGTACGCAAGGGCGATTACAGCTTCGGCTTTACTGTCTACAACCTGACCGACGATGATCTGCACTTCAACGTCGAGACCGATCTGTTCACCCAGGGCATCCTGGTGGACAATGCCGGCGAGCTGCTCATGTCCCGCGGCACCATCCTCCTCAACGCCAGCGATTCCTTCTGGTGGGCGCCTATCGACGGCAGCGCCCCTGTGGAAGGCCATGACGTGGACCAGGACGGAGATACCGACAAGGACGATGCCCAGGCCATTCTGGACTACCTGACCGGCGAGAGAGAAGAGGACGAACTGGATCTGACCGTCGCCGACCTGGACGAGGACGAGCTGATCACCTCTCTGGACGCCTACCTGCTCCTTGGCTGGGAGTCTGAAGAGGGCGGCGAGGGGTACGGTGCCGGCGTGGTTCCCGCCCACGGCAGCCGCTACTGCGCGGTGCGCATCACCCTGTCCGACGAGGAGAAGGCGGATCTGGACTTCTACTTCACCGGCGGCGCATACCTGGAAGGCTTCACCTATGTTACCTGCGACACCACCGGCAAGGACGGCGCAGTGTACGCGGACGAACACTCCATCCCCATCCTGGGCTTCTACGGCTCCTGGACGGACGCGAACATGTTCGATACCGCCTCCTACACCGACAAGCTCTACGGCAGCCAGCAGGTGAACTACTCCCGCAACGGCGATACCAACTATCTGACCCTGCAGATGAACGGCGCCAACCTGAAGTTCAGTGGTAACCCCTACATGGTGGAGAACGAGTTCCCCGCCGATCGCTTGGCCATCAACAGCAATACCGCTATGATGAACATCGCCTACAATCTGGTCCGCGCGGCCGGCACTATCGGCTTCGCCGTCACCAGATTGGACGAGGATCATCAGGTCACCGAGGTGATCAGCTCTGCTGTCACTGGCAACCAGGTCACCGGCATCTGGTATTCGCCCAGCACCGGCAGCTGGAATAACATGACCCAGAAGCTCTACAACGTGAACAAGGCCCCCAGCGCCTACGGGCTCTCCGAGGGTGACCGCTTCCGCGTGGGCTTCTACGCCATCCCCGAGTACAACGCCATGCTGGTGAACGACGACTACACCAGCGCCTCCGCCGGCGTGCTGGACAAGAGCGGCTTTGATACCCTGCTCCTGAGCAACGAGCTGGGCCAGGGCGCTTTCGTGGGCTTTGACTTCGTGGTGGACAACACCGATCCTCAGGTCGTCAGCGCAAACCTTGAGGGCAGCGAACTGACCGTCACTGCCACCGATGACCGGGCCCTGGCCTATGTGGCCATCCTGTCCCTGGACGGCGAGACGGTGTACAGCGAGTTCGCCCCAGGTGAGGACGAGTACACCGTTACCATCGACGCATCCGACGCCATTGCCAACGCCTTCGGCTATGTGGCCGTCTTCGCCGGCGACTACGCAGGCAACGAGGCCGCCGTGGCCGTCAAGGTCAACGACAACAACCATGTGGAGCGCACGATCTATATCCAGACCGATACAATTGCGTCCGGTGAGGAGTACGTGATTGCGAACACCATGACGCCCGGCTCCGCCTATGCCCTTGGCCACCGCACCACCACCACTCTGACCAATGGTGTCACGGTGAAGACCGGCGACAGCGGCACCCAGGGCAAGCCCTACATTGAGACCACCGATGTGGCCAGCACCTCTGTCTGGACTGCCGGCAACGGCAGCAGCAGCGGCACCTGGACCTTCAACAACGGCGGATACTATCTGCGCCGCAGCAACAACAACAATCTGACCATCACCACCGACTCCAGCCGCAGAGACTGGACCTGGGACGGCGCCAACAACCGCCTCAGCATGGCGGTCAGCAGTTGGGGCAGCACCACCAACTACTATCTGCGCTACTACAACAACACCTTCAGTATCAATACCGCAACCAACAGCGTATTCCTGTTCCAGAAGGTTGAACAGAACTTTGATATCGATCCCTATGGCGTCTCCTCTGTCACGATCACCCCGGGTACGCTGGATCTTTACAAGGGCGATACCGCGGATCTGACCGCCAAGGTCCTGCCGCTGACCGCCACGGACCGCACCGTTACCTGGTCCAGCGCCAACACCAGCGTGGCCACGGTGGACGAGTTCGGCAAGGTCACCGCAGTTGGCAAGGGCACCACCACCGTCCGCGCCACCGCCAACGGCGATCCCACCAAGTTTGCCGAGTGCACGGTAAAGGTTGAGGCCATCGACAAGAACCTCAACGGCATCGTCTGGGATGAGGAAGGTGCCGTCTGGTTCTCCAGCTTCAACGCCAGCAACCTGCCCACCTGGAATAAACTCCACGGCAACGCTGTGGGCACCTACCTGACCAGCGCCTTCATGTTCAATGCAAGCAGCCTCTATGCCGGCACCCTGGACAGCAGCTCCGCGACCACTACTCTGTACTCGGTCAACCGCAGCACCTACGCCCTCACTGAGTACAGCGAGAACTATGTTGGCGCTTTTGGCATCGCCAGAGGCATCACCGGCTTCTCCAGCCAGGGCTATAACTTCATCGTCTATGGCTTCGCCAAATACCTGATCATGGGCAACCTGGATCCGGATCACGAGGATCCCAACGACGACAGCAGCGCGATGTACTCCGGTCTGCCCTATGGTCTACTGGATCTGACCGAGACCGACGTGGGCGACGCCTATGTCTGCGGCGTCTGCGCGAAGACGGTCGGCAGTACCTCCGCAACCTACTACTTCCTGGATGAGACCGGCAAGATCTGGCAGACGACCCTGAGCTACAGCAACTCGGACGGCTTTGTCTTCTCCGCGCCGACTCTGGAGGTGGACACCGGCATCGGCACCAGCATCCTGTACCAGTCCATCTACTACGACGGAACCTACCTCTACTGGACGCATACCACCGGCGAGGACTGCCAGCTGATCATCTACGCTCCCAGCACCGGTAAGCTCTACAACGCCGGCAACTTCGGTGATGGCGTGTGGCCCGTGGCCGGCATCTACGTCAACGGCTCCGCCGCTCCCGCGGCTGTGGAAGACGAGCTCATGATCGAGAATCTGGAGCTGCGTCCGATGGCTACCCGCGATGAGCTGATGACCGAAGACGTCATCAAGATGCTCATCTACGAGTTTGCCCTGTGGGGCATCGACCTGCAGCTTGCTCTGCCCGCCCCTGCCGAGGAGCCCGAGGATTTTGAGGACTTCGAGGATGAGGAGCCCGTTGAGGAGCCTGAGGAGCCTGTCGAGGAGCCCGAGGAGCCTGTCGAGGAGCCCGAGGAGCCCATCGAAGAGCCCGCGCCTGTGGAGGGCGACGAGGGCGAGGCCTACACGGGCAGCCTGATGGTCTTCCGCGGCAACTCTGTCTCCGCCGGCGTTCCCTCCGTCGTGACGACCGTCATCGGCGGCGAGTTCAACGAGGAGGAGAAAGAGCCCGACGTCTCCATCCCCGTGATGGAGAGCGAGGACAGCCACAACGGCCTGATCGCCGTGGTCTACGACCCCGAGGCCATGAGCTTCCTCAACTTCGAGGCCAATGAGAATGTGAGCATCATCTCCGTCCACGTGGACGAGGACAAGGGCATCATCACCATCGCCTACGCCAATGTTCTGGGCGACGATGAACTGCCCGTCTTCGACACACGTGGCGGCGAATCGGACCTCATCCCCGCCGAAACCGCTATTGTGACCCTGAACTTCACCATCGGCTGCGAGGACAGCGTCGGCGAAGTGCAGACCCTGGAACGCAACGATGAGCTGGAGCTGGACGAGATCGAGGATCTCACCGTCTTCGGCACCGGCCACGACTGGGGCGAGCCCACCTGGACCTGGGCGGAGGATTACAGCACTGCCACTGCGACCTTCGTCTGCGCCAACGACGAGACCCATACCCAGACCCTGGAGACTGCCAGCAGCTCCGAGGTCGTCGGCAATGAGAGAGTATACACCGCAACGGTTACGCTGGACGGCGTTACCTACACCGACACGCGGTCTGTTCCTCTTACCGTCACCGTGACCTTTGACGCAGGGGCTGGCACGGTGGATCCCGCGACTGTTGAGGTCAACATCGGCGGCAGCATCGGCGAGCTGCCTGTGCCGACCCGGGAGAAGTGGGTATTCCTGGGCTGGTACATGACGCCCGCAGCGACGCAGTTTGTCATCGGCCAGGGTACGCAGGTGACTGCGGAGACCAGCTTTGACGAAGACACCACGGTGTACGCCCACTGGCGTCTGCCCGGCGACGTGAACGGGGACGGCAAGGTGAACATGACGGACGTGACGCTGCTGTCCACCTATGTGAAGGCCCGCGGCACCGGCGTGACGATCGTGCCCTTCTCCGGGAACATCGACGGCGACGCGAACGACAAGGTGAACATGACGGACGTGACGCTGCTGTCCACCTTTGTGAAGGCCCGCGGCACCGGCGTCGAGATCCACTGATCATTCCATAAGCAAGCTCCGACGAGAAAAAGGAGGAACACAATATGAAAAAAATCCTATGCCTGGTCATGAGCGCAGTGATGCTTCTTGGCCTGATGGGCATCGGGGCCAGCGCGGAGGGCACGTTCCAGGTACAGTTCGGCGACGTGACGGCGAACCCCGGTGACGAGATCGAAGTAGTGATCAGCCTGAAGAACAACCCGGGTCTGAAGGGCATCAGCGGCGAGGTGACCTATGACACCAGCGTGCTGACGCTGATGGGCTACACGCTGAACGCGACGAAGGGCACCTGCATGATGGACAGCTTCACGGACGACCACATGCTGATGTGGGTGTACGACGGGATCGTGAACGGCGTGATGCAGACCTATGACGACGAGGCGTTCATGACGCTGAAGTTCAAGGTGGCGGAGGACGCGAAGGCGGGCGAGTACCCGGTCACGCTGGTGCAGGATCCTGACTATGACTCCACGGTCGGCGTGCGGGACAACTACGTGTACGAGTTCCAGGCGGACGAGTTTGAGATCGTGGGCGGCACGGTGACCATCAACGCGGAGGAGCCGCAGACGCTGGAAAACGGCTACTACCTGATCGGCCAGAAGGGCTGGGATATTAACGCCATCGGTCCCGAGCTGAAGTTTGAGCAGAACCCGAACAACGCGAACGAGTTCCTGCTTGAGACCGGCCTGGCTTTGAACGACGAGATCAAGGTTGTGAAGGTGGAGAACGGCGCCATTGTGGAGTGGTACCCGAACAACGCGGGGAACTATGTGGTAGACGCGGCGCACACCGGCGCGAAGACGATCTACTTCCACCCCTGGTATGCGGAAGCCTGGAGCGCGTTCGGCGGCTACATCTGGATCGACGGAGCGCTGGGGATTGTGGCGGAGGTCTACGGCAGCAGCGTGAGCTTGAAGGGCAACATTGCGCTGAACTTCTACCTGATCGTGCCCGATGAGCTGAAGGAAGACAGCGGCGCCTACGTGATGCTGAACGATACCAAGTACATGATCAACGAAGCGACGACGCGGACGGTTGGCGACTACACGCTGTACCAGTTCACGATCTCCCTGCATGCCAAGCAGATGAGCGATCCTGTCACGCTGAAGGTCTTTACGGGCGATGACGAAGTGGTCACGCTGTACACGCACACCACGGGCGAGAATGTGACCGAGACCGGTTATGTGTACACGGTCCGCGACTACATTGCGAAGACGAAGGAGAGCAGCGCGGACGAGAAGCTGATCGCGCTGGTGAACGCGATGTCCGACTACGGCGCGCTGGCGCAGATCCAGTTCAATTACAACACGGAGAACGTGCCGGAGATCCAGGCGGATCTGAGCGCGG
>JAEEGG010011176.1_pt1 | contig 19654 bp, 17 predicted proteins | sample 9134161 | NCBI WGS metagenome assembly JAEEGG01 (sample SAMN16246543, study PRJNA631951) | gut metagenome | biome: gut microbiome; feature: rumen; material: CR-attached | host: Bos | place: Iran: Karaj | collected 2018-10 | reverse complement strand
CTTACGACAAGCAGGGCCTCGCCTCTATGATGTATGTGAACGAGCAGAAGACCAAGAGTGTGTTCTTCTGGTGGAAGACGGAATCGTTCCAGAACGAGCATCTGCCCCGTGTCAAGATGGCTGGTTTGGATGCTACTAAAATATATAAGGTACGCGAACTGAACCGCATCGACCTGAAACCAATGGATATCGAGGGTCAAACCTTCAGCGGGGCGTATCTGATGAATCACGGTCTGGAGATTCCTTATAACCTGAATCCGGAATGGTCACAGAAGAGTGACTGGAGCAGTCGTGTGCTGCTGCTTGAGACAGAATAACTACAGGGCTTGATAATGCGACTCGTCAGCGAAAGCAAGTAGTTCTTTGTCACCTCGGCTGTCGCCATAGGCTGTGAGGTGATAGGTGTTGCGGTCAGGATAAAGGGCAAGAATGCGGTTCACCTTTTCCTGACCGTAACAGTTCTTGGTGAGGAAACGACCTGTGAGACAACCATCCTTGACTTCTATCTGTGTGCCTAACACCTTCACATGAGGGAAAAATGGCTGCACCCAGTTGTCGATGCTCGCACTCACGATGAGCACATCGGCTCCCTCTTCCTGTGCTTGTGCTATTAGTTGGAATCCTTGGGGACGTATCAGAGAACGGCTATCAGCAGCAAAACGCTGGCAAAGGGAATCAAAGGTTTCCAGATCCATCCCCTTAAAGAAATAGGAGAAGACCTTCTGCTTGGCCTTCCAGTTCGGATAAAGTCTCAGTTTCATCAAGACCAGCAGATGGGCATGACGCAGGAATCCCCTTACGAAGGCTGGTGTACCTTTGGCATAGCGAATAAATGCCAACAGGGTATCACAGGTAGTCAGTGTCCCATCGAAATCGAAAGCATATACCTTTCTCATAGTTTTGGACTGGGCATCTGGTCAATGATCTTCTTCACAAGCCATGACAGGAACAGTGTTGCCACGATATAAAGCAACAGACCTGCATACAGATCGTCCTGAATATACGGACGTACAAACACTTTACGCACCAACGGATGGGTGACGAAGATGGCAGCAGAGATGGTGCCCAACCAGACAAAAAGACTAAGTACACGCTCCGGCATTAGTTTCACCAAGGGGATGGTACCCCAAACAATGAGTGCAGGCACCCATAACCAGTTACCGAAACTTGAACTGCACATAAAACAGAATGTGACAGCTAAAATAAGATTTACTGCCCAAGCTACTGTCAGCGATGGACTTTTGGTTATTGTCCAGTCTTTAACGAGTTTCGGCTCGTATCGTGCCAGCACCAATCCCATACCGAATGGCAGCATGCCTCCAATGAAGTTATAACGCAAGCGCTCCAGTGTTACAGGATCGTTCTCAAAAGATAATTGGCCAATCCAGCACAGCACAATGGCAGCCAGCATAACACCCCAATGGCGCCAACGATAGAATATCAGCCGATAGAGGATGTAGAGTTGAAGAGTAATGCTGAAATACCAATATGGACCAGGCCAAACTACATGCGAGGGATCCTCGAACAGATTGGCAAACATACCTAACATGCCAACCACCTCTATCCAAGTATAGCGATGTATACCTGGGGTGATGGCATCGAGCATGATAAAGAGCACAAAGCCAACGATAAAAATACGGAACAGTTTCAGATAATTATAGCGTATGAAGCGCCACAAACCAATCTCTGGCAGTTTACCCTGCTCGTACTTCTTAACCAGTCCGTAACCGCTTAAAAAGAGGAATACTGGCACACCATAATGTCCGAAGAACGACACCAGATGCATGGGGAGCAGTTCGTCAGGATTAAGGATGAGATGCCATAGTTCGTCAAACTTGAATTGTTGCCAGGTGTATTCGTTTTCTCGCACTATTCCCTTCAGCCAGTGGCAATAGTTGTGCAGCATGATGGCCAAAATGGCAACACCACGCATGGCAGAACACTCTTTTCTTGATAACAACTCTTTCATTTCTTCTTCAGTGTATTATAATCGGTTGTACCCTTCAGTATTCGAGGACGCCTGGTATCGTACTCGGGTGCGATCACGTTGTACTCAGGACGGTAGGCTGGTGTAGATATGCCTCCCAGATAAAGTAACAGATGGGGCAGCACATCAGTCATCATCGGACGATCCTTGGCTTGCTGGATAGCCTGCCAGCCATAAGGATGGTTTTCGATATATTGCGGTGAGCCCCAGATCCAAAACGGGATCTCCATCTCGTTGCGAGCCAAGCGGTAGTCGATGTTAGCGCCATGCATACGTCCATACATGAAAGGTGAACCGTCGAAGATCTCCTCACCATGATCAGGCATATAGATGACCACAGCATCCTTATCGATGAAACGCTGGGTGATGGCATTCATGATAGAGTCGTTGAAACGCACGGAGTTATCATAGTCGGAGAGGATATAGCGCTGCTTGACGGAAAGTTCCGGACGATTGGCATTCTGCGGCGTGAAGAAACGACGGGCTGGTTGTGGATAACGGGCTCTGTATTCCACATGTGAACCCATCAGATGCAGGATGACCAGCTGATGCTCATCCTCTGTCTTCAACTGATCATAGGCCTTCAGCACCCCATCATCGAATTGGTAAAGGCTGGTGTTGCGGGTATCAAACTGGCGCTGGCTCATCTCAGGATTATTCAGGAAGAAACCTCCACTGAAGTCATAGACAGCCTCTTTAGCCTTCGACTGGAACTGATTGGTGATAAAGGTCACATGATAACCTGCCTTACGGAACACCTCAGGGAAGAGCGGTGCATCACACCATTCACCACTGTCGCCAATCGCATGAAGTGACAGAACGTGCTTAAAGACAAAACTCGTAAGGTTCCACGGCGCCACCACATCTGTAAAGGGCACCAGACAGCCCTGCTCTGCCAGCTCCTGCTGGAAGGGGGTCGTGGGCTTATTATAACCATAAAGCTGGGAGTGGTGCTTATTGTAACTCTCGCCGATCACCAGTACGATATTAGGCACACGATAACTGCAACTGTCTATCTGGATCTTCTCGCTGGCAGCCTCTAACTGTACCAACTGATGGGATGCCAGATGATTGGCAAAAGCACTGAATACCAATCGGTAGATAGGGACATAGAGATTGGCCTGATCCTTTCTGGTAAGCTCATGTTCCACCTGTCCGACTGTATTGTAACTGAACATACGGTGCATCGCCACTTTATTATCCCATGTCTGTGAGATAGAGACATATAGGAACCAGGCCACAACCAGACTCAAAATAGCCTTAAAGCCAGTTATAACGGCAGGATTGACCTTTGGCAGTATCATCTTCTGCCTGAGGTCCCCCAGCCAGCAACGGACAGCCGTCCAAAGGCTATGAATCAGAATCAGCAACAGCACCCACCCCACCTGAGATTTAATGACCTCCCAAGAGAGATAGCCCGTCAGGAACTCACCAGCCTCCTGGGGAGTCGTTTCGCCCACCAGCATCAGCATTGTTGGAGTGAGGGTTGATTCAAAGCGCTCATAGCAGTACATATCCACAATGGCCACACCATAGAAAAGCACATAGAGCAGGGCCTTGACAAAGATACGGATCTTTCGGGGAATCAATGTCAGCAGGACGCAGACGACATAGATATCCAGAAATAGTTCAGGGACTGATAACTCATAGGGCTTTGCCCCCCGGTCGCGCAGATAATAGGGCATGATTTCGAGCTGGGTACAGAGATAACCCAGCACGAACATAAAGACAAAGAACGCACCGTTTTTCTCTATCGGCGCGAACAGCCCTCCCAGCCATTTACTGATATGTAGTCGCCTAAACATATAAACCTTCCTGCTTGATGAATGCTGCTACCGATGGCGGTACCAGTTTCTGGATGCTTCGTCTCTCACGGATACGTTGGCGAACCTCCGTGCTGCTGATGTCAAGCAACTCAGCCTCAACCATCATGACAGATGCAGGCAAAGCCTTCTTCTGCTTTGTCTGTGCCTCGCGTCGCGGATAAACCACCAATTGATAGTTCTGAAGAATATCATCAGCATGATACCACTTGTCGAAGATGGCCCAGTTGTCACCCCCGATCATCAACACAAACTGACGGTCGGGATAGTCACGGCTCAAAGCCTGAAGCGTATTCCATGTATAAGACGGCTTGGGCAGATGCATCTCATAGTCACTGGCCACGATACCCGTCTCATGCTCCAAAGCCAGACGGACCATCTGCAGGCGGACCTCATCACTGAGCAGATCTGCCTGTTGCTTCATCGGGTTCTGAGGCGATACCATCAGCCATACCTCATCAAGACCAGCTTTCTCTTTCAACTGCTTGGCTAAAGAAATATGTCCATTGTGGATGGGATTGAATGATCCGCCAAAAATACCCGTCTTGATCATCTTGATGTAAGATTAGTCTTTCGCCAAGAACTGCTGGATAGCCGACAAGGCATCAGCCTCTGCATATTCCAGGATATCATTGACGACCACCTTATCGAACTTATCCGCAAAAGTGAGTTCAAACTCTGCCCTTGCGATACGCTGGTCAATCACATCTGGCGCATCGGTAGCACGAGCCTCCAGACGGCGGCGCAACTCATTGACCGAAGGCGGCTGGATGAAGATGCTCAACGCCTCATCACCATAGAACTTCTTGATATTCACGCCACCCTTTACATCAACGTCGAACACCACGTTCTGTCCTGCCGCCAGCTGCTTCTCCACCTGAGACTTCAACGTGCCGTAAAAACGGTCGGTATAGACTTCCTCATACTCCAAGAACTCATCATCCTCGATTCGTGTACGGAACTCCTCCGGGGTCAGGAAGAAATACTCCACCCCATTCTGTTCGGTACCTCTTGGTGCCCTTGACGTGCAGGAGATAGAAAATGCCAGATTCAACTCCTTATGCTCCTTCATCAGCCACGAGATAATCGTTGACTTTCCTGTGCCGCTTGGAGCTGAGAATATGATTAGTTTACCTCTCATATTACAGTGCGTTCAATACTTGTTCCTTAATCTGTTCCAGTTCATCCTTCATTTTTACCACGATGTTCTGCATCTCGGCCTGATTCGACTTCGAACCGGTAGTGTTGATCTCACGACCCATCTCCTGGGCAATGAATCCAAGTTTCTTTCCCTGTCCGGCAGGCTCGTTCATCGTATCACGGAAATACTTCAGGTGGTTGGCCAGTCGCTGCTTCTCCTCACTGATATCAAGTTTCTCGATATAATAGATCAACTCCTGCTCCAAACGGTTCTTGTCGTATTCCACACCAGGAATCTGCTGCAGACCGTCGATGATACGTGCTTTGATCCTCTCTACACGACTCTTCTCGAAAGGTTCGATCTCTGCCAACAGACTGGCGATATTATCAATCTTCTCCGCAAACTTCTTCTGTAAGGCAGCGCCCTCCTGGGTACGGAAGTCAACCAAGTTCTTCAGCGCTTCCTTCACAGCCTCACGAACTACAAGCCACTCCTCTTCATCAAGAATCTCCGTCTCTGTCTTTGTCAGCACATCAGGCATCCGGAGAAGCGTGTAGAAACAATCCTCAGGCATAGGGATACCCGTCTTGTCAGAGATGGATTTCATCTGCTGGAAATAATTCTCTACCAATGCAGCATTGATAGGTGTGGCATCCACAGCCGTATCCTTCTCTATCCATACACTCATATCCACCTTACCGCGGATGACAGCCTCGGCAACCATCTGACGGATCTCCATCTCCTTTTCACGATAGAGAGGTGCAATACGGGTATTCAGATCAAGTTGCTTTGAGTTCAGCGACTTGACTTCTACGTTAATCTTCTTTTCCTTAAATGCTACGACTGCCTTGCCGTAGCCTGTCATTGACTGTATCATGAGCTTAATTATTGTTTTCTAACAACTATGCATACCTTTGGCGGTGCAAAGGTACGGCAGTATTTTGAACTATACAAATATTTTGTATAAAAAATGGTCCGTTCACTTGGAAGGACACGCTTTTTTCTTTATATTTGCAGTCTGAAACCAAAATAACAAACCAAACCAAGGAATATGAAGAAAAACTTATTACTATTCATGGTCGTCGGCTGTTCGATGACGCTTCAGGCTCAAAAGGCTCCCGTGTTTGAGACATCCGCCAAGGATGAGATTGCTGCAAACCGTTATCTGTCAGGAAGTAATTATCTGGATTATGACCGTCAGTTGACCACCAAGGCACTGACACCTGCCCCTAAGGGTTATGAACCCTATTACATGAGCCATTACGGACGGCATGGTTCCCGTTGGCTGATTTGGGAAGGCGAATACACTCTTCCTATGAACACGCTGAAAGATGCCCGCATGGCTGGTAAATTGACACCTGTAGGCGAAGAGACGTTGAAGAAACTGGAGGCTTTCTTCCCCACCACCATCAAACGACTTGGCGACCTGACTACCGTCGGTGAACGTCAGCACCACGGTATCGGCAAACGCATGGCTCAGAACTTCCCTGAGATTTTCAAACACAAGGACGTGAAGATTGATGCACGCAGCACGACAGTCTTCCGTTGTATCCTCTCGATGATCGCTGAATGTGAGGAGTTGGCAGCCGCAAACCCCACGGCACAGATCCATAATGATGTCAGTGAGAGTCTTCAGTATTACCTAAACCAGCCTTGGGAAGGTATCGTGAAACAGATGGGCAAAGGCACAGGCGACCTGGAGGAGAAGACCTACAAACAGAAATATACCCACCCGGAGCGACTGATAAAGGTACTCTTCAACGACGAGGCATGGGTGCGTGATAATGTGGCTGCCGGTGACTTCATGCGCCGTTTGTTTGATGTGGCCGCCAATATGCAAAGTCACGACACTGACATCGAGCTGTTGTCGCTTTTCACCGATGATGAGATCTACGACCAGTGGCGCATCCGAAACATCGGATGGTATCTGGACTACGGTCCATCCATGGTTTCTGGTCAGAAGATGCCGTTCAGTCAGCGAAACCTGTTGAAGAACATCATTGAGACCGCCGACACCATTACACAGACACAGGCCACCCTTCGCTTTGGCCATGAGGTTTGCGTGATGCCACTGGCCTGTCTGCTGGAACTTGACAACTGCGGAATGGCCGTGGAGAACCTGGATGAACTGGACAAATACTGGCGCAACTACCGCATCTTCCCGATGGGCTGTAACATCCAACTGGTGTTCTACAAGCCCAAGAAAGGTCAAGGTGATATCCTTGTGAAAGCCCTGTTAAATGAACGGGAGACCTACATGCCTGCCCAAACCGACAACTGGCCCTACTACAAATGGCAGGACCTGCGTCAGTATTATCTGGACAAACTGGCTAAGTTTGACGCAGAGAACGCAAAGACTAATTGATCTTTGAGGTCATCGCACTGCGAACCCCCTTATACTCTCTCAGGTACGCCTTGGCTGATCCGAAACTCAGGAACATGTCGAGGCGTACTGGTATATGGTTCTGATCGTCGGTGATATAGAAACGGATCAGTTCGTGGCTCTTGTTGCCGTCACGCTCATAGAACGAGAAGACGAGACAGCGGAACTTCTCCTTTGAACCATTCATCTTGAAGTTCTCCTTACCCCGGAACTCCAGCCAGGAATTTGTCAGGCTACGTGCATCACTGATAGGCATGGGGATGATGTCACCCTTTTTAAACTTAGAGCAATCAAAGTTACGGGCACGGAGGAAGATCGACATCATATCGTAGATACAGGCATTATATTCTGAGGTCTTCCAATGCTGTTCACCGTCGGCATCAATGCGATGCTTCTTCAGTTTGCTGTAACCACGCGGATAACTGTACCATATCTCATCCACATAGTATCGGCTACCTTCACGGGCACCCTTGCGGAAATAGAGCGGTGCGAGATTCTTATCACAATAGGACAGCAGCGTATCACGCATCATGAAATATTTGTCGAGTTTGGGATTGCCACGGGTAATCAGATAAGACTTCCAGGCTTCCTGACCATCGAACTTCGAGAGTCGGGTATCCATCTCGGCAGAGCCCACCTTCATCCAGATGAACTTCCAGTTAAAATACAGATCATAAGAGAGTAACTCACCAGACTTAAAAGCGGTATTCTCAATACCGCACCTGGACTGGGCAGCTGCAGCCATGGACAAACCACAACACAAGCACATGATTGTAAATATCTTCTTCATTCTCATTCTTTTTCTACCAGACTTGTTTTTTTATATTCGATGCCAAGCTCCCGGGCTCTGTCGGCATTCCGGTTCTTCAACTTCTTCTCACTATCAGCCTTCTGCTTGGTGATGGCGTATGGCTTCTGCTTAAAACGAGGCACTGCCGTAAGGTTCCACTGCTGGGTGACATCCCACTTCTCCTTACATTCTATCTCGCGCGGATAGTAATAGACGGGCTCCGCCTGTCGGTCCTCATCATACTCGCCGGTATCCCAGAGGCCATTGCCATTGACATCGACAAAGGCACTGAGGAAGTATTTCTCAGGATTAACATGCTCAAAAAGGGCCACACCATCCTTGGCAAGCACTTCCTTTACGACACCGTCATTCTTATTAAGCAGTCTGACGCGCAGAGGCAGGGAGTCAGCCACTCCACTCACCTTAATGGTCAGCGTACTGTATTCATCGAGACTCTTGACCTTGAGACCTTGTTTATGGGGATGGGAGACTCGTCCATAGATATCCGTAAAGGCTGCGGAGTCGATCTCCAGACTGTATTCCGTATCAGGGCGCCAGTCTGCCACGATCCGATAGAAACGAAGTCTATGGGGTATCGGCTGGAAAGAAAAAGGTGCCTCATACCAAGCTGAGTCGATCATCGAATAGAGATGGACCGCTGCCGTATCCACATATTGCAACGGTGTGGGCATCTCAATCTCAATCTTCGTATCGGGATCCATCTGCTGAGGAACCTTGAAGGTCGGCTTCAAGGGCTTCGGAGGGAAAACAGAGTCATAGGCCTCTTCACGTTTCTTCTTCCGATCCTGTGCCTTCTGCCATTTCTCTATCTCCTTGGCCAGTTCCCGCTGACGCTTGGCATAAGGTGTCTTTGCCAATGCATCGAGGGTATCGGTCTGACTGACGAGGTTACCAAGTGAATCCGTCATCATATAGGTCACCTCCATGCGCAGGGTGTCCTGATTGATCAGGGTTGTATCGCGCAACCAGTAGTGGATGGTGTCCTGTTGTTCCCTAGTTTCGATGACAAAGGCACTGTCAGCATCAAAGTTCAGGCCTTTAATGACAGGCAGATCAGGATGGCCATAAGTAAAGAACATACTGATCTTCTCGGCATCCTTACGTTCCGTCTTCAGCAGAAAACGGTCTGTCTGGACAGGCGTAAAAGCCAACAGTGTAATGTCATCGGGCAGGAAATGCGTATAAGGCGTCTGTTTCAGGGCATCGATATGCAGAGAGTCACGCCAGATCGTGTCTATCCGGACATCAGGCTTCGACGATGGCACATAGGTGTCGTGGTTAAAACCGACCATCTCACTCCTCTGACTCAAACGAAAGTTGCCATCGACATCCTTGAGTGCATAAGAGCGATAAGTACCGGGGGCGACGCCCTTGATGACAAAACGGCCTCGGCTGTCAGTACGCGACACACGGAGCATCGGCTTGGTCTTGAAGGCAGAATCAGCCAGATCACTGTAGAGACCTACGAGAATGCCTTTCACTGGTTCCAGATTACTGGCATCGAGCACATAGCCCGACACTTCCATCGTGTCAATCTGGTCGCCTGTAGAGAAGCTATAGGTATAGTTCCCCAACGGATTACCCTCGTTGTTATCACTGATGGCATCACTGAAGTCAATGGTATAGGTGGTATTTGCCTTGAGGGAGTCCTGCAGTTCCACCACAATACGTTTGCCTGCCTCTTTGATCTCCGGCACCTCCAACTGCGGCGGTGAGACGATCACCTTATTGGTGGCATCCTCCAGTTTGATATATTCATTGAAGTAGATCGTAATCTTCTTGGCAGAGACATTCGTTGACTGGTCCGCGGGATGACTGCCGATGACAACGGGTGGGTCATCGTCATACCATCCGCCATCAGGGTGTCCCATACGTGCGCAACCAATAACGACGCAGGCCATACAGAAGATATAGAGCAGCTTCCTCATTGATTCAGTTTTAATAATTGTTCGATGATGTCACGCGAATTGCTCAGACGGGGCACCTTATGCTGTCCACCCAGTTTGCCACGCTGTTTCAGCCAGTCGTTGAAGAGGTTCTGGCGGGCTTCCACAATCTCCAGAGGCTGGAGTGTGATGTTCTTATAGCGCTTGGCCTCATAGTCACTGTTGATCTCCTGCAGACGCTTGTCGAGCAGGTCGGCAAACAGCTGCAGATCCTGCGGACGCTTGGCAAACTCGATGAGCCACTGGTGACGGCACTTGGCATTGGCATCCATAAAGACAGGCGCAGCGGTATATTCAGACACCTCAGCCCCCGTCTGCTCACAAGCATAGGCCAGGCCCTGCTCTGCATTATCCACAATCAGCTCCTCGCCAAAGGCATTGATGAAATGCTTCGTACGACCAGAAATAATAAACTTATAGGGATTGGTGGAGGTGAACTGCACGGTGTCGCCGATCTCATAGCGCCAAAGACCGCACGAGGTAGAGATGACCATTGCATAGTTCTTACCCGTCTCCACACCCCAGAGTGGCACAGGATCTCCCCCGTCCATAGGGATAAACTCATAGAACACCCCGTAGTCGAGCATCAGCAGCATCGCTTTATCGGCAGGATCATCCTGAATACCGAAGAAACCCTCACTGGCATTATAGGTTTCCATATAATGCATGTTGGGCGAGGTGATAAGCTGCTCATACTGTTTGCGGTAAGGCGTGAAGGCCACACCGCCGTGGAAGAACACCTCGATATTGGGCCACACTTCCTCCAGATGCGTCTTACCCGTCAGTTCCATCATACAGGTCAGTACGGAGAGCATCCATGAGGGTACGCCAGAGATATTCGTCACGTTCTTCGTCATCGCCTCTCGGGCAATCTTCTCACGCTTGATCTCAAAATCACTCAGCAGTGCGGTCTGCTTTTTCGGCACACGCACCAGATTCACTAAGGGATTGATATTCTCGATGAGGATGGCCGAAAGATCACCCACCAGTGAATCCGGCAGGTTGTAGTTGGGCGCATGGCTGCCTCCGAGAATGAGGCCCTTGCCATCAAACATGCGAGATTTGGGATTGTTCCTCAGGTAAAGTGCTACGGAGTCACGGCCTCCGGCATAGTGGATCTTCTGCAGACCCTCATTGCTGACGGGGATGAATTTCGACTTGTCGTTGGTCGTACCCGATGACTTGGCATACCACTTCACCCGTCCAGGCCAGAGGATGTCTGCCTCACCCTGACGCATACGGTCGATATCACCCTTCAGTTCCTCATAGGTGTTCACAGGAACATTAGCGATGAAATCATCATAACCCTTGATACCGGTGAAGGCATGGTTACGCCCGTATTCCGTGTCCTTGGCAGAATGTACCAAGTGTTCAAGCACGGCCCGCTGCAATGCCTCTCCCCCATTCAAATGCTTCTCCAAAGCACGCTGGCGAGGTACGAATACTTTTCCTATAATCTGAGTCAGACTCATTATTGATTGCGCAATTTTGACTGCAAAAATACGCAATTCCCCCGTAACAGCGGAATAATTTACGTTTTTTTTATATTTTATTCCTCCGAGAAGGCTGCAGCTTCGGCTTCGGCGATGATTTCCTCACGCGTCTTCTCCCTGGGTTTTGCAGAGATGTCGGAGAGATCAAAGTCCTCATCGCTATCTGTTGTCTGTTGACGATCAGGCACCTGTTCATCGACCTGCTCCCGAGGTTGTTCGATGATGAAGTCCTGCTCCTGTTCCGTATCAGGCACAGCCATGGCAGGCTCTTCCTCCATCTTCGTGCGGTTGGTCTTGGCTGCAAAGACAGCATCCACAAACTGGGGCTCCCGCTTCAGGCGCTGGAGTGTCTCCTTGGCAGCCTGCTGCTGTGCCTCTTTCTTGGAATAACCTGTGCCTTGCTCACCTTCCACGCCCTCAAGCAATACCTGGAAACTGAAGATCGGATTACCATTGTCATCCTTCTTCTGCTTCAGCATCTGGAACTCCATGCGCACACGGTTCTTCTGGGACCACTCCAACAACTTTGACTTGAAATTGACCTCCTTGAAGGCCACCTTGTCGATGTTGATATACTTACCCAGTATCCGATGTTCCCAGAACCACATGCAGGCATCATAGCCACGATCCAGATAGATGGCGCCTACGAGTGCCTCCAAGGCATTGCCCTCTACATAACTGTTGTGGGAAGTGGAGTGACCCGCAGAAAGCAGCAGTCCTCCCAGTCCCATCTCGCTGGCAACCTTGCCCAGCGTATCACGCGACACCAGTTTGGAACGCGTGTTGGTCAGGAACCCTTCGCGCTTACCATCGTACTGGCGAAAAACTACATCGCCCACCACGGCATCGAGTATGGCATCACCCAAGAACTCCAGTCGCTCATTGTTCAGCGGCTTGCCTTTGTCATTGCGCTTGCGGATGCTCTTGTGCATCAGCGCCTGCTTGTAATACTCGATGTTGTGGGGATAGAACCCAAGGATAGCGTAAAGGGCAGAAAAAAGCTCCTTCTCCTTGCGGAAAGGGAGCTTGATTCTGTCAATGATATTATTAAGCCTCATACTTACGGAATACCACACAAGCATTATGACCACCAAAGCCGAAGGTGTTGCTGAGACCAGCACGAACCTCACGCTTCTGGGCCTTGTTGAATGTGAAATTCAGATTGTAGTCAATCTCAGGATCCTCGTCACCAGCCTCATGGTTGATGGTGGGAGGCACGATATCGTTCTGAACGGCCAGTACGGTAGCCATTGCCTCAACAGCACCGGCAGCACCCAGCAGGTGACCGGTCATCGACTTCGTAGAAGAGATGTTGAGCTTGAAGGCTGCATCACCGAATACCTCCTTGATGGCCTTGGCCTCAGAGATATCTCCTACATGGGTAGAAGTGCCATGCACATTGATATAGTCGATCTCCTCAGGCTTCATACCTGCGTCCTCGAGTGCACTCTGCATCACGAGCTTGGCACCGAGACCCTCAGGATGAGAAGCAGTGATATGATGGGCATCGGCACTCATGCCGGCACCAACCATCTCTGCATAGATCTTCGCACCACGAGCCTTGGCATGCTCCAGCTCCTCAAGGATCAGACAGCCTGCGCCCTCACCCATGATGAAACCATCACGGCTGGCACTGAACGGACGGCTGGCCTTCTCGGGCTCATCGTTACGGGTAGAGAGAGCCTTCATGGCATTGAAGCCACCCACACCTGCTTCACAGATAGCAGCCTCTGCACCACCAGCCACAATCACGTTAGCCTTACCCAGACGAATCAGGTTGAAGGCATCAGCCAGTGCATTCGATGAAGAAGCACAAGCAGATGATGTGATATAGTTGGGGCCATGGAAACCATACATGATAGAGATCTGTCCGGCTGCGATGTCGGCAATCATCTTCGGGATGAAGAAAGGATTGAACTTCGGGCCGTCCTCCTTATGCGTGGCATAGTAACTTACCTCATCTTCAAAGGTCTTGATACCACCGATACCCACACCAAAGACAACACCGATACGGTTCTTGTCCTCTTGCTCCAGATCCATATCACAATCCTCAACGGCCTGCTTGGCAGCTACCAGAGCCAGCTGGGTATAGCGGTCCATCTTACGGGCCTCCTTACGATCCAGATAGTCAGCAATGTTGAGGTTCTTCACCTCACAAGCAAACTGAGTCTTAAAATTAGTTGCGTCGAAAAGTGTAATAGGAGCGGCACCACTGACTCCATTGAGCAGGTTCTCCCACGTCTCTTTTGGAGTGTTGCCGACTGGCGTAACTGCGCCAAGACCTGTTACAACTACTCTTTTTAATTCCATAAACTTACATTAAAGCATAAGGGTTGCTTCGAGTACGAAGCAACCCTTATGTCGTTACTTATATTTATTTTGCGTTCTCCTCGATGTATGCGATGGCGTCACCTACAGTAGCGATCTTCTCAGCCTTGTCGTCGGGAATAGAAATACCAAACTCCTTCTCGAACTCCATGATCAGCTCTACGGTATCCAGTGAATCTGCACCCAGATCATTTGTGAAGCTGGCCTCAGCCTTTACTTCTGCCTCATCAACACCGAGTTTATCAACGATAATTGCCTTTACTTTGCTTTCAATTTCTGACATAATTGTAATACTTTAAAATGTTAATAATGATTTTGCTATCTTGAAATTTTCCAGCATGTTGCTGAAATCGGGTGCAAAGTAACACATTTTCTTTCACTTACGCAAACTTTTTTAAGAAAATCTTACGTTTACTTGCACAAATAGGGGTAAACTGTGCAGGTTTTAGCCCTTTTTGTGTGCGTTACCAACAACAAAAATGCAAAATTAGATGAAAATATGTGGAATTAGTTGGTTATTTGAAAAAGTTTCAGTAGTTTTGCGGAATAAAACAATTAATATGTCGTTTACCAAGCAAGCAAATCAGATTTTCAACCGGGCGATCAGTGACTACCATCTGACAGATGACGTCAATACGCCCATCCATAATCCCTATGCCAAAAACACCATCGAGCACAGCCTTTATCTCAAGTGCTGGATCGATACCGTGCAGTGGCATTACGAGGATATTATCCGCGATCCGCATATTGCCCCTGTGGAGGCTTTGTCGCTGAAACGCAGGATTGACAGCAGTAACCAGGAGCGTACCGACCTGGTAGAAGAGATCGATGCCTACTTCCGTACGCTTTACAGCAACGTAAAGCCACAGCCAGATGCAAGACTCAATACCGAGAGTCCTGCCTGGGCCGTTGACCGCCTGAGCATCCTCGCCCTCAAGATCTATCATATGCAGGAGCAGGTGGATCGCAAGGACGCAGAGCCGGCACATATCCAGAAGTGTCAGGCCAAGCTCGCCGTGCTGAAAGAGCAGCAGGTGGATCTCGCCCTGGCCATCGACCAGTTACTGGAAGATATCCAAGAGGGACGTAAATATATGAAGGTCTATCTTCAGATGAAGATGTATAACGATCCGAGCACCAACCCGATACTCTATAAGAAGTGAGAAAAGAGCACATCTTAGTCATCCGCTTCTCAGCACTCGGTGATGTGGCTATGGCCGTTCCGGTGGTATGGGCACTGGCAAACCAGTACCCGGATATCCGTGTGACGGTTCTGAGTCGCGGTACGGCTAGGCCGCTCTTCGATGATCTGGCTCCCAATGTTAACTTCATGGAAGCCGACGTAAAACACGAGTATCACGGGGTGAGAGGACTGAATGCGCTCTATCGCCGACTGGTGGCAAAGCAATTTACGAAGGTGGCCGACCTACACAATGTGCTCCGTTCCGACTATCTCCGTATGCGCTTCAACTTGGGCAGATACCGTGTGGAGCATATCAACAAGCACCGTCGTCTGCGCCGGAAACTCACCTCTTATAAAAATAAGGTAAGACAACAACTGCCCTCCTCATTTGAGAATTATGCAGAGGTCTTTGCGCGTCTGGGCTATCCGGTCGATATCAGCCAGTTCCATTCCATCTTCCCACCGGAAGGCGGCAATCTGAATATGCTGCCTGCGATCATCGGACCGAAGAGTAGCTTCCAGAAATGGATCGGTATTGCGCCGTTTGCCGCACATAAGGGGAAGATCTATCCTCCCCAACTGATGGAGCAGGTGATTGCACAACTCATCCAGAAACAGCCCAATGCCCGCATCTTCCTCTTCGGACAGGGAGAGCTGGAAGAACAATATTTCAAGCAGTGGTGCGACCAATACCAGCAATGTCTGTACGTGGGCAAACACTGTGAGACCTTATATCAGGAACTGATTATCATGAGCCATCTTGACGTGATGCTCTCGATGGACTCCGCCAATATGCATCTGGCATCGCTGACAGCCATCCCCGTAGTCAGCATCTGGGGAGCCACCCACCCGATGGCAGGATTCCTCGGCTATCACCAGTCACAGGAGAACGCCATCCAAGTGGATCTCGACTGCCGCCCCTGCAGCATCTTCGGCAATAAGCCCTGCAAGCGCGGCGACTATGCCTGTCTGAATAACATTCCGCCCGAGCGGATTGTTGAGAGAATATTTTCTATTATTAATAACTAAACACTTACGATTATGAAGTACATTTGCGAAGTTTGCGGTTACGTCTATGACCCCGCAGAAGGTGATCCCGACAGTGGCATCGAGCCAGGAACAGCTTTTGAGGATATTCCCGATGATTGGGTATGCCCCATCTGTGGCGTGGGCAAAGATCAGTTCAAGCCCGAATAAAGACTACTCAAAACGCAGTTTTTGCGGGATTTAATTCTGGCACTTTTTACATTTAAATGTAGGAAGTGCCAGATTTAATTCTAGCAAATTTTCCCTTTAAGGGTAAAGTGGTCATCATAAAGAAGAGGTGCACCAGGAAAGGCGCACCTCTTACAGAAAAGATAAACGAGAGAATTATTAATTCCGGTAAGCCGGATTCTGATAAGCATTCTTCTCCTCTGGAGTCATCTCCATACCATCAAGCTGACCCTGTGGGATAGGACGGATGTAGTAACCTGCGGGGATATCACGCTTAACGGTCTGCAGATCCTTATCGGTATAACCGCTACCAGCGATACGATAGGTGCTTGCGCGCTCTGCCCACTTCTGGGTACGAACGAGGTCGAACCAACGGTATCCCTCACCCCAGAACTCACGGCTACGCTCGTCGAGGATAAAGTCAATCGTAATCGTTGCAGGTGTAGCAGCTACCATCTCAGCGCTCTTGTCAACAGATACAGCCTTGTTGTCGTTCTGGCTGAAAGTCTGCTTACCGGCACGGGCACGGAGCACATTCACGTACTTCTTAGCATCTTCGTTCTTACCGAGCTTCACAGCAGCCTCAGCAGCAAGCAGGTAGAGCTCAGAGAATTTGGCTACGTTCCAAGGACGGGGGCTACCACCGTTCACCTTTGAACCAAGACCGCCATCATTATCGGTACGATAGATACCGAGCTTCCAGTTGATGGGGTACTTCTTACGGCTGATGTGGTTGACTGCCACTACGAAGTCAGGACGACCAGCCATCTCACCGAAGCCAAGCTTACCATCAGCTCCAGTGTAGTTGATCTTGCTGTCCTCGCTCTCTGGAACCCAGCTGAAATAAACATCGTTAGGATATACCTTCTCGCCGTTTGCTCCAATTACATAAGGCTCAGTGCTACCTGACTTCTGCCAGTTGGTATGATAACGCAAAGTGAAGGTTGCATCGTAACGAGAGTCGATAGCCTTAACAGCATCTTCCCATACACCACCTGCCATGAAGTTGTCGGCGATAGGAGCCATACGGGTCCAAGGACGGCCGAGGGCCTGAACTGCCTCACGCTGTATGGGGTTGATCACAGCACCGGAAGCAGCCTTAGCTGTCATCTCAGTGTAGTTCCAGGTCTCCATCCAGTAAGCGAAGTTTTCAGGAGAGCCACCGCTACCCCAACCGTAGCCAGAACCACCGTTACCATACTTCTCGTCCTCATCATGATCAGCATAGAGCATGATTTCAGAGTTACGGTCATTCTGAGCAAGGTTCACATCGTAGAAAGTGGGCTGCAATGCATAAGGACCAGGATTGTCGATAGCTGCCTTGGCAGTATCGTAAGCCTTCTGGAAGTAGCTCTGAGCCTGACCGGCATCGCGAGTTGTCTCAGGATAGGTGGGGATATTGTTAGGATTCTCCAGCCACCAAGCATAAGTCAGATAAGCCTTTGAGAGATACAGGCGGGCCAGGTTCTTGGTAGCAGTACCTGTCAGTCGGGGATTCTCAGGCAGATTGGCCACAGCCTTCTCCAGGTCGGGGAAGATACACTTGGTATAAACCTCAGGCACTGTGTTACGGACAGATGTACGAATAGGAGAAGTATTGAACTTCAGCTCACCAGCACCTAAGTCCAGGGCCACGCCACCGTAGGTCTGAACCAGAATAAAGTAGTCGAAGGCACGGAAGAAATAAGCCTCAGCCAACAGGGCAGCATCCATACCAGAAGCCTCACCGTTCTCAATCACACCACTACAGGTGTTGATGTTAGAGAACAAGGTACCCCAGGCACCACCAGCCACTGTGCTGGTAGGAGTTACAGAACCAACGCCAGAAAGGTCGGCATCCTTGAAGTTACCATCGGCAGACTGTCCATAGGTATATTCGTCTGTACCAGTCTCCAAAGTGTTCAGGTAGTAACCATTGCCATAGAAATAGCGCAGGTGAGCGTAGAGCGATGTCAGACCGCCCTCAATACCCGCCTTCGTATTGAAGTATGTCGGGTCGAACTGGCTGCGTGGCTGCTCGTCGAGCACGCTATTGCAGGATGTCATGGTTGTAGAAAGACCACAGCACACAAGCCCCGCAGCAAGGATATATTTAATACTCTTAGTTTTCATAATTCTTATTGCTTAATTCTTATTGCTTAATTAGAATGTTACATTGAGACCGAAGATAAAGCTACGGGTAGAAGGTGTATTGTAACCGATGATAGGCATTCTGTGGCTACCAAAGCTATATCCTACAGCCGTATTCTCATTTGACCATGAGTTGGTCTCAGGATCAAGTCCACTCTCATTAGTATATGGAGAGAAGAGCACGAACGGGTTCTGGATGCTTGCATAGAGGCGCAGACGGTCGATACCTACACTCTTAATAGCTTTCAAGTTCTCAAAGTTGTAACCGAGGGTAATGGTACGGAACTTCAGATAACCTGCGTTGAAGTAACCGAGGGTTGAACCATACTTGGGGTTATCACCACTCTGGATACCACCGGGAGCAGGATACTTAGCACCAGTGTTCTCTGTAGTCCAGTAATCCACATCGATATTATTACGACGACCAGTCAACATATTCAGGTAGCCGTTAGAAGAGTGGATAGCAGATATCAACTTACCACCGATCTGGAAGGCACCGATCACGGTCAGGTCGAAGTTCTTGTAACCAACAGTTGTATTGAAACCACCAATGAGGTCGGGTTCCATACTTATGATCTGACGATCCTCAGGACCAATCTGACGGGTAGGCATGCCATTAGCGTCATAGTCACCAGTATATTTAACCTTGATCATACCCAGGTTTCCACCGGGCTCCAGAATATCGAGGTTAGTTTTGCCGTCAGGACCAGTCACGATGTCGCTCTGGTTCCACAGACCCTCATACTCATGGTCGTAGATCACATCGATAGGATAGCCGACGAACCAAAGGTTACCCTCATCACGATCAGCTCCTGATGCCAGCTCTGTCAGCTTGTTGCGGTTCTGATAGAGGTTGATACCTGCAGACCAGTTCCAGCCATTCTTGTTGTCGATGATAATGCCATTCAGAGAGAACTCCCAACCCTTGTTCTGGGTCTTACCGATGTTACCAGTATAGCTGCTTACACCAGCAGTATCAGGCAGTTTCACATTCAGCAGGATGTCATTGGTCTTCTGGATATAATACTCGAATGATCCAGAGAGGCGACCGTTGAACAGTGAGAAGTCAAGACCGAAGTTCCAAGTCTTTGAATACTCCCAACCCAATGCGTCATTAGGCAATGAGTTTACATAGTAACCAGCCTTGTAGGTCGAGCCGAAGTTATAGTTGCGGATACCCAGTCCACCGAGAGTAGAATATGGGTTGATAGCCT
>JAEEGG010011172.1_pt1 | contig 19659 bp, 19 predicted proteins | sample 9134161 | NCBI WGS metagenome assembly JAEEGG01 (sample SAMN16246543, study PRJNA631951) | gut metagenome | biome: gut microbiome; feature: rumen; material: CR-attached | host: Bos | place: Iran: Karaj | collected 2018-10 | reverse complement strand
ACAAGCAGATGATGCGCGGCTTCTTCCCGATGTTGAAACGCTGGAGGAAGTAGCTATGGCCAGCTCTCCCGATCTCGTCCAGTATATCAGCGACCAATGCTCGGGCGCAGGCATCATTGACGTCAAGAAGATGATGGGCGACTACTGCATCTATTGCAACGGTGTCCTGTTCGGGCTCATCTGCGACAACAACCTTTACGTCAAGGTGACGGAACCCGGCAAGGCTGTGCTGCGAGAACTGGAGCTGCGCCCTCCTTATCCAGGCGCCAAGGACCACTTCTACATCAGCGACATCGACGACAGCGACTACCTCGCCGCCCTCATCAAAGCCACACTCCCTGCACTTCCGGCTCCCAAGCCCAGGAAGAAACCGGCAAAAAAAGGATAATGACTGTCATACGAAATATACGGACGGAGGAGATCCCTCTGCTGGAGGATTTCTTGTACGAGGCTATCTTCATTCCTGAAGGTGTGGCGGCTCCGCCGAGGGATATTATCGAGAATGATGATCTCCAAGTGTATATCTGTGACTTCGGGATGGCTCCTGACGATCGCTGTCTTGTGGCCGAATATGCAGGAAAGGTGGTCGGAGCAGTTTGGACCAGAATAATGGATGACTACGGCCATATCGATGACCGGACTCCGTCGCTGGCTATCTCGATGTACAAGGAGTATCGCAATCGTGGCATCGGCACCAAACTCCTGGACAGTATGCTCGTGCAACTTCGTCAAGATGGTTACAGGCAGGTTTCACTGTCTGTTCAGAAGGCCAACTATGCACTGCGTATGTATCAGCGTGCCGGCTTTGAAATCGTAGCCGACCGTGGCGAAGAAGTCCTTATGCTTTGCCCCTTGATCTAAAACTCATTTTTAGGACACAGAATGGCTGAGCTGGTGTCTATGCTCATTCTGTGGCACAGTTTTGCGGTATTTCCTCCCTTTTCTGGACACAGAATGGCTAAATGCGCACTTAGAGGCATTCTGTGGAACTGGTTGGCGGAGATGGGAAAACCTGAATTCGCATTCGGAGATGTGGCTCTCTGGAAGGGTTTCTGGAGGGGGATGGTTCTGAATGCGCGAGGATTTCGTGCCCTCTGAGCCGCTTGTCCCAGAGCTCGAAGACGTTGCTTCCCGTGCAGTTGTTATTACCGTTCTGTGATTCGAATCACCCTCACTCCGCTCTGACTTTTGACGCCGTTTATGTACTGCGTCAGCGGGGTGGGGTTGATGATGACCTTGTTGGCCGTTGTCGAAGCGTGGATGAAAGTCAGCCTGTCGCCCTCGCGATAGGCGATGCCGATGTGTGCGATGTCAAGGCCGCCGACGGTGCTCGTGAACGCGATGATGTCGCCGGTGCGGATGTTCTTGGCGCAGCCGGGCAACTCAGCCTTCGGAATGTACCAGTAACTGCGGGACTGAAGATCCTGCTCCACGCTGCGGATCTTCGCCACATTTGCCGGACTGTTGCTGAGCTGCTTGTAAGACGAAGGATGCGTCGACATAAAGTTGAACTTCTGGGCGAGGGGAGAGCCGCCGCATTCCTTGGTGACCTCCTTGAAAAAGCCGTTGTCAGCACCCTGCGCAATCCATTCGGAAGTATAGTGAAGACGCGAAGTGTAACCGTCGACTATGCCGCCGCGATAGCGCAGCTCAGCCAGACGGTCTAAGTAAGAATCGAAAGAAGGATCAGCGTCTTTCGCAGTGAGGGCTAGCGCAAGACACATTTCCACGAAAAGGATGCAGTCAGTCTCGCGCAGATTGACGGTCAGCCTTTCGGGCTCTTGCTCCAAAGACCCTGCAACATAAGGAGTGCCGAGGAACTGCTTCGCAACCTTGACGATGAGCTCGTCCATCGGAAGGTCGCGGTCCGCAGCGACAGCCGCCATCACCTCGTCGAAGCGGTCCACGTCGCGCTGGGTGAAACGCACATCGCCCTTCTCGATGGCCGATGTGCTGGTGGCCAGACCGAAAAGGGCGATAAACAGTATAATGATGCGTTTCATTGGCTCAACTTGATAAGATGAGTCAGATCATAGCAAAAACCTTACCGGGCAGGAGTATTCCTCTCATATTTGTAGCCCATCTTCTCAGTGGCCCACTGGATGAAATACTTCATATTCGGACCGTCGGTGTGGCCGCCGGTGTGCTGGCGCCAGGCAAGCTCGCCGTCAAGCAGGTCGGTGAGAGGTTCAGGCATCGGAGTGTTGCGGTAGTCGTTGCCGACACCGAGATCCTTGGCACCAAGAAGCTTGAAAGCCTCGCCGGCGGCAACCGTAGCCTGCCAGCTGCCGTACTGGTCGAGCCAGAGAGCGTCGCCCTGCTCAGGAATACCGTAGCTGATGAACACAAGACGCGGAGCGCAGAGAGCGATGAGCTCGTGAGAATCGACAGGCAGCATACCTGCATTCCAGGCACCGGCCTTTGACTCCACTGCGCAGTACTTGATATAGTTGCCGGCCATCCAGTGATACTCACCTGAGTTGGCAAGATTCTCGAGACCCTCGCCGAAGATACGACGGTGCAGGGCAGCGCCGCCCTTTCCAGACGAACCGATGAGGCCCATATAGAAACGGTCCTCGAACGCCAGCGTTACAAGCGCAGCCTTTCCGTAGCGTGAAACACCCTCGATGCCGACGTGTTTTGCATCCACGTCAGGGTCAGTCTCGAGATAGTCCAGACCGCGGGCGGCACCCCAGGCCCAGGCGCGGAGAGAACCCCAGTCGTCCGGCTTGCGGGGCTGTCCCTTGTTCACGAGGCCGATGATGCCGCGGGTGAGCCCGGCACCGTTGTCAGCCTGGATGCTGCTGGGATCGATCATAGCATAGCCCCAGCCTGCTGCGATAAGCTGCTGGTTTGAAGGCGGATCCTGTCCGGGGGTCTGCTGTGCAGGACGTGCGAAAGCAGCGAAAGGATTGGCAGGCTCGAAAGGCTGCCAGGCAGGGTATTTCTTCATCAGCTCAGCCGTCTCGGGATCGTTCTCCAACATACGGCGCAGAGCCTTGTTGATGACAGCCATATCAGCTCCGCCGGGTTTCACCGGATTCGGCAGGTTGGCTCCGCCGAACATCATCAGCAGCGGAACGGGACCCTTAGCGTCAGCGGGAGTGACGACGACCATCTTGATGTCCACGTTGATGGAAGGACAGGCGGAATTGTCGACGTGGCCCCTGAGCTGTTTGGCCTTTACACGCATCATACCGAGAGTCTCGATTTCCTCGGCCTCGACGATCCAGGTCACTTTGGGAACGTTGGCCGGAACGCGGCCGTAGACTTCACTCTCGAAGCCCTCAACGATCTCAGGCCTGCGGACATCCCACCATTGCTTGGCGGTAGTCACCTTCTTCCCGGCATTGGTCTTCATCAACTCCGGGATGACGGGGAAGGGGTTGGCCTTGCTCTCATCGTAGTTGGCGGCATAAGGGCTGCTCTGGTCAGCGTCGAAGCTGTGCCTGATGGATTTGATGCCCAGCTGGTCCATCATATTCTGGTGGTCCTGTTGTGCTGTGAATGTTACCGGCTCCTGTGCAAAAGACGCTGCACAGACAAGCACGCCGGCGAGCAATAGGATTATCTTTTTCATGTCAAATGATTTAATTCTCCTACTAAGTTAGGCTTTAATTGCTAAATTTGTATCTGTCCTAATCAAAAACGATATGAAAAAAATGTTTCCCATCGTGCTGTGCTCCGCGATGATCGCGTCCATAGCCGTTTTGACTTCCTGCAGCCAGACAGGCCCGCAGGAGCCGTTCAGTTACCAGAATGCGGTGCGTTATACCAACACGCACCCCGGCAACCCTTATATTCCTCTCTGGGACCATAATCCCGACGGAGAGCCGAGGGTATTCGAAGATCCTGACAATCCCGGCAAGTACCGTGCATATATCATCACTTCGCACGATGTCTTCCTGAGAGGATACTGCGGTCCCGACATCCGAATCTGGTCTGCACCTGTGGAAGACCTCACAGCCTGGCGCGACGAGGGACCGGCTTTCACCTATAAGATTGGAGAGCAGTGGGACACTATGTATGCTCCCGATGTCGCCGAAGTGGTAGGCAAAGACGGCAAGAAAACATACTATCTATATCCCAACGACCAGACCGGCGGACGTAACGGACTCGTTGCCAAGAGCGACCGTCCAGCAGGTCCCTACACAGCCATCAACACCCTGCCTGACGATCCGTCAAAGCTGCAGCCCGGCAGCCTCATCGGCTTCGATCCCGGCGTGTTCGTAGAGAAGGTTACAGACCCGAACGATCCTGACTACAACATCGGCTTCAGGGCATATGCCTTCTACGGATTCCAGGGTTCTTCGGCAATCCAGCTCGACCAGAGCACTATGTATACCCTCCGTCCCGGCACCGAGGTCAGCTATCCTTTCATCCCTGCCCGTGCAGCCTTCATGCCGCGTCCTCCGCGTCCCGGCCAGCCCGCAGCAAGACCTCAGCCCCCGATGGAGTACAAACATCTCTTCCCCGGCGAGGACCCGAAGGTGTTCGCATTCTTCGAGGCATCTTCAATCCGCCAGGTCGGCAACAAATATGTCGTTGTCTACAGCGGCTACTCTGGTGAAGAATACGGACTGCCTATGAGCAACTCGACCCTTCGCTACGCATATGCCGACAACCCCCTCGGACCTTACAAGAGCGGCGGCGTGATCGTTGACGCAAGGAGCATCGACCTCAATGAAGACGGTTCAGCGCTCGTGACCCGCTACAGCGGACACAACACCCACGGAAGCCTCCTCGAGATCAACGGACAGTGGTACATCTTCTATCACAGGGCACCGCGAGGCAATATGAATTCACGCCAGGCGATGGTTGAGCCTGTTAAGGTCGTTTGGGACGAGAAGTCAGTGGCAGACGGCGGCAAGGTGACCATCACCGGTTTTGACCCCTATGCTCCCGACCAGGTATGGACTGTCAAGGCCCGCAATGGAATGGAATACACCGGAGCTGAAGTCACTTCACAGGGCTTCCACTTCTACGGCCTCGACCCTTATCAATACTATTCAGCAGGATATGCCTGCTACCTCACCAACGAGCAGCTGCCTCAGGATTGCTATGACATCTGGGACAACAATATGCCTCTTGCCGGTGTGGACAACGGCGATATCATCGGCTACAAGTACTTCGGCTTCGGCGGACTCGACAAGGACGAATTCGGCCTGAAGGCCTTCGCCGGAACAGCCAAGGGCAACAACACCGCTTTCAACCTTTGGCTCGAGCCCAAGACCAGCCAGGCCTTCAAGATCTTCATCTGGATGGATTCACCCTGGCCGCTCACAGGTGGAAAGCTCATCGGAGAAATCTCAGTTCCCGCAGGTGCCAAGCAGGAAATTACCCGCTTCAAAGCTGACGTCTCTGCTGCAGTTGACGGTATCGGCGGAAGGCACGCTATCTATCTTATTGCAGAAGGAGCCGGCGAAGATCTCTGCGACATCGTAGGTCTCGGATTCAGCTCAGACAAGAAGCGCATCGAAAGGCCTGTCGCTCCTCAGATCTCACTCTTCGCAGGCAAGACCGCTCTCGAAGTTCCCGCCCTTGCGACCCGCTCAAACCGCGACAACGGCATCATAGATATGAATATCTACGAAGTTGAATGCCCTGTTGCTGCAGATGCTGCCAAGGCTCCCAAGATCAAAGCTTCTTCAAGCGACAAGAGAGTCAAGATCAGTGTCGACCAGGCTGCTAGTCTCGACGAGAACACGATCGTTACCTGCGACCTTAATGGTACAATCAAGTACTACGTAGTCAAATTCACGAAAGCCGAATAGGAATGAGCAAGTCAGTCAGGCTCAGGATGTGGGTATATATCCTGCTGTTCACGATGCTGATGTCGGTGCCTTATCTGGTGCCGCACTCGGCAGTCCTGGGCCTGGTGGCTTTCGTGCCTCTGTTCGCTCTGGCAGACTTGCTGGAAGAGAACGGGGTGAAGCACCAGAACTGGTTGACATATATTCCATTCCTGCTGTTCAATATAGCCACCACCTTCTGGATATGGTGGGTGTCCCCGGCCGGTGCGATAGCTGCCATTGTGCTGAACGCCCTGCAGATGTTCTTCATCTTCTGGATGTTCCGCAAGTTCAAGAAACGTTTCACCGGAGCGCTTCCATTCATTTTCTTCATAGCTGCGTGGATAGCGTGGGAGAGGGTCTATCAGAACGTGGAGATATCGTGGCCCTGGCTGATTCTCGGCGAATCGTTCGCCACGATGCCGAGGGCTGTGCAATGGTATGAATATACCGGCTTCCTCGGAGGTTCGCTGTGGATACTTCTGACAAGCACCTTCCTTTATCAAGTCATCCGTTCTGCGAATCGTGGACTGTATACTTTGAAGGTGAAGGCAGCCCTTGCCTTCTGCACTGCGCTGCTGCTCATCGTTCCTCCGGTCATATCGGCAGTCATCTTCGACAATCTTGAAGAGAAGGGCAAAGCGGTGGAAGTGGTGGCCATACAACCCAACATCGACGCCTATTCGGAGAAGCACGGCGGTCTCGACCAGAATGTCCAGGACAGCATTATGATCGCCCTCGCCGAGCCTCTGATGAGCGAGAGGACACGCTATGTCATCACTCCCGAAACTTTCACCTACGATTTCGACCTCGACAATCCTGAGGAAAACATAACCTATCAGCACGTGCAGCAGTTTCTGCGCCGTCATCCTAACGCCGATTTCCTGCTTGGCTCCGTTGCCTACCGTATCTACCGCCACAAGTCAGAAGGCAGCCCTGCGGCAAGGCCTGTCGCCAACTATTGGTACGATGGTTTCAACACGGCGATGATGATCGACACCACCGGCATCCTGAATATGTATCACAAGAGCAAGCTTGTGCCTGGGACGGAAATCATTCCCTACGAAAAGTATCTTGGCTTTCTCGGCAAGATTATGGCTGCTTTCGGCGGCGCCTGGGGCAGTTATGCCCGCCAGGACGAACTGTCGATACTCCACGGTCGCGACGGGCTGGGAGTAGGAGCGATGATATGCTACGAATCGGTCTATGGCGACTACTACCGCCAGAATGCAAAGCTTGGTGCCGGGTTTGTCGCCGTGATTACCAATGATGGCTGGTGGGGCGACACTCCAGGCTACAGGCAGCATTTCAGATATGCCCAGCTCAGGGCTATCGAGACCCGGAGGGATGTGGTGCACGTGGCCAACACCGGCATCACAGGCTTCATCGACCAGAGGGGTGAGGTGGTGCAGCGCACCGGCTGGTGGGAGCCCGTCGCCATCAAGGGCGACGTCCACATCAATGACAAACTGACATTCTACGTCACCAACGGCGACATCATAGGCCGCATTTCCTGCTTCGTCTTCCTGCTGCTCTTCGCCGCCTGGATCGTCCGTCTTATCGTATCGCCGAGAAAGAAAGCTTAACACTTACTGTTACATTCTGAATTTGTGATTGAGGACCCTGGCCCTGTGTCGCTGGGCTCTGCCCAGACCCGCCGCTTCAACCTGCTATTACACATCCTTTCACACACGGTTTCCGCTATTGCCTGCAGGCAATGGTTATCCTAACGCTCTACAGCGTCGGTCCGAAATGCAAATTCAGAAAGTGAAAAGTGTTACTACCTGGAAAGAGACAAGTACTTTTCGGCGTAACGCCGACCGAGAATCATCTGGCCCTCGCGGCTGAAATGCAGACTGTCCGCATTGCCGGAGCAGCCTTCTGCGCTAACCCAGGCACTGTTGGGAACGTGCTCCTCGATGGTGCGGATCATCGGGTTGAAGAAACGCGAGCCTGAGAAGAAATAGGGGAGTTCTCCCGCAATGAAAGGCACTTCTTCACCAACTCCCAGGTCGCTGCGCAGATCCGCCACGAAACCTTCCAGCTTGTCCATATATGCCCTGACTGCCATAGGACCAGAATCGCTGCAGCCCTGATGCCAGATAATCGCCTTGAGCTCGCCGTGCTGCATCGCGATGCGGGCGCGCCTGACGGCTTCGGAGTATAACTGGGGGATCGGCTTGCCGTACAACTCGGGGTCATCGGTCTCAGCGGCGCTGAAAGTGTCGATGGGCGCATCCTTGAGCCACTGGTCAAGGGCGCTGCCGCCACGTGCGTTTACAACCATCAGCATATCGTTTTTGGAAGTGCCTGCAATAATCTTTGCAAAGTTGTATGAGGGATTGATCTTCTGCATACCCACTCTCTTGCGGATGGTAGAGTAGAGATTGAGCGGAGCCCTGGCAGGAATGATCTCGTCGTTGCCGTCGAGGATGAAAGCGTGGGGAATGGCTACGGTATCTTCGGGCAGAACCTCGCCGCGTCCCGCCATATTGGACTGGCCGATGAACAGATAGACGTCATACTGCTTCTCTCCGCAGGATGCCAGAACGAGCACTGCAGAAAGAATGACAAGTAATTTCCTGATCATAAGTTAACGGAGATTGAAAACGTATGTGATAGTGCCTCTCTGGGATTCGGGAGCATTGCGCGACACATTGAACTTGGCCCTTTTTGCGGCAGCCACAGCATTGTCCCAGAGCGTCTTGTCGGTCACGGTAGTTCCCTGCTCGCCGGCAACGGCAGAGGTTACCGTACCGTCACGGTTTACATATATCCTGACAACGACAATACCTTGTTTCTGGATATTGTCCTTGACAGGCAGGGGCAGGCTGCCCATTACGCTGCGGCCCTCAAGTTTGGCAGAAGGCTCCCCCTCGGGGTTGCCGACGCGGGTGTTGCCCTGGGCGTGTCCGGGATTGAGAGCGTCTGTCACACGGTCAGCCACCTGGGCTGCAAGAGTGTCCTTGTCGCTGTTGTCTGCGGAAGGGAAGAGAGCCCGCTGGTCGATTTCGTGGTCCCTTTCTGGCTCCGGAACTTCCACGTCACCCTCGGTGCCAACAGTTGTCTCGCGGGATTCATTGGCCCTGGTACCTTGAATCGGAGCCTGTGAATTCTGAACCAGCCTGACATCCTGTGTAGGATCGGCATTCTCGCTGCGCGGCTGAACGTCAGCACCCATCTCTATCCGCTGATCCTCGAGTTCCTCGATAGGCTCGAACTCTATCACCGTCGTCATTTCAGGCGGCGGGGGATAGAGGTAGGGAAGGCCTGCGATGGATCCGCAGAGCACAAGCAGTCCGTTGAACAGTATCGTGGATACTATTCCGATTGGCTTTGATCTGGTGGTAGGGTTCATCGCTGCTTATAGTTGCACATCTTATTCCGGGGATGTGGCCATTATGACCTTGTAGTTGTTTCTCTTTGCTATGTTCATCAGTGCCACTACCTCCTTGACGGGAACAGTCTCGTCAGCATAGATGGAGAAAGTAGGTTCGTCCTGGTCTGCGAGGAGGGGCTCTATGATGCCTTCAATCTCATCGAAGGCAACCGGATCGGGATTGCCGTTGATGTGGTAGGTGACTGTGTTCAGCTGCGGATAGTGCTTGATGGAAACGCTGACCGTGGCTTTCGCTGAAACCTGGCCCGTGCTCTTGGGAAGCAGGAGCTTGAGGGCGTTGGGGTTGATCAACGTCGACGTTACAAGGAAGAAGATGAGCAGCAGGAACACGATGTCGGTCATAGACGACATCGAGAACGAACTGTCAACCTTTGTTTTACGTTTGATTGCCATGACACTATTCAGCTAAGTCAAGTGTAGATGATTCTTCAACGACTGTATCGCCCTTCTGGTTGAGGGCATCCATGAATTCGATGGTGGTGTTCTCCATCTTGAACACTACGTCGGAAACCCGTGAGGTGAGGTAGTTGTATCCGAAGTAGGCGAGGATACCGACGAACAGACCGCCGACGGTGGTGATCATCGCGGTGTAGATACCTCCGGAAAGCAGGGTTATGTCGATGTTGTTGCCTGCGTTGGACATATTGAAGAAGGCCTGTACCATACCCATAACTGTACCGAGGAAACCGATCATCGGAGCACCTCCGGCGATGGTGGCAAGCAGCGGAAGGCCTTTCTCAAGCTTTGCAACTTCAATGTTGCCGACGTTCTCTACGGCAGTCTGGATGTCTGCCAGCGGCATTCCGATCCTCTCGATGCCTTTCTCCACCATACGTGAGATGGGGGAGTCAGTCTTCTTGCAGAGGGCAAGAGCGGATTTCTTCTTTCCTTCGAGGATGTAGTCTGTTATGTCCTTGGTGAAGTTCTTGTCGATCTTGCCTGCGTAGTTGATTGCGAACAGACGTTCAGCAAAGATGTAGATGGCGATGATTGACAGGATTGCAAGTACGATCATCAGCCAGCCACCTTTTGCGGCAAGGGACAGGAGTGATAATGAAAGCTCTTCCTGAGCCCCGCTGACTGCAGCGGCGGTAACGTCAGATGAGGATTGGAGTAATGTTAAAAGCATATTGATTGTTATTTTACGATTATTTCAGCGGTATCAGGGGATATGGATATGTTATGTCCGTCAGTGCCAGCCCGACTGCGGGAGCGCTCTGTCCTGCAGAGCAGCGGTCGCGGCCTGCGATGACCTCTGCCACCCACTCGGGTTCCTGACGGTGTCTACCCACCTCCAAAAGCGTGCCAACGGCAGCCCGTACCATATTGCGAAGGAAACGGTTGGCAGTGATGTTGAAGACATAATGGCAGGGCGACGTTCTCTGCCAGGCGGCACGTGTCACCTTGCATATCGATGTGGCATTGCTGCCGCCGGTCTTTTCGAGTGATGAGAAGTCCTGCTCTCCGATGAGATACCCTGCAGCTTCGTTCATCGCATCCATATCCAGGTCGAATTTGCAATATGTTGACATATAGGCAAATGGGTCCTTTACGGTATGCAGACGGTAGCTGTAACTGCGGCTTGTCGCATCGAATCGGGCGTGGGCGTCATCGGCCACCCTGCAGAGAGAATAAATGACAATGTCAGCAGGGGTGATGGCATTTAATTTGTATAAAAGCGTCTTCGGCTCTTTGATTTCAATGTCAGTGTCAAAATGGGCATAGTAGCAGCTCGCGCTCACCCCCGCATCGGTGCGTCCTGCGCCGGTCACAGAGATCTTTTCCGAGAGGACGGTGGAGAATGCATCTTCGAGGACTTGCTGAACGCTCAGCGCATTGTCCTGCCGTTGCCAGCCGGCGTAATTTCCGCCATCGTATGCCAGAGAAACGAAAAGCCTCATCGATGCCTTACATTGAAAGAAAATGAGTAATTTTGACGCTTAATCAATCACACAAAAATACAAACATTTTTACAATATGGACAGTGTAAATATCAAAGAACTTAACGACCGTATCCAGCAGGAGAGTGCATTCGTCGATGTGATCCGTATGGAGATGGGCAAGGTGATTGTCGGCCAGAAGAATCTGGTGGAAAATCTGCTCATCGGACTGCTGGCCGACGGCCATATCCTTCTCGAAGGAGTCCCCGGTCTGGCAAAGACTTTGGCCATCAATACATTGGCTCAGATAATGGATGCTCAGTTCAGCCGAATCCAGTTCACTCCCGACCTGCTTCCGGCCGACGTCATCGGTACTCTGATCTACAGCCAGAAGACGGAACAGTTCCAGATAAAGAAAGGTCCGGTGTTCGCCAACTTCGTTTTGGCAGATGAGATCAACCGTAGCCCGGCAAAGGTCCAGAGCGCGCTGCTCGAGGCCATGCAGGAGCGTCAGGTGACCATCGGAGAAGAGACCTTCAAGCTTCCGGAGCCTTTCCTGGTTATGGCAACCCAGAACCCAATAGAGCAGGAAGGAACATATCCGCTTCCCGAGGCCCAGGTCGACCGTTTCATGCTGAAGGTCGTCGTAGGCTACCCCGGCAAGGAAGAGGAAAAGCAGATCATCCGTATGAACAATGCAGGTGAATTCCCGCGCCCGTCTACAGTTCTCAAGACCGACGACATAATGCGCGCAAGGAAGGTTGTCCGCGATGTCTATATGGACGAGAAGATAGAGAAATATATTGTGGATATAGTCTTCGCCACCCGTAATCCTGCCGATTACGGCCTGTCGAAACTTTCAGGAATGATATCGTTCGGCGGTTCTCCCAGGGCAAGCATCAGCCTGTCGCTCGCTGCCAAGGCCTACGCATTCATCCATCGCCGCGGCTATGTGATTCCCGAGGACGTCAGGGCCGTATGCTACGATGTGCTCCGCCACCGTATCGGCCTCACCTATGAGGCAGAGGCAGAAAATGTCACTTCAGAACAGATTATCACCGATATACTTAATGCAGTAGAAGTTCCGTAATGGATTCAACAGAATTACTCAAGAAGGTCCGGAAGATAGAGATCAAGACGAAGTCCCTGTCGCACCAGATATTTGCGGGCGAGTACCACAGCGCCTTCAAGGGACGCGGTATGGCCTTCAGCGAGGTTCGTGAATATCAGTACGGCGACGACGTGCGCAATATGGACTGGAATGTAACGGCCAGGTACAATGCGCCCTACGTCAAGATATTCGAGGAGGAGAGGGAACTGACCGTGGTGCTGCTCATCGACGTGAGCGGCTCCCGTTTCTTCGGCTCGACCACCCAGCTCAAAAGGGATCTGATGGCCGAGGTAGCGGCAGTCCTTTCGTTCTCCGCTTCGATCAACAACGACAAGGTCGGAGCCCTGTTCTTCAGCAGCAAGGTCGAGAAGTTCATCCCACCCAAGAAAGGCCGCAGCCATCTGCTCCACATCATAAGGGAATTGGTGGAGTTCGAGCCGGAGGAGAAAGGCACCGACATCGCCGCAGCCCTCGAATTTCTCACCAATGCCATCAAGAAGAAGTGCACGGCTTTCCTGCTTTCCGATATGATCGACGTCGATGCAGACTGCAATCCCCGTTATGAGGATGCGCTGAAAGTGGCTGCCGACAGGCACGACATTTCGGTGGTAAACATCTATGACCACCGCGAGCGCGAACTGCCATCAATAGGCCTGATCAACGTGAAGGATGCCGAGTCCGGAAGGCAGATGTGGGTGGACACGTCCTCGAAGGCTATGCGTGAATCCTACGCGAAATGGAATGCCGAGGTGCAGGAGAAGACCAGGCAGGTGCTCCTCCGCTACAGGGTCGATTCCGTCGACATCGCCACCGACCAGGATTATGTGAAACAACTGATATCGTTATTCAAACACAGGGCTTGATATGAAGAAAGGATTGCTGTTTATTGCGATATTGATAATAAGTACAGTGGCGTCGGCCCAGGTCGACACCACACGTTTTTCCCGTCTCAGCAGGGATTCCATCCTCATCGGTGACCAGGTCGAACTGATTCTCGACCTGCAGATGAATGAAGGGGAGGGTTTTCTCATTGCTGCACAGAGCGAGCAGCTCGTCCCCGGTGTGGAGACGATAAAAGGAATGACGGTCGATACCTTGTCAGTAAAGAAAGGGAAGATTGACATCCAGGCCCATATGACCATAACCAGCTTCGACAGCGGCAGCTATGTCCTGCCTCCGATGCTGGCTCTCATCCAGAATTCCAAGGGCGATATCGATTCCCTGCTCTACAGGGGTCCCGAGCTTTACGTCAACACCATTCCGATAGATACCGCCACCTATGAAATCAAGGACATCAAGGGGCAGATAGGATATCCTCTGACATTCAAGGAAATCCTTCCCTGGCTGCTGCTGGCTCTTCTGCTGGCTGCCCTGATATACCTGATCATAAGGCTGGTAAAAGCAAGGCGCAACAACCTGACGCTGTTCGGCAAGCCGGTGCAGAAAGACCCGGCCCACATCGTGGCGCTGCGTGACCTCGAGAAGATCCGCAAGCAGAAGCTGTGGCAGAACAACAAGCAGAAGCAGTTCTACACCGCCGTTACAGACACCCTGAGATATTATATCTCCGAGCGGTTCGGTATCGTGACTATGGAGCGGCCTTCCGGTGAGATGCTGGAAGACCTGAAGAAACAGGACATTGAAGGTGGAACCTACGACAAGATAGAGAAGCTGTTCGGCCGTGCCGACCTTGTGAAGTTCGCAAAATACGAGGCTACCGCCGAGGAAAACGAAGAGACGATTCCGGACGCAGTCCAGTTCGTCAACTCGACCTACGTGTCGCAGCTTGAAGAAGAGGGAGGGGACGAGTGATGTTTTTCGAATATCCCAACCTGCTTTATCTGGAGTTCCTGCTCCTGCCGCTGATAGCCCTGTATGTCTACAGGGAGCTGAAAGGCAAGTCACCTTCGATGACCGTGTCGAACTTCGACGGCTGGCAAGTCAAAGGGCAGGACTTCAAGCGTTTCCTGCGGCACGTCCCGTTCATCCTGCGTACCATCGCCCTGGCTCTGATCATCATAGCCATCGCCAGGCCCCGTTCTTCAGAATCGTTCGAACAGACCGACACTGAAGGTATCGACATCGTGCTGGATATGGACGTGTCGACCTCTATGCTTGCCCGTGACTTCAGTCCGGACAGGATAGGTGCCGCCAAGAACATTGCCATCGAGTTTATTGCTTCAAGGCCTGCCGATCGCATCGGTATCGTGGTCTTCGCCGGCGAAAGCTACACCCAGTGCCCCGTCACTTCTGACCGCGCCACCCTTATCAATATGATGAAGGAAATAGAGACCGGTCTGATCGATGACGGTACGGCTATCGGAAACGGTCTGGCCACCGCAGTGGCCCGCCTGAAGGATTCCGACGCCAAGAGCAAGGTGGTGATCCTGCTCACCGACGGTGTGAACAACAGCGGAGAGATAACCCCTGCGATGGCTGCCGAGATTGCCAAGACCTACGGCATCAGAGTCTATACGATCGGTGTCGGTGCGATGGGCAAGGCTCCGTATCCTATGATGACTCCGCTCGGCATCAGGATGATGGACGTAGACGTGGAGATCGATGAGCCGCTGCTCAAGAACATCGCGGACCAGACCGGCGGCAAGTATTTCCGTGCCACCGACAACACCAAGCTGCTCGAGATATACAACGAAATCAACCAGATGGAAAAGAGCCGCATCACCGTGGACAGCTTCCCGGTCTATACCGAGCTGTTCATGAAGTTTGCAATCTGGGCGCTGGTAGCCCTGCTGCTTGAGGTTCTTTTCAAATTCTTCATAATAAGGAGGCTGCCGTAATGATATATGTAGCTCAAAGCCAATATCTGTTGTTGCTGCTGCTCATCCCGCTGTTCTTCGTGGCCTACAAGGCCTACCTGAACTTCAAGAAACGCAGGATAGCCCGCTTCGGCGACCCTGAGGTCGTGGAGCAGCTGATGCCTGAAGTGTCGAACGGCCGCGGCTGGTTGAAGGTAACCTTCTTCTCGATAGCCTTCCTGTTCTTCGTGCTCGGTCTCTGCCGCGTGCAGATGGGCGCAAGGCTGGCGGAGAGGCAAAGCAAGGGAGTGGAGATTATGATAGCTCTCGACGTGTCGAACTCTATGCTGGCCGAGGATTACTCCCCCAACCGTCTTGAGAGGGCCAAGCTTGCCATCTCGAGGATAGTAGACAAGCTGCAGGGCGACCGCATCGGCCTGGTGATCTTTGCCGGAGAAAGTTTCATCCAGCTTCCCATCACCACCGACTATGTTTCGGCAAAGGTGTTCCTCAACAGCATAAGCACCGAATCGGTCCCCATACAGGGAACCGACCTCTCCCAGGCTCTGATGATGTCTGCCCAGAGTTTCAGTTCCCAGAGCGGAAACAGCCGTGCGATCATCGTCATTTCCGACGGTGAGGACCACGAGGGAGATGCAGTGGAGACTGCGAAGGCAGTTGCTGAAGAGGGGATAAGGATATATACAATAGGTGTGGGCTCTACTGCCGGCCAGCCTATCACAGTGAACGGCAGTCTGCTCCGCGACAAGGAAGGCAACATTGTTGTTACTAAACTTAATGAGCAGATACTTAAGGAAATAGCTAGTGTCGGTAACGGCGAATACGTCAAGGCCGGCAACAGCGAATTCGGTCTTAACCCGATCCTTGAAGACATCAAGAACATCGAGAAAAAGGAATTCAGCAGCATCGTGTTCGAGGATTTCAACGAACAGTATATGTACTTCTTCGCGATAGCGCTGTTCTTCTTCATACTCGAGATGCTGATAGGAAACCGCAAGACCTCCAAAAACATTTTCAAATGATATGTGCAGAAGACTGATCATATTGATGCTGATGATTGCCGCCGCCATTCCTGCGTTCGGACAGACCGACCGCAAGGAGGTGCGCCAGGGCAACCGTGAGTTCAAGAAGGAAGCTTTCCAGAATGCGGAGATTGCTTACAAGAAGGCTCTGCTGAAGGATTCCCTTTCAAACGCTGCGAATTTCAACCTTGGAAACACCTACTACAGGATGGAAAACTATTCCGAGGCTGACAGGTACTACTCTGCAGTCAGCGATTCGCTCGACCGTGCAGGCCACGGAGCCGAGAGCTATTTCAACCAGGGCGATTCTTTCCTGATGCAGCGCAATTGGCAGGCAGCCGTAGAGGCTTTCAAGAATTCGCTGCGCCGCAATCCTGACGATATGGATGCCAAGAGCAATCTCGCTTATGCCCAGAAGATGCTCGAGAACGAACAGCAGGGCGGAGGCGGACAAAACCAGGACCAGCAGAACCAGGATCAGAACAACGACCAGAACCAGGACAATCAGGACCAGCAGGATCAGAACCAAGATCAGAATCAGGACAACAACGACCAGAACCAGGATCAGCTAGATCAGCAGAACCAGCAGAATCAGAGCGGCGAACAGCCCAAGATAAGCCCTCAGGCCGCCCAGCAGATGCTGCAGGCCATCCAGGAGCAGGAGAAGCAGACTCAGGACAAGGTCAACAAGGAGAAAGTTCTGAAAGCGAAGAGCAAACAGAAAGATAAAAACTGGTAGAGAAATGAGAAGACATATTGTTGCATTGCTATGTATGTTGTTCTGCGGCAGCCTTGCAGCCCAGAACCTCACCGTCGAAGCTCCGAGGGTCGTATCAATGAACGAGACCTTCAGAATCGTGTTCACAGCCAACGGGAACATGAGCGATTTCGAATGGCCCGGGACCAGCGATTTCGATGTCGTATGGGGACCCCAGAAAGGCTCGATGAGCAGCACCAACATCATAAACGGCAAGCGCGAATCAAGCCATACCGAGACTTATACCTACCTTCTGCAGCCAAAGGCTGAAGGCAAGTTCACCCTGCCTGGTGCAACTGCCAAGGTCGACAAGAAGGACTGTTCTACCGCTTCCTTCACGATAGAAGTGGTCAAGGCACAGCAACAGCAGCAGTCTTCGTCCTCATCGTCTTCATCGACACAGCAGGGGTCTTCCGGAGCTATACAGTCAGGCACCGTATCGAATGACGACATATTCCTGAGGCTTTCGCTGAGCAAGACAAATGTGGTCAAGGGAGAGCCGATCACTGCAACCCTCAAGTTATATTACCGTTCTGACATATCAGGCATCGAGGACATTACCTTCCCGTCTTTCAACGGTTTCTGGAACAAAGAGACATACACTGCCCAGACCATCGAATCCAACAGGGAGAATGTCGACGGAACAATCTACAACGTGGCGCTGCTCAAACGCTATATGCTGATCCCGCAGCAGGAGGGAAGGCTTACAATCGACCCTGCGGAGATGATCTGCCTGGTCAGGGTGAGAACCTCCGGAGGCTTCGGCCGCTCGATCTTCGACGAGTTCTTCGACAACTACCAGACCATCCGCAAGCGCGTGTCTTCAGGCTCAGCGGCTGTCAACGTCTCTCCGCTCCCCGGCGGAGCTCCTTCGTCGTTCGAGGGCGGAGTCGGCCAGTTCAAGATCACTGCTTCCCTGAGCGGTGACTCATTGAAGACCAATGACGCAGGCTCGCTGAAGGTGACTATCTCCGGCAACGGCAACATCTCGATGCTCGGAGCGCCAAAGGTGTCTTTCCCTTCAGACTTTGAAGTCTACGATGTGAAAAGTTCCGAGAACATCTCCAACGACGGTGCTTCAGGATCGAAGACTTTCGAATATCCTTTCATACCCAGAAGCTACGGACAGTATGAAATAGGTCCGGTGAACTATTCTTACTACGACGTTTCACTCGGCCGTTACGTGACAATATCAGCGCCTGTTATGAGCCTGGGTGTCGCAGCTAGTGCCGAAGATGCTTCTGCCGGCAGTATCGTTCCCGGCGTTGCAAGACAGGGCGTGCGCAACATAGGGGAGGATATCCGCTATATAGCCACAGGCCGCGACAACCTTCGCAAAGAGGGACGTTTCTTCGTCTCTTCTCCCGCATTCTACATCCTGCTGGCTCTTCTGGCGGCTCTGTTCTTCATCGTGGACAAGGTGACTGCAGTTTCAAGGGCCAGGCGTGCCGATGTCGTGGGAAGCAAGAACCGCAAGGCCAACAAGGTGGCAGTTGCAAGACTCCGCCAGGCCGGCGACTATCTGTCCAAAGGACTGGATACGGCCTTCTACGAAGAGCTCCACAAGGCTGTCACTGGCTATGTCTGCGACAAGCTGATGATGGCACCGGCCGACTATACCAAGGAGAATGCCCGGGAAAGGCTGGTTGAACAGGGTGTCGCCCCCGAGCTGGCCGACAGTTTCGTGGAGATCATCGACGGCTGCGAGATGGCCCGTTACGCTCCCGAAAGCAATCCTGAAGCAATGGACAATCTATACAAGAACGCAATGTCTGTCATTTCGCGAATCGAGACTTCTATCCGCAACGCTTCGTCCGGCCGCAAAGGCGCCGCAGCTAAAGCTGCAACATCTCTGTTGCTTCTGCTTGCACTCGGCTTCGGAGCTTCGGCACAGGACTGGAACGCAGCCAACGAATTCTATGCCCAGGGCAATTACACCACTGCCCTCGACGGCTATCTTGCCATCGAGCAGTCTGATATGGTGAGCGCCGACCTCTACTACAATATAGGCAACTGCTACTATAAACTTTCGGACATTCCGCACGCAGTCCTTTACTACGAGAGGGCTTTGAAGCTCAATCCCCGTCACGCTGATGCGCGCAACAATCTTGAAATCGCACAGGCTTCTGTCCAGGACAGGATTGAAAGCGTTCCCCGCTTCATTCTTGCCCAATGGCTTGACAGTCTGAAGTATTCTATGTCTTCGGACGGGTGGGCCTGGCTGACCGTCGCTCTCTTCGTCATCGTGCTTCTTCTGCTGACCGGTTTTCGCCAGTTCGGCTCACTATCTGCAAGAAAGGCGTCATTTGTGTTGGCATGTGTGCTTTTTGTATTAACTTTATGTAGTTTTAGCCTTGCTCTGAGCCAGAGGGCTGATGCTGTGAGTGACGACGGAGCGGTAGTGATGTCGCCCGTATCTTCGGTGAAAAGCAGTCCCGGTGCATCCGGAACGTCGCTCTTCATCATTCACGAGGGTACGGTGCTGGAGGTGAAGGACGTAGTGGGCGACTGGTATCGCGTCACCATAGCTGACGGCCGCGAAGGTTGGATTCCGGCTGCTGACATTGAAATAATCTGACAAAATAATATCGAACTATGAAAAAGTTTTTATGGGTCATTCTTGGTGTAGTCCTGGTGGCGGTGCTGTATGCATGCAGCAGCGTTGCGCTCACCGGACGCAAGCAGGTGCTCCTCTATTCCAACAGTGACATTATGGCGCTCAGCGAGCAGTCATACCTTGAATTCGCCCAGACAGCAAGGGCTTCTACCAATGCGGCCATGACACAGAAAGTGCGGGTTGTCTGCAGCAAGCTGATCAACGCGATGAACAATTATTTCAACAGCACCGGACAGGCTAATCCGATGCAGGGGCTGAACTGGCATATCGACCTCGTCCAGTCTGAGGAGGTCAATGCATTCT
>JAEEGG010011169.1_pt1 | contig 19665 bp, 22 predicted proteins | sample 9134161 | NCBI WGS metagenome assembly JAEEGG01 (sample SAMN16246543, study PRJNA631951) | gut metagenome | biome: gut microbiome; feature: rumen; material: CR-attached | host: Bos | place: Iran: Karaj | collected 2018-10 | reverse complement strand
CCGCGATCAAAGATGCCAAAGCCAAGGTGGAGGCGGTCTACGAGCGGGCCGTTCCGGCTTTCCGGGAAGCAATCTTGGAGGCAAAGACGGTTCAGGAGGTCAATGATGCCTGGACGGTTTTCCTGGAAGATCAAAAACAAGTGAATTTCAATATCCCGGACGCCGCTCCGGAGGCTGTTCGCCCCGCAATACGCGACTACATCCTTCATAGAAACAACGAAATCCTTCCCGTTCTGGGCGAAGAGCTAAACTCCAGAATGCGCGAGCTCTCCGGAATAAAATGACATTAAAAGACTACTTGCGTTGCAATAGCCGGTCATTATCTTTGCGCTACGCGACATTTCGTATGGTAGTGCAGTATATAAAGAAAAAACGTTATATTTGTCTGTGAAGGCCAGCAGTGGCCTGAGACATAGACAAATAGCGTTTGCTTTTTGCTCTGACCGGGTAGAAACGTAGGAAATTTCTTTAGCAGGTTCAGCAGCAAGTTGTAAACGCCCGCAACCAATATCCGCAAGGGTATTCGCGGGCGTGACTTGTACCTGCTTTGGTTTCCTACGACCACTACCGGACGAGTTACGCCCGCGTTATTTGTATGCCCTGAAATCAAAACAATAATCGATATGGGACTTTTAAACAACATTAAAGATGCCTTCAACAAGGCCGAATTCACAGTTGCTCCTAACAAGAAACTGAAAACCATCTCCGCTGATTTCAAAAAGGCTTTTGATCTTACTCTCGTATTCTACAAAGGCGTGCAGATTGCTGACCCTGAACTCACCCTCAATCAACTTGGCAAGAAAACGACCAAGGAGGTTAACACCACTGCTGATGGTATCAAAATCAAGGGCAGCACCAAAGTCGGCGAGGCCGAAAAGATGTTCGACAAAGCCTTCGGCGTAACTGTCCAGATCAAAGACAAATCCGGCAAGAACCTGGTTCCCAACGAAATTACCATTGGACAGGCAGCCCGTGAGGAATACAAATAGGAGATATTATGGCAAAGAAAGAACAGAGAGAGGTTCCTAATGTAAAAGCATCCAGCGCTGATATTGCCGGTGCTCGAGTCCGTGTATATGGTAAAGCGCAGAATCGCACTGCCCTTGGCATTATGCACGCATATATGGTGATGTATCCCCAGGCAAAACTGGAGGATATCCGCAAGGCTTTTCCTGATGAGTTGAATCCTGATTCCGGCGTAAAGAAGAACTTTGTATATGCTGAGGATAAGGGCACCACAGCCGACTGGAACGGCTTCTTCAAGGCCGAAGACGAACTTCTCAAGATGGGTGACGGCAAGAAGGTATCCGTGGTCTCGATGTGGACCAAGCCCAGTTTCGAGCGTCTGGTGGCCTGGGCCAAACAGTATGGCATCGTGGTGGCCGATTTCGAGAAGGCTGCCGGCGGCGGCCAGAAGGGTGGTTTCCGCCTGGAGTATCTCAACGGCTACATTCCTCCCAAGCCCAAGAAGGGCATCGCCTGGTGGGTGTGGGCACTGATTGCCGCCCTTATCGTGCTTCTTTGCCTGCTTCTTTTCGGTAGAAAGAAGGCTGAACCTCAGATCGTTGAGGTGGAGAAAGTAGTCGTTGTCCACGACACTCTCTACGTCAAGCAGATTGCGGAGATCGAGGACCATTATAATGCCGCAACTTTCGTTGCCGGCAAGGCCGATCTCAGCGATGACGCCAAGTTCGTGCTCCACGACCTGGCCAAGGTAATGAAGGACAATCCGGAAATCCGTCTTCGTCTGGAAGGCCACACCTCCGCCGAAGGTGACGCCGCCTTCAACCAGCGCCTCTCCGAAGCACGCGCCCAGGCCGCCGTCGACTTTATGGTTGGTCACGAAGGCATCGACGCCTCCCGCCTGGAAGCCATCGGCAAAGGGTTCACCCAGCCCAAGAATCCGGCAGACCCTACTGCTCCAGAGAACAGAAGAACTGAGTTTATTGTGATTGAATAATTATTAACAAAATGGAGGTGATAATAGACTACATCAAGTACGATGTAACTGGTGCAACTGCCGAAGTATCTGGATACGATCGTCGTAAAAAGTACATTCATACAATTAGAATTCCCCGATACATTGCTGTCAAGGGAAAGAAAGTTGAAGTAGTAGGAGGTAAAGATGGTTTTATGGAGGGCCTGAACGGTTGCGTGTTGGAAGTCCCAAATACTTGGAAGATACACGGTGTAAGCTTATTAGACCATGCTGGCGAATCAGACACTGTGGAAGGTGTTCTGTGTAAGATTTATGAAGCCAGAGAAGGCTATCATGAAAAGCCAAACAAAATAAGTAAGAATCAATCGTCGGAGGTTGGACTATTAATAGTTAAGTGTCTGGTTTGGATGCTTGGTCTTGCGTTAGTGGTTCTTTCTGTAAAGTATTGGAAATGGTGGACAATTCTGACTTTCTTTCCAATTATGGCCTCGACTATTTTAGTATTTATGGCAATCGAGGAAGATGATGATACTATATCATCTGCTTTGATTAGAATCCTGATTTGGATTGCCTGCATTGGAGTATTCGTTGTTTCTATTCTTTATTTGCATTGGTGGACTTTTATTGTTGCTGTACCAGTGCTTGTCCTTTTCTCTAAAAAATGTGTAAGCATGTAAATAGCATGCAGATTTCTTTAAAGTCTGATGCATTAAAGGTGTTAGCTTCTTATTCTCGTTTGGAACCATACGGGATTCAAGAAGATGTTTTGCAATATGTGTTAAAACATCACAAAAACAACAAAGAGTACTCTGCAGTCGAGACGAAAACCAAGCTGCTAAATCTATTCTACTCCACCTCAATTAATGCTGTGAATTTAATGGCAAAACATATATGTGAGATTGATCGAATAGATGATCGATTACAAAAAGGAGATAAAACCCTTGTAGCAGAAATCGCTAATTTACATTTGTCGGACGGCTCTACAAGAAACAATTATTCCTTTGCTACAAAGTATTGCGCATACCATCAACCTAAAAAATATCCTATTTTCGACAGTATTGTTGAAGCCGTTTTTATTAGTTTGTTCGAAAACGGGAAAATTAAAGGGTATCAATACACAAGGAAAAAGACTCATGATGAAAAGAGTTTTTCAACAACCGGGTTTAGGGCGAAACTAAAAGAGTATTCTTTTTATGTAGAAGTTTATGATGCCTTTATGGCGCAATATGATTTAAAGTCTTTTTCATATCGTCAAGTTGATTCTTATCTATGGGGCGCATATAAGATTGGCGGGGCTGAATATCAGATTGAGATACTCGCACCTATTGATAAATCGAAAATCATACAGATGTAGTTTATTCATATTTATTAACCATCTAATTAACAAAACATTATGGCAGAACTTAAAATTGACGGCCGTATGAAGGTAAAGACCCTCAAGGCCAACTTCAAGAGCAACTTCGGCAGCACCCTGCGTGTTTACAAGAGCGTTACCTGCAAGGGCGCTTTCGCTGAGGAAGATGCAACACTCGCATCCCTTCGCGCTGAGGGCGCAAAGGGTGGTGAACTCACCGTGGGCGGCAACAAGACCGTCGGCAAATTCGAGGAAGAATTCGCCGCAACTTGGGGCATCGGTGTCCAGGTGGCAAGCGCAGACGACAGCAAGCTCGCTGACAACAAGGCTACCCTTGTAGCTGCCGGCAAGTAATTGTCCGATTTCTTTAGCCCGGAAGGGTGGGGACATCCTTCCGGGTTCCATTTATGCGAACGCAGTCATTTAAAAAAGAGCTTGCGCGGGTTTTCGATGATAACCTGCATACAAAGCAGTGGCATAATTATGTGGATTATGCCATCATTGGGCTTATTCTTCTGAGTACTGCCGAGATTTTCATCTCTACATTCCCTATATCGGCCACGGCCGAAAAATGGATGAAGTTCATCGACCTGTTCACTCAGATCTTCTTTACCATTGAAGTATCCCTGCGCATTTGGACTGCAGATGAAATAGATCCTAAATACAAAGGTTTATGGGGCCGGGTAAAATACTGCTTCTCCTTCTACGGACTCATTGACTTCCTGGCCACCTATCCTTTCTGGCTCAATTTTATACTGCCTTTACCCGTTACGGCGCTCAAGTCTCTAAGGGTAATGCGGCTGTTCCGCATAGCGAGGATGTTCCGTATATTCCGCTATATGAAGGCCTTCCGCTTCCTGGGTACAGCTGTCAGGAGCAAAAAAAACGAAATGCTGGTCTCCGTACAATTCCTTCTCATCACTACAATCGTCCTTTCCCTGCTCCTTTTTATCGTGGAGCACGAAGCGAATCCGGAAATGATTGGAGACGGCTGGAAAGCATTTGTCTGGGCCTTTGCGAAGTATATCGGAGATCCCGGCAAGGTCGCGGATTTGCCAATTGTTACTACTGCGGGAAATATCATTGCATTTATTGTTGGAATCCTGGGCATAGCGATTTTTGCTGTTCCCATCGGCCTCATCGGTTCAGGGTTCACGGAAGCGATTGAGGAGCAGCAGAAAGAGGAGGAGATCAAGGATAACGTGGACAAACTTCATCGCGCATTCGAAAGGAAACAAGATCCTCCCACACTCTTCCAGGTGGTGCCGATGTTCCTTTCCGTGGTTGATATCCAGGCGAGGATGGGTATGACGCAGGATGCGATTTTTGAAGCGGTAAATGCTTCCGGGGATTTCCGCGTTTTCAATATGGCATCCACCATTCCTGCAGACCAGAATCCTATGGACAGACTGGCTGTGGAGCATTTTGTGGTCAACAGACCCTACGGTTGCTTTATTGACCGAGGTTCATGTGTGACTATAGTCTCGCCAGCATCAATGATTGATCCTATGGTGGGTAACTTCTCGTATTATCTGGCGAAAATCGGAGGATTCAACTTTGTGAGCCGCGAGTTGGGAGAGGTAAGGCCTTATAAATCTTTCTATTTAGCATCGTCCTTTGACGAGCCCGGACAGCCGGAGTTTATGGCCGACATCAATGAACTGACATCCCGTGAAGGAGCTTGGTGCGTCACCATCCTTGCCGCCAGCGGCACCAACGAGCCGGAATATCCGGAAGTAGTGCATATCGGCTATGGCGGAGGACGTGGTGAAAGCGCCTTGGATGCCCCCAACCTCTTCATCCACGATATTGAAAAAGCCGATGCCATCTTTACCGGCATCGAGAGTTCTCTGCAGGATGACTTTGGCTGGAAGGCAGAGCGGCAGATGCGCCACAAGTCGGATAACGCAAAGGTTTATCTCCGCCACCTTCCCTCTGTGGATACAATGAACGCCTTTATCCTTCGTATCGCGTGGAGCGCCATGTCACGTGACGCCCGCCGGATCAAGATGGCACAGGCAATTGCTGATATTCTCCACAATGAACTGGAGCCGGACCATCAAGTTGACCGTTCTGAACTGAAAATCAAGAATATAGGTTATTCCGATTATAAAGCATGAAGATTCCTGGATTAACTTTTTCCCTGAAGAGGGCCATTGGTGTGAGTGCCCTCAAGCAGAAGGTGGCCCGCAAAACCGGACTACCGCTGACCAAGCAGGGACTTGAGAGAAAAATCGGTGATAAAGTTGTAAAAGCCGTAACTGGTAAAAAGAAAAAATAGCCATGAGCAAAGAGTACTACAAGAAGAAGATCATTGACCTTCGCGCAAAACTCCAGAAGGAGAAAGATGCAAAGAAGAAGGACAACGAGAGGTATGCCGATTATATCAAGCGTGCCACTACGACCGACCGTAAAGCCTATTATCGCAAGGAAAAGGTGTCCCACTCCGCCTCTCACGACCGTCAGATTGAATCCATCAAACGAGAAATCGAACGCGCAAAAGAGGCACTGAAGAGGGAGAAGTAAACACTCTATGGCTCTTATAGAGAAGTCAAAAATTGGCGCTTTAGTCGATAGCGCCAAAAAGGGGGTTAACGGTATAGTCAAGTCCGGTAACCATACCTCGACGAAGGAAGTAGTCAACGCCCCTGATGCTGAAGAACAGATTGAGACAATCGATCAATTGCAGGACAGCTTGGTAACTCTTGAAGGAGAGATGTCACCAGCTATGCTCCAGGTTTTAAAATCACAAATACAAGTCCTTGGAACGATTAGCTCCCCCACAATGACTGGAATGATGATTGATAACCTGGTGCTTGGCCTTAAACAATCGATGGATGAAGCTGAATCCACAACTATTCCAGCAATAAGAGACTCCTATATTAGGCTCATTCAGAATTATGTGTTCATGGCAGAAGCAAAGATGCGTTATGTTGTGGACAAGAACAAAGAAGAAGCAAATCGTATGTTGGCCGAATCGGGTAAAATGCTGGCCGATACATTTGCCGACATTGCGGCGATTGCTGTTCCTGCTGGAAAAGCGCGGAAAATCGTTAAGTCTGTGAATAAAAACATGTTTGAGATTAAGCCTGCTTCTGGCGGTGATTTCTTCTCAAACATGGTTAAGGTTTTCAATGCGAAGTCTGTAATAGAAGAAAAGCAAAAAGAGTTTTTCAGCACAATTGAGAATCTATTTGACACTTTTGAAAAATACCCTGACCTTTTTGGCCCTTCCATCCTAATTAATGGGATGCTATCGAAATATAGAAAGATTTTGGTCGAACGATATGCAGATTCAAAGATCAAGGTCATTAAAAACAGGAAGTCGGTTGCTGAACTTCAGAAAGCAAGTCAACTGTCTGACGATTTGATGAAGACCTTCAAAAAAGGAGATATCTGGGGGATGGTGAGTTCGGGCGTTCAATCTTTTTTTAATGCTGCCATTTCCAGAAAAGCAACTCAATATGACCTTCAGACCTTCTTTATGATGTATGATGCATTTGATGCAGAATTGAAGGAACTTAAAGCAAAATTATCTGAAGAGGAAAGTAGATTGAAGGAATTAGAGCAGCAAAAAAAACAAGTTGGGTTCTTTAATTTCTCGGGAAAAAAGGAAACAGCCAAATCAATTGAAGAACAATTAGCGAAACTTGCCGATTGCAAGAAAGAAGTCTTAAGTGCTGAGAAAAAACTGAAAGAACTCAAAGCGCTGCTCCCGGAAGCTAAATCCTTAAAAGAAGACATTAATCGTTACGAATCCAGATTGATTAGCATAGAGCAACTTTACCTCTCTTGACAACTGACCACTCATACTATGACTCTTTGAAGCGACGCTACATGGCTGGACGGATACGCTGAAAGATAAGTTAAATTTTGGATTGACTATATAAAAAGTTGGATACTAAGCATTTTTGCATTATTTACGCTATGATTAAGAGGATTCTATTACTCGTACTTCCCTTTATCTTGTTCGCCTGCGGCCAGGGAAGTAAGAAGGTGTCGGAGGTGGACAAGTACAACGATATGCTCTCGCACGTCCAGGCGCTGGAAAGGAGTATGCAGACGCTGTCCACGGCTTCGATGGAGCAGTTGATCGCTTACTCGGAAGCGGTGGACACCCTTTATTACGACTACAATCCTATGGAACTGCAGCCGGCGCAGGTTGAGGCCTGCGAGTCTTTGAAAAACAGAGTGGCGATCCTGAAAAGGGATGCGGGCGTAATGATCAATGAGGCTCGACTTCGATTCCGCTATACCGCGCATTCCAACCCCGACTGCCTGTTGGAGGGCACATCGGCCTACCCCGTGTATCTGGAAAGAGGAGATGTCCTGTACTACAATATCGGCCTCCAGAATCCCGGAACGGTAAAACTGTACAATGCCGATGCCCGCCAGACGCTCAAAACCTATGCGCAGAAGACAAAAGTGGCCGATTCACTTGTGGTGGCCAATAAAGGCATCTATCTTGTGGAAATAGTCCCTGGAAAGACGCAATATGCCTCCATAGATATCCAGTTCCGTATGGGCGAATATCATCCCGTCAAGACGGTTTATAGCGAGGAGATCTCCTGCAAGGCTGGAGATTTCCGCGCAGTCTCCAATAAAGGCATTTCAATGCGCCCCGTTTTTGAGCAGCCCAGGAAATTCACGCTTTCCAGCCAGTTGAAATCCACATTTACAACCTCTGCCAAATCCATTGCCGTGGTCGCCGTTCAGATTCCATCGGGGGCCACGGACGTGCTATACAACCTCCGAATTTCCACAAGCGAGCAGGACAAGAGTTCAGATGGCAAGTTCCCGGATAAGATGAATCTGTCCTATAAGAAAGTCAGGTTCCTGGGGCTTCCGCTTTACGAATCTTCCAAGAGTAACGGCCTTTTCAGCACGCTGCTGGATGATAACAGGCCTCTCCGCGAAGAAGATGCGTACTGCAATATGTATGTGTTCCGCAGTCAGTGGGCTGCAAAACAATTCCAGGATGGCACCAAGCAGGCCTCCCAACTCCAGTACGATGTGGATTACTCCACGCTGGGAACCCAGTCCTGCAATGGCCGCATTCCCGCAAAGGGCGCAAGGACAATCTATCTGGCTTTCGAAAACGAGCGCGTGCGCTATTCTAATTATATCTGGATTGAAGTCCTGTCTGCCACTCCTATTACAGAATACCATACTACAAAGTACACGGCGTATTAATGAAACGTATTCTTGTATTTGCCTGTACTGTTCTGTTTGCCAGTCAAGTCTTTGCGCAAGGTTTGGCTGATAAATGGCTTGTATACGAAGGAGGTGACGGTGCCGAACTTGTTGTGACGATTGATTCCGGCAATTCCGGGATGGCTGAACTGTCGCATATACGTCGGTTCGAGGCGGTATCTTATGGCGAAGGAAGCCAGTTCTGGGGCACTTTCCACACGACCGGCGGGTACTTTTTCCTGGTGAAAGGGAGTAAATTCGTAGAGGTCAGTGTTTCTCTGAAAGACTCAACGCTTGTGGTCCGGCAGTGTGGCAAGCCGACGGTATCTGTACCGGCCTGGCTGGACGAGCCTTACAGCACGCGGGATTTATCCGATTATGGGGATTACAAGAAACAAGTTGTGGCTCAGTGGAAAAGGGACTTCCCGCATAATGAAGACGTGAAGAAGGGCAAGTGGATGATGGAGCATTACTTGATTGACTATTACGGTGATGCATTTGAAACCCTGCTTGAAGGGGAATATCGCGTCATTGAACATACGGACTCTACTCTGATCGTGAAAAAACTTGGCGGGGCCCTTCCCGAAATGACGTGGAGGAAAATCTCTGGCGCGTAAGTATATGGTATACAGTGAGATGCCGGAAACGCTTCTACATCCATGCTTGTAGAGGCGTTTTTGGTATTTAATTGATTTACAGGTAGTTTCGCGCCGGCCTCACGCCCCATCTGCCCTTCACAAAAAAGGAGACACCCTCTTTCGAAGATGTCTCCTTGTGCGGTAGGTGAGAGTCGAACTCACACACCCCAACGGGCACTACCCCCTCAAAGTAGCGTGTCTACCATTTCACCACTACCGCGATTTGGGATTGCAAAAATATAGATAATTCCGGAAATCACAAAATTTTCCGAAAAAATATTTATCTTTGCGGTCCCTTACGAGTTGAGGGATACACATTTATTAACTTTAAAACAGATTTACAATGGCTGTTAAAATTCGTCTCCAGCGCCACGGAAAGAAGAATTTCGCATTCTTCGACATTGTTGTGGCCGACACCCGCGCCCCTCGTGACGGACGCTTCATCGAGCAGATCGGTTCTTACAATCCCAACACCAATCCTGCTACCATCGTTCTCAAGGCAGACCGTGCCCTCGCATGGCTCAACGTCGGAGCTGAACCCTCCCTCGTCTGCCGCCGCATCCTCTCCTACGAAGGAGTGCTGCTTCGCAAGCACCTCAATGGTGGAATAGCGAAGGGCGCCCTGACCCAGGAGCAGGCCGATGCAAAGTGGAACGCCTGGAAGGCAGAGCGTGATGCTAAGATCGCTGCCAAGAAGTCTAGCCTTGCCAACGCCGCCATCGAAGCAAAGAAGGCAGCAAAGGCAGAGGAGACCAAGGTGAAAGAGGCACGCGCAGAGGCTATCGCAAAGAAGGCCGCCGAACTTGCTGCAAAGCAGGCTGAACCCGTGGCCGAAGAGGCTCCTGCCGAGGAGGCCGTCGAAGCACCTGCAGAGGAAGCATAATGCTCCCGATTGCCAAAGTCGTCAAATCTTTCGGCACCGACGGAGGGCTGCTGCTGAGCGGCAACGTCGATCTGGAAACTTTGGACTTCAAGGAACCTGTATTCATCGAATTCGATGGACTGCAGGTTCCTTTCTTTATTCTTGACTGCGAACCCCGCGGCGGCAAGACTGTGGTGCACCTGAACGACGTCCGGAACCTGGAGGACGCCGAGGAGATGGTCGGCCGCACCATCTATGCCGATGTGGAGATGGAGGAGGATGACGAACCCGATTTCACCGGCTGGACCATCCTTGACCACGGCAACATAATCGGCACTTGCACGGGTATCGAACCCATCCCCGGCAACCCCTGCCTCTACGTGAAGCTTGCCGACGGCCGCGAACCCCTCATCCCCCTGCACGAAGACTTCATTGTGGGAGTGGACGAGACCTCCCGCACCCTCTCCCTGAATCTCCCGGAAGGGTTGTTATGAAAACACCGCTATTATGAAAAAGGTATTATTGTTTTTGCTCGCAAGTTTGATTGTTAGTGCGTGCGTTGATCTGTTCTCTTCTTCCAAATACTCCCTTGAAGGAACATGGGGAATGGTGTCAGGAGGCATTAAAGACAATGGCAAGTTCCGTGATTTGAACAAAACAGGCGAATATTACAAAACAATTGAATTCAGTGATGACGGCACGTTTACAGAAAAGTGCGGAACGCTCGTTGCAACGGGCACTTATAAAGTAAAAGGAAGCCAGTCAATCGGTTATTCCTATACTGATGTATCTGGTAGCGGCCCAGAGTATTTCGTCGTTCACAGGTCCGGATCGTGGACTTACTATTTCTGGGAAGAAGACTCTTTCACTCTCTACGACTATGCTTCATCCTCACATGAGGTTTCAATGACTTTCGAGAGGATTCATTGACAATTTGGTTTCGGGAGAGATTGGCTTTTTGTTTTTCCCCTTGCAAATAATGAAATAATGATTACCTTCGTGATGTCATAAGGTTTGACATTTGAGAACGAAACAAAAAGAAACAGACATCTACCCTTAATAGGTGTCTGTTCTCTTTCACTCAAGACTCTTAACTCGAGGGGAGGTGCTGAATCAAGGAACCCCGACGTCTTTTACGAGTTATCGAGTTTTTATTCTTTTTACCGAGGGTGCCGCCAGATTTTTTGTTAAACGTTTAAATCGTTTTCGGGTAAGGTCCAATTTCATGCCGGGGACCTTACCGGGATTTCGGCCTTCCAGGCACTTCCGGCGGGTAAGGTATCGACCCTAAAAATGGACCTTACCCGAATGGGGTGGGGGGGGGAACGCTTCGGGCGGGAGACCCCCGCGCATTTTTGCACTTTGGCAGAATTTTGCTATCTTGCAGGCTGATAGTGTAATACCTGAACCCGATGAAGAAAACATTCCCGCGTTTCGACATGGCGCGCGACCCGATCCGCACGCAGTGGTACCTGAAACCCATTACCAAGCTCCTGAGCTGGCCGGCCGTCATGGCGCATAAGCCGAACATCACCAAAATCGGCACCGAAGGCCTCGAGCCGCCGTTTATCCTGCTTTGCAACCACAACGCCTTCATGGACTTCAAGGTGGCGACGCAGATAATCTATCCGCGCCGGGCCAACTACGTGGTGGCAATCGACGGGTTCATCGGCCGGGAATGGCTGCTGCGCAATGTGGGATGCATCTGCAAGCGCAAGTTCACCTCCGATACCGTGCTGGTGCGCCAGCTGCGCAAAGTGCTGGATAACAAGGATATAGCGGTGGTCTACCCCGAGGCGCGCTACTCCCTCTGCGGCACCACCGCGGTTCTCCCCGCATCTCTCGGAAAGCTCTGCAAGATGATGGATGTGCCGGTGGCGACCCTCATCTGCCACGGGCATCATGTCAATTCCCCCTTCTGGAACCTGCACGAGCGCGGAGTGAAGCCCACCGAGGCGGAGTACTCCCTCCTCTTCACCCGCGAGCAGCTGCGCGAGGCGAGCGTGGACGAGATCAACGACCGCATCGTGGCCGCCTTCCAATACGACGACTTCGCCTGGCAGAAGGAGCGCGGCATCCGCACACCCTATCCCAAGCGGGCGGAAGGCCTCCACAAGGTGCTCTACCAGTGCCCCCACTGCGGCACTGAATACAAGATGGCCAGCGAGGGCAGCGAGCTCTTCTGCACCCACTGCGGCAAGCGCTGGGAGATGACCGAACTGGGCGAATTGCGCGCGCTGGAGGGCGAGACCGAGTTCTCCCACATCCCCGACTGGTACGAGTGGGAGCGCGCGAACGTCCGGAAGGAGGTGGAGGAAGGCCGCTACTCCACCGGCACCCTGCCCGTCAAGGTCTATTCGCTACCCAACGCCAAGCGCTTCATCCACCTGGGGGAGGGCACGATGGTGCAGGACGGCAGCGGTTTCCACGTGCACGGCACGGATGTGGACGGGGATCCCTTCGAGATGGAGATCCCGGTGCCGTCGCTCTACTCCTGTCACATCGAGTATGAGTATCTGGGGAAATACGGGGACTGCGTGGACCTGAACACCTTGACGGATACCTGGTACATCTACCCGCACGACTGCTATTTTGCGGTTACCAAGATGGCCCTGGCCACGGAGGAACTCTACTTCAAGCATCGCCGGGATATCGGCAAGCCCTGCCGCCCGGGACTGGCCTAGGGCCGATGCGCGCCTGCCGGTTGCGTGTCCTGCTATTGCCGCAGAAGGCCCCTGCTACTGCCGCTTGCTCGCCTTGCTACTGCCGCGGTAACTCGAAGACTTCCAAACCCTTGACCGCGCCCCCTTCGATCTTGAAACGGAGGGCGGTGCGCACCACCTGCCATCCCTGCAGGCCGGCCGCGCCAGGGTTCATCGCCAGCATGTTATACTGATCATCCCACTGCACCTTCAGGATGTGGGAATGCCCGCAGACGAACAGCCTCGGCTTCTCCTCCATTATTACCCTGCGGGCGACCGGGTTGTAGTGGCCGGGATATCCGCCGATGTGCGTCATCAGCACCTTCAGGCCCTCGCGCTCGAAGCACTGGAATTCCGGGAAATCGTAGCGGGCCGGGAAGCCGTCGCAGTTGCCGTACACCCCCACGACAGGCTTGAAGTCCTTGATACCCTGGAGGAAAGCATCGTCTCCGCCCCAGTCTCCGGCATGCCACAACTCGTCGACGGGCTGCAGGAACTCGCGGAACTCGGGGCCGAATACCCCGTGGGTGTCGGAAATAACGCCGATATACATATTGCTAGCGCTTGGCCGTCGCCGGCGGCTACTTACCCGCCAGCCTCTTCTCCCAGGCCCAGGCGGCCGCCAGCGTCTCTTCCACGCTGCGTTCGGCCTTCCAGCCCAGTTCCTCATTGGCCAGGGTGGGATCCGCCCAGATCGCGGTCACATCTCCCGCGCGGCGGGGTGCGAACTTCCAGTTGAGTTTGAGGCCGTTCACCTTCTCGAACGCGTTCACCAGCTCCAGCACGCTCACGGGCCGGCCGGTGCCCACGTTGAAGACCTCGCATCCCTGCTTCATCTTGCCGTCCAGCATGCGGCGCACGGCGTACACATGGGCCTTGGCGAGGTCGACGATGTCGATGTAGTCCCGTTTGCAGGTGCCATCCTCGGTGGGATAGTCATTCCCGAAGATGCTCAGGCACTCGCGCTTGCCGATGGCGGTCTGGGTGATGAAGGGCACGAGGTTGTTGGGTACGCCGCGGGGGAGTTCCCCGATGAGGGCGCTGGGATGCGCTCCGATAGGGTTGAAGTAGCGGAGCAGGATGCCGTGAAGCTTGCCTTCGCTGGCGCGGACGCTGTCCTGGAGGATATCCTCGCACATCTGCTTGGTGTTGCCGTAGGGGGAAGTGGCGGGCTTGCGGGGGCTCTGCTCGGTGACGGGCACCACGTCGGGCTCGCCGTAGACGGTTGCGGAAGATGAGAAGAGCACGTTGGTGCAGCCGTGTGCCTGCGCGGCCTCCAGCACGTTCATGAACGACTCGAGATTGTTCTTGTAGTACATGAGGGGCTTGGCCACGGACTCGCCTACGGCCTTGAAGGCGGCGAAGTGGATGACCGCGTCGATCTTGTTCTCGCTGAAGAGTTTGTCGGCGGCTTTTGCATCGCAGAAGTCCATCTTCACGAGGGGCATTTGCTTGCCCAGGATGGCGCAGACGCCTTTATAGTTGGTTTCGTCGCAATTGCTGAAATTGTCGGCTATAAGTACGTCGTACCCGGCCTGCACAAGTTCCACTGTCACGTGGCTTCCAATGAATCCGGCCCCGCCGGACACCAAAACAGTCTTTTTCATATCGGTTCGATTGTTCTACAAATTTAGTAAAAAACTGCACAACTCGGACTCTCCCCTTTGGACCTTCCTTGATTTTGCCGTTTTTCAAGGAAGGTGGTGTGTTTTTCTGGGGGACCTTCCTTGTTTTTGTCGTTTTTTAAGGAAGGTCCTTATCTTTTTGGGGGCACCTTCCTTGGTTAAGCCGGAAAATAAGGAAGGTTGCCGGAATTATGTGAAAGACCTGTAGAGTTTATCGGCCATTTTCTCTACAGGTAGGCCTAAAAATGGCCGACCCGTCGAGATTTTGCCAGGTTTTCTCTACGGGTAGGGGGTAAAAAGGGGGTACCTGTAGAGAAAATGCGGTTTTTCTTAACAGGTACAATGGCGGTTTTGCTATATTTGCAGCATGCTGCTGAATCCGTCGGAATTACCGCAGGGGCGCCTGCTGTTACATTCGTGCTGCGCGCCGTGTTCCGGGGCCATCGTCGAGGCCCTGGTGGAGGCGTACAGGGCCGCGGGGCGCAACCCGGCGGAGGAGATGGCCATCTTCTGGAGCAATTCCAATATATATGATAAAGAGGAATACGAAAAGCGCCGGGGGGAAATCCTGCGCTACGCCGGGCTTTTTGGAATAGAGGTGATAGATGATGACTACGACCATGCGGCATGGACGGAACAGGTTGCCAAAGGGCGTGAGGATGCCCCAGAGAGGGGCCCGCGCTGTCTGGAATGCTTCGCCTTCCGGCTGATGCGCGCTGCGCGCTATGCTGCCGGGAACGGATTCGGCACCCTTACGACCACCCTCGCGTCTTCCCGCTGGAAGAGCCTGGAACAGGTGGATGAGGCCGGCCGTCGGGCGTGCGCCATGGTGGTGGAAGGACTTCCGAACAATGCTGAAGAGTTGCCGGCCAAGGCGTCGGCAGAAAGCCATCAGGGCACATCCGCAAAAGTCCAATGGTGGGGCCGCAACTGGCGCAAAGGCGGCCTCCAGCCCCGCCGGAACGAAATAATTCGAGAGCAGAACTTCTACAACCAGACCTTCTGCGGCTGCGAATACTCTATTTCACAGAATTGATATCCACGTAGCCATTGAGAATGGCGTACACCGTTAGGCCCGCCACCGTCTTGATGCCGGTCTTGCGGGTGATGTTCTTGCGGTGGGTGATGACCGTGTTGATGCTGATGTTGTGCCGGTCGGCAATCTCCTTGTTGAGGAGCCCCTGCGCCACGCTCACCAGAATCTCTATCTCCCTGTCGGACAGCTCATCCCTCTCCTCGCCGGCGGAGGCATCCTGCTTCTCCGTCCGGGCATGGCTGAGGGGGTTCTCTATCAGCCGCACCATCGGCACCAGGATGTTGTCTTCGATGGCGGTGTGGGAGTCGAGGTCGCTCTGGAGGGCGAAGATGTAGTTGAGGAGACGCACGCGCAGGCGGTCATCGCAGGTCGCCGGCAAACTCTTGAGTATCAGGCTCTTGAGGTCAGACAGTTTCTCTTCGATGTTGGAATGGTTCTCCTCAAATCTATCTATGCTGTAGTGAGGGTCTCGCTTGCCAAGGAGCAGCCTCTGCACATAGGGGATGACCTCACCTTCCTCGTATGCGAAATGCTTTTCCAGCTCCGCCTTGTACTCCGCGAAGAACTGCCATATTACCTTCTTCTGTGTGTCGGAGCAGGGCTTGATGAGGTCCTCGATGGTGGATGCCAGCAGCACCAGCGCGTTGCTCATGTAGTAGTCGTGGCTCTGGTGGAGATAGCGGAGGATGTCGTCGATGTGCCCGTCGCGCAGGATTTCCTCGGAAGGCTCATGGTCCTTGTGGGTATAGACGTTGCAGATGAGGAGGAAGGTGTCTGTATCGAGATGGTTCTTCTCGCAGATGTCCCGCACCGTCTTCTCCCCGAATCCCCCCTCTATCCCGAAGCGCGTGAGCACCGCCAGAAGATGGTAATTGACCTCTATGAGGTCAGCCATTTTCATGTTGCCGTGGAGTGGTTTCATGGGTACAAAGATAGCAAAAAATGTCCACAATAAAAAATTTTGAAATTTTTGCAAAAAATTATTGCAAATCAATAAAATTTTATATATTTGCAGAAAACAACGAATAAACAGGTTTTCTGCAAATTTTAATTTATATAGGTATATGATTACTTGGTGGGCATCTCTTAGCGTTTTGAGCAAGATCCTCTGGGGTATCACCCTCACTGCGACGCTCGTATTCATCATCCAGAGCATCCTTACCTTCATAGGTGCGGATGTGGATGGAGCTACCGACTTCGACGTGGATCCTTCCGACATGGGCGGGGATCTTGACGGAGGCATCAATCTCTACACCTTCCGCAACTTCGTGAACTTTATCCTCGGTTTCGGATGGACGGCCATCCTGCTGAAGGACAGTGTTCAGTCGAAGGCGGTCCTCATCATCATCTCGGCCCTCGTGGGTATAGCCCTGGTGGCGATCGTGATGTATCTTTTCAAACTCCTCGCGAGCATGCAGCAGAGCGGCAACATCGATGTTAACGAGGCTGCGGTGGGCTGCACCGGCAAGGTCTATCTCACCATCCCCGGCGAGCGCTCGGGCGAAGGCAAGGTGCAGATCACCATCGCCAACGCCGTGCGCGAGTACATCGCTCTCACCGATGGCGATACCATCAAGACCGGCACGCCCATCAAGGTCGTGGAGGTCATCAACGACAGCACTCTCCTGGTAGAAGAATTAAACTCTTTAATTGTATAACGATATGGAAATCTACGTAATCCTGATCATCGTCGCCGTCATCTTCATCACGATTTCGGCCATCCTGAAGCGCTACAAGCGCTGCCCTTCAGACAAGATCCTTGTCATCTACGGTAAGACTGGCCGCCACGGCTCCTCCAAGTGCGTGCACGGTGGCGCAGCATTCATCTGGCCCGTGTTCCAGAACTATGCATTCCTCGACCTGACCCCCATCAGCATCGAGTGCAACCTCACCAACGCCCTTTCGAAGCAGAACATCCGCGTGGACGTCCCCTGCCGCTTCACCGTGGGTATCAGCACCGAGCCTGAGAACATGACCAACGCCGCAGAGCGCCTGCTCGGGCTCACCACCAGCGCCATCCAGGGCATCGCCACCGATATCCTCTTCGGCCAGCTGCGTCTGGTCATCGCAACGATGGACATCGAGGAAATCAACGCCGACCGCGACAAGTTCCTCGCGAACGTTTCCACCAACGTGGAGGCTGAACTCCGCAAGATCGGCCTGAAGCTCATCAACGTGAACGTCACCGATATCCGGGACGAATCCGGCTACATCGAGGCCCTCGGTAAGGAGGCTGCCGCGAAGGCCATCAACGACGCAAAGAAGAGCGTTGCAGAGCAGAACCGTTACGGTGAAACCGGTAAGGCTATCGCCGATAAGGACACCCGTGTGAACGTGGCTGCCGCCGATGCGGACGCCGTGAAGGGTGAAAACAACGCGAAGATCGAGATCGCGAACTCCGACGCCCTGCGCCGCCAGAAGACCGCTGAGGCCACTAGAGTCGCAGTCGCCGCCGAAAAGGTGCAGGCCGCAAAGGCCCTCGAGGAGGCATACCAGAGCGAGCGTGACGCTGAGCTTGCACGTGCCGAGCGCGAAAAGGCAACCCAGCAGGCAAACGTGGTGGTCGCCGCCCAGATCGAGAAGGAGAAGGCCATCATCGACGCAGAGGCTGAAGCCGAGCAGATCCGCCGCAAGGCAAAGGGTGAGGCTGACGCCATCTATGCGAAGATGGATGCACAGGCACGCGGTGTGTTCGAGATCCTGACCAAGCAGGCACAGGGTTTCAACCAGTTGGTCGGTGCCGCCGAGGGCGATGCCCAGAAGGCTGTAATGATGATGATCGCCGACAAGCTGCCTGAGCTCGTGAAGACCCAGGTCGAGGCTGTGAAGGGCATCAACATCGACAAGGTGACCGTTTGGGACGGTGGTTCTTCCGTGAACGGAAAGACCGCAACCGCAAACTTCGTCTCCGGCCTGATGGGAAGCGTGCCTCCGCTCAGCGACCTGTTCAAGATGGCAGGCATGGACCTGCCGGATTATCTCGGCAAGAAGGTCAACCCTGAAGAACAGCCTGCAGCAGAGGAGAAGTAGTCATGCCGATAATGATCAACATAGACGTGATGCTGGCCCGTCGGAAAATGAGTTCCGGCGAGTTGGCCACGCGGATCGGCATAACCCCATCCAATATGTCGATCCTCAAGACCGGCAAAGTTAAAGCTCTGCGCATCTCCACGCTGGAGGCCCTGTGCCGCGAGTTGGATTGCCAGCCTTCGGACATCCTGGAGTATACTCCTTGATTTTCAACAGTTTTCGGTAGTTTTTCAATCCGCCCTTTTGTATATTGGGGCGGATTGTTTATATTTGTGGCAGAGAAACATCAATTAATTATTAATATGAAAAAGTTATTTGTTTTAGCAGCTGCGGCCATTATGGTTCTTTTCGCAGGTTGCAACAAGGAAAATGGCGCTTCCGAAGAAGGGCAGTGGTTCTGCTACGAGAATGACGGCCAGGCCACCAGAATGTATCTTGAACTCAAGGGCGGTAAGGCCGACATGATCATCACCGCATGGGGTGTCCGTTACAAAGGGGACTATACCTACAATGATGGAACTGTCACAATCACTTACAAGAGCGGTGGCTGTTTGACCAGATATGTCGCTGGAGAGGAACCGGAGAAAGCCACTTCAATCAGCAATCTTTTCAACGATTGGCCCGGCCCCACCTCTGCAGACCATGTCATTTTCTCCAGTCCTATCAAGTTTGGGTTCGATGTGGATGGAGACAAGGCGTTGTTCAACTATGAAGACGCGAACGGATCTATAAGGTATGAAATGACCCGCAAAAAGTAGATTACTGCAGCTTGAATCCCGGGGAAGTCCAAATATCCTCGGAGATCAGACATGCCTCAAGGTCTGGGCGCGAGAGTATGAACTCTTGCGCCTTTTCCGTTCCTATCACCATGCAGTAGGTGGCGTAGGCGTCTGCGGCCATCGCCGTGGGGGCTATTACGGTGGCGCTCAGCAGCTTATGCTGCACGGGGTATCCGGTTCGGGGATCGATGGTGTGGGAATATTTGACCCCGTCCTTGACGTAGAATTTACGGTAGTTGCCGGATGTGACGACACCTTGCGGGCCGCCGTTGGATTCCCAGATGCCTTCCATCTTGGCCCCCGGGCTGTTGTTGCCGTCCTCCGGCTTGTCGATGCCCACGCGCCAGGGTTTTCCCGACGGGTTGAGGCCGTCGCAGAAGATCTCGCCGATGTCGACCAGCATGTCTTTTATGCCGAGGCTGTAGAGGTACGCGGCCACCTTGTCGCAGCTGTATCCCTGGGCTATTGCGTTGAAATTCAGCTTCTTTCCGCTATCGGCCAGAGTCT
>JAEEGG010011165.1_pt1 | contig 19668 bp, 14 predicted proteins | sample 9134161 | NCBI WGS metagenome assembly JAEEGG01 (sample SAMN16246543, study PRJNA631951) | gut metagenome | biome: gut microbiome; feature: rumen; material: CR-attached | host: Bos | place: Iran: Karaj | collected 2018-10 | reverse complement strand
AACTCCGGAAACATCTGTAAGGATTACGGATATAAAGTAGCAGTCATCGATCTCAGAAACCCGACAAGATCAGACGGCAACAACCTTCTGCATCTTGTGAACAAGTATATGGATCTGACTAAAGCACACCCCAAGAATATTGCTTACAGAGCCAAGGCGGAGAAGTATGCAAAGATCATAGCGAAGACGATAATAATGTCCGGCATGGACTCGGCATCGTCTTTCGGTCAGAACGCATTCTTCTACGATGCCGCTGAAGGTCTTCTGACAGCAACGATATTGTTGGTTGCAGAATTCGCAAAGCCCGAAGAACGTCACATTATATCTGTGTTCAAGATAATACAGGAATTGCTGGCACCGTCAGGCGTAAAAGGGAAGACCAAGTTCCAGATTCTTATGGATTTGCTTCCCGATACACACAAGGCGAAATGGTTCGCAGGTGCAGCATTGAATTCTCCCGAACAGTCAATGTCGTCCGTTATGAGCACCGCTTTGTCGAGGCTTAATTCATTTCTTGACTCCGAGCTTGAACAATTACTCTGCTTCGATACAGCGCTTGACGCCGAGAAGTTCTGTAACGAAAAAAGTGCGATATTTGTCATCATGCCGGAGGAGAACCCGAATACTTTCTTTCTCATATCGCTCATTATCCAGCAGCTTTACCGTGAGATCCTGGCTGTGGCCGATGAGAACGGCGGTAAGCTCAAGAACCGTTGCATATTCTTTTGCGACGAGTTCGGTACGCTTCCTAAGATCGAATCGGCTGAGATGATGTTCTCCGCTTCAAGATCCAGACGATTGCAGATCGTTCCGATCATACAGTCGTTCGCCCAGCTAGAAAAGAACTACGGCAAGGAAGGCGCAGAGATTATCGTCGATAACACCCAGCTCACGATTTCAGGTGGTTTTGCACCTAACTCTACATCTGCAGATCAGATATCCAAGGCTTTAGGTTCCAGGACGGTATTGTCCGGAACAGTAAGCAAGGGTAAAGAACAGAGTTCACAGTCATTGCAGATGATCGAACGGCCGTTAATGACCGCGGATGAGCTCAGGAATCTTCCCAAGGGCGAGTTTATCGTCATGAAGACTGCTCATCATCCCATGAAGGTTCGTATGAAGCTCTTCTATAAATGGGGAATCACATTCGATGAGGATAATCCGTATGTCATGACAGAAAACGGCAGCAGAGAAGTTAAATACGCCTGCAAAGCGGATATCGAGAAAGCAATAGTGAAGAAGTACGGGAAGAAGGGAATGGCTAAGCCGAAGACAAAGCTACCCGAGGACAGCGATCGTGATCAGAAGAACGAACCGAAGGAGCGGGAATGCCCTGTGGTGATCTATGCTCCGGATGGCGAAAAAACTGTGGTAGAGGTTTGCGATCAAGTCCAAGACAACCATTTAGAAGGCATATTTAATGCCTTAAACAACAACTAAACGTTTCATTTTATGGAGGAAAACAATATGAAGTTTGATGAATTCAAGAATAAGGTCATGAAGGACATGAAGAAGTACCTTACAGATGAGTATAAGGACTACAACATGAAGTACCAGACAATCACGAAGAGCTCGGGCGTTGTGTACGAAGCTCTCATGATTGGTCCTAAGGATTGCAAGTCGAGCGTAGTCCCGGCTCTCAACGTAACTGAGGCGTACAGCGACTACGTAGAGGGTAAGCCGATGGAAGACATTATGAAGCATCTTGCGGATATCCGTATGAATGCAAAGCTTCCTGACTTCAATAAGGAAGATATGTTTGAGTACGCAAAGGTTGCAGATCGTATTTTCCCGAGACTCGTCAATACTGCAGCAAATAAGGAATACCTTGCTGATAAGCCTCGCAAGGACATCGAGGATCTTTCCCTTATCTACGCTGTCAGAGTAACCGAAGATGCTCAGGGTTTTGCCGAGGCCGTCATTTCGAATGACCTTGCCGAGATGTGGGGAGTGTCCGCACAGGAGATTCATGACCAGGCTATGGTCAATATCGGAGAAAGGCCGCCTTTGTTCCAGAACATTGAGTCGTTACTCTTTGGAGACCGCGAAGAGATCGAGATCGAGGATGTTGATGTGGACAAATACCGTATGCCGTTCTTCATCCTGACCAATCAGCAGAAGACAAAGGGTGCCGTCATGGCGGTCAATCCCAAGACTATGGACAGGATCACCGCTAAGTTTGGTGAAGTCTATATCATTCCGTCTTCGGTTGATGAGACCATAATCGTTCCCAAGAGCGAAGTGAAGGACGTTCACGAGCTTGAAAGGATGGTAAAGCAGGTCAATGCCAGTGATGTCAGACCCGAAGATCAGCTCTCCGACAATGTCTATGAGTACGATCCCGAGACTCATTCTCTTAAGATTGCCGGTGGTGGTCAGACAGAGAGTGAGGATAATGATCAGGTCCTTGAAGAAGATCAGGATGGCCCTGAAATCTCTATGTGAGGAATCTACGCTAAGCATCATAACTGAATAGTTCAGTGCCCCTGGATCACAACCGTGGTCCGGGGGCTTTTTTAGCAAGAATAAACAAGGAGGAAAACGTTATGGAAAACAATGTTCCCATTTGGGAAAAATATGCATTAACAATAAACGAAGCCGCTGAATACTTCCACATTGGGGAGAACAAACTTCGCTCAATTGTCGATTCTGACTTGGACGCGGAATACCTGCTTTATAACGGCAATAGAATCATGATTAAACGTAGGCTATTCGAACAGTATATTGATAGGACAAAAGTGATTTGAGTGTTGAAAACCCAAATTATTCTAATATACTGATAGTAACTAAATAGATTATTATGTAACTAATTAGTTACAAGAGGGAGGTACCAATGTATTATCGAGAAACCGGTAATAAAGTCAGGTTCTTTGTCGATTGTGGCATAGACATGTCAGGACGACGTATTATCAAATCTAAACAAGTAACTCTTCCCGAAGGTCTTCCCAAAAAGAAAAGACAACAGATGATTCAGAAGATGGGGGAAGAATACGAGACAAAGATAAGAGGCGGAGCAAATATCCAAAATGATAAACTCAAGTTCAGAGAGTTCGTTTACGGATTATATGAGAAGAATCATTTATCTATGCTCAAACCTAGGACTGCAGAAGGCTACAGGAGAATAATCAAAGATAGACTAATTGACTACTTCGGTGAAATGCAACTGCAAGATATAACAGTACTGGATATCAGAACATGGATGTCTCAGTTGGATAGAAAAGATGGTAGCTCCAAAAAACTGTCTGAAAACAGTAAGGGTATTTGGTTCAGAACTCTTTCGGCAGTTTTAGGCAAAGCAGAAGAATGGGAATTAATAGACATAAATCCGTGCAGGAAAATCAAACAGCCACGTAAGGCACAGTCGGATGTTAATGCCCTTTCTCAGGACGATGTACTAAAAGTCTTTAAAGGATTTTCAGAGTATAGGGACCATCGGATTGTAATACTTATGAAACTGTTGTTATTAACCGGCATTAGATCAAGCGAATGCTGCGGATTAGAATGGCGGGATGTTGATTTCGATAATTGTTGCATAAAAATAGAAAGAGAGACTATGTATATAAGAGGGGAAGGTATGGTCGAAACCACACCCAAAAGTAAGAGTAGTCATAGAATTATATATATACCTCAAAGTCTAGCTGACGATTTAAAGGAATATAGGGCGAGACAACGTAAGGATATAAACGAGCGTGGCAACTTATGGATCGGTGAAAAGGGAGATAAGTGTAAGCTTATGACTCAGTTCAATGGTTTGCCGGTATCAGGTTATACAATTCATAGTTGGGTTGAGAAGTATTTGAAATGGTGCGAAGTACCTTTTGTGCCTCCGCACGGATTAAGACACACATTTGCGTCTCTTCTCATCTCGAATGGAGTTGATGCGAGAACTGCAGCAGCACAGATGGGACATAGTCAGCCGTCCTTGGTATATAACATATATGCTAATCCTCAAGATTCTGCAAAGAGGAAGGCTGCAAATATGTTGGAAGATATAGTTTCGCAAAAGATGATTAGTGATTCGCCAGCGTAAATAGCCCAAAAAGTGTAGGAAAAGTGTAGGATTTTTCCGAAAAAATATAAGAAATTATAAGAACATATATTAAAGGCAAATCCTGCAAACGCAATAAAACAAGGCTTCTTGGGAAAATATAAAACAATATAAAATGGCTCAATTCATTTTTGTAATCAGCAGGTCGTGGGTTCGAGTCCCACAAATGGCTCCAAGTCTGAAACCCCCGTAAACATTGCGTTTGCGGGGGCTTTGCTTTGTTTGGATGCTGTCCTAAAAACACCCTCAAAATGCCAATTTGGTTAACGTTTGGTTAACGTTTTTATTTTTGGGATGCATTTATACTGCAAAAAGTTCAGAGATAAATTTCTCAAAAGCCTCTCTTTTGATCCTTCTGTGACTACCGATCCAGATGACATAAGGGCAGTCTTTGTCATTAGTAAGCTCACGGATTTTGTTCCTTCCGATTCCAAAGAGTTCGGCTGCCTCGTTAACCGTTAACAGCTTCTTCTCTTTCAGTTTGTTTAGGTTGGTTTCTTTTGCCGGGCTCGGATCGTTAGCGTATTCTGCCATGCCTGCCTTTATCATTTCTGCATAATAGGCTGCTCCTTTTTCCTGTTTGTCAGCGAGGGGAAGCTGCTGGTCGATAATGATGTTGATGTCGTTCTTTTTCATGTTTTTATTCCTCCTGAATATTTATGCTGTTTGTGACGACTGTGACGATGTGACGTCTTTATTCCTACCGTAACGATGAAGTTCTATGGTGTAATCCTTGGTTACAAGATCGAACGGATAACACCCATATTCCTTGTGTTTTTGTATTTCATAATCGTGCGGATCTATCCTGGCAAAGCTAAAATATGTTGCATCCCGCCTGTGATCTCTTGTAAAACTGAAACCCAGCTTTGCAAGATCACTCTGTCTGTTCCAGAGTTTTCCGCTGATCGATTGAGGCTTTTTTCTGGCCTTTATCAGTTCACAGAACTCAGTAGCCGTACCATCAAAGGATCCGTGTTCCTTAAGGTAATCGAGGGCTTTTCTGAGATCTTCATCCGTCTGGAAGGCATCTTCAACAGGCGTATTCTCTTTAGCAAGCTCCCAGTGGCTGAGTGTGCTGTTAAATCTGACCGTCAGGATGCGTTCTTCCATATCACGGCTGCGAAGGCGAAGTTTTACGTCTGTGTCATCTGATTCTTTGCGCATAATGAACGCGCCATCTGATGCTCCGAACAGCCCGTTAGTACCTAAGATGTCATCGAACGGGTCAACGGATCTCATCTTTCGGGTGTGATGGATGAGCAGGATCGTGACATTATGAGCTTCGCAAAAATTGTGAAGCGGTGCGATAGTGTTGTAGTCTCCCTGATATGGATTCTTTGTATTAATGTCCGCTTTGCTCCGTTCACAACGGATAGCTGCAAGCGTATCGATAATGAACAGTCCGATATCAGGATGCGATTTCAGTGCATCTTCAAGCTGTTCTTCAAGACCACCGCCGATGGGAGCTGCATTCGTTGTGTACATAAACGTCCTGGGACAATCATTCGCAATGCTGAACAAACGGTCCTGCAACCTTCTCTCACCATCTTCAAGACAGAGATATAACACGTCTTTCTTCCTGGTTTCATAATTCCAGAACTTCATACCGGTACTGACACAAAGGGCGATCTGAAGTGCCATCCATGACTTGCCGACTTTTGCGCTGCCACAAAGAAGATATAAGCCTTTACCCGGAAGGAAGTGATCGATCAGGGGATCGATAGTCTCGAATTCCTTTTCGGCAAGATTCTGTACAGTATCAACTTGAAGTGGTTTAAATTCTTTTTTCATACTTACGATAACTCCTTGTTTTTATCTTGCCCATCCGCCACGGCTCTTCTGCTGTTTTGCAAACTTCGGGTTTCTATCCGGCAGTTTTTCGTTCTCTGCAATCCTGTCACAATCAACGAAGCAGTCGTCACATAACTTGATCTTATGCCGTGCTTCCTTGATCTGATTTGTGAGTTCCCCGATCCTCTCATTGAGGCTTGATAGATGAACAGCATTGTTATCCTTTTTAGCCAGGTCCTTTATTGAATACAGTTCCTTACGCCTTTCCTGAAGTTCCTCAAGATGCGACACGTAGTATGCGCGCAGCTGCGGAATTGAATCCTTTGATTCGACCTGGTGTTTATACATAAAGTCCAACTGCTCGATATATCTGTCCAACTTTGCGATATCCTCTCTTATAGCCATAGGGATATACTCTCTTTTCCGGTTGGATCTGCTGACATAGCAATACAATCTGTAACAATAACGTCTGTACAACTTCGGAAGACCTGACATCGGCTCCAGAGAAGGTTCCCAGTTTTTGACCTGTGGTTTGTATTGGGGGATCGGAAGATACCCCGGGATCACGGTATTTTGTATGATCCTTTCCTTGAGCTTCCACGGTTCGTAGTTTTTACCGAGACCTTCGTATCTGAAGTATCCTTTAGCTCCGGGTGGTTTAAGACCGGGATGTTTGAGCGGTTGCCCGTTCTTTCCGAAATACTTAAACTCATAGCCGAGACCGGTCATAATCTCGGCGAAATCATCCCAGGATCTTGAGAGAGCAACAGCATAATCGATATCTTCACAGATTCTTCCTCGAACCGTATACTTCCCCTCTCGCTCCGCTTTCCATTCGGCATAGGATTTTCCTCTTGCAGGAGACTTATCCCTGATGACGTTCAATCCACGTTCACTGCATAAGCGGTCGCTGATTTCCTGCATCTTGCGGTAATCGGAATTCATTCGATAGAATTTGTAACCGTCCGCGAAAGATACGGAGTTCAAGACAAAATGATTATGATAATGACCGGTATTAAGGTGTGTCGCAACTACTACCTGGAACCTGTCGCCCCATAATTCTTTTGCAAGTTCTACGCCGATCTCGTGAGCCTCTTCGGCTGTGATCTCACCCGGGCCTTCAAGGAAAGCCTGATAACCGTGATAAGCCAGTCGGCCGCCTTCTTTGTGCCAGTATTCTTTAACTTCCATGAACTCCTTATATGCTGTATTGGGATCGCAGTTAATGCCTGTGACGAACATCATCTGATCTGTCTTATCCTCATCGCTTGCATAGTCGATAACATTGCAGATAGCCTGTCGTGCAGCAGAAGCATCGGCTTCAAGTTCAGGACGGAGAGTGGTCTTCTCGGGATTCTCGATATAATCAATAGCGGCATCCATACGCACTTTGACTGCCCATACGGAAGTTACTGCCATTTTAGTTACCGTCCTTTCTTATCGTCTTCCCGAAGTGTGATGGAGTAGTGGAACCTTCCCGGTATCTTGCGATGCTCCTGCCAGTCAACAAGCTCCTTAAAACTTCAGAACGGGACAGACCGGACTCTTCAGATTTTTTCTTCAACAGCTCCGCTTCCTCCGGGCTCAGCATTACTTTGAACTCGATCGTGCGCTTCCTGTTCGGTTTGATTCTCATGTTTTGTTCACCTCCTTGGAGTGAAATGATTGAACGCATCTTGCGTTCCTCGGGGTCTCAGGGGTCGCCCCCTGACAAGCTTTGTATTTTCGTGTTCCCGAAAATACGTTGCTTGCTAAAACATAGCTAAAACATAGATCCACTTCGCTAAAACATAGCTAAAACATAGATCCACTTCGTGGGGCGGTAGAGTCTGGGACAAGCGGCAAAAACCATACCGCAAGTTTGGTATAGTCACTCCCGCTTGCAGTTGAGGTGTTTTCGCAAAAAGACCGACATATACCAACGCACAAGTACGATAACTTTTGCGAAAAATCAGTTCGTTTTGTTGTGGATCTATGTTTTAGAGCGGACGCTATCCCGGACCACTCGGCTGAATCAGATCCGGCAGGGTGGGTGATTTCAATAACGACAACATGATCATTATGTATGTGTCTCTAATATAATCAGCTATCGTCTTATGCATTTACCCTCACCTCGCTTTCTCTGATAAGTTGTGAGAACTTATGTTCGATTAAGGTCGATTATAGAGGGGTGATTTTTGAATTGCAAGCCCTATTTTTTTAGGTGTTAAGAAATGGTTACACCTTGACCCAACAATTGGACTCTGAAGACTAAAGTACGATTATTCGGACACGCAGGATGGGATAATTATTATTTATCGATTCCTCGTACAGTCAAATTTACATAATATAATTTGTATATCTGAGAGGAAACCCTTAGTTTGGATAATACACAGTATTACGTACAACAAATTTTTTATAAAAACCTTGAATTCTACAATGGAACCACATACAATGAACTTAATAATTTACAATTTTGTTACAATTGTAAGGGCTAATTTGGGGTGGTTTATATGGATGGATTTTTCAGCAGAAGAATCAAGCTAATCAGCGGCGCTCTTATAACTGCTCTCTTAATCGGATTTCTTCCCTGGCGCGAGATAAGAGCAGACGCAAACACCCACGGCGAATACAGTTCTTACCCCTTCGAAATAACTTACGATCAGACTTCCTCTTGGGGCAACAGTACCCAGGGACAGTTCGAAGTAACAAATGTATCAGGATACGACGTCACTTCATGGACTCTCGAGATCGATTACTATGACACAGTAACCCTCTCAAATATCTGGAATGTGTCAGATATAACAGATTACAGCACAGATGAGAATATAGTCATCACTTCAGATTCGACCATTGCAGCCGGTCAGACATATACGTTCGGCCTTATAGCTGACGGTATTGAATCAGCTCCCGTAGCTCCTGTAGCAGTAAATGTTGTTGCATATGAGTCGGACGAGCCTGTTATAACACCTACCCCTGAGATAACTGAAGTCCCAACTACAACTGAGGAAGTAATCGTAACAGAAGCTCCTATTCCTACAGAAGAACTTGAGCCTACTGTGTTTCCGTATGCGATATTCTCTGCAAGCACAACGGATGACTTCACTTTCCAGGGCTGGAAGTCCAATATCACAGGAGATATCTATTCAGGCAGGGATTTCCTTTATCAGGGTTCCGAGCTCTATATGGAAGGTTATGCCAGAACTGTAGGAGTAGTTAACCCTTCAGGCTGGATAACATCAATGACAGGTGCCGAAGAGGGCATAGAACCGCTTCCTATGCCGGATTGGTCTGAAGCTATTGCAGCAAAAGAAGCACTTTTGCCTACTATAACTCCGGATGATCTTACATCGCAGAGCAGTATAGTTGCTAACGGTTATTACTATTCTGAAGACGATATAACAATAAACGGTACCGACTTTACAGGCGATGCTGTCATTATCTCCCAAGGCAACATTACCTATAACGTCGATACGCTGAATGCGGAAGAAGAGATAACAGGAAAGATCCTTCTTTATTCTGAAGAAGGTAGTATTACGATAAACGGCACCAAGATAGGCATATGCGGAATACTCTATGCACCGCAGGGAAGCGTTACGATAAATGCCTACGATACCACCATTAACGGAAGGATAGTAGCAGATCAGTTCAGTTATAGCGGTTCTATCCTGAATGTCACAGCAGATCCGTCTGACTTGGAACTTGTTTACGACCTGCCAGATGTTACTGTTACGGCTCTACAGAGCGAAGTGGAAGTAGGGCAGACAGCCGAATATCTTATCGAGATACCCAAAGATAACGTGTATGAGATCAAGTACAGACTCTGTGGAGAAGATGTTGAAGTTACGATCCCTGAGAACGAAGAAGACCCGGTCATATTCTCTTTTATTCCGGAAGAACCGGGAGAATACCTTTTTGAAGCATATGTAGAGCTTTCCTATGGTGAGTTCGTGTTAGACAGCGACACGGTTACCGTGACGGCAATTCCTACGATAGACCCGACAATTACGCCTACATCCGAGCCATCACCTACAACAGAACCGACCATAACAGATACACCGGTTCCGACAATAACTGCAACACCGACTGCAATTCCTACAGTAACAGTTGTTCCTACCGAAACCCCGACAACAACTCCTACTGTAGAACCAACCGTAACTGACACACCTATCCCGACGGTTACAACAACGGTCATTCCGACCGAATTGCCTACGCCGGGACCGACAACATCGGTGACACCTTCACCTGTGCCGACAGAGATACCTGTTCCTTTTACCGAGAAGTATGCGATATATTCCCAGGGCGATCCCCAGTATAACTATCTTGAATACTTTGATCCGGAACTGTGGATAGTTGATCCTGATTCTTGCGGACGAGTAACACCCACATATGTAGCAGCTATAAGCGATATATTCTACGCCGATGGAAAGATCTATTCGGACTTCTACAGGGAGTTCTCGCCTGACTATTCATTTACCATGCGTTTTACTTACAGTAATCCGATACTTGTAGGTAATGCCAGCATAATTAAGATCAAGAACGGTTCGGGAGCAAGCCTGGATATTCAGATAGATATAAGCAAGAGCAGTGGCGGACATACCTGGAAAGACCCATACGGTCAAGGCGAATGGCAGTCGGGTAATGAACCGTACAATTCCATGATCGGCATCAACCTGAACGGTGACGGCATGAAAGACTATGCACTTGCAGAGTATCTTCCGTTCATTGAAAGAAATACGGTTCATGAGATATGGCTCGAGTATGTGGGATCGGAAGAGACTTTATATGTCTATGTAGCCACATACGACAGTAACGGCGAAGTTACAAAGCCTGCAACTCCAACCCTAATGCTTAACATAAGCCTGGCAGAGCTGTTTGGCAATGACCACAGGATGTATATCGAGACGGATCTGGATATGGGTATTCATTCAACCCGTACAGGCGTCTATATCTACGGAATAGAGTTCGATCCGTATCCGGTGATCCACGAAGATGCAAGAGAAGACATAGAGATACTGGGCTTATCGGAAGCAGATCACCATGAAGTCGGAGATCAGATAAGCATAGTAGCCAGAACGAGTCCGGATATAACGGTTGATTCGGCAACGATCACGGTAACTGACGAAGACGGCAATGTGGTTTTCGAACAAGCTGTGGATATCACTTCAAACTACGATGAGATAGCAAATATCGATACAACCGGCTGGAATACGGGTGATTATACTATCGAGATATCTGTAATAGACGGAGCTGGTGAAGAATACACAAAGGAAGTATCGTTAACACTTGATCCTGAGGCGATATATCTTGATCTCGAGAAAGCGCTACTGGAAGACGGTAACATCGATATCTATGGTGAGGTCGATTTCCTTGAAGACGGAACTTATGAACTGAAATACTTCGATCCGGATGAGCTTCTGTGGAAGACCATAACTTCAGACGGAGAAGAAACAAGCGGTATCTTAGGCAGCCTTGATGCAGAATTGTATCCGTATGGGAATATCTATGTCGACCTGATCGCGATAAGCGACAGCGGCGTAAGAAAAAGCATATCCAAGGAATTCCTTATCGAGCTGCCGTATCCGACACCTACAGTAACTCCTACACCTACTGTAACACCTACAGTAACGCCGACTCCGTATGGTGAATTCACTAACGAAGAACTGTTTGCTGATATAGAAGACAGTCAGGACGGAGAAGATATCACATTCATTACTGACATTATCGGTACTGTCTCGGGTACAGAGCTCCAGAGCTATACATTAGCGGTGTTCCCGGTAGATTCAGAAGAGGCTGTATATACATTTACCGATACGAACCCTGTAGATAACGCAACGGTAGGAACGATAGATCCGACACTTCTAATGAACGGCTACTACAAAGTGGTCTTAACCGCTTATGCCGATGGCGGATATGCCTGGGATGAGGTCGTAGTACTTGTAAAGGGACAGGCAAAGGTAGGCAATTTCACGATATCCTTCCTGGATATGACGCTTCCTGTTGCAGGCCTTCCTGTAGAGATATACAGGACATATGACAGCCGTCAGAGAACACAGCAAGGCGATTTTGGATATGGCTGGACTATGTCAGTTGGCGGTCCTGATATCTCAATAAGCACAAACCTTGGCGAAGACTGGGGCACAGAGATGCAGATGGTATTTGCAGTGCCTATGTATTACTGGTCTGAAGTCAACCCTCATGAAGTGTATATCGACTGGGGTAACGGCCACGAAGAAGTGTTTAAGCTTGTGTTGTCTCCAGAGAGCACGCTTAGCTTCGATAACTGGGTAGGAATATCCGCATCGTTCCAAAATACATCCGGAACGGGAGATACGCTGGAGATATTAGACGGAGCAGACAACCTAATATATGCAGACAACAGCCTGTACACATCCGGCCTTCAGAAGTTCGATCCTCAGAACTTCCTTCTTACCAGATATGACGGTATGAAGTTCTATTTCAATAAGGTCTCAGGTCTTTACAAGATAGAGGATACCTATGGAAGAACGATAGAGATAACGGAAGACGGCGTGTTCTATTCTGACGGAAGCTCTATCAACTTTGTCAGGAATGAACAGGGACAGATTACTTCGATTACAGATGGAACATATACGGTAACTTATACTTACGATGCCAATGGCGATCTTGTATCTGTAACAGATAAGAACGGCAATGTTAGCAGTTTTACATATGAAGACCACTATATAACAGGCGTGATCGCTGCCGACGGCACTTCAGTCTCAACGAATCAGTATGACGATGACGGGCGCCTGATCTCCACTACGGATGCAAACGGCAATACGATCACATTCGATCACGATATCGACTCTCGTGTAGAAACAGTTACGAACCGGCTCGGATATACTACAGTCTATACATATGACGAGAACGGCAATGTCCTGACCCAGACAGATGCCCTTGGAAACACTACAACATATACCTATGACGGAAATAACAATAAGATCTCCGAGACAGATCCTCTCGGGAATACGATTACATATTCATACGATTCCAATAACAACCTGACAGGAGCTACGAACGCCGAAGGTATTACGGCTAGTGAATCCTACTCTGCCACCGGTCAGGTGACATCCGTGACTCTTGGCGGAACAACCGCACTTAGTCTTGCATACGATTCCTACGGTAATCTGTCTTCGGCTACAGATGCTCTGGGGAATACTCAAACTTACAGCTATTCAAATGAAGGAAAACTTACCGGTCTGTCTGATAGTATTGGAGATATCGTAAGCATCACTTATGACGGTGACGGCAACGCTGTAAGTGTCACCAACAGTTCCGGCATGGTTACTACCTTTACCTATGACGAGTATGGCAGAGCGATAACGTCTACTACAACTTATCAGGGACAGTCATTGACCGATACATATACTTACGATGCTAATGACAACATAACCAAGGTAGTCAGTGCAGACGGTACAGTCACGAGCTACACATACGATGTGTTTGGCAATATGACATCACAAACCAATAGCTTCGGTACTACAGGATATACCTACGACATATACGGTAATCTCACGAATGTATCGTATCCGGATGGTACGTCTGAAAGCTTTGTATACGATGCGGAGAATCAGGTCATATCGGCAACTGACAGATACGGCAAGACGAGCACATATACTTACGACGCCGCAGGCAATCTGAAGAAGATCACATATTCCAACGGTACGACCAAGACATATACCTACGATGCCTGTGGCAGGGTAAAATCTATTACGCTTCCGAGCGGGGCTGTAACGACATACGGTTACGATTCCATTGGCAGGAATACGTCTGTTACAGATGACGACGGGAATACGACAACCTACACATATAACGATCTTAATCTTGTATCGGGAATGACAGATCCTAATGGTAACACGTATAGTTTCTCTTACGATGGTGCAGGTAATCAGACCGGAGTCACGTATCCCAACGGCGGTTCGTATTCTGCTGTCTACGATGTCAGAGGCAGACTTGTATCCGAGACTGATGCCTTGGGCAACACAACTGCCTATTCTTATGACGATTCAGATAACCTCATAAGCGTAACGGACAGTTTGGGTAATACCACATCCTATTCCTACGATGAGGCAGGAAACCTGACATTAGTAACTGATGCGCTCGGGAACGAGACAGCATATTCTTATGACAGCTACGGAAGGCTTGTAAGCCAGACGAATGCACTTGGTCAGACGGCAAGCATCACATATAACGCCGAAGGACTTGTGGATACTGCTACTGATTTCGGCGGAAATACAACAGATTATTCATATGACAGCCTGGGCATGGTCACTTCAGCTGCCATATCGGGAAGCGAGATCACATATACATATGACAGCTACGGTAATGCGCTTACCATAGGTGATAACGAGTATACGTATACAGGCAATGGTCAGCTCGCTTCGAAGACTGATGCAGCAGGCAATGAGATCAGTTATACCTACAATTCCGACTATCAGCTTACGGGCATCTCGACAGAAGGCGTTTCCGTATCTTACAGCTACGATAAATACGGAAGGATAGAGACTGTAACAGACGGCGAAGGAAATGTTACATCTTATGCCTACGATAACGTCGGAAATCTTGAGACGGTAACATATCCCAACGGCGTAGTTACTACATACGGTTACGACAGTACTAATCTCATTATCTCGATCTGCACAGTAAACTCTGATGGCGATGTCCTTCAGGATTACAACTATACAAGAGATCTTAACGGGAATATCGTAGAAGCCGACGAAGGCAGCAGGACTGTCTACTATGAATATGACGCTCTTGGCAGACTTACTAAGGAGACCGTTGAAGACTCCTCAGGTACGCATGTAACCGAGTATACATACGATGCAAATTCAAACAGATTATCCAAGTCTGTTGACGGTGTCGTTACAACCTATACATACAATGAGATAAACCAGCTTGTACAGGCAGGAAGCGTAACGTATACATATGACGCTTCCGGCAACCTGGTAGCACAGAGCGATAACGGAGTGCTTACGGCAAGCTTTGAGTACGATGAGAAGAATCAGCTCATTAAGGTTACGACAGCCGGTATCAGCGGTGAAGATGTTTATGAATTTGAGTACGATGCTGCGGGCAGCAGGATCTCTCAGACGATTAACGGAGTAACGACAAACTACATAGTTGATTCTTCTACAGGCTATTCTCAAGTGCTGAAATCAACAGAAGGAAGCAACTATGTATCGTATACCAAAGGCTTCGGGCTTATCTCGAGATATGACGGCACAGAGACTCTCTACTATCTGTCTGATGTTACGGGCACGATTAGAGCTCTCGTTGATGAGGATGGTAATGTAACAGATACATACGTGTTCGACAGCTTCGGCAATCTTACAGAATCTACAGGAACGACTGAGAACAGTTACGGCTTCCAGGGCGAGGAGCAGGACGGAACAGGGCTTATATATCTCAGAGCCAGATATATGGATCCTGAGACCGGCAGATTCATGTCCATGGATACTTATGGAGGTAGTCTTGCTGATCCTGTAAGCCAGAACAGATACTTGTTTGCTAACAGTAATCCGGTGAAGTATAGGGATCCGAGTGGACATTTTACGATTCTCGAAGAAGAAACGGTTTTCTGCATTAACCATATACTAGATTCAGCATTGTCGGCTAGCATGGTATATGTTTCGTCATACATTTCACAAGGAGGACAAAAAAAGTGTAATCCAGTTGAAGGTTTAGCTGGTTATTTTGCAAGTTTATTAATTGGTGCTGTTTTTGGTGGTTTTGTTGCGTATTTGCTTGTATTTGCTGAAATATCAGTCCTATGTGCAATCATTATCGGTGTGGAAGCCCTTGTATTGGGAACAATTCTTAATATTTGGGCTGCTACCGAAGCCAAGAATGGAAATATAGTGACTTCATCTGTTTTGGCAGCTGCCGGGGCATCTTCGATTGGTGTGTCTTTTGCGTTAGGCGGAGCTGCAATTAGTGGTTATGTAATGGCAAATAAGCCGAGCTATCCAGTAGCCCAAACAAATACCAATCCAATAATAGGCTGCGATAGAAAAGGAAGTGGTCTAAAAATTGATTTTGAAACCCCAAAACCAGGAGATTTTTCATTAGCGGGTCCGTATCTTGAATTTAAGAATGGATACTATACACAGGAATTCTTTCCACAACCAGTATCGCATGGTTTCCCGGATATTATAGATAATTTTGCTGATAGCGCACAAGGTTACATCTTGCCAGATGGAGCAGCCTTATATCAAGTAGACGGATCATTTAATGGTGTGGATGGTGTCTTTGAATGGATTGTCGATGATGGATATGTAACACACCGAATGTTCAAAACAGGTGCTATAGTAGATGGTATACCCAAATAGAGAGGTAAATATGATAACTATTGAAGATATTAAAAATTGTGGATTAAGATGCAATTGGACATTGTTGTATTATGGTGTTCCGTATCATATGGAGAGAAAAGAAGTTGTTAATTACGCAATTGAAAAGTGTATGGAGGAAGATGACGATCCAGATGTATGTTATCTGGCCGGTTTGACTAAAGATGATGCTTATGAAATAGATAGAACAATAGTAGTTTTGGCGGAAAAAGAAAAAGGTAGTATTGAACTTGCTAAAAAAACCATACAAATTGTAGAAGTCGATAAGGCATTAAGACAATTCTCAGAAACGTACAATGGAAAAACAGAGACAGAAAAAAAACTACAATTGGTAGAAATATGGCATGATTGTGGATGTCCTCCAGACAATGGCACATCATTTTTTGGGAAATACGATTATTTTCCTTCTGATTTATTCTATAAAGAACCATATAGTGGTTTGTATAAAGCCATTGAAGAATGGATAGAAGGAGAAAAGCTGGTAATTAAATCCGCTGAAGTGAAAAGTTAAATTCCACTTCAATACCTCAGTTGAAATTAGTCTTGATATAAGTTGCTTTTGGTCCGTTTCTCGATGGTTCTAAAAATGAAGATGAAATTGTTGAAGTATTGTTAAATAGAATCAATTTGTATCTAGACGAAAATATATAACTGTGGCAGTGACAAAGCACGAAATATGTAAAACGAATCGAAACTTAAGTTGAAAAAGCACTTATAGTATAGATAATATGGATTTATCTTAGAGTGAGAAATATGGAATATATAGATATGAGGGAAAGAATTTCAAGAAGAAATGATTTGGTTGCTAGATATGACACAACCATATATGAATATACCAATATCCGTTTTTATAAAAATATACAATGACAAGCAATTGGCAATTAAGGCTGAGAAATTTAAGGTAGTCTAATTGGATTGCCTTTTTTAAGATGCATGATAGTATTATATCGACAGACTTAATAATTTCGAAACGATTATGGAATTTTAAACAATTAGGAAGTTCAGTAGAAATAGACGAATACCAATATCATGCGCCAACAATGAATCTTATTGACTATTAAAGAAGTTTTTGAGTTCGTTAGTCTAATATGGGTTCTTCTTTCGATTGGAGGATTATCAAATGTATGCAGACAGAGTTTCATTGTATAGAAGACTAGAAGAGGAGTTTCAGTGCAAGCTTCTTGTCTACGTTACAAGTGATCGTCCCAATATGTCTGCGCAGATTGCAGCGGATGTAATTGATTGTTTCATAGATCATCTTGATAAAATTGGACCTTGTCCCAAATTATCACTTTATTTATATACTAGAGGTGGGGATACATCTGCCGCAAGAAACATAGTGAATCTACTGAGAATGTATTGTGATGAACTTCAGGTGATAGTGCCTCATAAAGCTCATAGTTCCGGAACGATTATTAGTTTAGGCGCTAATGAAATTGTAATGAGTAAGCAAGCTACGTTAGGCCCTATTGATCCAAGTCTAATTACTCCGCTGAACCCACAAATACCTGGAGGGACCTATCCCGTTAGTGTTGAAGCGGTTAAGGGATATCTCGAATTTGCCAGAAATGAGCTTGGTATTAGCGACCAAACATCACTAACTAGAATTTTCGAGAAGCTTACCGAGTATGTCCATCCTCTCGTATTAGGAGAAGTCTATCGTTCAAAAGCTCAAATTCAAATGATGGCAGAACAGTTATTAGCAAATCAAGTTATTGACCAAGAAAAAATAAGAAGAATAACAGATTTCCTTTGTAGCGAATCAGGAAGCCATGATTATACAATCAACCGAAGGGAGGCGAAGGATGATCTCGGTCTAAATGTTGTTAAGCCATCATCTGAACAATATACTATTATCAAGAAAGTTTATGATGACATCAATGACGAGCTATTGTTTAACAAACCTTTCCGTATTACCGATATAAACGGTGCATATACTGTGAGGAGAAGCATCCTTGAAAGCATTATTGGTGGAGCAGATTTTTTCTCAACCGAAGGTGTAGTGATTAAAGGTGCTCTTCCTGATGGAAAGGCTGCTGTTCAAAACAAAATTGTGTTTGAGGGTTGGCGACATGATTGTTGTTCAGTTCAACCAGGATTTGACAATGAATCTAGACAGGAGAATGATTATTATGAAAGAGGTACGGACTTTCAACCATAATTTTTTCACATCAACTGCTGCATATACTTATCGGGCTTATTCATCATCAGCTGTTTCTTCAGATGCTCCGACATATGCTTATGTGCAAGATTTAACAGAACAAGAGTTTACTCCTGAAGATGAAGGGAAGTATTCGGTTTTTGAAGTTGCTAACTGGTTTTTATCAAAGGCGGCAATAACGCAAAAAAAACTTCAAAAACTATGTTACTATGCTCAGGCTTGGTGTTTCGCACTTAAAGGATATAAGCTCGAGAATACAGATTATGAGGCTTGGATTCACGGCCCGGTATCACCAGTTTTATGGGAGCGTTTTAAAGGATTTGGCTTTGATCCTATTATTTATCATGGGAATATCAGCACTTCTTTCGCTCCTGAAGATCTGCAGTTGCTAGAAGATGTTTGGGACACGTATGGTAATCAATCAGGTAATGCGCTTGAGGCTTTAACGCATCGAGAATTGCCATGGCTCGAAGCACGTAATGGTTATGAGCCGGATGAACGATGTTCAGTTGTTATCTCTCCTTTGTCTATGGCATCATTCTACAAATCGATTTATAGCGGTGATTGATATGTCAAAGTTAACGCATCAGCATAACATCGATGTTCCATTTGAATTGTGCTTTAAATACCCTTTGGAAAATGGGTATACATTTAAAGAACTTGCACCGGAAAATATAAAACAGTTTCAATCATTTTTGAATAAAGTTTCAAAAATGACTGTATCCCAAGTTGATCAAGCATTCTCAAGAAAACCTGATTCTGCAGATACTTACAAAGGAATGCAAGTATATCACTACGAAGTAACTCGAGCCTTTAGGATTCATGTTGTGAATGAAGCGGGTTTCTATAAAATAATCAGGTTAGACCCTAGACATAAGTTTCATCGTATATAGAGTTGTTACTGACAGTATTATGTCCATATAAGGATAGACAATTCGCTTTACGGTTAGCAAAGTTGTCATAGATATGTTAATGAGTTTAGAATAGAATGTGTTTAAAGATGAAGACCCTTGGTTTGATATGGTTAAGTGGCTTCCTGAAGAGCCCGCGAAGCTTATAAATCCATGAGAGACGCATAAAACGCAGCGGCAGGTTATAACTGTTGTTTTGAATGATTTCTAGCAATCGTAAATCCGGTCGTAAAAAAATACGATTGAATTTGTGGCTGAATACAAGTATAATTCAATCAAAACAAATAGGGGTTGAATCATATGAAGGAAAGCAGACAATTGGAATTTAAAGAAACAATAAGCAATACATTTCTTAAGACTGTAAGTGCTTTTGCCAATTATGATGGTGGAAGTATCCTTTTTGGTGTAAAC
>JAEEGG010011158.1_pt1 | contig 19672 bp, 16 predicted proteins | sample 9134161 | NCBI WGS metagenome assembly JAEEGG01 (sample SAMN16246543, study PRJNA631951) | gut metagenome | biome: gut microbiome; feature: rumen; material: CR-attached | host: Bos | place: Iran: Karaj | collected 2018-10 | reverse complement strand
TCGGTGACGAACACAAGCAGTTCGGTATGGGCCGTAACGCATGGCTCTCCGGTACTTCCACCTGGACGTACCAGGCTGCCACGCAGTTCATCATCGGTATCCGCGCCAACTACAAGGGCCTCGTGGTGGATCCTTGCATCCCGTCCAAGTGGGATGGCTTCGAAGCAACCCGTAAGTTCCGTGGCGCTACCTACCAGATTACGGTGAAGAACCCGAAGCACATTTGCAAGGGTGTCGCCAAGATGGTGGTTGACGGCAAGGAAATCGACTCGAACGTCGCACCCATTTTCACTAAGGGTGTACACAAGGTCGAAGTCACCATGGGCTAATTTGAATTATAACCGTCGTGATACGGCGTTGCTCGCCCCCTCACGTACGCCTTGTACGCTACGGGGGCTCGCGCCTGGTCTCACTCGGTTCTAATCCAAATTTGAATTTTTAGGTCTGCTTCAAATGAAGCAGACTTTTTGTTTTGCTCTCGCTTGGCTCTCTGCGTTTCTTGGATTGGACAATTCGTTCTAACCCAAATTGAAAATTTTAGTCCGCTCCGTTTGGGGCGGATTTTTTTATATATAAGAGTATGGCGAGTTTATTTGGAAAATGCTGGAATAATTTTGTGCTCTTGGCTGCGGCGGTGCTGTGGGCGGGTTGTTCTGACGGCGATAAGAATGCGGATAAATCCCTAGAGCAGGAAAAGGGTAAAACGGAACAGTCCTTGGACGTGAAAAAGGTAAATGACGAAAAACTGCGCAGGGATAGCGTATTTAAAGCATCCATAGACAGTGTTTTAAAGTCGGTGGGGAATCTTTCAACGCATGGGACGACTACGCTTTATGGATGTCGTCCAGAAAATGGCTGTTCCGTTAAAATAGATGAAAATGGGATTCCTGTAATAGATGAAAAGTACTTGCAAGGCCGTGCACGAGGCGTCGCAAAGGCTCCTTCTTTTGAGGAATTGAGTGTGGCTGGTGGCGTTGATGCTGATAAAGCTCTGATTTTAAAGATCATTCGCCTGCGGACTCCTGGATTGCGTCATATTTATAATAAACATTTAAAGAGGAATCCCAGTTTTAGCGGGATGATTGTTTTTCGGTTGAATATCAATGCTGGTGGCGCTGTTCAAAAAGTCCAAATAGACTCAACGACTACCGGCAATACGGATTTTGACGCAAAAGTCCAGAAAGCGGTAGGTCGCTGGAATTTCCAGAACATGAATTCGGGTGTAGTAGCCAAATTAAATACGGATGTAGTTGCGACTTTCCCGGTACAATTTTATGAAAGAGAACCGGCAAAGCAGGGCGATTAAAGTTTTGCTCCTAACGGGGGGCGGATTTTTGCTTTTGGTGGGGATAAAATTGCGCCAAATTTGCGTTTGATTGTCTAGAAAGCGTCTTTTTGTATTATTTTTAGTGAGGTATGAATATGTTTTCTAAACTTTTTCGCGTGATTTCGCTGCTTGCGGTGCTTTGCGTGTGCATTCACGCAGCCGAGGACCAGCTGTTCGGCATGACTCCGGAAATGAGTAAGCTCATTGCCCCGTATATCGAAAAGGCTAGGGCGACGTTCCCTGCGGTCAAGAAGAAATACATCGCGGGCGACTATGTGCGCGAAAAGCGTGAGCTGGATGTGCAGATTGAATTGACCGACAAGGACGGGACGAAGGAGATGGTTTTCGTTTTTGTCACCCAATGCCTGGGAAATCGGTTCCAGGGAATTGTGACTAACGAAATTGAGCTCCTTAAGGAATACAAGAAGGGCGATGAAGTCTCGTTCACGCAGGACCAGATAAGGAACTGGGTCGTCGTGGATTCCTTGGGCAACGAGGAAGGTAATTTCGTGGGGAAGGCCATCGAGGCTTTTGATTCTGGGATTGTCGGTGTCTTTTTCGAGGGAGTGTTCAAGAAGGGCAAGTTTGAGTTCAAGTACCAGGATGCCAAATCGGCGAAATACCAGAACAGCATAGACGGGATTGTATCGCAGGAAACCATTGCGGAACTAGCCAAGCAGCTGAAGGCTTTATTTGAAAAGAAACGGCGCGAAGGGCAGAAGTTCGAGGAAGGGAAGCCGTTCTTCACATACGGGATTTATGACTTCCGAACCGGTGAGATAAAACCCTGATTCCCGGGTCGAGAATTCGTTCGGCTTGATTTTTATATAAACAATCACCTGCTAAAAAAGAGGTCGCCAATGAATATACTGTCTTCCAAATTGGTTCGCTTTATGGAATGTCTTGTCGTGTCCACTACGGGAGTGCTTGCCGCTCCCCAAACGGGGATGGTTACCGATTCCAGGGACGGACAGTCATATAAAACTATAACTGTTGGCAGCCAGGTATGGATGGCCCAGAACCTAAACTACAAAAAAGAAGGTAGTTTTGCACTAAAAAAACCGCTCCAGATGGATCAAAATGATCCAATGACAAAATTTGAATCGGGACGTTTTTATACGTGGAAGGATGCCGATGGTATTTGTCCCGAGGGCTGGCATGTCCCTACTGCAGATGACTGGAAATATTTTTCATCCAATAGTGGAGTTGATCCGCAAGGACGATTTGTTAATGTTGCCTCAGAAAAATGGTTGTTGGCTGGAAAGTATCTAGAAAAAAAAAGGCATGGAAACGATGCGGTTGGATTTGAGGCGATGCCTTACGGATTATTCGCTCCTACGGAGGGTAACTGGATTCATCTGCAACCTTTTCATAAGAATGCAAGTGGTTTCGCTGCGGCTTTGGGGGGAGAGGGAACACTAATGAACGGTTCTGCGGATTTTTTAGGGTCTGAGAAGGCTGATGACGAACATTTCGTCGGCTATTCGGTGCATCTGCCGTCTGCAGGTGTTGCTCTTGAATTTGTGGATGGTTCGGCTTATCCGGTCCGATGCGTTAAACAATATCGCTATATAACCGATGAGAGGGATGGGCAGAAATATCCTGTGGTTAAAATTGGAAAACAGCAGTGGTTAGCTGAGAATGTAAGGTTCCATACGCCTAACAGCCTTTGCATCGTAGATGAATCCCAGAATTGCCGAGACCGGTATTATTCGTTTAGCGAAGCGAAAAAAGCGTGCCCTATGGGGACAAGGTTACCCACAGCTGGGGATTTTCAGGAACTGGATGAATATATGGAATCCATTGGCTTGAAGGATGGCAATTCAAAAGCGGATTTTTTAGGTTCTTTTTGGTGGAATAGCTCAAACAAGTCGGGCTTTACCGCTAAGCCCAGCGGTTTAATTGTGCAAAATGGTCACAGTAAAAACGTGAGAATTCTTCATCAAGGCTCAGAGACGTTTTTTTGGAGTTCTTCGATATATGAAAAAATAGCCAATGGAAAAATTTATTATTGGATCCATCAAGAAGGGGACTCTGGCAAGAGCGCGCAACTTGCTGCAACGGATGAAGATAATACCATGAATTCCGTCCGATGCTTGGTACTGCATTGATTGGCGATAGATTTGAGGATTCCCGGGCCTAGAATTCGTTTGGCTTGATGACGTAGATTGAATCGCGTCGGGTCGGTAGTGGCCTATAAGATTCCAGTTCCTTCCGTATCTCGTAGAAAAGGTTCCCCTTGAAGAATTGGTCGAGGGTCTTTTGGGAATGGAGCCTTGTGAAGATTGCGAACTTTGTCATCTCGTGGTTGCAGACGCTTGCCTTGAGGTCGTAATCTATGTATGAGGTGTCCTGGTTGCGAAGGTTGTTGCAACTTTTCACGAATTTCTTCAGGATATAGTCGAACTTGGCGCCGATGTAGTTGTTGTCATAGATGAAATGCGCTTCCTTGAGGGAAGGGTTGAAAAGGTAGATATCCGAGTTCCATGTAAAGTAGTTGGAATCGATGGCGAGCTTGCGGTTGACGTAATTCTGGATGCTGGAATCCAGCTTGAGGTCGATTTCTTCCCGGTCTGCGGGGAGGACCAGCCAGCACATGATGGGGTATTTTGCGGTGAGCGCTATCTTGTCTGCGGTGCTGTACGTGCCTTTGCTGGTGTCCCAGAACATGACAATCTTGCTTATGGCGGACGGGGCGACGAACCAGTTGCCCGCAAAGAGGAACGTTATGAATATCAGGATAACCGCAAAGATGCGGGTGAACAAGTCCTGGAAGATCTGTCTCTTGGCATCGGGGCCATAGCCCGTGTCAAGTATGGGATACTCGGCCTTGAGCGCCTCCATTTCCTTGAGCTTGGATTCGAACTGTTCGGCGTTCAGGGGGGAGGTGCCCGTCTCCTTGAATTGGCGGGTCGCGTCCTCGAGTTCGGACTTCAGCTCAAAGTAGTGCTTGAAGTCGGCCTTCGTCTTTTCCAAGTCGCCAGAGGAGTCCTGTTTATTCAGATGGAACATATTTCCCAATATAACAATTGAGCTCCTTTGGAGCGTTTGTGGGAATCCCTAATATTGAATTTTGCTATATTATTCGCGGAAATTTTTAAAAAGGATAGATAATGTCTCTTAAATTCATATCTCGTGCTGTACTTGCCGTGGCCATGGCTGCGGGTATTGCTTCGGCCCAGTTGCTCAATTCCAAGAACATGGACGTCATCCGTGTCGATAAGACGGGTTTTTCTGCCGGGCGCATCGATAGCCTGACCCAGGCTCTCGCCTTGCAGCAGTTCCAGGGCAAGAAGGTGAGCGACGAGACCATGGCCCAGGTGCGCTATGCGGTGATCGACAACCTCGTTGGACAGGAACTCGTTAGGCTCGAATGCAAGAAGCAGGGCATCAAGGTCCCGGCGGCCCGCGTGGACAGCCTCGCGACGCTCTTCAAGAAGCAGTTCCCGAGCGAAGACGTGTTCCAGAAGCAGCTGAAGCAGAGCGGCCAGACCATGGCGCAGTTCAGGGAAAAGCTTGAAGATCAGCTCAAGAGCGAGGAACTCCTCAAGAAGAAGGTCCCGTACCCGAAGGATCCGACGGAAGAGGAAATGAAGGCCTACTGGACGCTCAACAAGAGCAAGGTTCCCGTGAACGACTCCATCAGCGGTATCCGCATCTATATCAAGACGAAGGGCAAGAGCGCCCAGGATGCCTCGGATACGAAGGACATGCTGAAGGGCCTTGCTGCCCAGATCAGGAGCCAGATCCGTGCCAAGAAGGTTCCGTTTACCTATGCGGTGCAGCTTTTCGCCCAGCAGGCAGCCCAGAATAGCGAAGATCCCGATGCAAAGAAGACGGGTGGCGTTGTGCTGACTACGCTCAAGGGCAGCGGCGCTGCTTTTGAAAAGGCCGTTTCCAAGCTGAAGGTCGGCGAAATTTCCGACGTCTACAACGACAAGGACGGTGTTGCCATCTTCATGCTTACGGGCAAGAACGACGGAAAGTTTGAAAGCTACCGCAACCAGATTGATACCGGACTTCGCATGCAGGCCGAACAGGAACGCCAGATGAAGCTCAAGGCTTATCTCGACGAACTTGCCAAGGTCTACAAGGTGCAGTACCTCGACAAGAAGTACACTCCGCCGCAGGCCATCGGAGCGTCCAAGTAATGGCGTTCAATACGACACACACCGGGCTTATCGAGCTGCGCAGCCGCATCGACAAGCTCTGGGGGTATCTTTGACTTAGAGGCGAAGACCGAAGAACTCTACGTCCTCGAAAAGGACTCTGCCGACCCGAACCTGTGGAATGACCAGGAACGGGCGCAGTCCATGATGAAGAAAATCGGCAACCTGCGTGGCCTCCTCGATTCCTGGAAGGAGGTTTCCCAGAGTTGCGATGACCTTGCCGAACTCTACGAAATGTCGAAGGCGGAGGAATCCGCCGACCTGACTGCGACCATCGAATCCGATATTGCCGAGCTCAAGGCCCGCGTGGAGAAGATGGAGTTCAAGAAGATGCTGAACGGTCCGGACGACGCCTGCTCGTGCCTGATGTCTATCCATCCGGGTGCGGGCGGTACGGAATCCCAGGACTGGGCTCTGATGCTCTTCCGCATGTACACGCACTTCTTCGAGCGCGAGAACATGGACTTCAAGGTGGTGGACTTCCAGGAAGCGGAAGATGCCGGCCTCAAGAGCGCGACTATCGAAGTGACCTGTGAAAACGCCTACGGCCTGTTGCGTTCTGAAATCGGCGTGCACCGCCTGGTGCGCATCAGCCCGTTCGACGCGAACGCCCGCCGCCACACGAGCTTTACCGCCGTGTACCTGTACCCCGAACACGAGGATGTGGAATTCGACCTGGACATGGCCGATGTGCGCGTGGATACCTACCGCAGTAGCGGCGCGGGTGGCCAGTACATCAACAAGACGGACTCCGCGGTGCGCATGACGCACTTGCCCACGGGTATCATGGCGAGCTGCCAGACGGAACGTAGCCAGATCCAGAACCGCGAGACCTGCTACAAGATGCTCAAGACCATGGTGGCCGAACACTACCGCCTCGAGGAAGAGGCGAAGCGCGACGCCCGCATGGCCGAGAAGAAGAAGGTCGAGTGGGGTAGCCAGATCCGTAGCTATGTGCTGCAGCCCTACCAGATGGTGAAGGACCTGCGTACGGGTGTCGAGACTTCCGATACCGCGGGCGTGCTCGACGGCAAGATCAGGCCGTTTATCGATGCGTACTTGTTGAGTACGAGCGAAGAAAACAAGTAACTTGTTTGTGCTGGTTGCAGTTGCCGTTTACGGCAATTGCTATGCCAGCAGTCTTTCGACTTCAGCGATGATGCGGTCGCGTTCCCCGCACCAGTTCGGGGCGATAAGCATATCGCTCGGGCTTTCGCCGCTGAACCGCTCGATGGCGGTATCCGGTCCGATAATCTTTATCATCTCGGCGACGGCGGCGCAGTATTCCTCGAATTCCAGCAGCTTGATTTCTCCGGCGGAGAAATCCTGCGCCATCATGGTGCCCGCGACGATGTGCAGCGGGTGGATCTTCACGGCGGCAAGTTTCAGGTCGCGCACGACTTCGGCGGTGCGCTTGAAGTCTATCAATGTTTCGCCCGGAAGCCCGACAATCACGTGCGTGGTGACGGTGAGCCCCGCTGCCTGGCAGCGCTTGACCGCATCCGTAAATTCGGCGAGAGTATGCCTGCGGTTGATGGCGGCAAGCGTCAGGTCGTTGGCGGTCTGCAGGCCGATTTCTACGATAATCGGCTTCTTGCGGTTCATCTCCGCGAGGTATTCGATCTTCTCGTCTTCAAGGCAGTCCGGGCGTGTACCGATGGCAAGGCCCGCAATCTCCTTGTGCTTGATAATCGGGTCGATAATCCCCTTCAGGTGTTCGAGCGGCGCATGCGTGTTCGTGTACGGCTGCAGGTAGGCGAGGATGCCCGCGTTCGGGTATTTTTCGCGTAGGCGCGGCACGAACGTCTCGAGTTGTTCCTGGATGGAAACCTTCGCCTGGTCGAACACCGGGCTGAAACTGCGGTTGTTGCAGTAGCTGCAGCCCGAGAATCCCTTGGTGCCGTCGAGGTTCGGACAGCTCATGCCGCCGTTCAGCGGTAGCTTGCGCACCTTGAGGTAGTTCGGGAAAATCTTGAGGAGCAGATCGCGGTAAGGGGTATAGTGCATGACTTGAAAGATAGATTAAAGGCGAATGGAATCAGGCGCGATTCGGACGGAAAAGTCTTTCTGGAGGAATACAATCACGTCTGCTGGGGCATGGATACGGATTGATACACTTGATACTCTTTTAAGCGTCTGCGAACTATCCTGTTCCTCCAGGTAAACGAAAAAAGGCATTTTATAGAGGTAAAGGTGCCTAGTCATTTTTATATTCTAGGCGAACAAAAGACTCCAGGCGAAAAAGCGAGGTCCTTATGAATTTCTCGAGAGTGAAGATGGCATGCGCGATGGCCGCGATGGTTGCCGTTCCCCTCATGGCGAAGAACGTGCTGAGCAACGGCGACATGGAATATGGTGACGGCGGCTGGTACCTTTGGAACAATCCCGATGGACCGGCGAAGGTCGATATAAAGCTGGCGCAGCCCGGCCTGGGTGTCGACGGTTCGCAGGGCGTGAAGGTCGTGGTGAAGGAGCTCCCGAAAATATGGTGGGGACTCCAGCTGCAGCCGCCCCAGTGGCTTGCCGATTCGGCCTACTACACGCTTACGTTCAAGGCGAAGGGCAACATGCCCATCAACGCTGTGGTGCAGGGCGGCCCTCCGGACTACCGCCAGAAGGAGAGCGGAAGCTTCCAGCTCACCGACAAGTGGCAGACGTTCTCGATGACATTCCTTGCCGACCAGAAGGGTTACGGGCTTAACAACGTCACCTTCCATGTGGGCCTGCAGAAGGGTTGGATCCAGATGGACGATGTGACCATCGAGAAGGCCGATGCCATGGATACGGCCTGGTACAACAACGCCGAGGCCCGCATCGACAGCCTCCGCAAGGCAGACTTTACCGTAAAGGCTGCTCCCGGTTCGGATGTTACGGTGAAACTCGTGCGCCATGCGTTCCCCTTCGGTTCTGCGCTCAACATTACCACGAGCGACAAGAGCGACAGCGTCGAGAACTGGTACAAGGCCGAGGCGAAGAAGCTCTTCTGGCATGCGGTGAGCGAGAACCAGTTCAAGTGGCCCGAATACGAACCGGAAAAGGGCAAGATCTTGAAGGACGAAATGTACCGCTACGTGGATTTCACTCAGGAGAACGGTTGGAAGCTGCGCGGCCACGCTATCATGTGGGGCCACCAGGGTTACGGATTCGACAAGCATTACTCGAATCCGAATTCGCCCAAGCAGTGCAAGGCCTTTGCGAAGTTCCTGAAGGCCCGCATCAACCGCGACCTCAAGGAATACAAGGGCAAGATTACGGAATACGACGTGTGGAACGAACCGCTGCATGAATCCTACGTGTTCAATACTTGCGGCTGGGGTATCCTCGACAGCGCGTTCGTCTGGGCGCATCGCATCGATCCGGACGCGAAGCTCTACATCAACGAGTACAACGTGGTCGCGGCGGGCGAGACCGACCGTTACGTGACCCTCATTCAGGGAATGCTCAAGCGCAAGGTGCCCATTCACGGTATCGGCGTGCAGTGCCACTTCGGCCTTCGTCCCGTGGTGCCTGGCCTCATCAAGGAACGCCTCGACAAGCTTGCTGCACTCGGACTCCCCATCAAGGTGACCGAGTTCGACGTGGGCGACTGGCAGGTGGGCATGAACGATACGGAAGAAGTCCAGGCCGACAAGTTCGAAAAGTTTATCCGTACGGCGTTCAGCCATCCTGCCATCAACGGCATCGTGCTGTGGGGCTTCTGGGATAACCGCCACTGGGTCAAGAACGGCGGTATCGTTGCTGCCGACGGTCGCGAGAAACCTGCCGCTAAGCGTGTCTACGACCTCTGGCACAAGGTGTGGACGACCGAGGCTACGGTGAAGGCCGGCGCGGACGGTGTCGCGAAGTTCCGCGGGTTCAAGGGCAAGTACCAGGTGACCGCCGACGGCAAGACCTTCGAACTCGACGTGAAGTAGCTATATTTCGCGTCATGAAAAAGTACCTCCCGGGCATTCTGTTTTTGCTGGCGATGCCGTGCTCCATCCTTCTTTTCGTGAAGGTGGAATCGGCGAGCGGAAGCGAAATCCTCGCGCTGTTTGCGGCTGTCGCGCTCTACGTGGTCGTGGCGCTCGTACTCTCCCTCATCATGAACCGCAAATCGTCGGACAAGGAGTAGCCATGTCCATAGAAGACCGTTCTACGCTTGTTTTTGCGACCGGTGTCGGCCGTGTCAAGGAAGAAAAGCCGAAGGCTGAGCGCCCGCAGGGCGATGGCGTCGTGCGCATAACGCTCAAGCGCCTCGGTGGCGGCAAGATGGCAAGTGTCGTTTCGGGCATCCCGCTTGACGAGGACGAACTCAAGGACTTGGCCCGCGGCCTCAAGCAGAAATGCGGGGTTGGCGGCTCGGTGAAGGACTTCAACATCGAGATTCAGGGCGATAAACGTAATATTTTGAAAACAGAACTCGAGAAGAAGGGCTATACGGTCAAGCTCTCGGGCGGCTAAATCCGTCTAAATTCACTTTCCGTGTCCTCTAGGCAAAAAAGTTGTCTATATTTAAGTCGGAAAGGAATTGAGAAATGACGAAGACCCTTTTTAAAGTTTGTATTGCGTTTGCGACGTTTGCCGCCGCGGCCCAGGCCCAGCAATTCAGTTCAAAGTATTTCGACTGCTGGATGGAAAATGTCGCGCATGTGGATGCTTCCGAAATCCAGCGCCTCGGCATCAAGACCTATGGTGATTCCTGGATTTGCGGCTGCTTCAATGTCGAGGATACCGACGGCGAGGACTGGCAGGAAGGCGAGGTGCTCACGAAGGTGAACAAGGTCTGGGACCTGCCTCCGTATGAAATCTACCCCTGCCGTGCCAAGGACTGCAGCGACACGAGCGAAACTTACAACAAGAGCCTCGACCTTTGCGTCGACCACCTGAACAACAGCAGTTTCTCGCTTTCCGACTTCAAGGAGGGCGGCAAGGTCCACGATGCCATCGCGCAGAAGTTCCCCGAATCCAAGAAGAAGGCGAAGAAGGGCGACGATTCCAATCTTACCGACTTTGGCAAGTACCTCGAAGAGCGCAAGGACCGTTCCGACAGCGTCCTCTGCTTCTTCCAGTACCACGAACGTCCGGGGACGGAACGCTTCCTCGACTGGGACAAGAAGGGCGTGTTCAGCATTTCCGGCCTTCCTGAAAAGCTCTTGCCTGAATCCATCGGCAGTTTCCCCGACTATAGCGACGTGCGTTGCAAGGACGGGAACGAATGGTCGGGCTTCCTCGTGAACGGCTACATCGAGAACGTGATGCACGTGGATGCCGAGGGCAAGTTCCATGGCCGCGAGACGGGTTACGGTAACGATCTCACGCTGCCTGCCAAGCAGGGCAAGGATTTCGGCAAGGTGCTCTACACCGTCGACTACGTCCACGGGGTGAAGAACGGTACGGCTAAGTTCTACCGCTACAGCGCGATGGACAACATCGGCGTGACCGACAAGAAGCTCTTGAAGAAACTCGAGAAGTACTACTTCTTGCACCTGGAAGTGCCTTACCGCAAGGGCGCCGTGCACGGCGTGGTGAACATGTTCTCGCACAAGGGATTCCTCATGGCCGAAGTGCCGTACTGGGACAACACGATTCACGGCCGCGTGGTGGTGCACTACCCGTTCGTCGAGGACGTGAAGGCAATCGAGGCCGCCGACAAGAAGGAACTGAAGCGCATCTCCAAGATCAAGAAGAAGAAGGACAAGGAAGAGGCGATGGAAGCCTTCCAGAAGATGAAGGAAGAGCGCGAGAAGAACAAGCCCAAGGACAAGGTCACGATCGACTACAAGAAGGGCAAGCTCAACGGCCCCAATGACCTCGGTTATTCCTTCGGCAACTACCGCGACGGCAAGCTCGACGGCAAGTACATGACGTTTACCGTGAAGGAAACCTGCTACGACTGGATTCCCGTGAACGGCCTAGAAGGCCTCGATTCTACGACCACGAACAAGGTCTGCCTCACCGAGAAGCAGGACAAGAAGAGCTGGGGCACGTTCCGCAACGGCGAACTCCAGGGCCTTATCGAATGCGCGAACGGCATCAAGGGCAAGGAGAACGTGGACTGCGACCACGCTTACTAGGCGACCCTTTCCCGCTGACAAATCTGGCGCTTTTAGTTATATTTGTCGCGAACTTGAAAACCGCAAGGTTCGAAGGTTGCATGCCTGGTTAGTTTAACAGGATAAAACGCGTCCCTCCTAAGGATGAGCTCCGCGTTCGAGTCGCGGACCGGGTATTTCGCTGGCAGTCTCGGCTGCCAGTTTTTTTATATTATGGGAGTGAAAAAAAAATACATCGCCATTGTTGTCTTGTTCGCCCTGCTGCTCCTGCTCCCGTTTACGGTGCAGGCGGTCGCGGACCTGCGTGGCGAAAAGCGTTTTGTCGCCTTCGACATCTTTAAGGATGTTGTCTATACTCCATTTGTGCGCGAATCGAACATGGCGGCGGGAGCGGCTAGGCTTGATAGTGCCTGGCGCAGTGCGCGAGAATCCATCGCTGCGGGTACCGAGGCGGGCGAGGCGCTTGAACCGGTAATCGGTGCGCTTTCGGACTTGGAGGCGGTTGCGCTGACCGTCAATGCGTATGCTGAACTTGATACTGCGGAGGCGGGCTACAAGCTGCTCAAGCAGGCGGACACGCTGCTTGCCTCGCTCGAGGACGAACCCGATAACTTCAAGGCGGCTGATTCCACCCTGAAGGCCGTGGTGGGTGAGTTCGGACAGTTTTCTCTGGTGCGGGCATTCCTTGCGGTGAAGTGCTACGGCATATGGACGAGCCGCTACCTGCGCGCGTTCGAAAAGAAAGTGGAAGACGAGAATGCGCTGGTGCTTGCGGTTCGCCCGCGCTACCAGCTTGCGGTATGGAATATATTCAACGACCCGGGCGAGAAGGTGGTGCTCGGGGCGGGCGAGGGACGCTGGCTCTTTTACCGGCAGGACGTGGAATTCCTGGTGCAACCGTCCCCGCTGGACGTGCGCAGCGCGAAGCTTGACAATCCGGTTGAGGCGATTCTCAAGTTCCGCGACCAGCTGAAGGCGAAGGGTGTGGAACTGCTCGTCGTGATTACTCCGGGCAAGCCGAGCATCTATCCGGAGCGCCTGACCGGTCGCGATTCCGATGGTGCCACAGGTCACGGCAAGAATATTCTCGATTCGCTCGCAAGGCTTGGACTCAATACGGTTGACCTCTATTCGCCATTGCTTTCCGCGAAGGCTGACGATGCTGCTCTTGGACCGCTCTACCTGAACGACGATACGCACTGGACTCCGCGCGGGGCGGAACTTGCCGCAGGCGTGATTGCGGGGAAGGTGCGCGAGATGGCGGAGGCGGGAGTCGTCGACATTGGCGAGATGTCCATGGAATACGTCGCATCCGATTCCGTTGCCGACCGCATGGGCGATATCGGCGAGATGAGCGGGCTCAACAAGTTCAATGTGTTCAAGGCGCAGCAGGTGACCGGGCACGTTGTGTCCGATTCGTCAAAGGCGCCGTTTAAGGATGACTTCCGCAAGGCGAAGATTTTGATTCTCGGCGACAGCTTCAGCCGCATCTATCAGACGGATGCTCCCGTGAACGCCGGTTGGATTGCGCATTTCGCGAAGGAGATGGGAAGGCCTGTCGCAAGCATCGTGAGCGACGGCGGCGCTTCGACCTTGGTTCGTGAAAAACTGGCCCGCAAGGCCGGTGTGCTCAAGGGCAAGAAGCTCCTGATCTGGGAATTTGTGGAACGTGACCTCCGCTTTGGTGCGGAAGGCTGGAAGGACGTCAATTTTTAGAGGTTTTTATGGCAAGGCATGGAACGCCCACTCCGGGGCAGGCAATTCTGGAAGGTATCGAGTGGCTCAAGATGGACAAGGCCGAATTCGCGCGCCGTATCGGTGTGCCGATGGAAACGCTCGAGGGCCTGATTGCAGGAACTGTCGAGATTACCCGCGAACTTGCCGAATCGCTCGAGTCGGTGACGGGTAGCCCCGCCGCCTACTGGCGCATGCTGGCCTCGAAGGCAAAGAAGGTTTGATATGAATATTACGGATGCCGTTTCTTGTATGTGCGACCTCGCGAAGGGCGAGGCGGAACAGTTCGATATCATCGCCTCGAATTCCCATTCCGAAGGGCTTTCGATTTTCCAGGGCCAGGTGCAGAACACCGAGATTTCCGATTCCGTGGGGCTCGGCCTCCGCGTCATCAAGGATGGTCGCCCGGGCTACGCGCATACCGAACGCCTGACCAAGGAAGCGATTGCGCAGACCATCAAGGATGCGGTCTGTCACACGCAATGGACCGAGAAGGTTGATTTCGAGCTCCCGTCTCCGGCCACGATTCCTGCGGGCGAACCGAACTACAACGCGGCACTCGAATCGCTTTCGCTGGCGGAACTCAAGGATTTCTGCATCGAGCTGGAGAAACAGACCTTCGCACGTTCCGCCGACATCAAGAATATCCCGTACCTGGGAGCCGATTTGAGTCGCGACTTCTCGATTGTCGCAAACCACAAGGGCCTTTTCTATACCGACAGGGAGAATTCCGTGGCGGTCGGGGCTGGTGCCGTGGCGGTTCGCGACGGCGTAAGCAAGCTTGGTAACTTCGTCAAGAACGGCCGTGACTGGGGCGAATTCAGCGTTTCCGAAATCGCGGACAGGGCGGCCACGTACGCGACGGAACTCTTCGGCGCAAAGAAGATCGAGGGCGGCAAGATTCCGGTCGTATTTTCGGAACGCATCGCGGGCCGCTTCATGAACATGTATGCATCCCCGTTCGTCGCAGAATCCATGCAGAAGGGCACGTCGCGGCTTGCGGGCAAGGAAGGCACTAAGATTGCCTCCGACAAGTTCTCCCTCTGGAGCGACCCGCAGGGCGAAGCTTTCCCGACCAAGGTTTTCTTCGATTCGGAAGGTTCGCTGACCCGTCGTGTCGAGGTCATCAAGGATGGTGTCTTTAACGAGGCGCTCTACAACCTGGAAACGGCGGCAAAGGCCGGCCGTGCAACGACGGGCAATGCCGCCCGCGGATTTGGCACCAAGATGTCCACGGCGTTCTGGAACATGCTCGTGCCTGCAGGCGCTTACGCGACGGCGGAACTCCTCAAGCTGTTCCCGAAATGCCTGTTGGTCGTCCGGCTCGAAGGCGGTTCGGGCTGTAGCGCCGTTTCCGGCGAACTCAGCATCGGCGCGCACGGATTCTGGTGCGAAAACGGAGTCATCCAGCACCCGGTCGACGGCGTGACGCTCTCTGGCAATTTCTTCGACATCATCCAGAATGTCGCCGGTGTCGGAAACGAATACTACGACAAGTTCTCGGGCATCAAGGTGCCCGCGCTCGCCATTTCTGAGCTGGCAGTAAGTTGCTAATTGTTATCTTTTGGGGCAAAACATAAGGAGAAAATATGCATACCCACAACAACGCTAAGTCCATTCTGGTCTTTCTTATCTCTCTCTTGCTGCTGGCTTCTGCAGCGTCGGCGGACAGGGGCCGCGGCGGGCTGGGCAAGCTCGTTGGTCTCGGAGTCGGTGCCGTAACAGGGCATGTCGCCGAAAAGAAGCTTGAAGAGGCGATGAGCAAGGACACCTATACGGGCGAAGGTTTCGTCATTACGGAACAGGGCCTTCTTCTCAGGCTTGACGATGGCGATGTGTTCCTTTCCATCAATAATCCCCAGGATGCCATTGTCCTCACGAACCTCATCAAGACCACGAACCGTATCGAGGTGACGAAAATAGCGGAGTGGGGCGATATCCATGGGAATGTCGCGATATGCGAAAACGATACAATCTGCTCCACCCTTATAATCGATGTCGTAAAAGAGAAGACATTGTCCGTGAAGTTCATGATGTACAACAACCCCGAAGAGACATACGACCTCATCTTGTATGAGGCTGAAGAACCGGGCGTGCTGGATTACATATGGAATTTCATCATAAACAACATCCTGTGGGTCGCAATCGTTGTGTTCGGTGCCCTGGGCGGTCTTTGGGATTACTACCGCAAGCGCCGTCGCCAGCAGGTCCCGGTGGAAGAAGCTTCGGAAGCACCTGAAGAAAACCAGAACAACGAACAATAGGTTCGACACTCGGTGCCGAAAATTTGCGTATAACAAAACACCCCGCCACTCATTGTGACGGGGCGTTTTTTGTATGGGCGAAGCGTGCCGCCTGCCGGATTCGATGCCTTGACGGCTAGAAAATTTCTATGATTTGGCCGTATGAAGGCTAAAATATTTCAAATTGTTGGGGCATTGATTATAGCCCTTTTCCCTTTAGGGCTCGTGTTGCTTGGTCTCGCATCTAATGACAGACCGAAAGGATATATCTTTCAGGATAAACATGAAAAATTGTGGGTTCCCAGTAATCTGCATGTAGAAATGTATGAAAATAGGCTGTCCCGATTTGCCTGGATTAAGGATACTCGCGGTAAGGCGATTCTTTATTTTCAGAATGAGTATAAGACCCCGCATTCGCATCTTTTTTCGGACAAGGATGCCCTGTCATCTGATTACAAGTTGGTAGCGGAGTTGGATACGCTAGATGAACATGGCAAAAAGAAAATAATGGTCCTGGCCGCAAGAAATTACTCAAGGGATTTTAAGATTGTTACAACTCGGTATGCGGAATTTCATTACTATCCAGATTCCGTTGACGAAGACATTTGCCGCAAGATAGTCTTCTCGATAAAGAATGCCCCATAAACAAATAGTGTGATTTGAAAAAACAAAACACCCCGCCACTCATCGTGACGGGGCGTTTTAATTAATCGTTAACCGATTAGAGGCTGATCAACCCTTCCGTATCCTTGGACATGGCGTCATAGAATGCATAGCGGGCGTCAACTTCCTTCTGGAGGTCGTCGGCGAGCTTCTTGGCCACTTCCGGGTTGTTACGGGTGAGCTGCTTGTAGCGGTTTTCGGTGTAGATGTATTCTGCAACCGGAATCGTCGGCTTCTTGGAGTCGAGGATAAGCGGAGCCTTTCCTTCGGCGGCGAGAGCCGGGTTGTAACGGAGCAGAGTCCAGTAACCGGAATCCACGGCCATCTTCTGGTGCTGAAGCTGGCTGTTGAGATCGAAACCGTGGTTGATGCAGGGGCAGTAGCAGATGATCAGAGACGGACCATTGTGTGCTTCTGCTTCCTGGAGAACCTTCAGGGCCTGAGCGTCGTTTGCGCCGAGAGCAATGCGACCGACGTAAACGTTCTTGTAGCTCATGGCGATAAGGCCGAGGTCCTTCTTGCCAGCGCGCTTACCAGCGGCAGCGAAGAGGGCGACGGCGCCACGGTTCGTGGCCTTGGAAGCCTGTCCACCGGTGTTGGAGTACACTTCGGTATCGAGGACGCAGATGTTCACGTTTTCACCGGTTGCCATCACGTGGTCGAGACCACCGTAACCGATGTCGTATGCCCAACCGTCACCACCGAAGATCCACACGGACTTCTTCACGAGGTAGTCGGCGAATTCGTCGCGGAGGCTGACGGATGCATCGTCGGTAGCACCGGCGAGAGCAGCCTTAAGGGCGGCAACGTTTTCACGCTGAGCCTTGATGCCGGCTTCGTCATTCTGCTCCTGGGTCGTGAGCTTTTCCTTGAGTTCGGCAGGAACGTTCACGGCTTCGAGGAGGCTGAGAGCCTGCTTGGCATGCTTCGTGATAGCGAGGCGCATACCGAGACCGAATTCAGCGTTGTCTTCGAACAAGCTGTTTGCCCAAGCCGGACCGCGGCCTTCCTTGTTCTTTGCCCACGGAGTGGTCGGAAGGTTACCGCCGTAAATGGAGGAGCAACCCGTAGCGTTAGCGACAACCATGCGGTCGCCGAAGAGCTGAGAAACGAGACGGACGTATGCCGTTTCGCCGCAGCCTGCGCAGGAGCCGGAGAATTCGAACAACGGTTCGAGGAGCATGGCCTGCTTGACGAGATTCTTGTTGACCTTGGTACGGTCGAATTCCGGGAGATCGACGAAGAAGTCCCAGCACTTGCCTTGCTGAACCTTGATGGGTTCCTGCGGCACCATGTTGATGGCCTTCTTGGTGGCGTCGGTCTTGTCCTTACCGATACAGGCCTGCGTACAAACGCCGCAACCCGTACAGTCGTAGCTGGACACGGAAATTGCAAATACCGGCTTTTCGGAACCTTCGAGCTTGAAGCCCTTGGCCGGAGTGAACTTGAAGCCTTCCGGAGCGTTTGCAACGGCGGATTCGTCCACAACCTTCATACGGATGGCTGCATGCGGGCAGACCATGGCGCACTTGCCGCACTGCACGCAAGCGTCCGGATTCCAGGACGGGATGTTGAGGGCGAGGTCGCGCTTTTCGTACTTGGTGGTAGCGGTCGGGAACACACCATCGCAAGGCATCTTGGAAACGGGGAGCTGTTCGCCGTTGCCCTTGATGATTTCTGCGGTGACTTCGTTTACGAACTTCGGAGCGTTGCCGTGGATCGGAGCGCGGAATTCCTTCGTGCTGGTGACAGCGGCCGGAACCTTGACTTCGAAGAGGTTAGCAAGAGAAGCATCGATAGCGTCCCAGTTCTTCTGGACGACTTCCATACCCTTCTTGGCGTAAGTCTTTTCGGCGTACTTCTTGATGTACTTGATAGCAGTTTCTGCATCGAGCACGTTACCGAGCTTACTGAAGAAGCAGGTCTGCATCACGGTGTTGATGCGGCGGCCCATGCCGGTCTTTGCGGCAACGGCGTAAGCGTCAATGACGAACACCTTGAGCTGCTTCTTGATGATGGCTTCCTGCACCGGACGCGGGAAGGTATCCCAAACGGTGTCGGCGGAGTGCGGGGTGTTCACGAGGAACGTTGCACCGACCTTGGCATACTTGAGCATGTCGATGGATTCGAGATGCGGAGTATGGTGGCAAGCAACAAAGTCAGCTTCGTTTTCGCCAATCAGGTACGGGGCGTCGATGATGCTCTTACCAAAGCGGAGGTGAGAGGTGGTCATGGAGCCAGACTTCTTGGAGTCGTAAACGAAGTAGCCCTGAGCGTAGTTGTCGGTTTCGTTACCGATAATCTTAATGGAGTTCTTGTTGGCACCGACAGTACCATCAGAGCCGAGACCGAAGAACATAGCCTGGAAGAAGTCGCTTTCGAGCTTGAAGTTCGGGTCGATGGTGAGGCTCGTGTGGCAAACGTCGTCGTTGATACCGACGGTGAAGCGTGCCTTCGGTTCTGCCTTGGAGAGTTCGTCGAAGATGGCCTTGACCATAGCCGGCGTGAATTCCTTGGAAGAAAGACCATAGCGGCCACCGATCATCTTCGGCATAGCCATCTTGCCAGCCATCACTGCTTCGGAAATAGCGGTAAGGGCATCCTGGAAGAGCGGTTCGCCAGCGGAACCCGGTTCCTTGCAGCGGTCGAGGACGGCAATCTTCTTGACAGTCTTCGGGAGTGCGGCAACGACAGCTTCCATCGGGAACGGACGGTAGAGGCGGATGTTGACGAGACCGACCTTTTCGCCCTTGGAGTTCAGGTACTTGACGGTGTCACCGATGGTGCAGGTCGAAGAACCCATAGAAATGATTACGCGTTCTGCATCAGCAGCACCGACGTAGTCCACGATGTGGTACTGACGGCCAGTGTAGCTAGCAACCTTGTCCATGTACTTCTGGACAATTTCCGGAACCTTTGCATAGAACGGGTTCACGGTTTCACGACCCTGGAAGTAAACGTCCGGGTTCTGGGCGGTACCGCGCATAGTCGGGCGGTCCGGTGTGAGGCAGCGTTCGCGGCATGCCTTCACATACTTTTCGTCGATAACGTTACGGATAACGCCGTCTTCGAGAGCTTCAATCTTCATCACTTCGTGAGAAGTGCGGAAGCCGTCAAAGAAGTGCATAAACGGAACGCGGCTTTCGAGCGTAGAAGCGTGGGCCACGAGAGCGAGGTCCTGGCATTCCTGTACGCAGCTGGAGGCGAGCATTGCAAAACCCGTCTGGCGGCAAGCCATAACGTCGGAGTGGTCACCGAAAATGGAAAGGCCCTGCATAGCAAGAGCACGTGCAGTGACGTGGAAGACCGTGGGGGTCAGTTCGCCCGCAATCTTGTACATGTTCGGGATCATCAAGAGAAGACCCTGGGATGCAGTGAAGGTCGTGGTCAAAGCACCGGCCTGCAAAGCACCGTGAACGGTACCGGCAGCGCCACCTTCGGACTGCATTTCAAACACGCGGGGAACCTGTCCCCAAATATTCTTCTTGCCTGCAGCACTCC
>JAEEGG010011151.1_pt1 | contig 19681 bp, 17 predicted proteins | sample 9134161 | NCBI WGS metagenome assembly JAEEGG01 (sample SAMN16246543, study PRJNA631951) | gut metagenome | biome: gut microbiome; feature: rumen; material: CR-attached | host: Bos | place: Iran: Karaj | collected 2018-10 | reverse complement strand
CGGAGGCTTTCTGCGCCGCCGGAACGTCAGGACTTTTTTCCTTCCGCTCGCGCTGATCACCCTCGCCGCTGTCCTGCTCCGCATCGTCATGTCCGCGCAGGTCGTCGCTACGGACCCGTTCGCATTCGCGCCGCCGGACGTCACGGACATGGCGACCTATCACGCGCTTTCCCGCGGCATCCTGTACGGACACTTCCCGGCGGAGTTCGTCTACCAGCCGTTTTACTACGCGGTCTTCCTCCCGACGGTCAAATTCCTGCTCCGCTCCGAATATCTCGGCGTGGGCATCGCACAGTCGTTCTGCGCCGGGGTGATCGTATGGTGCGCCGGGCTGATCGGGGCAAGGCTTAGGTCGCGCCGGACCGGTCTGCTTGCGGCGGCCCTGTGCGCATTCTCCACGATGCTGTTTTTCTACGTGCCCTACGCGCTGATCGAGATCCAGCAGGCGATGTGGTTCACGCTGCTGCTGTACTTTACGCTCCGGGCGATGAAGACCGGGCGGCTGCTCCATTTCATTCTCGCGGGCCTGATCCTGTCGTTCGCGATCCTGTCGCGCGGCAACGCCTGGTGTTTCCTGCCTGCTGTCGTCGTCGCCTACATTATCGCCCTGCGCCGGAAACGCTTTCCGACGCGCGGAAAGGCCGTTCTGGCGGCGGTTCTCTGTCTTGCCGCAATCATCCTGCCCCAGACGCCTTTCGCCCTTAAAAACACCCTTGCGACGCATTCCCTGTCCGGTCCCTCGACCGCCGGTCCCGCGGTCCTCACGCTCGGCAACAACCCGGAATCCCCGCCCGGCGGCCTCCCGATCCCGTATCCGCCGACCTATGACGAATGGATGGACCACGCCGCCAAACGCTCCGTTCCGCTTCGCATCTGGGACTGGTTCCGCGCGGAGCCTGCGGCGTTCCTTCAGCTTCAGGCGGAGAAGTTTTTCCTGTTCTTCGATTCGCACGAGATCCCGAACAATATCCAACTTGGCGTGAACGCAACGGAAAGCTCCATCTTCCGCATCTTCGGCATCGTCCCGACCGGACTGCTCATCATGCTGGCGCTGGCGGGTTTCTTCCTCGGCATTCCCCGCCTGAAAAGACACCCCGGCGAGCTTCTGCTGTATCTCTTTATCTTCCTGTACGCCCTCGCCACCGTGGCGTTTTACGTGCTTGCGCGGTTCCGCGTGCCGGTCATCCCGCTTTTCGCGGTCGGCGCGGCAGTATTTGTCGCGGACCTTGTCCGCACGATTCGCGGCGGAAAGAAAAACAGACGTCGCATGCTTCTGCATTTCTGCCCGGCACTGCTTGCGGGCGCGTATTTCGCGTACTTTTTCTATCCGAGCTACAGGACATGGTATGAACCCGGGCTGACGAAGCTGACGCGGCCGGACGGCGTGCGGCTGAAGACGCATTACGAGTTTCTGGCGCATGACAATGGTCCGAACTATCTGGACGGCTGGTCGGCGGTGAAACTCGATGGTAACATGACGGTTTCCAAGTCGTTCTCCTCGCGCGACCTGGATCTTTCGAAATACTCGAAAGCCTACGTGACGGTGACGTTCTACACGGAACAGCCGCGCGTGATCGACGTCGTCTGCAACGGCAAACGTGAAACGGTCTCCCTGGCTCCGGATGTTCTGCATCGGCTGCCGTTCATCCCGGTTAGGCTCGGTCCCTTCCCCGTTTCGCCCGACCTCACGTTCACGTTTTCATTCCCGGGGCTTCCCCCGGATCAGGTCGGACTGGCGGTCGATTTTCAGCGCAATTACGGACGCACGATCTACCGCGGCGAGGTCTTCCCCGCCGAGGCGGTCATGACCCTGACGCTGAAGACACCAACCATGTTGAGGTAAAAAAGAGAAAGCCGCCGGAAACGAGGGTGATCCCGGCGGCAATTCAATCCTTTGCGTCATCCTTCCTTCACGCACATCACGTGGTACACGCCGTCGATGGTCTCGGCACCCTCGGTCACGTGCTCGAAACCGGGGAACTCCGCGTCCCACGTCTCCAGCTGCTTCAGGTATTTGATCTGCGGGCAGTCCTCGCCGCCGAAGACCTCGCCGGACATCAGCATCGGGATCCCGGGCGGGTACGGGATTACGGAGTTCGCGCTCACGCGGCCCTCAAGACGGCTTGACGGCACAAGCTCGACGTTTCCGGTCACGATGTGGCGGTACGCTTCGCGCGGGGTGAGTTTCTGGCGCGGCAGCTCGCCGAATGCGCGGTCGAGCATGGCTTCCGGCGTCTTCTCGCGGATGTAGCGGAACATGCGGTCGGAGAGCGTGCGGACGCCGTCCCTGCCGTAATGCTCCGGGTAGGCCGCGGCGAGCTCGGGGAAGACCTCGGCGACGGGCGCGTCGGCCTGATACAGCCGCTTGAAGTTCAGCAGCGTGTTCAGCAGCGTGCCCCATTTGCCCTTCGTGATGCCCATGGAGAAGAGGAACATGATCTGGAAATCGGTGGTGCGCGTGGGCACGATCCCCTCGCGGTACAGGTAGTACGACACCAGCGCGGCCGGCACACCGCTCTTCATGACCGTGCCGTCGTCGCCCATGCCGGGCGTCAGGATGCTGACCTTCACCGGATCGAGCATGACCCAGTTTTCCTCCAGGCCGGAGAACCCGTGCCATGAATCGCCGTTTTCGATGCGCCAGCAGCGCTGGTCCCCGGCGAGGAGTTCGCGAGGGGCGTCGGCGAAGGCATAGGACTTTCCGGTCTTGTAGTCCGTGACCGAGTCCGCGTTCCACGGCTTGAAGAACCAGCTGCCGTCCTGCTCCGCCTGGCGGGTAATCCGCGCGAGCGCCTGCCGGAAGTCGACCGCCTCCTCGATCATTTCCTGCGTGAGGGAGCGTCCGCAGCGCGCCATCATGGCCGCGGAAATGTCGTTCGAGGCGCAGATGGCGTACAGCGGCGAGGTGGTGGCGTGGAGCATGTATGCCTGGTTGAAGCGGTCGAACGGGACCTGGTGGCGGCCTTCGCGGACGTGGATGTAGGACGCCTGCGACAGCGCGTTCAGCAGCTTGTGCGTGGAGTGCGTGGCAAACACGGTCGCGCCCTTGTGCTCCGCGGGGTCGCCGCGCATGGCGAAGTGGTCCGTATACATCGGGTTGAACCGGGCGTAGCCGTACCACGCCTCGTCCATGTGGATCGCGTTGACGGAATGGTTGAGCTCGGTCTCGACCTTCGCGCTGTTGTAGCACAGGCCGTCGTAGGTGCAGTTCGTGACGACCGCGTAGGCGGGGCGTCCGCCTTCAGGCGCGATTGGGCACGCGGCGATCTTCGCGCGGATCGCCTCCGGCGTCATCTCCGAGCGGTGAATCGGGCCGATGATGCCGTAGCGGTTGCGGGTCGGGATCATATAGACGGGTGCGGCCCCGGTCAGGATCAGGCCCTGTTCGATGGATTTGTGGCAGTTGCGGTCGCAGACTGCCACGTCGGCGTCGGTCAGCACCGCCTGGATGATCGTGCGGTTGCTGCCGGAGGTGCCGACGACCACGGAATACGACCGGTGCGCGCCGAACGTCTTCGCGGCGAGCGCCTCGCTCTGTTCGAACGCCCCCTCGTGGTCGAGCAGGGACCCGATGCTGCCGCGTTCGATCCCGGTGTCCGTGCGGAACAGGTTTTCGCCGTAGAAATCGAAGAATTTCTTGCCCTCGGGCGACTTGGTGAAGCCGACGCCGCCTTGGTGTCCGGGCGCGGCCCAGGAGTATTCGTGGTGGGATTCGTTGTAGTCCCAGATCGCCTTCATGAGCGGCGGGAGCAGGTTTTCGCGCCAGCGGCGGATCGCGGCCTCGATGCGCCCCGCGATGAACCGCGGGCTGTCCTCGAAGATCCACACGAATTCGTCGGCGAGCGCCATCAGCGGCTCGTCGAGGTGGCGGCTGGTCTCCGAGCGGTCGGCGAGCAGGAAGACCGGGACGCCGGCCTGACGCTCCCGGATGTGCCGCAGCAGGTCCAGCGTGCGGCGTTCGGCGGCGTTTTCGAATTCCATGTCGGTCGCCACGAGGAACGCGTCGATGTCCATGTTCGTGGCGGCGATCGGGAACGCCTCGCAGGCGCTTTCCGCGAAGAGGATGCGGATGCCGCTGTCCGCGAGCGCGTCGGCGAGCCCCGCGACGGCGTTGTGCATGGCGTGTCCGGTCCCGGACAGGATGTCCTCGACAATGAGGACCTGCCTTGATTGCAGTTCAGATGAATTCATGGTAGATACCCTCCTTTTTCTGGTGAAAAGCGGAAAAAAAGATCAGAGTTTGAGCTTGCCGGTGGCGGCCAGAACGACCGCGATGATCGCGATGATGACCATGAGGATCGCGCACCCGGCTTCTACCGGCGTGAACGACGGCTTGCCCTTCAGTTCCGGGTCGGTCGCGTCCTCGCGCGCCTGCGAACACGCCCGGATGTAAACCGGGATGCCGATCACGAGGAAACAGAACGCCATCAGCAGATACGTGAGCCCGGCGGCATAGATCATCCACAGCGCGTACAGCGTGCCGGCGACGCCGCAGAGCATCGCGAAGGGGCGCTTCACGGGCAGGTTGTTCGGGTATTCGTCCGTCATGCAGAGTTTCCACAGGTATGCCGTGCATGCGAGGTACGGCGGCAGGATCATGACCGAAGTCACGGAGAGCATCGTGTTCCACGCGTTGTTCTCGAAATAGACGAAGATCATGGTGAGCTGCATGAGGCCACTGGTGACCCAGAGCGACGCGGACGGGCTTTCGTGGGCGTTCGTGTGCCTGAAGAAGCGCGGGAACGTGCCGTCGAGCGCCGCGGCATACGGGATCTGCGCGATCATGATCGTGAACGCCAGCCAGCTCGTCATGAGCGCGATGATCACGCCGAGGTTCATCACCCAGCCGCCCCAGCGGCCGACGATCTTCGACAGGATCGGCGCGGTCGACGGATTTTCCAGCGCGGCGAGGTGCCCCTGCGACATGTAGCCGAACGGCAGCATGGAGAGCAGGAAGTAGATCGTGAGGCATGCGAAGAATCCCAGCACGGTCGCCTTTCCCACGTCGCTCTGGCTCTTCGCGCGGCCGGAGATCACCACGGCGCCCTCGATGCCGATGAACGCCCACAGCGTGACCAGCATGGTGGACTTGATCTGCGGCATGATTCCCCCGAGCGGCTTGTCGCCCAGCGCCTTCGAGAACGTGTGCCCCCAGAAGTCGCTCCGGAACATGTCGAACTTGAAGACGAAGATCATCACCACGATGAAAAGGATGATCGGGACGAGCTTGCAGATCGTGCCGACCACGTTCAGGAACGCCGCCTGCTTCACGCCGCGCAGGACGAGGAAGTTCATGAGCCAGATCACGCACGAGCCGCCGATGATCGACGGGATGTTGTTGCCGTGCGTGAACCAGCCGGGGAAAAAGTAGTCCAGCGCGTCCATCAGCAGCACCGCGTACGCCACGTTGCCGAACACGTTGCACAGCCAGTAGCACCACGCCATCTGGAATCCCGCGAACCTGCCGAATCCGAGGCGGGCGTAGGCGTAGATGCCCGTCGTGGCGTCCGGCCGGGCGTCGGCCAGGATGCGGAACGTGTTGGCGAGGAAAAAGATGCCGACGCCGGTGATGATCCATGCGATCAGCACGGCCCCCGCCCCCGCTCCCTGCGACATGTTCTGCGGCAAGCTGAATATGCCGCCTCCGACCATGGCGCTGACGACCAGCGCCGCCAGCATCATCACGCCGAGTTTCTTCGATTGTTCTCCCATGTTATCCCCTCCCGGTTGATTGTGTTTTGGAACAAGGGAAGGGACCGGCGGCACGCATGAAAGCGGACGCCCCCTCCCCGGAAGTCCGTTGTCTGTTTCTACAATAGCACGGTCCGGCGGGATTTCAAACGCGAAAACGATTCGCCGGAGCCCGAAAAAAGCCCGAAAACGATGCGGTTTTGCCCTTGCTTTTTCCCGAAGACGATGTATAATATTCCGCAGAAAACCCAGTACCGCCTTTTTTTCAAAAAAACTCCACACCCCCCTACGCACGCCGCCATGCTTTATTACCTCGTTACGCTCGTCTCCGGCTTCGAAGACACCCCCCTCCGCCTGTTCAACTACTTCACGTTCCGCGCCGCCGCCGCGCTGGTCACCGCCACGCTGCTGGGCATCCTGCTCGGCCCGCTCACGGTCCGCCTGCTGAAGAAGGCCGTCGCGCCGCCGCGCCTCGAAGGGATCGTGGCGGAACAGTTCGTGGACCACTCGAAGGACAAGACGCCGAGCATGGGCGGGCTGCTGGTGGTGACGAGCATCATCCTGGCGACGCTGCTGTGGGGCGACCTGACGAACCGCCTGCTCCTGCTTTTCCTGTGCACGCTCGCGGCGTTCTCCGCCATCGGGTTCATCGACGACTTCACGAAGATCAAGAGCAAGAAGGACGGCGTTTCCGCCAAGTACAAGCTGGTCTGCCAGTTCGCCGTCTCCATCATGGCGATCCTCGTCTATTCCCACCTCACGCCTGAGATCGCGAAGAGCTTCTGCCAGCTCTATGTGCCGTTCATCAAGGATCCGGTCTGGACCATGCCGTACCCCGTGGCGGTCACGTTTGCCGTCTTCGTGCTCGTCGGCACCTCAAACGCCGTGAACCTGACGGACGGCAAGGACGGCCTGGCGACCGGCTGCACGGTGTGGTGCATGATGACCTACGCGCTGATCGCCTATCTGTGCACGAACTCGATCTTCGCCTCGCACCTGGACCTGCCGTTCATCCGCAACGGCGCCGAGATCGTCGTGTTCGCCGCCGCGATTATCGGCGCATGCGTCGGTTTCCTGTGGCACAACTGCAAGCCCGCGTCCATGTTCATGGGCGACACGGGCAGCCTCGCGCTCGGCGGCATCATCGGGTTCATCTCCATCCTCGTGAATCAGGAACTGCTGCTCATCCTCGTGGGCGGCGTCTTCGTGATGGAGATCGGGTCCGTCATCATCCAGGTCACCAGCTTCAAGCTGACCGGGAAACGCGTCTTCAAATGCACCCCGATCCACCACCATTTCGAACAGCTCGGCTGGACGGAGACGCAGATTGTGACGCGGTTCTGGATCCTTGCGGGACTCTTTGCGCTCGCCGGCGCCGCCACGATGAAACTGCGCTGAGGTCCGCTCTTCTTTCCCTTTTTTCCTGAGGGGGACAAGCCATGAAAAAGAAACATGAATGGCTGATCTGGACCGGCTGTTTCGTCCTTCCTGCAGTTCTGGCGCTCCTGATTTATGTTTTCATTTCTGGGCGCAGTCGCGAGCCGGCTTTCGATCCCGCCCCGCTGATCGGATTGACGAAGGAGGAAGTCCTCGAGCTGGCATTCGACCAATACACGAAAAGCAGGGATGGCACACTGGGAATACGTGGGCAGAGTATCAATCAGTATGGAAACAAATCATACTCGAATCACTATTACAAAACCCTCGAAGAAGCAAAAAACGACGCCAAATTGATGAGCTGCGACGTCTGGCAAACCATTGGGCGGAAAAAGTTTTCCATTTCCATTTACCAAAAATTGGAACTCTATACTTTTTACTTCGAAAATGGAAAAGTCGTGGACGTGGAAATAATAATCCGCCGGTACATGTGATTATTTGAAGTCCAGGACGGATTTCGAGGAGGAAGAGGGCTGTTCCGGGCGTTTTTCGAAGTCCGGGCAGTCGTCCATCGGCTGCACCTCGCAGTGCTTGCGCGTGCAGATCACGGCGAAAACATTCACGAGCGCATGGGCGCAGTCCCGGCAGAAACGACGTTCGCCTGACTCTTCCGAATCCAGGATCGACGGTTTCGGCTTATTGTCCGTCTCCGTGTTGCCGAACAGCGCGTCCAACGCCTTGCGTCCGGCGGAACCCCCCGATGAACTCGCGGCCTGCGGAGCATCCGGGGTGCTGCCACCATGAAACTGCGCTGAAGCGCGACAGGGGCGATTGGAAGGGAAGGGACAGTTCAATCTTCTGAGGAAGCGGTGAGCGACAGGAACGCGGCTTCTTTATGCCGGTTTCGGAACCAGGTGGACTGTCTGCGCGCGAACTGGCGCGTCGCGATCACGATGGATTCGAGCAGTTCGTCGCGGGCCATCTTTCCGGCAAGATAATCGCCGATCTGGGCGTAGCCGATCGCCTGCCACGCGGTCGGCGCGTCCAGAAGCCCCTTTGCGAGCATGACGCGCGCCTCCTCGATCCAGCCGGATTCGAGCATGATTTCGGCGCGCTTGCGGATCCTGCGGACCAGGTCGGCGCGGTCGCGGACCAGCACGAACTGGGAGAACCTCGAATCGGGCTCGTTTTCGCCGGACTGAAGCTCGGAGATCTGTTTGCCGGAGAGCAGGAAGACCTCGCGGGCGCGGATGAGCTTGCGCCGGTGCGGATAGAATCGCTTGAAGTCGAGCGGGCATTCGCGTTCCATGACCGCCGCGAGCTCCGGGAATCCCGCGTCGTTGTCGTAGGCGGCGTCGAGCTCGTCGCGGAGGGACTGTTTCGCGGGCAGGACGTCCAGCCCGTAGACCAGCGAGTGAAGATACAGGCCGCTGCCGCCCGCCACGACGGGGAGGTGTCCGCGCGACCGGATCTCGCCGATGATGCGGAGGGCATCGGTGCGGAACCGGAACACGTCGGATTTCTCCGAGATGTCCATGGAGTCGATCAGGTGATGCGGCACCAGACGGCGTTCCTCCGCGGTCGGCTTCGCCGTGCCGATGTCAAGTCCGCGGTAGAACTGCATGGAGTCGGCGGAAACGATCTCGCCGCCGCATTCGCGGGCGAGGGCGAACGCCAGTTCGGATTTCCCGGCGGCGGTCGGTCCCATGATGACGGGGATCCCGGGCGCGCGCCGGACCGCGTCAAGCAGACTTCGGAGCGTCGCCGGCGTCATCCCGTTTCGCCTCGGATTTGGTTTCGGGCCGGAAGAACGAGGAGATCACGTAGAGCGCCACGCCGCAGCAGATCGCCGAATCCGCCACATTGAACGACGGCCATTCGGCGGCGTTCTGCCAGTGGAAGCGCAGGAAGTCGATGACCGCTCCGTGCAGCACGCGGTCGGTGCAGTTTCCCACGATGCCGGACGCGACCATCAGCATCGCAAAGAAGCGTTCCGGCCACCCGGCGGCCAGCTTGCGCAGGAACAGGATCAGCAGGACCAATGCGGCGATGGAGATTGCGGACGGGATCCACGGGAAATCGTGGAACATGCCCCAGGCTGCGCCTTTGTTCGTGAGGTGCGTGAGGTCGAAGAAGCCGGGGATGACCGTGATGCGCTCATGCAATTTGATATGATTCAGCACAAGCGTCTTGGTGACCTGGTCCAGGATGACGAGGATGATTGCGGTCACCGCGGCCGCAATGATCATGCGGCGTTCCCGGGGCGAACCGGGCGCCACGCGTGCTTCCGAGGTGAAAAACTTCTTGGCGGGCATAGGACGGATACGGATATGAGGTCAGAGACGGAAATCCGCGCGGTCAGAAGCCGGGAAAGAAACGGCCGCCGCGCGGATTCGCGGGAAAGAAGCGGTCAGCGATGGCGGCGGTACGGTCCGTCGCTCATTTCCATGCGGGACTTGCATGCCACGCAGAAACGGGCATACGGCTTGCTTTCGAGGCGTTCGGGATTGATCTCGTTGCCGCATTCCAGGCAGATGCCGTATTCATTCTCGTCGAGGCGGGTCAGCGCTTCTTCGATCATTTCGATCACGGTGCCTTCGTCGGACAGCAGGCCGAGCTCGAAATCGTGCTGGAAATTGTCGCTGCCGAGGTCTGCCATGTGCGTCGCCATTCCCGCGCCGGGCCCGGATTTCTTGTTCGTCAGGGCATCGTCGCGATGAACGTTCAGCTGATCCAGATAGGCAGATCTCAGTTTGAGCAGGACTTCCCGGTAGTGCTTTTTCATTTTCGGGGACAGGCGGGATTTGCGGATCACGTGTCCGTTGGCCTCCGCCTGCATCCTGAGCGCGTCGACTTCGGCTTTCGTGACGATGCGTCCATGATGGGAGGACTGGGCATCCTTGTTTTTGTCCGCTTTCTTCTTGGCTGACGCAGCCGGAACGGCCTTCTTCGCGGGAGCCTTCGCAGGAACGGCCTTGACCGGAGCAGCCTTGACCGGAGCGGCAGCTTTCTTTGCAGGAGCCTTCGCAGAAGCCTTCGCAGGAGCGGCAGCCTTGACAGCAGCCTTCTTCGCAGGAGCGGCGGCTTTCTTCGCAGGAGCCTTTGCAGGGGCCTTCGCAGGAGCGGCGGCCTTGACTGCGGCCTTCTTCGCGGGAGCGGCGGCTTTCTTCGCAGGAGCCTTCGCAGAAGCCTTCGCAGGAGCGGCAGCCTTCTTCGCAGGAGCGGCGGCCTTGACTGCGGCCTTCTTCGCGGGAGCGGCGGCTTTCTTTGCGGGAGCAACAGCCTTCTTTGCAGGAGCGGCCTTCGCCGGAGCAGCGGCCTTGACAGCAGCTTTCTTCGCCGGAGCGGCGGCCTTCTTCGCAGGAGCGGCCTTCTTCGCAGGAGCGGCGGCCTTCTTCGCAGGAGCTTTCACGGCAGTTTTGACTTGGACCTTTGCAGGCGCTGCTTTTTTCGCGACCGGCTTGGCGGTCGCCTTTTTCGCGGCGGGTTTTGCGACTTTTTTCGCCGGGGCGGCTTTCGCAGCGGTTTTCGCCATCGGCTTGGAAGCCGGTTTCGCGGCCTTTACGGTCTCAGTCTTCTTCATTTCTTGCAACTCCTGGTTATGCGGCTGTCGAGCGCCGTTTCAAAGTGTTTTTCGTGCATATGGGCATGACAGACCGCACTGCCCGGCAACGACTTGGCCGGGACCCGCGGACCGGTCCTGATCCAAATTGAACTATTTAAAATAGCACTAAAATTATGATTATCAAGCCTGAAGGATTGAAAAAACGTTTTTTCATTGTATATTTTTATGGCCGGGCTTCTCCGTGCGCCTCAAATGCCGATGGAAAGGCCCTCCGTCGCGAACGCTATTTACGCCCCAATCCGTTCAACCACCGGGAAACCAAATGATCGATCTGCACATGCACAGCAACTGTTCCGACGGGACGCTGACCCCGGAAGAACTCGTCGCCGCCGCCCTCGGCATCGGGCTGGAGGCGGCCGCCCTGACCGATCACGACACGGTTTCCGGGGTGGAACGCTTCCTGGCCGCTGCCGCCGGGACGCCGCTCCGGGCCGTGCCCGGCGTCGAGCTCGCAAGCATGCTATTCAACAGGGACATCCACATCGTCGGACTCTTCCTCGACCCGCGCGACCCGGCGCTGCTGTCCGCCCTGGAGCAGATGCGTCTGTGGCGGGAGGAACGCAATGCGCAGATGGTCGACAAGCTTCGTTCGAAGGGGTACGAGATCACGATGGACGAAGTGCTGGACGAGGCGGGCGGCGAAAGCGTCGGGCGTCCCCACATGGCGTCCGTGCTGCTCCGGAAAGGGTATTTTCAGGACATGCAGAGCGTGTTCAACCGTCTGCTCGGCCGCAACGGTTCCTGCTACGTCCTCCGCAAATATTATCCCGTCGACGCCTGCATCCGGCTGATCCACGGCGCGGGCGGGCTGGCGATCTGGGCGCATCCGCTTCATGCGGCGCACGGGGCGCGGGCCGCGCTCCGCAAGACCGGGTCGCGGCTGGTCAATTTCGGGCTTGACGGCCTCGAATGCTACTACTCGATGTTCGCAGAGGAACAGCAGCGGGACGCGCTGGAGTTCGCGCACGACCGCTCCCTGCTGGTCTCCGGCGGAAGCGATTTTCACGGGGCGTCCCATCCCCAGGTCAAAATGGGCACCGGGATCGACGGCAACCTCGCGATCCCGTTCGAGATCTACGAGCGGCTTCTGGCCGCAAAGCAAAACAGGGACACCCCATGACTGCGAAAAAACAAGTCGACGGCATCGTGATGCTTCATAACCTGTATACCCGCCTGGAAAATGTGGTCCCCATGCCGGGACCCGGAACGCGCATCGAGCTCGACCTCGGCTGCGGCGACGGCGAATTCGCGCTGGCGCTGGCGAAACGCCGCCCCGACGTGTACGTGATCGCGGCGGACATGCTGCTCGGCCGCGTGCGGAAAGTGCAGAAATGCGTCCTGCGGGACCGCATGGAGAACCTGCACGTGCTGAAAAGCGAATCGCGCGTGCTAATCTCGCGGACGATCCCGGACGCGTTCGTCGACCGCGTGAACCTGCTCTGCCCGGACCCGTGGCCGAAGGCGAAACACCGCTGCCACCGCCTCATCACCTCGGACATCATGATGCAGTTCGCCCGCATCCTGAAGCCGGACGGCGTGTTCCATTTCTCCACGGACAACGCGGAATACCTGGAGATCGCCGACCGGACCGTCGCGGAATCCGGGCTGTTTGCGCCGTCCGACCTCGCGCTGATCGCCGACATCGCGGACATCAAGACCGGGTTCGAGCTGCTCTGGGAGTCGGAAGGCAAGACCGTGACGCACCGCGCCTGGCGGAAGCTCTGAACGCTGTCTGCCCATGTCCATGTTTTGAAATTCGGATCGAACGAGGCGATGAAAGTCTGGCTTGAACCGGAAATCGAGGTGGAATACATCCGTGGAATCAACGCTTCTACCGCAAACAAAATCTTATCTGAAATAAGGGGCCGTAAAGATGAATGTCTCGACCAATGGTTCGCCTGTGAGCGCAAAAGTCGTTGAACTGACGGAAAAATACATGTCGGTCAGTCACTGCGGCAGGATATACAGGATCGACTTCGACCGCTTCCCGTATTTTCGCAGCTGTTTTCTGAGCGAACTTTACAACATTCAGGCAAGCGCCGAAGGACTTCACTGGCCCGACGCGGACATCGACCTGGAGCTGGAGTTTATCGAAAACCCGCCGGAAGAAGCGAGCGAGGTTGATTTGAACTGGTGGAAGGCCCAGCGGAAACGTCTGCTGTCGCGCCTTGGCTCTGTTGGCGGTTCGGTCAAGTCGGAACGCAAGGCCGCCGCCAGCCGCCGCAACGGACTGAAAGGCGGACGCCCCCGCAAGAAGACCGGAAAACGTCGAAGCACGACCGCTGCACGGAAAGGACCGCACATGACGGCCTGATCTTTCCAGTGTTTTTCTCCTATGAAGCTCTGAACGATGTCTATTGACAAGTTGTGCCCGTACCGACGGACCCTTTTCGAATGCCTGTCCGCCGATCCGCGAAAATATCTGTCCCGGAGCGTGACCGCGATGTCTTCCGGCGCTTTTTTCCGCTTTTTTTGGAAATCTTCGGGAAAACGACTTGATTTGACCGCGGGATTATGATATATTGCTTTATCAAATATACACTTTGAACTTCAACACAATCATCAGGAGATAATCCACATGAAAAAGTCTCTCAAATTCGCCGCTCTTTCCGCTTTCGCCGTCCTCGGCGCGCTCGCCTCTTCCTGCGCCGCTCCGCTCCCCGTCGGCTGCCTCTACACCGACATCACGCTGCCCGGCACGCTCGGCGACGGCAACATCGGCAAGTCCGCCAACCGTCACGGTTCCGCCTCCTGCTACAGCATCCTCGGCTGGGTCGCCGCCGGCGACGCTTCCATCAACGAAGCCGCGTACAACGGCGACGTCGACAAGATCTCCTGGACGAGCTTCCACGCCACGAACTATTTCGGCATCTACGGCATCTACCGGACCGATGTCTACGGCACCAGCAAGGCCCTCGGCCCCGACCAGACTCTCGCTCCGTTCAACCCGGAAAAGAAGTAATCGTTTCTTTTCGGCTTGATCCTCGGCGGTCTTCCCGGCTGTCCCGTTTCGCGCGGGACAGGAGGTGGCCGCCGTTTTTTTACCGTATGATCCGCACCTCGCGGCACAGACGCCATGACGTTTCTTGAACTGAAAAAAGCACTCGCGGAACGGTTCGCTTCGGCCGGATTCGAAGCTCCGGACCTGGAGGCGCATTTCATCGTCTGCGAAGCCGCGGGGATCCCCGACCGCGAATTCGCCTTGCACGCACACGAACAAATCCGCCCCGAGGCACAAAAACAGGCGGAGGCTTTTCTCGCGCGCCGCCTGGCGAACGAACCCTGGCAGTACATCTTCGGTCATGCGCCGTTCCGCGACCTCGAGCTTGCGGTCGGTCCGGGGTGCCTGATCCCGCGTCCGGAAACGGAGTATTCCGTCGACCTCATGCTGGACGGCCTGCCGCGTGGCGCGACCGTCTGCGAACTCGGCGTCGGGAGCGGCGCGATCTCGCTCGCGCTCGCCTCGGAGCGTCCGGACCTGACGGTCGTCGGGACCGAGCTTTCCCCGGACGCCCTGAAGTGGGCGGAGCGCAACCGGAAAACGCTCGGCCTGCCGAACGTGACATTCCTGCATGGCGACCTTTTCAGCCCCGTCGCCGGGCGCACGTTCGACCTCATCGCGGCGAATCTGCCGTACATCCCCGAGAGCGACCGGGACAAGCTCCCGCCGAACGTCCGGGGCTACGAACCCGCGGAAGCGTTGTTCGCCGGCGCGGACGGCCTGAGCGTGATCGCGCGTGCGCTGGAGCAGGCTCCCGCGTTTCTGAATCCGGGCGGACGCGTTTTTTTCGAGCTCGACCCGTGCAACGCGCAGCAGGCGCGCGAGCTCGCTTCAAAATCTCTTCACGAACCCGCACTTCTGCACGACCAGTACGGCGCCGTGCGCTTCCTCTCGGCGAAAAAATAACGCCTGGACCGCGCTGCAGAGGCGATCCAGGCCACACTGCGTGTGTCGTACAGTGCGCGGCTACGCTCGCGCACGGAGAAAGTCTTTTTTTCCCCTCAGAGGTCCAGCACCGTACGGATGAACGCGTCGCCAGTCATGAACCCGAGCGAGCCGTTCGGCGCGGCCTTTTCGGAGTATTCCGTGACGGAATCGGGCTGGATGTGCGGGCCCCAGATGGAGAACGGGACCGGGGTGCGCGTGTGCTGGCGCATGGAGAGCGGGACAGGGTGGTCCGGGAGGACGGCGAACGTGACGCCGCGTCCCTGAAGCGCCTCGACGACGGGTTTGATGATGCGGTTTTCGAAGTCGCGGATCGCCTGCATTTTGAGGTCGAGACGTCCTTCGTGCCCGGTTTCGTCGATGGCTTCCAGGTGGACGTACACGAAATCGTGGTCCTCGATCGCGCGGATGGCCGCCTCGGCCTTGCCTTCGTAATTCGTGTCGATGTAGCCGGTAACGCCCTCCACGGGGATCACGTCCATGCCCGCACACTTGGCGATGCCGGAGATCACGCCGACCGCCGTGATCACAGCGCCGGTCTTGCCGCCGTAACGTTCCGAGAACTTCGGGAACGCCGGGGTGCGCCCCGGACTCCACGGCCAGATCGCGTTGCCTTTCGTCGCGCCCGACTTCACCAGCGGGTGTTCCGCCAGAAACGCCGCGGCGTCCGCATAGAGTTTGTTCAGGAATTCGACCGTATGCGCGGCTTCCTTCGAATCGTCCAGCGCGGTCCAGGGGAGTTCGGCGACCGGGATGTCCTGCGAGGAATCCGGCTTGTAGTAATCGACTTTCGGGGAGAATTCGGGCCCGTGCAGGATCAGCAGGTTGCGGTAGCTGACACCGGGATAGAACGTGAGCTTGTCGGATCCGAACCGCTCCTGAAGCGCCTCCATCAGCGCACGGGAATGCTCCTGCGTGATATGGCCGGCGGAATAGTCCCTCAGGATGCCGTTTTCCACGGTGATCAGGTTGCACCGCCACGCCACGTCGTCGGGCGCGAGCTCGATGCCCTGGCTGACGGCTTCGATCGGGCCGCGTCCGGGGTAGTACAGCGACGGCGCATAGCCGAGCACGGACATGTTCGCCACGTCCGAGGAAGTCGGATAGCCTTCCGGCAGGGTCAGGAACGTGCCGGACGCGCCGTTCGCCGCGATCTTGTCCATGGTCGGGGTCGGGACGGCTTCCAGCGGGGTCTTTCCGCCGAGTTCGGGGATCGGGAGGTCTGCCATGCCGTCGCCGAGAAAGACGATGGCTTTGCCTTTGAGGTCGCATGCGTTCATAGTTCGGATTTGTCCTTTTTTCCGTGGTTCGAAGAAGATACGTTTATCTTAATAAGATACCATGCCGGACGGAAAAAGTCAAGGTCTGCACTTCATCACAGGCAAAAACATACGCACTTTTATATGCCAATAATTGAAAATACTTTCAAAAAAGTTGCAATCTCCGCTTGAAAGCCGCGCTTTCCGGCTGTATTGTATTCTGTCGGAAGAACAATTCTCCTATCCAACCATGCCCGCCGGGAAAAGCCTTTCGCCCGCGGCGTCCCAATCCTGACCGGAAACCGAGTGTCATGAAGAAAATCACGAAACGGCAGTTCGAAATCATGTCTTTCATCCGCGATTACATCGGCAAAAACGCCATCTCGCCCACGCTCTACGACATCGCGGAATACTTCGCAATCAAGCCGTCCACCGCCGCCGCCCACATCGGGGCACTGGAACGGAAGCGCGTGATCGTGAGGCAGAAAGGCTGCCGCAGGAGCATTCGTCCCGTCGGAATGGGAGCCGGGCTGCCGCAGAAAAGTCCGGTCTGCGTTCCGTTTTACCTCAGGAACACCGGCGTTTCCGGCGCGCCTTCGTCATATTACCACGTAGACTCCAGCCTCCTTCCCGACAATGTCCGCGCAAAAGACCTGTTCGCCGTGCGCTCCGGGCTGTTCGGCGGAATGCCGTCCGAGGTAAGCCCCGGCGACATCCTGATCGTCTGGACGCGTCCGGAACGCCTTCATCCGGGCATGCTGGTGCTGGAGCAGTCCAACACCTCCGCGGTCTGCCGGCAGATCATGATGGACGCGGACCCGGGTCCGGGGATGATGGGACAGGTGATCGCGCTTCTGCGCACGTTCCATTGACAGGATTTTCCGTGCCGGAGCCGGGATTCGCCGGGCGGTATGGCACGGGATGGGGGATGAACGGCAGGACGGCAGGCGCCGTTTTGCCGTTTTTTTCCGTCCGGCGCTTGACATTGCGGAAAAAGCCTCTACATTATTTTACCGCACTATTTTTCAACCGGAAAGGTCCGCCATGTTCAGAACACTTTGCATCCTGTTTGCCGCCGCCGCGGTCATCCTGTGCAGCGCCTGCAGCACCCCCGTCGAAAACAACGACCGCACCGCGCAGGAACTCTGCCTGTACATGATGCGGGCGACGGGCGGCAAGTTCGACGGCATGATGGCGGTCGAGCCGATTCACGCCGACGAGGGATTCGCGCTGAAGCTCGCGAACCGCCAGGTCGCTTTCTACAAGTTCAATACGAAGTATAAGAAAGCGCGCGCGAAGATCGAGTACGTGGACAAGAACAAGTTCATCTACATCTACGGCAACAAGTTCCCCGCGGTGTCCCACGGCTCGTTCATCATGGTCGACTACGAGGACAATCCCCTCTGCGACAAACTCCTCGAAGCCTTCAAGAGCTTCTGACGGATTCCCCGCGGCCGCCGGGTTTCCCAACGCTTTTTCCGAATCATGATAACCGAGTACGACGACATCATCGACCTGCCGCACCATGTCTCGAAAGTGCATCCGCAAATGCCGTTGCGTGCCCGCGCCGCCCAGTTCTCGCCGTTCGCGGCGCTGACCGGATACGAGGACGTCATCGGCGAAACGGCGCGCCTGACCGAACAGAAACGCGAACTGGACGAGTCGGAAAAGGCCGAACTGGACCGGAAACTCGGCGTCCTGATTCCGCGGCTCGGGGAAAGACCGACCGTTCGCATCGAATATTTTGTACCGGATGAACGGAAAGACGGCGGGAGATATGTAACAAAGTCGGGCGCGATCGTAAAGATCACGCCTGTGAGAAAGACGCTGACGCTCGACGACGGCACGGTGATCCGGTTCGAGAACGTCGCGGATATCTCCTGCGATCTTTTCGACGGAGAGATCTGATCAGTCCGCGAGTTTTTCGAGGGCGCGGGCGAGAGCGATCTGCGTCCTCGCGCGGTCGAGGTTGTGCCCCGGACGTGCCGTCTTGAAATACCTGTCGCCATCGAGGTAGTCGGACAGGAACCGCACGGCAAGCTCGAACGTGATGACCGCTCCGGCTACCGGCATGAGCTTGATCTCCTGTTCGGTCAGGTAGCCGCCGAATCCCTCCAGAAACCCTTCGGCGCACGCGTCGTACATGTCGCGGCGGGCCTCCAGGCGATTAAGTCTGCCGGCATCCTCGCGCGCCGGGTTGGCGGCCACGCGCACCAGGTCGCCGAAGTCGTACGGCGCCAGCCCCGGCATCACCGTGTCGAGGTCTACTACGCAAATGGCCTCGCCCGTCGCGTCGTCGAGCATCACATTGTTGATCTTCGTGTCGTTGTGGACGATGCGCTCCGGGATGCTCCCCGCGGCAAACGCATCCGTGATAAGCGGCGCCAGATGCCGCAAGGCGTCGATCTCCGCAAGCTCCCGTGCGGCCGAAGCCGCCCGTCCGAGGCGGTCTTCCGAAGCGATCGCGTCCAGTGTGCGCAGACGCGCCGGGGTGTCGTGAAAAGCGGGAATGGTCTCCTGAAGGCGGGGCGGCGGCAGGTCGGAAAGGTCGCGGGCGAAGCGCGCGAACGCGAACGATGCGGTCCTGGCCTGGGCGGGCTCGCGGACGGCGTCGACCGTGCCCGCGCCTTCGATCATGCGGTAGCAGCGCCAGCACGCGCCGGCCTCGTCGAACATGCACGGTTTCGCGTCCTTCGTCGGGACTACGGTCAGCACGCGCCGGCCGGCGTCCGACAGGATCGCATATTTTCCCTTCAGATGCCGCGTCACGCGGACGATATTGTCCATGACCGCCAGCGGATTCGGGAAGACATGCGGATTGATGCGCTGGAGCACGAACCGGACAAACGCATCCGAGGCAGGTTTCGCGACCGTCAGTGCGAACGTGTCGTTGATATGCCCGCTGCCGAAGACGACGGCGGAGACGGGCTTGCCGCCGAGCTCGAAAGACTCGGCGGCTTCCAGCGCTGTGCGGTCGGAAACGGGCATGGGAATATCTCGGAAAACTGAGCTCAGGAGAACAGCGGCGAGGGGTACACGCCGGAATCGACCAGCGCGGCGATGCCCGCCTGCACGCGCGGCTTGTCCTCGCGGTAGGTCACACCGAGCCAGGAATCCCCGCTTTCGAGGATGCCGACGGACGCCTGTCCCGCGCCGATCATGGTCGCGACTGCGGCGGGAAGGTAGAACTCGGATTTGAGCTCGCCTCCGTGCGCCTTCAGGAATTCTTCGAAGAGCCCGCGGAGGCCGTCGAACAGCGACGGCATGAACCCCCAGAAGTTCATGGAGACGATCTCGCCGCCCGTGAACGCGAGCTTCGCGCCCGTCTCATCCACGGCCACCGCGCCGTCCGCGCCGTCCGGCTCGATCTTCGTGCGTTCGGTGACCTCCTTCAGCGTGCCGTCGGGATTGGCAGTGCAGACGCCGCGCGAGACGGAGCCGAACTTGGAAAGCGTGTTGCGAAGCGGGTATCCGACCATGAAATGGCGGTTCGGATCGGCGTTTTCCGCCAGGGCCTTCCCGAGCTGAACGAATCCGCTGCGCCCGTAGAAATCGTCGGCGTTGATGGCGGCGAACGGGCCGGCGATCCTGTCCGCGGCGCAGAGTACGGCGTGGCCTGTTCCCCACGGTTTCTGGCGGCCTTCGGGGATGCCGAATCCCGCCGGCAAGGCGTCGAGTTCCTGGAACGCGTACTCCACGGCGATGCGCTTTTCCCACTTCGCGCCGACAGCCTCGCGGAACGCCTGCTCGATGTCGTGCCGGATCACGAACACGACCTTGTTG
>JAEEGG010011149.1_pt1 | contig 19685 bp, 16 predicted proteins | sample 9134161 | NCBI WGS metagenome assembly JAEEGG01 (sample SAMN16246543, study PRJNA631951) | gut metagenome | biome: gut microbiome; feature: rumen; material: CR-attached | host: Bos | place: Iran: Karaj | collected 2018-10 | reverse complement strand
GACGGCTGGTTGATGAGGTCGTGCATACCGTACTCGAGGTGCTGCTTTAAAACGGCCGGGTCCCGCTGGATCCGGTCTGCCTTATAGGTGACCTCGATCTCGGAGGCTTTCGCATAGTCGTTGAGGCGGGTATCGCCGAAATTGTTGGAACGGTTCAGCATGATGCTGAAGATGAAAAATCCGATCGAAAAGCCGATGGCTCCGCCGAAAACAAGACTTAATATTATAATAAGAAATATCTGCATCTATATCACCCCTGTCTCTTCTTAGCGAAGTTGAAAATATCGACGTCCTGCGTGAGCTTCGTCTGCTCGGTGACTTTCTTATACTTGATCAGGCCGATCAGGAAGAAGATCGACGAGAATAGAAGCCATGGGAGCGCGAGCGGGAGAAAAGTAGGAATCGTCATCAAAGTATTTAGGGAGCCGCCGGGTCCCATGGACAATATGGCGGTGATGATGCCGCTGATCAGTGCGAAGAATCCGCCGACGGAAGCGGTGACGATGCCGACGAGTGACCAGAAGAGTTTTTTATTCCACGGAAGTCCGCAGACGACTTTTCCGTTCTCACCATTTACGAGGATCGTGTGCGGCTTTCCTTCGTACTGCACGGTCACGAACCAGGCAGGGAGGAGAGCGTACTTCAGATCCTTATCGATCAGGGTCGCCGACTGGCTGTCGGTGATATTCCTTCCGGACCCAGAGGGGATCTTAAATCTCATATTCCATTTAAAGATAGTCTCTGCTCTGGCATCCACGGTCTTTCGAAGATCGCCGAATGTCATGTCGGACATGTTCGAGTAAAAGCCCAGCATGTACTCTTCGTCGAAGTGCTTGAGTTTTCGAAAATCATACGGCTCAAGGCGCTGGGAGCTCGAATCGTTTAACTGAAGCGACGCTTCGATCGGAAGATTGTTCATCTTCATGTGGCCTGCGCGGGCGTAGTAGCTTATGGTCGATGAGTTGCTGCCGCTTGGTTTCATGCATAGGATATCCGACTCTGCGTGATAGACATCTACGAGCCAGTAAGGAATATAGATGCCGCGGACGGAATCCGGCTGAAGATTCTTAAATTCCTTCGGGATAAAAAGACCACCCTTAAAGCGGGCGCGGATGATGTCCGTGGCCTGCTCTTTTGAGATCTGGAAAGGAAGGATGAAGTCCGGACGGCGTTCTTTACTGATACGGCTGAAGATGACGCTCGGGCTTCCGCAGTAGATGCAGGTCGCCGAAGCTTCGCTTCCGTTAACGACGATCTCGCCGCCGCAGGAACTGCAGGCGTAAACGTGACATTCGAGGAATTCCTTTACCGCTCCGGTGTTCTCTTCCAGTTCTTTTCCATATGCTTCAACGCTTTCCGCGTCAAATGCACTTCCGCATGCTTCACAGACGACCCGACGGGAAACCGGATCGTAGTAGAGCGGATTACCGCAGTTTCTACAAAGTGTAGCCATTTCTTATACCGTCCTTATTCTTTCTGTCATCTTCCATTATACGATAAAGAATTTTGATGTCATGGAGAAGTTCTCCGAAATACCGTTTTTAATTCGCTATCTTACAGACTCTTTCACCATCCTTACAAAAGTGTAAGTACCGCGTAAGCGCCATCGATGGGACGGGGAACGGATCTTTTCTAGAATGAAAACATAAAGAAACGAAGCGAGGAAAAACGACATGAAAACTCTTCTTAAGATCGCAATTATGGTTATGGTAGCACTGGTCGTCGCAAAGCCGGTCAAGAGCTTGAAGCTTGCAAACTTCATCAACCACGGCCTCATCAAGACCATGAACATCGGCATCACAGAGATCGCGCTCGACAAGGACGAGTGCAGAGCGGCCGCAGCTGATATCGTGGAGAACAATAAGATCGAAGGCATGTCGGAAGAATCCGTCGCCAAGGAGATCTACGCACACATCTTCCTGCATGATGTTATCTCCGGAATGCCGTCGATCGTCAGAAACAACCCGCTCGTTTCCCGCCTTTATAACAGCACCTGCAACGGCATCGATCTCGAGGACTTCGGCGACACCTTCGTCCGCCAGATTGCATACTCGGTCATCTGGTTCCTGGCATAAGAAGAATAGGAAAACGAAAAGATATAAAGCGAAAAACAGGAAAAGCAGAAAAGCAAAAATGGGAGGCAGCGGTCACTTCTTCGGAAGGGCCGCTGTTTCATTTGAAGTGGCTGCGCTCCATTGCTTCCTGTATTCACGCGGGGAGACGCCGAAGAATTTCTTAAAGGTCTCGCTCATGTAGCTGACGCCGGAAAAGCCCGAAAGAGAACAGATCTCGGACATGCTCAGATTGCTCGACCGGAGATATTCGGCCATTTTCCTCGCGCGGAAATGCATGAGGTAGCTGATCGGCGATTCGCCGACATACTGCTTGAAGAGAAGGTTGCAGAGCGACTTGCTGATGTTGGCGGAAGAGGCGATCTCCTCTAAGGTCAGCGTCCGCTGGAAGTTGTTTGAGATGAAGTGCATCATATTCTTAAAAGTCTGCATTCTCGAATCCGACACTTCTTCCGGTCCGAGGATGCCGATGATCTCGGACCTTTTGATGATGAGGTCCCAGATCTGGAAGAACTGCTTCGTGATCTCAAAAGGGCAGTGGCGGATGGCCAGAAGGGAATGCATGAGGCTGTACATCTTATCGGTCATTTCATCAATGTCGCGGAACCGGAGATACGGCAGATCCTTATTATCGATGATCGGGCGCAGCGCCTGCATCTCGACGGCGACAGAGGAATTGAGGATCCCGGGGTGTGCGATGAAGATCACGTAACGGGCGGTCTGCTCTTCGATGGCCATACTGTAGTGGATCTGGTTGGAGTTAATGAAGATGGTATCGCCCTCTTCGAGCATAATGGTCTTGCCGTTGACGCTATAGGCCATCTTCCCTGATGTGACGGTGCACATCTCAATATCTTCGTGGAAATGCGGCACGCGCTCCCAAGTGACCTTCGGCTTGACCCAGCCCTCAAAAATGTAGGAAGGGAACTGCGGATCGTCATAGTTAACGATCTCCGAACCGTCTTCTCGCTTGATGATCAATCCCATGATGTCCCGATTCATAATTTACCTCATCTTCTACGGAATTATAACAATCTTCCAAAGGCGTGGAAGATTGTTATAAAAATGACATATAATTTATGTAGATTGGCACTTTTAATTACAATATACTTGCAAATGTAAGGAAAAGCAAGACTGAATCTGATTTTTCGGGAAGCCCCGGCGCCGGGACAGACGGAAACAGAAACAGGAACAGATCTTTTCATAAGGAATAAGAAAGGAGAAGGATCATGATCAGAGAGATTACTAAAGAAGATATTAAAGAGAGTGTGCGTGTGATCACGGAAAGATGCTTTCTCCAGAGCCAAAGCGCTGGGTGCCAGCAAGCTCAATATCGGGATCGTCGAGGAGAACGTGCGGCTTCGTAAATGGTACAAGTCCAAGGGATTCCTTCACATCGGCACGAAGAAGTTCGATTTCTTCCCGTTTACCTGCGGATACACGGAAAAGATGTTGTGATGTGATGGAAAACATGGGGAATCATGATTTTTGAAAAATCCCATGCCCCGCTGAGAGGCGGAAGGTCATGGGAAAATGAAGGACCTGAAGATCCCCATGCCCCCAAACAGAGCTTTTGAATAAGAATCGCATATAATCACTGCAAAATAGCACTTGCTGATGACGGATCCCGCATCTTTGGTAGAAGATCCGTCATGGGGAAATTCTGTTTTCAAAAAAGCACATGATTTTCTCGGAAAATGGTGGCATGGGGAATCGCACTTTTCAAAAGCTCCCATGACCGCTCCGGAAAAACCCCCGGAAAACAGCAGGAAAATCCGCATAAATATTACTAGAACTGCATAAACCAGTGCAGAAGACATATATAAGACAAGAGTAAAAAAGATAAGGGGAAACACAAATGGAAAACGCAATCGTAATGAAGAATGTCTGCAAGGATTTTAAGATCCTCAACCGCCACGAAGGCTTAAAGGGTAGCATCCGCGACCTGTTCTCGAGAGATTATAAGACGATCTCCGCAGTAAAAGATGTCTCTCTTGAGATCGCGCGGGGCGAGATCATCGGATATCTCGGGCCGAACGGCGCCGGGAAGTCGACGACCATCAAGATGATGACCGGCGTCCTTGAGCCGACGTCCGGCGATATCCTGGTCAACGGGGTCGTGCCGTATAAGGAAAGAACGAAAAACTCGGAGCACATCGGTGTCGTATTCGGGCAGAGAAGCCAGCTCTGGTGGTCGCTCCCGCTCATCGAATCCTTCCGGCTCCTGCGTGACATCTATATGGTTCCGAAGAAGGAGTACGAAGACATGCTTGAGCTGTACCGGTCGCTTGTCGACATCGAGCCGATCCTGCATAAGCCGGTCCGTCAGATGTCTCTTGGTCAGAGAACGCTGAGCGATATCCTCGCCGCGTTCCTCCACAATCCGGCCATCGTTTTCCTCGATGAGCCGACCATCGGTCTGGACGTTTCGATGAAGTCGAAGATCCGTGATCTCATTAAGGGCCTGAATCAGGAGAAAGGTACGACCGTTATCCTGACGACACACGACATGGGTGACGTCGATGCCCTCTGCAAAAGGATCGTGATCATCGACGAAGGCAAGAAGATCTACGACAACGATATCGACCACCTGAAGTCCTACTTTGGCTCCTACCGGACTCTGCGCATGCGTCTTTCTGATGACACTTGGGAAGAGCGCGTGATCGATGAGTCAAAGGAAGACGTCATGGACATCATCATGAAGAAGCAGAAGGAGCAGAAGATCAAAGACATCCAGCTCCAGGAGATCTCCACGGAAGAGGTCATTAAGAAGATCTACGAAGGAGGAAACTAAAAGATGAATCTGAAAAGACATCTGGCACTGACCCGGGCGGGGATCATGGAATCTCTCCAGTACCGTCTCGGCACCGCGGTCACGCTCTTTGCCAACCTGATATATCTGGTGCTGGTCTATTTCCTCTGGAAAGCGATCTACGCCTCTGCCGGTACGGACGTCGTGAACGGCATGACGTTTACCGACACCATGATCTACCTGATCCTGGCCACGGCTCTTTTTAACTTCCTCGAGATGTTCGTTGTCTGGGATATGAGCCGCTCGATCCAGTCGGGAAAGATCATTCTTGACCTTCTGAAACCGATGAACTTTCGGACCTATACTTTCTGGAGTTACTCCGGATCGCATGTCGTCCTCTTCGCACTGACATTCGTTCCGACCTTCATCGTCGTCATGATCGTCACGAACGGCGCGATCCCCATGGGGATCAATCTCCTGTACTTCGTGATCGCGACCGTGTTCGCCCTGATCGTCAACTTCAGTATGGAAATGATCGTCGCGACGATCTGCCTGTACACCGAATCCACCTGGGGCATCAACATCGTCAAAGAGACGATCGTCCTGCTGCTTTCCGGCGCATCGATCCCTCTGGCATTTTTCCCGGAAGTCTTCCGGCAGGTAGTCGAATATCTTCCGTTCCGTGCCGTCTACGACATTCCGCTGACGATCCTTCTGGAAAAGAATGGTACGGACACGCTCGAGGGTCTTCTTCCGATGTTCGGGCTGCAGCTTGCCTGGTGCGTCATCCTGACTCTGGCCGGCGTCCTGTTCTGGAATCATTCGGTCAGAAAGATCACCGTAAATGGAGGCTGATCCTGACGCCGTATCCTGAAGGGTGCCACGATACGAGTCCCTGACGCCGGATCCGATGACGAATAGACATAATTGGAGATATATAAAAATGAGTACGAATACTATAACAAAACAAAAGGAAAGAAGAGGCTTCGGTTTCTATGCGAGGATCTACAGAAAGATCCTCGTACAGGATCTCAAGAGCAAGATGAGTTACCGCGCTGACTTTGTGATCTCCACGATCGGCATGATCATGACGAACTTAAGCGGCTTTGTGACCTTCCTGATCCTCTTCAAAAACTTCCCGAGCATCAACGGCTGGGATTACCACCACATGCTCTTCCTCTACGGTTTTTCGCTGATAGCACTGACACCCGTGCAGTGTTTCTTCGACAACAACTGGAACCTGAGATTTCAGGTGCAGAGCGGTGACTTTATCAAGTACTGCTTCCGCCCCATCAATGTGTTCTTCTACTTCATGTCGGAGGTTTTCGATGTAAAAGGACTGGGCCAGCTCGCGTTCGGTGTCGGCACACTCGTCTATGCCTGGGTCAACATCGGCATTCCGGTGACGCCTCTTGTGATCTTAAAGCTCCTGCTGTTCCTCCTGACAGCATCGCTTTTCATGATCGCCATCATGAACGCGGCAGCCGCTACCTGTTTCTGGATCGTCGGTTCGGGATACGTAATGGTCATCATGTTCCGTTTTAAGGATTTTGCAAAATATCCGTCGAACATCTTTCACGGTGTGTTTAGGATCCTTTTCACCTTCGTGATACCGATCGCCTTTGTCGCTTACTACCCGAGCCTTGCGATCCTGGAATCGGACAATATTCCGGTCCTGACATGGTGCGCTCCTGCTCTCGGTGTCCTGTTCTTCTACTTGAGTTATAAGTTCTGGATGCTGGGCGTCAGAAAGTACGACTTTACGGGATCCTGATAAACCATAAAACCCACATAGAAAGTGTTTTCTTCATGCAGCGCAGCTTGAGGAGCGGCCGCGATCCGCAGAGGAAAACACGTTCTTTTTCTTTTCTTCTCAGGCGTTCGAAGACTCAGAGATAGAGTTCGGACATGAAGTACTGTTCCTGAAATTCGGTGCGCTTTAAGATCTCTTCGCGCGGGATCTTCGATCCGCTTACACTGACGATCCATTTATCTTCGTTATCGTTGAGACGATGAATGACGCCGACAACTTTTCCGGTATAAGTAATGATCGGTTTTTCGATTCCGAATACATAGACATCCTGCTCCGCACCATCGCCGCCGAGAACTCCGTCAACGTATCCGTAGTTGATCGGATAGATCATCTCCGGGTGACGCGGATGCGCGGAGCCGAGAGGTCGGTCGATACTGCCTTTGACGTGTTTTCCTATGGTGTCGCTATAATCCATATTCACGATCGGCATCCTGTAAACAGAAGTTTCCTCGTCACGGATCGTCGTCATCTTTTTCCAGAAAGTAAAACCGTATTTTTCATAAAGCCCCTCTTCATCCGAGGAGATATAAAGCGCTTTGTGATCCTGCTTTTTCGCAAGAGCATATGCGTGCTCCAAAAGCTTTCCCACGCGTCTTTGCCCGCGGTATTCCGGGAAGGTGTAAACGAATCCGACCCACGGTGTGATCGAAGGATCATCGATCTCGTCTTTCTCTGCATATGTGCAGAACGAGATGAGCGCGTCACCCTCTGTCAGTAATAGGAGTTCTGTTGATTCGCCGAAGTATTCAGAAAGCTTATTTTCTTGCAGAATCGAGCATAGATATTCCGCCGCGCGCCAGTCACTTTTTCTGATCTGTGCGAGCCAGTACTGCTGCTCTTTATCTTCAATCGAAAGGTAATGTAGTATCTTCATAGGACCTTCCTGTGATTTCATTTTCACTTCGTATTATAGCATTCACACATCGCCGGAAAAGCGTTTTTATACTTCCCGTATATTCATTTTGAAAGCCTATTTTTCTTCTCGAAAAGATCCGTTATTTGTGTCTTAAGGTGACAGTTTTTGGAGTTTCATTTACTCTTTTATTGGGTGAGGAGAAATCCAAATCAAGAAGGGTGGAAATAGGTTATGAGTAGAGTGAAAAAAGTATTGGCAAGCGCATTGATCGTGATCATGCTCGTTGTCATGGTGGTGCCGGCAACGGTTTCGGCAAAAGCTACGAGATATTGCTCGAAATGTGGTAGAGCTATGTCTTATCAGGGTGTATTGCCGCTATCCGAATTGGTGGCTATGATTGAGGTTTCATACGAGACACGTTATGGTCCTGTTGGACCGTATATTGGACAGTATACGGTTAAGGTAGTTCGCCATTACGCTTATGCGAGAGATGTTTACTATTGCTCGAAATGTAATAAAAAGGAATATGTCAGATTTAAGTATTTAGATTACATCACAGAGACAAGAGTCTGAGATATTGATCCATACTTTGAGCCTAGCGAAAAGCCCGTCTTCCGGCGGGCTTTTTGCTGTCCAAATATTTGGATGATTCACAAATTATAATCGAGTTAAGATCGATACTAAGCAAAGGAGGTTAGTTTAGAAAAAGTCCTCATAAGACGTAGATACATGACAGTTTTAGTTTTACAGCAAATGGTTATAGCAACTGTGAGGTGACAAAAATGAAGAGTGAATTCAATCGCAATGAGAAGTTAAAAGACCTGGCGGCTTCTGATTATGAACAGCGCCTTAATAGAGATGAGAAGAAGTACTGGAACGAAAATGAGAATGATTGCTTATCGTTATTTCCGGGACGGATGCTTTCGCAGTTCAATGCGCTGATCAGTAAGCTCCTTCTTTGTCAGGTGGAAGTAGAAACAGATCCATCGGATAAAGTAAAAGAAGTCATCGGCGAGATGCATCTCGGATCTTTTCTCTACTTCATGATGGAAGAGAAAAGACCACCTGTAAAAGACGTCATTGTTTTTACAGAGGGATCGCTTCGAATAGGAGAATTTCATGAGAGTGGAAATGAGATCGTTTTCCGGTTTTTAAACGCAGGAAAACTTCTGATCGGAACACTCGAAAAGAAAGAGTCGGAAAGTGATCCGATGAAGATTGTTATCAATGTGTATTATCTTAGTTTCTGATATGAAATAATGCTCTCTTGTTTTGCATCGGCGCTAGTGTTATTCTGAACATGAACAATCATTCAGTCAAACCAAAGTGCCGATGTAAAGGAGGAGACAGTATGCCCAGATCAAGAGAGCAGAATGAAGAATTAAGAGAAAGATCGAAGACGAATATCCTTTCTAAATCCGTTCCGTATTTTGCGAAAAACGGTCTCGAGGGAACGAAGATCGGAGATCTTACCAAGCGCATACAGATCTCCCAGGGAGCACTTTATGTGTACTTTAATTCGAAGGAAGATCTGTATCGCGAACTGGTGAAATACTGTCAGGAAAAAGTCACCACAGAAGACCTTTTGAATTATGGTGAAATGGATGTTCCTGCTATCAGAAAACTGCGTTATGTTTCGGATCATATTTTGAAAAAACTTTCGCAGGATAAGATGTATGTTTACTATATGATACTCGCTCTCGAAGATCTCGCAAAAGGCCGCGGACACGATGAAAACCAGCTGTTCGATCTTTTGAAGAATATCATAAAAGAAGGACAGAAGGACGGATCTTTTCCAAAAGGAAATACAGGAAAGATCGCGGATTATTATTTAAGTGTTGTATATATTTTCAGCGTGAAAAAATGCAACGATATGAATTGTGAGATGCTGAATTCTTCTGAACTCGAACGAGTCGTTAGAGGCTGATCATAGTAGAAAATACTCCACGAATGTAACGAACAGTGCGCGAATAATCGGCATTTTGTACATAGTTAAAAAAACATTAATATGCTATAATGACACTGCATCATGAAGAGATGATGTAGATTTAATTGCAGAAATTTCTATCAGAATCGCATTAAATGGAGGATACTCGAAATGGTTAAAGAGAGTGCAAACAAAGAAGCTGTTAAGGCTGTTGCTGCAGAAGTAAAGCCTGTAGAAGCTGCTAAGAAAGAAGAAGTGAAAAAGGCTGCTCCGGCTGCTAAGAAGGCTCCGGCTAAGAAGGCTGCTGCTAAGAAAGCTCCGGCTAAGAAGGCTGCTGCTAAGAAGGCTGCACCGGCTAAGAAAGCTGCTCCGGCTGCTAAGAAGGCTGCTCCGGCAAAGAAAGCTGCTGCTAAGAAGGCTCCGGCTAAGAAGGCTGCTGCTAAGAAAGCTCCGGCAAAGAAAGCTGCTAAGAAGCTCGGTAACATTATCTTCGAGTTTGACGGCCAGCAGATCGATATCAAGGCCATCCAGAAGAAGGCTTCTAAGTTCGACGGTGATGTTTATGTAGTAGCCGGCGAGAAGAAGATCTACGACAAAGATGGTAAGGCTGTAGAGCTCTTCTAATTCTTTCGAATAAGAAATATCGAAAGCGGCTGTCAGAAATGGCAGCCGCTTTTTTATGCCCAATTTGATCTCGCTCTTCATTCTCATTTTCTTCCTTGGCTTCTTTTTCGAATGAAGTTTACAAAATAACGCTTATATCATCTTGTTTTCAAAATCGATGCCGTTGTTCAATGAGTGCACAAGAAATTGTGTAGCCAATAAATCATCAAGAGGTAAGATGGAAAACCATGGATAGTCTAGTAAGAGAACTCCTTGCGAGAAAACTTTCTTTAGAAAGAGCGATTGAGAAAGCGCAGAAAGCGATCAACTCAGCTCCAGATGGGAGACTCTATGTTGACGCAAGTCGTAAGACGCCGCAGTATTACTGTGTGAGTGATTGCCCATCGAAACGAGTGTATATTCCTCAGAAAGAGAAAGCAGTGATTTCCGGACTCGCAGGTAAGGAATATGCAGAAAAGATCATATCTAAAGCGCAGAAAGAGATGAAGATGATAGATCGGTATTTGATGCACCTAAATGGAGATAGTGCGGATCTTTTGTATTCGAGATTGCCTGATTCAAGAAAGAATCTCGTCGCTCCGATTCTCTTGGATGAAGAGACATCCCGCATTCGTTGGAGTTCTCAGAATTATGAGCGTTCCGACAGTCACAAAGAACATTTGAAATTTCAAACACGCAAAGGGGATCTGGTCCGTTCCAAATCAGAAGTGTTCATTGCCAATACATATTTTGATTATGGGATACCTTATCGATACGAAGCGGCCTTGCCGTTGAAGAATCATATCACATGTCATCCGGATTTCACTATCCTTGATATCAGTCATCACCGTATTGTATATCACGAACATCTCGGTGGCTTAGATAAACCTGACTATGTCGCGGATCAGATATGGAAACTGAATGAATACCGCAAGAATGGTATTTTCCTTGGGAAGAATCTAATCATTACATTTGAAACAGAAGAGTATCCTTTTGATTCCGAGCAGTTTCGCAGAAGTGCACGAGAGATCTTCCTGCAGTAAGAAGTTAAAAGCAACCATGAGAATGCCGTAAGAAAAAGAGAAACTGAAAAATTTACGGCAGCGTTTGAACCGCGATGCCGTAAAGAAATTCATTTTCTCATTTTATACGGCAATTATCAGCCCGAATGCCGTAAAAATGAGTTTTTCTTTATTTGTACGGCAGTTGAAGGGTCAAGTCCATATTTGTGTGTAAATTCAAAAACCTGCATATTCTCTGTCTGACTATGCCGCCTTCATCAGCGCCAACTGTTCTAGCGCAATGCTTCTCAGTTTAGGGAATGTATCTGCACAGAGCTTGTCAAAGGTTTTCTCTGCGTACAATCTATTCCCGGTTGCATAACTATTGCTTATTTCAATTGTAACAGCCCCCATAAGTCTCAGAATCGATTCCGGATTAGGAAAGACCTGTATCACATCGGATCGGCGTTTCAGTTCGCGATTCAGACGTTCAAGAAGATTTGTTGTCCGAAGTTTCACATGTAGATGTTCTGGTAGACATCTGGCTGTCATCGACTCCTCAAAGCCTGTTTCCAAGATCTCTACTGCTTTTTCTGCCACATCCTCATACTCTGTAACGATTGCTTCTTTAACGCGTCTTGCCTCGTCAATCGACGAAGCATTAAACATTTTTCTCAGTTCTAGAGAGAGAGCTTCTTTGTATTTATTCGGTGTTATGTCCAGGATATTTCTCTGAAAGTGCGCCTGACATCGCTGCCATGCTGCTTCCGGATAAACTTCCGCTACGGACTTACGTATCGATTTATGTGAATCGGAGATTACCATCCTGACATCTTTCAGTCCACGCACTTTCAAGCTGCTAAGAAAGGTCTTCCAAGAATAATTCTCTTCCGCATCAAATACATCAAAGCCTACTACTTCGCGCCCTCCGTCTGGCTTAAAGGCCAACGCTACCAAGAAAGCTTTGGATTTCACTCTGTGGTCCTCCCTCGCCTTGAAGTATGTCGCATCCAACATCAGGAAAGGTGCTTCTTGAAAGTCCAATGGTCGATTTTTGAATGACTCTATCTCTTTGTCCAGTTTCTTACAAAGCTCAGAGACTGTGGACTTTGAGAAGGATGTCCCACACAGTGTTTCTACTACTTTTTCCACCTTCCTGGATGAGACTCCCATTACCACCATTTGTACCATTGTCGCAATCAATGCCGCCTCACTTCTTTGGTAATTCTCAAACACCATCGTATGGAACGGCTCATTCCGATGTCTGGGAACTTCAAGCGTCAATGTCCCTATTCTTGTATTCAAAACCCTTTCACGAGTCCCGTTCCTGTAGTCTTGCCTCTCTTCCGTTCGCTCATGTCTGGCTGCTCCCAACTGTTCTTCGGACTCTGCCTTCATAATCTCATTCAGGATCCTCTCAAGCAAAAACTTTATTGCTTTTTCACGATCTCCTGTTAAAACCTGTAGAACTTCTTCGTGTGTTAATGTAAGATTGACTTGAGCCATATCTCGTACCTCCTGTTTCTTTTGTTGTGGTTAACAAATATTATACAGGTTGAGATGTGGCTCATCTCTTTTTTTGAATTTACACCATTATACGGACATAACTCATTGAAGTCTGTCGTGATACCTGATAGTGTAACGGAGATAGGAAATGGTGTGTTCTCGGATTGCAAATTGTTGGAAAGCGTTATTCTTTCCCACAATATAACCGCTATTCCTGATAACGCATTTGATGGTTGTTTGTTACTTAAGGATATAAAGATTCCTGAAGCAGTAATATCTATTGGAGAAAAAGCTTTTAACTCCTGTGCGTCTCTTTCTTTGATATATTTGCCTGACGGTCTTCAAACTCTCGGAACTCGTGCCTTCTGTGATTGTTCGTCATTGAAAAGTGTTACTATTCCAAGAGAGGTAATTAGATTAGAGATTTTTGTGTTTGCCGGATGCAATCAACTCTCACGCATTCTTTTGCTGGGTGGTCCCGGTGTTGCTGAAGCTTATGCGTTTATAGGGGTTACTGCTTCTGTGTATTATCCTCAAGACAATCCATGGACCATGAGAGAAAGCGAGCATGTTGATCCAGACAGTTTTCATGTTACATGGATTCCCTATTCTGAAAGTTACTTGGTACAGTACAAGCTTTCGGCTTCAGATCCAGCGATTTTTAAGGATTATGCATTTAACGGAGAAAAGTTTATTATCGAGAATCTTCATCCCACTAAGGCGAATTACAGATTCCTTGGCTGGTCAAGGAGCAGCACTTCGACAACAGCACAATATAGAGCGGGAATGTCATATACAGTTTCTAGAAACCTTATATTCTATGCTGTCTTTGAAAAGATCACACCGCCAGACGCGGTTACAGGTCTGAAGGCAGTCCCTGCGGGAAAGGGAAGAGTAACACTTACCTGGACAGCAAGCTCCGGCGCTGAAGGCTATCTTATCTATGGTCAGAAGAATGGGAAGTACGCCTACGTAGGTATGACGACACAGGGAACAACGTACACGGATACGAAGGCTCTTTACGATGACTATAACTACTATTGGGTATTCCCATATGTAAAGGATGAACTCGGGAACATGATACCGGGATCCTGTACGAAATATGTCTATGCAAAGGGCATCCTTACAGCGGTCACAGGCCTCAAAGCATCCTCTGTCAAGGGTGGCGTAAAGCTTACCTGGAATGAGGTGACGGGAGCAGAAGGTTACCTGGTCTACGGTATTGTCGCCGGAAAGCCCTACGGCTATGTCGGCATGACGACAAAAGGGACGACCTTTACAGATAAGACGGCGTCTTCAACAGAGTATAACTACTACTGGGTATTCCCGTACTTTAAGGACAGTAACGGGAAGATGGTCGTCGGACAGACGGCGAAGTATACATATGGACGTTCGCTGAAATAGAAAATTCACAAAATAAACAAGAATTATAAGTTTATCCTTTGCTAAATTAATATTAACATTTGTTTTTGTTATTTGGACCACATGAAGATAGTGTGATGGGTATGACCCGGGGTGAAATCACTGATGTCTTTATTTTGGTCTATCTTTGGTGGAGGAGACTTAGTATGAAGAAGAGTTGGAAGAGTTTCATTTCGTTTTTGATCTGTTTTTCCATGATTTCCGCGTATCTTCCGGCATACATCCGAGCTGATGAAAAGGAATCTTCATCAGAAGAAGGATCTGCCGGATCAGTTTTTTCAGAAGAATCGTCTGGAGAACTGGAGTTGGACAGATTTTCCTTGGATAAGTCAGAGGACTTGGACATAGACAGATTATCCATTAACCCGTCTTCGGAAGTCGATGTGGACAGGTTTTCCACTGATTCGTCCAAAGAAGAGGACGTAGACAGGTTATCCGCAGATCCGACTGATAACAATAATAATGGTGAAAAAACCATTCAGAATGATGAAATTGAGACAGACGTGGAATCGGTGTCTCAGGCCGGACTCAACCTAACAAATATTTCTGCGAATGGAACTCTGAAAATCGTTGAGAAAACATGTGGCTACGAAGAGTACTACTATGACGGGGACGATGAAATCACATATTTTTATTACTATGTTAAGGATGCTCTCTACAGTTCTTCTGTAACGTTTACCATAAAATATAGTGATGGAGAGACTTATACTGGAACTTTATCCAATATTGAGGATAAACTTTGTGAGGACGGCCTGGATGGTTATTCGATGGTTCTTGACTCTCAGGCAGCGGATTCACCATGGATCGTCGGAAATACATATACTGCGACTGTCAAGTTCGGTTCAATAAGTTGTTCGGTTAATGTGGAAATCATTCCGGAACCTATTGAGTCTATAACTTGCAATGGAACACTTAAGATCGTAGAAGAGACATATGGCTATATTAGTGATGGATGGGATGAAAATGATAATCTCATAGAGTATTTCCAGTACTCTGTAAGGGAAGCCCTTGAAAACTCCAAACTGACATTCACTCTCACTTACAATAATGGAACTTCGGATCTTATCGCTACGTATAATGAGCTTCGCAATCAGGTAGGTGGCTCCTTTTCCATCATAGATGGACAGGATTGGGATAATCAATGGACGGTCGGAAATACATATCCGATTAAAGCTTACTTCCATGGGAAAGAATGTGTAATCAATGTAAAGATCATCCCTGATCCGGTGGAGAGCATTACCTGCAGCGGAAAACTTCAGATCGTCACAGGAACATACACGTATTGGGAGTACGGATGGACAGAAGATGATGAGTATTATGAATATCTGGCATACAATGTCTCTGAGGCATTAGCGGATTCTGATCTTTCATTTACAGTTTCGTATAACGATGGAACATCCTCTGTGACAGGAAACTACTCAGAACTTGCCGACTTAACGGGATGCATCGTGGATGTTACGACCACTCAGTCGTATTCTGCTAAGTGGGAGAAAGAGCATACATATACAGCGACTGTATCCTGCGGCAAAAAAAGCTGTGAGATCGAGGTCGAGATCCTGCCTCTTCCGATAAAGAGTATTACCTGCAACGGGACGCTTCATATTCGGGAAGGGAGCAATGGCTATTATACAACCGATACCAATAATCAGTCGTATTTCATCTATAGCATTAGAGATGCAATTTTTGATTCCGACCTTACTTTTACGATTTCCTATAATGATGGAAGAGCGCCGATTACAGGAGCTTTAGACGAACTGGAAGAACTAACGGAATCGTATATCGATATCACAACATCACAGAATAATGTTCATTGGCTGCCGGGGAATACCTACCAGGCGAAGATTACTTATGAATATGTTGAAGGCACAATGGATATTACTATCGATGAATCTTCGGTCAGCAGTATCACCTGTAATGCCGATCTTCGTATCATGGAAAATACCAATGGATATATGTCGACATACTGGGACGATTATGATGAGCCTCATGAGTATTATGTATACTCTGTTGGAAATGCTGCTGATAACGCCGGTATCGTGTATACGATCCGGTACAAGGATGGAAGCTCCATCTCCGGAACAAGGTATGAGATTCAGGATCAGACAGGAGAATACATCGAATTTAATTATTTTCAGTCTGGAGAATCTCCGTGGACGAGTGGAAATACTTATTCTGCCAATATCTATTTCCAGGGCAGACAAGGTACTCTAAATGTCATCATATATAAAAATCCGGTCGTTAGTGTTACATTTAACGGAACTCTTCATATCCCGGAGAGAACATACGGATACGATGGCGAGATCTTCTATTACGATGTAAGAGATGCCCTTGAAGATTCCGACCTGACATTTACTATTACGTATAATGAGGGGACATCACCCATTACGCTGAAATATAGCGAATTCTATGAAAAGACGGGATATAGTCTGGCCATCTCAGATGAACAGAGCGTAGAGAATCCCTGGCTGCCGGGGGGAACTTATGCGGTAGAGTATTCTTTTACAGGTGTGAAAGGAACGATGAGCGTGGTCATCGATCCGTCACCAGTCAAGAGTTTTACTGTTAGCGGACCTTTGCACATTGTTGAAAATACATATGGATACCTCAATACGTACAATACAGATCCATATTTTGATTATTACGTAAGCAGCGCTCTTTACGCTTCGGATATCGTATTTACGATCACGTATAATGACGGGCGGCCGGCAGTTACCGGTACTTATGAACAGCTCAACGAAAAAGGTCTGTCATTAAACATAAACTACAGCCAGTATTCGAATAATCCCTGGACAGCAGGTCATACATATCAGGCAAAAGTTACATGCGAAGGAAAAGTTCTCGAGCTAAGCGTAGTCATTGATCCGACACCCGTCAAGAGTATCGATGTCAGCGGCCCGGTCCATGTAGTTGAGAATACGTGTGGATATTTGGCCTATTCTTATACAGGTTCCACTTACTTTGTATATCATGTGGATGGTGTCCTTAATAATTCGGATGTGATTTTTACTATCACGTACAACGATGGAAGACCGAAAGTCAGCGGTACTGCTTCACAACTGAGGGACAAGGGGATCGAACTGTCCGTGTCGGCGGATCAGTCGAGTAATGATCCCTGGACGGTGGGGAATACATATCAGGCGACGATCTTCCTTGAAGGAAAGTCCGAAGATATCAATGTGATTATCGATCCGACTCCGGTCAAAAATATTTCCGTAAGCGGCCCGCTGCATATTCTAGAGAACACCCACGGATATATCACGGAAAGGTGGAGTGACGGGGTCCGGTACTATTGCTACAATGTCACCGATACTGTTGCTTCTTCGGATATTATCATCACTATCACATATAACGACGGAAGAGATACAGTCTCCGGCACATATTCCCAGTTAAAGAACCAGGGAATAGATTTGAGTGTCTCTGCAGAACAAAATGTCGATGATCCGTGGACAGCCGGTCATACATATCCGGCGACGCTCTATTCCGAAGGAAAAGAGACGGGTTTTGATATAATCATTGATCCGTCACCGGTGCAGAGCATTACGATGAATAAAGATCTGCACATAATTGAGAATACTTACGGCGGTTTTAGTACATATAATGATATTCCGTACTATTCCTACTACATATCGAATGCCGTGAATTATTCTGACATGATCTTCACGATTACATATAATGACGGAAGACCATCAGTATCCGGCACATATTCTCAACTTGGGAATCAGCAGGTCTATTTGTCCTTTGATTCGAATCAGGGGTACAGCAACCAGTGGACGACCGGTCAGACATATCAGGCGCAGGTGATCCTCGAAGGAAAGAGAGTCGATTTTAATGTGGTCATTGATAGTACTCCGGTCAAGAGTATTTCTGTGAACGGTCCTTTACACATCCTGGAGAATTCAAATGGCAGTTTTAACACGAACAATGGAATTTCGTACTTTTACTATTCTGTAGGTGATGCCCTTTCTTCGTCAGATATTGTCTTCACTATCACCTATAATGATGGACGTCCGGCTGTATCCGGCACATATCATGATTTAAATAACCAGGGCGTTCTGTTTTCAGTTATCAACGATCAGAATTTCTCTGATCCATGGACGGCGGGGCATACATATCAGGCTACTATATACTGCGATGGAAAAGCCTATGATCTTAGTGTGGTCATTGACCGCACCCCGGTCAAATCGATCTCAAGCAGCGGTCCGCTTCATATCATTGAGAACACAAAGGGCTACATCAGCAAAAATGCAGATGGTTTTTCTTGCTATTCCTATGGTGTATATGACGCGCTTCGTTCGTCAGATATTATCTTCACGATCACTTATAACGACGGACGTCCTTCTGTTTCCGGCACGTATTCCCAGCTGATAGATCAGAAAATACCAATTACACTGAATTACAGCCAGAATTCTAATAATCCCTGGACGGTGGGAAATACCTATCAGGTACAGATCATTTCGGAAGGAAAACAATACAGCCTGAACGTGATCATTGACCCCACGCCGGTCAAGAACATTACGGTAAGTGGTCCTTTGCACATCATTGAGAATTCATTTGGTTATATGTCCAATTATACTGGTGAATACTTTTATTACTATGTGGACGAGGCACTTGAATCATCAGATATAGAGTTCACCATAACGTATAACGATGGAAGACCTTCGGTGACCGGTACCTATTCGCAATTGGACAATCAGGATATATCGATCAATCTTATAACTGATCAGAGTGCATCAACTCCATGGACGGTGGGGAATACCTATCAGACCCAGGGCTATATGGAAGGAAAACCTTTTAGTCTTAATGTGGTGATTGATGATTCACCCATCCAATCGATCACATTCAGCGGTCCGTTACATATTACCGAGTATACAAACGGCTCGTTTGATACAACGGAATCCAGTACTTATTATGTATATCATGTTGGGGATGCGCTCCAGAACTCGAATATTGTATTTACGATCAACTATAACGATGGCCGTCCGGCAGTAAGTGGCCCCTATGCGCATCTGAAGAGCCTTGGATATAAGCTTTCTGTTTCGGCCTATCAGGATTCATATACTCCATGGACGGCAGGTCATACCTATCAGGTACCGGTTTTTTATGAAGGGAAGAAGGTCGACCTCAATGTGGTCATTGATCCATCTCCGGTCAGCAGTTTTACGGTTTCAGGAACAATGCATGTTGTTCAGGGTACCTGTGGAGGTGTTTACGAAGACGATGATGGCAGTTACTACTATTACTATTTAGATAATGCACTAAGTTATTCTGACATTGTGTTTACGATCGCATATAATGACGGACGTCCGTCAGTTACCGGCACATATGCTGAGCTGACGAATAAGGGGATCTACTTTACTTCCCGATCCCAGCAGAGCGGAGCTGCTCCATGGACGCCCGGAAGCACATATCAGGCGCAGGTCTACTGTGAAGGCAAACCACTAACCTTAAACGTGGTCATCGATGCTACTCCCTATAAGAGTATCAAGTGCAATAAAACAATGCATATTACAGAGAACACGTATGGTTACTTTAGTGATAATAACGTTTTCCAATATAGTTTCTATACTAATGAAGTGCCGGATGATGTTACTTTTACGATCACGTATAACGATAACCGGACTCCTTTTACCGGAACGGTATCTGAGATATATGAAGAGACGGGCATCCAGATCCGTATCAGCGAGTTACATGGACCAGTAACTCCTGGAAATACGTACCCTGTGAGTATCTATT
>JAEEGG010011148.1_pt1 | contig 19686 bp, 14 predicted proteins | sample 9134161 | NCBI WGS metagenome assembly JAEEGG01 (sample SAMN16246543, study PRJNA631951) | gut metagenome | biome: gut microbiome; feature: rumen; material: CR-attached | host: Bos | place: Iran: Karaj | collected 2018-10 | reverse complement strand
AAGTGATAACACTTCTGACCAGCCCACCATTGAGCGCATCGGGCAGCGGGGCAAGATACTCGTTGGCACTACCGGCGACTACAGGCCGCTGTCGTTCCGCGAGCCTGAGACAGGCGAGTATTGGGGCTTCGGCATAGAAATGGCCCAGGAGATTGCTGCAAGACTGGGTGTCGGCATTGAGTTCGTACAGACCTCCTGGCCTACCCTTTCGGCAGACGTATTGGCAGAGTCCCAGATGTTTGACCTCGCCATCGGCGGCATCACCATTACCGATGCCCGGCGCGAGACAATGCTGATGAGTAACGGCTATCTGGCCAACGGCAAGACAATACTCTGCAGGGCGTCAGAGGCTGACCGCTACCAGTCGCTCCGTGACATCGACAAGCCGGAAGTGCGGGTGATGGTAAATCCCGGAGGGCTGAACGAGAAGTTTGCACATGATAGTCTCAGCCACGCCACAATTGCCGTTCACCAGAAGAACGAGGAGATACCAGCACTCATAGCCGAGGGAAGGGCTGACATTATGATAACAGAAATAACGGAGGCACCCTATTATGTCAATTCCGACAGCCGGCTTGCTGCGCCGCTCCTTGACAAGCCGTTTACTCACGGAGAGATAGGGGTGCTTATGCGAAAAGGGCAGGACGACCTGCTGCAGCTCGTCAACGCCGTTATCAGCACGATGAAATCCGACGGCTCCCTCCGACGGCTGCATGAGAAATACGGGCTGATGTATAATTATTAAGGAAAAAATCAAATCAACGTTTGGTTTTTTGCTCGCTTAATAGTAACCTTGACTTTGTCGAACTTACTCCGTCATGGAAATGATGTCATTGGCATAAAAAGAATCCGAGCCAGAATGACAACCGCTGAAGTCAAACTGGCACGGAATTTTAAACTCGCTAAACTATACTGACAATCCTTAAAACCCAGTTAAACATTCTTATGTTTCCTCGTCAGATATTCTATTGCCAATACAGGCCATAGAGGCACTTTGCGAATGTTGGTTCTCACGGCAGGGATATCACACAACAGGAAGACAGACGACAGGAGCAGGGCAAACCAGATGACGTAACCATACACCTGTTTAATAGCCACGAGCATCATAGAGTGCAGATAACTGTTGCCCATGAATGCCCCGAAATCAAATTGTGAGAGGTCGAGGTTTGTGAGTGTCAGCTGACGACCATAGTTCATCATGTCCTCATTCAGAAAATGCGAGAAAATGGTGGTATAGAAACCATAGCCCATAGCACCACCAAGATACATGTGCGGGATGTTGAACACGAACAGTCCCATAAAGAATATCTCAAGACTGGGTACCGATTCATCCAAAGCCCACATCAGGGTTGGTGCAAGAACACCATAACCAAAGCCGCGGAGCATGATTGCCAGTTGGTATTGCTCTATGTTCACCGCCATACCCAACGTGGAATACATCAGCAAGGCGTAAGCGCTGATGGAGAAGAAGGCTATACCTATCAGTTTCCATACCTTCCACTTCTGAACCTTCAGCCAGTAGAGATCGAGCGCTATACCCAGGAACATGCCTGGCAATGCCCACATATACTGATTCTCCTTCGTTAGTTCTTCAAGTCCGACAACCTCTGTGTAGAGTATCTCTTCAAGTGTATGCTCGGCACCGAAAGCCAGCTCTCCCAATATGGTTACAATGAGAATGGGTACCACGTTGCGGCATTTCAGCAGGCGAAGCTCTACGTATGGATAGCGATTGTGAATCAGTCGGTAGAGAGTGAGTCCTGCAAACATGAGTGCAAATGCCCCCACCATTCTGATATGCCGGTTTGCGAACCACCTATAGTAATCACCATAGACAAAGATGTATGAGAGCAGAAGCATCGTCACGCAGATGAGCAGTGCTCCCTGCCAGTCGGTGCCTTTCAGCGAAAACCTGTTAGGCATCGGACAAAACGGACGACACAGGACAATCTGTGTCAGCAGCACGAACGACATGGTGCCTACGGTAAAGGCATGCATCATCTGCCATGTGAAATGATGCCCCATCCAGGCAGCAAGCCAGCCACCACCTTCGATAGCTGTGAGAAGTATGATGTGAAGCACTGGGAAGAACACGGCGAAGTCGCGTTTGGGCGTAATCCATAACTGGATGTTGCTCATACACTCGAATGTACCTTGAATCTTGGCAATTCCTGCAATGAAGCATGCCAAAACGAGTATGGGCATCGACTGGCTATGCATCGTGATAACGTTGCAGATGCCCACCACGATGGCCGAGGTGCACAGCAGCTGCTGATTGGTGAAGCGGAACTTCATCCTGAACAGCATAGGGAACCACATAGCCATGCCAGCAAGCGTGGCATAGAGCAGGAACATGACATCCTCAATCATGAAGTTGGTGGTGCCGCGAATCTCATCGAGAGCACCCAAATACATACCTCCCGAGAACTGGAAGCACAGAGCCGTCAAGACGTAAATCCATGGTTGCAACCGGCGAGGCACCCACCCTTTCATCATCGGCATACAGAAAGGCATGCCAGCGGGTGGCGGCGGTGCCTTCATCAGAAATTCAGTCAGTTTTCCCATTACTCTTCTACCTTACAAACGACGTTATAACCACCGTGCAACTTCTTCACTTCGTCGCATGCATCAATCCGTACACGCACCGTCACGCGCTGCTCCACCTTAACGAAATTGCCTGTAGCATTGTCAATAGGAATCAGCGAGAACGCGCTGCCTGTGGCATCGCTGATGCGCTCAACCACGCCTGTATATTCCACATCGGGAACAGCATCGGCTGTAAAACGGACTTTATTGCCAACCTTGACATTCGGCATCTGCGACTCCTGATAGTTGGCCTCCACCCATTTTTCATGCTTATCAACGATGCTGACCATTGTCTGACCGGGATTAACCAACTGCCCTACATGAATATCTTTGCTGCCCACCACACCATCGCAAGTGGCAATGATGTAGCAATACGACAGGTTCAGCCGGGCAATCTCCACCTGTGCATGTGCCAGTTCAATGGCTGCTTCTGAGGCCGAGAGATGATGACCTTGCTCGGCCACAACAGCCGTCTGCGTGTTGCGCGAGCGAAGGGCCTGTTCATATCCTGCCTTGGCACTCAGATACCCAGTGTGTACATTGTCATACTGTTGTTGGGTAACGGCATCCTGCTGGAGCAGTTTCTGAAAACGGGCATCCTCCCTCTTTGCATTCTCCATCTGTACACGAGCTGCTTCAATGCCTGCTTCGGTCACGCTGATACTGGTCTTTGTGGTATGGATGCTGCTTGCTGTACCCTGCGAACCGCGTTCGGCACGGGTCAGATCGGCTTCTGCCTGAGCCAGACGAAGACGAAACTCGGCATCTTCAATGACAACAAGCGTATCGCCTTTCTTCACTTCCTGAAATTCGGTAAATCGCACCTCGCGTATAAAACCCTGCACGCGGCAGTTCTGTGGCACGATATTCTGGCATACACGAGCATTATCAGTGACTTCGCCTCCACCAAAATGCATGAACTGACTGGCGGCATAAACGGCTCCGCATACTATACAGATTATTACGATAGCATTATAACTGTAGGTTGAAATCTTATTCTTTTCCATCTTTGTTAAAGTGTATTTGTGATGTATTTAAGTTTGAAATAGTTGTAAAGCATGTTGATGCGTGCATTGACCAAAGCCATATCGGCAGAAAGTTTCATGTTTGAGGCATCAAGCATATCGGTCAGCAAAGCCAGGTCGTTGTCGTAACGATTCTTCACCACCATATAATTCTGGTCGGCAAGTTCCACCTGTTTCTCCTGTGTGCGAACCTCTGCTGAGCTGGTCAGCAGGTTGGTGTAGCTTGCCTGCACACCATTCTCTATGCCTTCGCGTGCCAACTGCACACGCTCGCGTGCCTGGGTGTTTTCATGCCTTGCCTTACGGATGTTATGCTTGTTCTTCCAGAGGCTCGACAAGTTGTATTTCACACCGATACCGACAAACCACACGTTGACGTTGGCATTCTTGGGAATCAGGTCGGAGGTGTAAGGACCAAACAGGTTGTTTTCGGCAACTACAGCCACTGATGGTCGCGATGCCGCACGGGTGTTCCTGACCTTCTGTTCCGACATTTCTGTGGCAAGCGAAGCCTGACGGACATCGATATTGTTTTCCGATGCTTTCTGTTGCCACAACTCTTCGGAGGTGAGCGTCTTGAGTGCCAGTTCCTCCTCTTCAAGCGACTGCGTATCCGCTTCAAAATCCTCTCCCTCTGACAGATGGATGGCAGTGCTGAGCTGATGACGGATAATCTTCTGCGCATCAACAATTTGCGTCTTTGTAAGCTGGAGACTCTGCAGTTGCAACTCATATCGCGTGATGTCGTTCTTCAACACCATTCCCTGCTCTCTGCGCGCCTTCATCTGCTCGATTACTTTCTCAGTCAGCTCAATGTTTTTCTCTATCACCTGTAGTTGGTTTTGCAGTTTACAAAGATCAAGGTAATATCCAGTCAGCAAGAAGCGCACCTCCTGACGATTCTTCTCTACATCAAGTTCTGCCAACTGACAACCCAGCCTTGCCATTTCAATGCCTGAACGGATGGCGCCGCCTGCATAGATCACCTGACTAGCGTGAGCGGTGAAACTGTTGCCCCAATGCGGTGTGGGCTGTTTGCCATTCTGCACCTGCTGAGGTCCAAGTCCCGGAACAACATACTCTGTAGTGCCACTGGTAGAAAAGCCTCGTGACATCAAGATTGCATTGCCCGTATAAGAGCCTTGAACACTGAATTCAACACTTGGCAGCATGGCCGATTTTGCCGATGCCACCCCTTCTTCTGCAGCCTTCAATGCCACTTCGCTGACCTTGATGCGCTGATTCTGTTGGTCAGCCAGGTCAAAAAGTGACTGAAGACTCATCCTTTGCTGTGCATACGAAGGTACACAGCAACTTACTCCGACTATCATCGAGACAGTCAGAGCACAAAAAATCTTGTGACTTGTCATTAAAATGATAAATGTATTCTTACAATTCATTACTCGCACTAAAATATTCCTTCCCTCGGAAATACGAATAATGAACCTTCATGGTTCGGACAAACCTCATGTTTGCCACAATGCGCTACAAACCTCTCTGATTAGGGAATAAATCAGAAGATGAATTACGAGCAATATTAATTACGAAATCCTAAAAACGGCTGCAAAGGTACGAAAAAAAATAACGAAAACGAAAACATTTTTAAAACAAAACGCGAAGAATCACGGCAACATCACGTAAACATCACGTAAAGTATTTGTTAGGCAAACAAACGTTAAATACAGCTCTCTTTACATCTTAAAAAATCGAAAAAGCAATGCTCTGTAGCATTCGCAAAATCAACTTTTTTTATTATTTTTGTAACGTAAAAATAGTTATACAACTTTAAAAACAACAGAATTATGTCAAAGACAGTAGAGATTCAGATTGAGAAGAGTCGCAGCCTCGTAGAAGGTCTGCGCCGTCATGTCAAGGAAATGGGTGAACGTGGTGTCACCAACGATGAGATCAACGCAATGGAACAGGTCGTCAAGGAACTGGAGGCCGTGAACTCCGAAGTGGACAGCATTCGTGAACAGCTCACACCAACGGTGACCCAACTGAAACTCGTAATGGAGCGCGTGAAGGAGACCTACGCCGAAAAGAAAAAGATGCTGAAGGGCTACTACCCTCAGGAGCGCTGGATGGACTATGGTGTACCTGACAAGCGGTAGTAGAACAAGCTTGTTTTTTCGCCACCATTACACAACCTCGTAGCGACAAGAACAAGTTGCAAAATGCTCAAAACTCGCAAATTCCAGAGCGAATTAGTAGCTGCTGATTTTTTGCGAGTTTTGAGCGAGATATTTGTAAAAAAGAAGATTTACTTAATCTGCTTCAGCGCCAGCTTCACTACCTGCTCAACGGGCAACGACGGCTGCTCCTGCAGGATGGCCACCACCACTTTCTGCGTGGGTGCCGGAGCAAAGCCCAGCATGGTGAGGGCAGCCACTGCCTCGTCGCGCACGGCAGTATTGACGGGGGCAGCAATAGCGCCACCAGCAGGAATCTCGGTGGTGATGCCAAGAGCCACAATCTTGTCGCGCAGATCTACAATAATGCGCTGGGCCGTCATCTTACCTATTCCCTTAATACTCTGAATGAGCTTGGCATTGCCTGTTGAGATGGCATTGCACAGCTCAGCCACACTCATGCCCGAAAGCATCATGCGGGCTGTGTTCGCCCCTACCCCACTCACCGTAATGAGCAGCTCAAACATCTCGCGTTCCTTTTTATTATAGAAGCCATAGAGCACGTAGGCATCCTCGCGAATGGCTTCATACACATAAAGTTTCACCGGCTCTTTGGCAGTTCCCCCGGGATGGCTGAGATGTTTCTGACAGGCCGTATAAGTGTTCAGCGATATGTTCAGGCCGTAGCCCACTCCTGCTGCCTCTATCGTGGCATAGGCTGGTGTGAGCTCAGTCAACTCACCCTTGATGTATTCTATCATGATTCTTCAATTGTATATATACAAAAAAATAACGCTCCAAGGCACTTTTTTATTGTGCAGCAAAGTTCATTTGGCAATCATGCTTTCACTTTCAACATTTTTTGAAACTTTTTCTGTCATTTTGCTATCGAATAGCGAAAAATTATGTACTTTTGCACGCAGAAATACATTTTTTAGCAACACAAATCAACAGAAAAGATGAAGAAAATCAGAGTAGCCGTCGTTGGTTACGGCAACATCGGAAAGTATGCTCTTGAGGCACTCGAGGCAGCACCCGACATGGAGGTGGCTGGCATCGTGCGCCGTCAAGGTGCTGAGAACAAGCCACAGGAACTGGCTCAGTATGAGGTTGTGAAGGATATCCGTGAGCTAAAGGACGTTGACGTGGCCATACTCGCCACCCCTACCCGCTCATGCGAGGAGTATGCACGGCAGATTCTGCCACTGGGCATCAACACCGTCGATTCGTTCGACATCCACACCCTGATTCGCGACTACCGCCGCAATCTGATGGAACTGAACAAGCAGACCAACACCGTCAGCGTGATTGCAGCAGGATGGGACCCGGGATCAGACAGCATTGTGCGCACACTCATGCAAAGCCTCGCTCCCAAAGGATTGTCATATACCAACTTCGGACCGGGCATGTCGATGGGCCACTCCGTCTGCGTGCGTTCAAAGGCTGGTGTGAAGAACGCACTCTCAATGACCATCCCCCTCGGTGAGGGCATCCACCGCCGCATGGTCTATGTGGAACTGGAAGAGGGAGCCAAGCTCGACGAGGTGACGGCTGCCATCAAGGCCGATCCCTACTTCGCCAATGACGAGACCCACGTGTTCCAGGTGGAGAGCGTAGATGACGTGCGCGACATGGGGCATGGTGTGAACCTGGTGCGCAAGGGTGTATCAGGAAAGACCCAGAACCAGCGACTGGAGTTCAACATGAGCATCAACAACCCTGCTCTCACCGGTCAGGTGCTGGTGAACGTGGCTCGTGCCTCGATGCGTCTGCAGCCCGGATGCTACACGATGGTAGAGATTCCCGTCATCGACATGCTCCCTGGCGACAAGGAAGAACTCATCAGCCACTTGGTATAGAGAACAGCATGAATTCATACTGACGTCACTTTTTCTCCGAATCGCTTGGCGGTTCGGAGATTTTGTTCTATCTTTGCCACGTGCATTTCGATGCACATACATTTTATTTGCTCAATTCGCTACTCGAACTGCGACCTCGGAAAGTGAAAGAGCATATCTACCAATATTGGAGCTTGCGCCTAAGCGCAGGTTTCCCATAGTTGGTAGATGGTTGTCGCAGACCTGAGTAGCGTATGGTGAAGACCTGCGCTTTTTGTTATACCGAGAGGTATAGTTTGGAGGTCTGATTTTATTATAAACGAGATAATAACCTAAAACGATAATAGCTTATGAAAAAGATTCATTACTATTTGGCAATGGCGTTTATGACAGCGATTGCTATGCCTATGTCTGCTCAGGTGAGCAACGATAACGAGGATGGCGTGTACAAAGTGCAACGTCCCCAGTCAAAAGACTATGTACAAGGTGAAGTTTTATTTAAGTTGAAAGATGGCAAAGAGGCCAAGGTTCGTCGCGTAGCAGGCCGCGTTCAGTCAGCTGGTATCAGCAGCCTCGATGCTGTGCTCACCGAATTTGGCGTAGAGGATATGGAACAATTGTTGCCACAAGCAAAGGTAACTGGCACACCACGTCGTGCCAAGGCTTTCAATGGCACTACCATCGTAGAGCGCGACCTCACGCAGTTATACAAAGTAAAGCTCTGCGAAGAAAAAGCCTTTGAGACCATGCAGATGGTGGAAAAGCTGAAGGCCTTGCCTGAGGTGGAATATGCCGAACCCAACTACAAGGTCTATCTGATGGATGCGGACATTGCTGGCATCTTTGACGGCAATCCCTTTGTTACCCAGCAATGGTATCTGGATACATATGGCGTAAAGACATTGTGGAATAAACCGATCGTCAACCCCAAGCGCCCTGTCATTGCCATTATTGATACGGGTGTGGATATGACGCACCCTGACCTTGCCCCCAACCTGTGGACTAACACGGCTGAGGCAGAGGGCGAAGCAAACTATGATAACGACGGCAACGGCTTCAAAGGCGATGTTCATGGATGGGATTTCATCAACAACACCCCTAATGTCCGTGACTTTAATATGCATGGTACCCACGTGGCAGGTATCGCTGCCGCTGCCAACAACGGCATTGGTATCATTGGTGCCAATCCAAGAGCACTTATCATGCCTATCTCCGTGATGCAGAGCGATGGAACGGGAGACGTTGCCACCATCGTCAAAGGTATTAACTATGCTGCCCAAAACGGTGCCGACGTTATCAATATGTCTTTAGGAACCTATGCCAATAGCCGCGCTATGCGTCAGGCTTTGGAAAAGGCATATCAAACGACTGTAATTGTTGCTGCAGCAGGTAATGATGGCTTACAGATTCTACCTGTTTGCAAGCCCCGTGAACCATATGGTCCTATGTTCCCTGCTGCATATTCTTTCGTGTTGGGAGTTCAAGCCACTCAGTCGAATGGCAGTTTGGCAGCCTTCAGCAACTACGATTGCGACGGTCCAAACTATTCGTCAGCATCATCTTTGCAAGACCCCGATGGTTTCAACTACGAGTTGTCAGCTCCTGGTACAAACATGCTGAGCACCATCCCTGGTGGAAAGTACAAGGTACTACAAGGAACCTCTATGGCATCACCTTTGGTAGCTGGTGCTATCTCTGCCTTGAAGATGGTAAAGCAGTACGACACTCAGGAAATCCTGTGGGGTGACCTGCTGCATACCGACAACATCGCTCAGGCTTACGCTGTTACAGCTCGTCCTGCCGAACTCGATTTGATGAAGATTCAACTCCGCAGCCGTAAAGAACTTGGTGATGAATCAGAAGAGGACTATAGTGGCGACCATGAGATCGACGCAGGCGAAACTGTATCGCTCTATCCCGTTATCCGAACAACCTTTGGTGGTGCCAGCAACATTAAGATACACTTAGAGATGGGTGATGAGTTTGAAGATCCAACCACGGTGCAGATTCTCACAGGTGCAGACAACAAAGTTGACTTCGGTTTGCACCTCGATGCATACGGCAAAGGTGTCAGTCTGAATCCGCTAAAGGTAAAGATAGGCGATAATGTAGCTGATGGTCGCCATATCAAGATGAAGATGGTGGCAACGTGCGATGAAAGCAACGTTACCTATATTGGTACCTTCACGCTCGTAGTTACTAATATGGTGAAGATTAATGGCCTTATCTCAGAAGACAGAACGCTCACAGGAGACTATGTATATCTGGTTAATGAGAACCTCGGAATCATGGAAGGGGCTACTTTGACCATTGAGCCTGGTGCTCGTCTGGAATTCATGGAGGGCATGGGTCTGGCTTCCTTCGGAAAACTTGTTGCGAAAGGTACTCCTGAAAAGCCCATCGTTTTTACTGGATACCATGGTGCAAGGTGGGCTGGTATAATGTCACATGAGTCGACAGGAGAAACAATAGGAAACGATGGCTCTTATTTATATACCAATGCAGACAGCACACTTTTTACGTTGAAGAGAACAGAACAGACACCAAATAAAATATATGCATTTATGTCCACCTCTTTTTACACAAAAGAAGGTGGTGCCAATAAGTATTATAATCTATATGAATATATGGATATCATAAAAGATATGACAGCTCACCAGAATCTTCTAACCGATCCAAGTTATCTGACACCAGCAGTTACTAGAATTTTAAAGGAATGGAAAGAGTATTGTGCACAGTACCCGAAGTCTGCAACAGGTGATTACACAGAAAATCATTATGCTACGATATGGCTTGAGCATAAATGGTCGACTTACGATAATCCACGTGATACCATTTCATATTGTCGAATAGATGGTTATGATTGTTCATATGGTCGATATTATCCTTATATGAAGGATTGTACAATTAGGCCAGCACAAGGTAACTATTGGGATAATCTGTTTGGAGAGTTAGTGGGAATTAGATGTAATATTGAGGAGATTCATGGTGGTGTTAGGGGGGGAGCAATAAATACTAACCTTCGTTTATCTAATATCGTTAACAACAATATGGGTGTCGAAGTTCCTTTCTCAGCCCGGTATAGTCAATTAATATTTAATAACTATTTCAATAATATCGCAATACTCCAAGAATCGGGAAAGTATTATGGCAAGGAGTATTGGTTGGCTAATAATACCGAGACACCCAGTGTTGATAAATCAGACCATCCTTCGTATCTTGGAACAAGCCGTGAAGACAAAGTCCGTCCATATATATATGAGATTGGAAATGCTCCTGGCACTTATGGACAGGTTGATCTCAGCAATATGCGTACAACTCCCATTGCCGAAGCTCATGGCATTGTTTGGAAGGTCTGTGTGAATGGCAAGGATGCCCAGGATGAGTATGAGGACTTAGCTCCTTTAGGCGTAGGCAAACATAAGTTTGATGTGTACTTCAATCGTCCGATGAACAAAGCCGTTGCTCCGCAAATAAGTTTTGGCGTGCGTGCCCCATGGACCCAGAACGCTGTAAGCGAAGATGGTAGTTGGAATGAGGAAGGAACCATCTACACCGCCTATAAGACCATTACCGGCAAAACAAAGAGCGATGGCGTGAACCGCATCTATGTATGGGGCGCAGAGGATAATGAGTACTTCGAGATTCCTTATGAGAAGACACGCTTCAACGTGATGATTAACGCAGCAGGCTCAATGGCAACTGGCTTTGCTGGAGAAGCAAAGATGGGTCGTGTAGAGTTAACTTGGAATAACGAGAACAATGACTTCGAGGATGCAATGGGATTCAATATCTACCGCTTTAACCCAGATGCCAAGAGAACAATTCCAGCTCACTATGATGATAACTGGAACTGGATAGAAGAAACGGAAGTTGTAGATACCATTCGTATTAATCAGGAGATTGTTGACATAGAAACAACCGAATACACCGACTACGACGTAACTCCTGGCGAGACCTATTATTATCTGTATAAGGTGCTAAGCACAGACCTGAAAGAGTATGATGTTTCGAATGTGGTGGCAGTAACTCCGCTAACAGCGACATTGGGCGATGCCAACGGAAGTGGTGAAGTGGATGTGGCTGATGTGATTACTACCGTGAACTATGCAGCAGGCATGGAACCCAAGCCGTTTATCTTCGAGGCGGCAGATATGAATACCGACCAGTCGATAGACATCCTTGACGTGATTGGTATCATTCAGAAGATATTGAATCCAAATGCTGCTCGCGAGATGAGCATAGAGTCAACAGCAACCTATACTATTGAGAATGGAACGCTGTATGTGGAAAGCCCTGTGGCTCTTGCTGGTGTTCAGGTTCAGCTGAACCTTGATGCACAGAAGGACATCAAGGTAGCAGAAAACCTCAATGGGTTTGAACACACTTCTGCTTGGTTGACAGACAACGACTATCTGTTCCTGGCCTATAATATGAACGGAAAGACGCTGACAGCAGGTAAACATGCATTGCTTGAAATTGGTGATGCAAATATAACAACCTTACGCCTGAGCGATGCACAAGGCCATAATGTATTGGCAATAGCTGACGAGACAACGAGCATCACTACACTAGGCTCAAAAGTGAAACTGCAAGGTGGTATCTTTAACCTGAAGGGACAGAAAGTGTCTGGCAAGGCCCTCGACCTGAAGAAGCTGCCAAAGGGTGTGTATATCATCAACGGTGAAAAAGTAGTAAAATAGACCACGGATTACACAAATTAAACGAATTATTATGAACAGATTAATAAGTCGTTTCGCGATATGCCTATTACTCCTATGCATCGGCATAGGAGCAAAGGCCGCAAACGTCATTACAATATCATCTACGGAAGGTGCGCCTGGCGATGAGGTGACGGTAAGCATTGGTATGGAGAATACTGATGCCATCAGTTCATTGCAAGTGAGCATTCCGCTGGATGAAAACCTGACGCTGATAGAGAACTCTGGGCAGTTGGACAGTCGCTGTGGCAGTCATGCTCTGACCGTAGGCGTGAAAGATGGTGTGCTGAACATTTTCGTTTACTCGCTGTCAATGACAGCTATTACAGGTAACAGCGGCGAAGTGGCGAACTTCAAACTGAAGCTGGGCAGTCAACCCACAACGATAGCCCTCACTCCCTCAAAAACGGTGTTGACCAATACGGCCGGTCAAACTGTTGATGCTTCTGCCAACAGCGGTGAAGTGACCATTCGTTGCCCCAAGGCGCAATATAGCACTATGGAGATAGACTTTGGCGAAGTGCCAATTCGCAGTAGCTACGAACGGACGGTGACGGTACAGAATGTAGGCAATGCCGATTTAACGATTACTGGCCTATTGTTCTCTGACGTAAATGTATTCTCTTCTACAACCAACCTGCCGCTAATAGTCGAGCCAGGAGCATCACGGGAACTGAACATCACATACGCTTCTGTGGAGCGCGGCATCATCTCGAAGACGCTGAAGGTGGAATGTAACAGCATTTCGAAACTGAACACTATTGCGCTGAAGGCACAGCCCTTTGCCGTAAACGAGCTGCACATGCAGCCTGCATCGGGCATCTCTGACGAAGAGGTGACTGTGCGTATGACGATGAACAACATGGACGCCATCAGCGGCTATCAGGTGGAGTTCGACCTGCCCACACAGTTCGAGTATGTAGATGGCAGCTTTGCACTCAGCAGCCGCAAGCAAGACCATGTGGGTATGGCAACCCTCAATGACAATAAGCTACGCATCATAGCTTATTCGGCAACAGACAAGCCATTGACGGGAGATGACGGTGAGATAGGTTCGTTTAAGGTAAAGCTAGTCGGACGGTACGGTACAATGCTGACTCCAACAAAAACAGTTCTCTCTGCTACTATTAATAACAAGGTGGAGAATGTAGTGTCTGCTGTTTATGGTGGAAACATCACTATCAGCAGTCCGCAGATTAGCTGCAACAGTTCACTCGGTTTCGGAGCCGTTTCTGTGACAGAGGCTTGCGAGCAAACGTTTACTATCCGCAACTATGGAAACGCACCGTTGACGATAAGCCGCGTGACGTTCGACAGCGAGGTGCTGAGTGTCAAAGAAGCGTTGCCGCTGATCGTGCCTTCTTGGGGCAATACTACCGTAACTGTTGTCTATAGCAGCGTGGAACAGAAGGCTTTTGAGGCAACGATGAACATCTACAGCAACGACCCCGACCAGCGCTTGAAGACGGTAGCCGTCAGCGGAAGCCGTTTCGCACCCAACTATCTGACGTTTACCACTCCTGAAATCTACGGTGTTGACAATCTGCGCATCGAAGTAGCTGCTAATACCTATGATGCCATCTCTGCCCTACAGTTTGACGTGGTCTATCCGTCAGATCAATACAATCCGTTTGACGGCGACTATTCACTGGAGCCAAGAGCAACGGGAATGACGGTGACGGCAAGGCAGATGAATGACAACACCCTGCGGTTCTTCTGCTATTATCTTGGCGGTAATAATATAGCGGCAGGTAGCGGTAAGCTGATGACACTGAAGCTAAGTCCCAAGTCAACGGTTCCAGCAGGAAACTATGGCATCAGCATTTCAAACATCAAAATGGGTACTGCAGAGATGGCTGACAAGTATGCAGGAACAAATATGGTCAGCAATTTCACCGTCAAAGATGTATTGCCTGGCGACGTGAACGGCGACGGTGCCGTTGACACGCAGGATGCCATCCAGATTGTGCGCTACTATCTGGGCAAGAACCCTACTGGCTTCAATGCATCGGTGGCCGACGTGAACAGCGACGGCAACATCGACACGCAGGATGCCATCCAGATCATTAGAACATATCTCAACAAATAAGTATAAAATCATGAAGAAAACAATTTTCAGCCTGCTGGCGCTCCTGTTCCTCCACAATGCGGCAGCACAGAAGCTCTCAATAGCCGACGTAGAGGTATTGCCTGGCAGCACGGTATCCTTTACGATGAAAGTAGACGTGCAATCGGGGGTGTACAGCGGATTCCAATTCAATATGCAGTTCCCCACAACGGGATTCTCTACAACTGGCAGCACCACCGTCTCGTCATCGTGGCAGGGAGGCTCGCTTTCCGTAGGCGACCTCACGGCTGGAGCAGGACGAGGCTCCGCCCTTTCCCTCTCGGACAATCCCATACCCAACGGAGAGATAGAGATTGGTACGGTGGAGTTCAGAGTGGACGAGAGTGTGCCTTTGGGAGAGTACGACGTAACCATTTCCGACTTCAATTTCCTTGACGGAACGAACTACACACCAGTGAGCAGCGTCACCTTCAAGGTACACGTAGTAAACATGCTGACGCTTGTCCTCGACGAGAACTCAACCACGCTTCCAGAGGCTGCCGAGGGAGTGAATGTACGTGTGAAGCAAACTATCAAAGCCGGTGAGTGGAGCAGCATCTGTCTGCCTTTCGCAATGACGGAGGCACAGGTAAAGGCTGCTTTCGGCAATGATGTGCAGTTAGGCAACTTCTGCGACACAGAGTCGACTTACGATGATGAAAACGTGACGGCAATCAGCATTTCGTTTGAAGACGCTACTGAGATAGAGGCCAACCACCCTTATATTATTAAGGTGTCGCAACCCATCACGGAGTTTAGTGTTGACAACGTGGATGTTGATCCTGCAGAAGACGATGCGCTGGTAGAAGTTGACAACGGTCTGACGGGTCGCATGCGCGTGGTCTACGGCGGTTTCTACGGCACTTACCATGCTGAGACCACACTGGAGGAGTATGCCCTGTTCCTGAACAGCAACAAGTTCTGGTACTCTATGGGGCTGACGAAGATGAAGGCCTTCCGTGCCTACTTCATTATGCTCGATGTGCTGACAGATGTTGAGAATGCTGCTGCACGCATCAGTTTCTCTTTCGACAATAAGCCGACGGGCATCAATAGCCTCACCCCCTCTCAAAAAGGCGAGGGAAGTGTTTACTACAATCTCAACGGACAACGCGTAAAAACACTACGACAGGGACTGTATATCAGAGACGGAAAGAAAATGGTTATTAAAGAAAAAGGAAGATGATTGTATGAAAAAAGTTATTTATATGCCCAGCAACCGAGTGCTCTGATATTCAACTGAGCCCTATTCTGACTGCTTCTGGTGTCAGTGACCCTGACAGAGACATCGACTACGGTGGTGTTGAAGAAGAAGGTGAACTGGACCCGCTTCACGAAGGCACAATGTGTGCGATGATGATGAAGAACTAAAAGATGAGGAAGAGCAAGGCTATTAGGCCGTATTTCAAGAGAAATAACATTTTTTATCCGAATCGCTTGGCGGTTCGGATTTTTTTCGTACTTTTGCCGTGTAAATTACTTGCTGTCGTTAAGGAAACTTTCTAAAATACGAATGAAGGAAGGTAAGAAAATCATAGCCCGCCATCAGTTCAGTGTATTGAGGAGAGCGCGGGACGCGGTAGTGAAGAACTGGTGCTTGAAGCGCTCACGCCTAATCTATGCTGTAGCATCAAGATGCATGACGGGTGCCGTAAGGATCAATGTTGCCATGCGCTGCCGCGAAGACACATCAAGCGACTGGGGGCATGCGTGGGTGACTTGCGACGACACTCCTGTCTGTGAGCGCGACAGCCGACTGATAACCAAACCAATGACTAAGATAGCAGACAACGGAAAATATATCTACTGGATATACGACTGACCAATAACGAAAACGAGAAAATGGCTAACCTATATCTAACACATAAATGCAGACGAGGATGTCCTTTCTGCTTTGCACGTAAAGTGTTGAAAGCAGCCGACGACGTCAATGAGGTGCTGACACTCGAAGAGATAGACACCTTCTTGACCCATTTCGGTGGCGAGAACATCAAGCAGATAGGTCTTTTAGGCGGTGAGCCTTTCCAATACCCCCACCTGCTGGAGGCTATTGAAATACTGAAACGTCACCACGTGCATGCCAAGATTTTCACCAGCGCAACAGACCCATTGCCACCAGGAATGGAGGACTACTGCGTAGAGTGCGGCGACATCAACTTCATTGTCAACGTAGGCGACCGCAGCACCTACAACGAGCGGCAGTTTGCCAATCTGGAGAACTTCTTCAACAAGTTCCACAGCATCTCAGCGCTGTCGTACACCATCTTCGACCTGCAGAAAGACAACCCCGAGTTCCTCTTCGACATGATAGACCACTACCAACTGGTACGCAACATACGTACCGGCATTGCACTGCCTATCTACAAGGGGGGCAATCAGTACATACACTTAGAGGACTATAAGAAGGCAGGCGAGTACTTCTGCCTGTGTGCAGAGCGTGCCGCCAAGCGCCACATCACAATGTCGATGGACTGTGGCTTCCAGGCCTGCATGTTCAGCGACGAGCAGATAGGCCGGCTGACACGTTTGGGTTCTGACATCGGCTTCATGTGCGGTGCAGCACTCGACATCGGCCCCGGCCTGCAGGCATGGAACTGCTTCCCCCTGTTTCAACTGGGACGCGTCAATGCGATGGAGGCTAAGACCATCAAGGAGCTGGAGAAGAACCTGGCCCACAAACTTGAGGAGACACTGGGCGACAAGCCGGGCGTTCTTCCAGAGTGTGCCAACTGTGACCTGCGGCACCGTGCACTCTGCGAGGGCGGTTGCAAGAGTTTCAAGTCTATAGCCTAAAAAGCAGAGAACACTAAAGTAATGACACTAACTACGAAACAACGACCACAACAATGGAAATCAACAAAAATGTGACATGGAAGCCACTTGGTGAGAAGATAGTGGCTGTCAAAGTAGAAACAGGCGAGTATTACACGATGAACGAAGTGGCATCCATCATCTGGCGCGGCATCAGCGAGAAGAAGACCACCGAGGAAATCTGCGAGCAGATATGTCAAGTTTATGACAACGACGATAAAGCTTCAGTGTTGAAAGACATTGAAGAACAAATGAGTGAGTGGCAACAAGAATTATTAATCATTTAAACCGCAAGACTTATGGAAAGAAAATCTTACGTGAAGCCTGCAACTAAGAAGCACGCTTCGATGGATGTTGTCCAGGGGTCGGGTGGCTACAGAACCTATCTGTACTACACCTATTACTACACCTCTCTGTACTACTATCATTAATCAATGAAACAGGAGTACTCTCTTTGTGTAAAGGTTGCAGGTGTCAAAATCCGGTTCACATCGGACATGGAGGTTGACATCTGCAATCTTCAAATTCTCTTCAAGCATCACCTTACCCACGACTGCGGTCCTGAAGGCACTTTCCACCCCGTGGAGATCAAGACAGCCTTTCAGCCAGACATTCCCAACGATGCCCGGCAGGTGTGGGAGGGGCTCTATCACGGCATTGCGGGACATCGACGTGAACATCTTGACACCGTAAAGAAATACATATCAGCCGACTGCAACACCGAATACTACCTGCTGAAGAGCGGGGCATGCATCACCAACGACTTGAAGAACGGATGCACCACCTGCACGCTGCTCAACAAGCGCAAGCTGCTGAGCAAGCTGGTACGCACCAACATCGGTTCGGCCATCATTCTGATGATTCATACCATCATGTCGTACCACCGGCGCTACTCGCTGCATGCCGCCGCAGTTGTTTGGAACGAGCGCGCCATTATCTTCACAGGCAAGAGCGGACAGGGCAAGAGCACACTGAGCACCGACCTTGCAGCTCAAGGCGTAGGCTTTCTTGGTGACGACATCGTGTTCATCTATCAGGAAAACGGACAACTGCGCATTGCTTCGCTACTGTTCGACGCCAAGCTATACGAAAGCAGCCAACAGGACAAAGACTATGTGGACATACTGATACGCTATGCCGGGAAGCGTTACGACGACGCACCGCTACAGGCCATAGCATGCCTGGAGCAGACACGCGAGGGAGAATCGACCGTTGAACAGACCAACGACGAGGACCTACTGCTCCACACCTTCCTACAGTCAGCTAACAACATTGCCCTGCAGCACGACCATGAGGACTGGATGACAGTGTGTGCACGAGTGATGGAGTTGGGACGGCTCTACTCCTTCCGCTTTGGCGACCGCAAACTGCTAAACGCAAAAATCCTAGACCGTTTCTATGAATAGGAATGAGATAACAGACCTCTGGATGCAGTCCGACCGGCAACTTCGCAGCATGGCCGCTCACATGGCGGTAGCACTACTGCCCGACTCGTGGAGCACCTGCATAGACATGCTTTGCAGCTGTGAAGATGAAGGACCGGCGCGAGAGCTGACGGGTCTGTTGCTTGCACAGATGCCCTTCTTGAAAATGGGCTATGCTCCGTGCGACACCATCAGCGAGGGTCCGTTCCTAACGTTTGACTCATATCACCAATCATATCAGGCACTCATCACGTTGCTATCAGAAGAACGCGATGCTCACGTGCTCCGCAAATGCTACCACTACTTCGAGGGCATCAGGGGCGACATCAGACACCTGCACCCCGAACTCGACTTCAGCGGTGACGCATCCGCCAACATGCCCGAAGACAGTCACCGGCAACTCATGGTGTTCGTCACTGGCCGTTGCAACCTGAAATGCTCCTATTGCTTCTCGAACGACATGGAGCAACTTTTTATTTCAACCACTGACCTCAAGCGTATCTTCACATGGGCCGGGCAAAACGGCTGTAACATGGTGACACCCTGTGGTGGAGAACCGCTCATCTACCCTCATATCGACACATTTCTCGACCTTGTCAGGGAGCACGGCATGCATACCTACTTCGCATCCAACTGTACCATTCCCCTGACCCGTTTCAGCAAGCAGCAGTTAGAGTGCATCGACCTGATAACGTTTCACATGACCGAACACCTGTGGCACGCACCAGAGCACATGCGCATCTTCTGCGAAAACATTGAGACCGCCCGACAGCATCATATAGACATCATAGCACGCGGCAACATTGTCACGCCCGACCAGGATATCACATCTTGGTTAGACATCATTGACCGCTACCAGATCAAGCGCATGAACATTGCGCTGACCATACCGTCGGGGGCACACAATAATAAATATATAGACACGCGCTTGTTCTCAGACTTCAGAGAAATCATCATGCGCTGTGTCAACGCTTGTCGAGACCGACAGATCAACCTGTCGTTTGCGAAGCCCATACCACCCTGCGTGTTCGATGAAGAAACT
>JAEEGG010011145.1_pt1 | contig 19687 bp, 9 predicted proteins | sample 9134161 | NCBI WGS metagenome assembly JAEEGG01 (sample SAMN16246543, study PRJNA631951) | gut metagenome | biome: gut microbiome; feature: rumen; material: CR-attached | host: Bos | place: Iran: Karaj | collected 2018-10 | reverse complement strand
TGTCGAAGTAGATGCCGTCGCTCGTGCGGTAGGTGTAGCCCTTTTCTTCGAGGGTCTTCACCAGTTCAATCTGTTCCTGGATGTGCTGCGTGGCAGGCGTCCAGCGGGTCGGTTCCTGGATGTTTAAGCGGTGCCAGTCGGCCATGAAGGCGTCGGTGTAGAACTTCGCGATGTCCCAGACGGACTTGCCTTCGCGGGCGGCGCCCTTTTCCATTTTGTCGTCGCCGGAGTCTGCATCGCTAGTGAGGTGGCCCACGTCGGTGATGTTCACGATGTGGTTCACCTTGTAGCCGTAGTACTTAAGCGTACGGACAAGGAAGTCTTCGAAAATGTAGGTGCGGAGGTTGCCGATGTGGGCGAAATGGTACACCGTCGGGCCACAACAGTACATGCGCACGGCGGGAACGCCTTCGGGGAGAGTGAAAACTTCTTTCTTGCGCGATGCGGTGTTGTAGAACTGTAGAGCCATTTTTGCCTCCGGTTAGTTAATGTGGCGCAACCTGCGCCAAGCGGGTGCAAATATAGCAAAAGTGTGCAAGGCGAGAAAGCGGGGCCGCTTGCGGACCCATTTTTGAGCCGCCGCCACGGACGCCGAAGGCGTCAAAAGCCGTATGCCGCGTTTTACAGCAGTTTTTTCTTGCAGCGGACAGGCGCCTTCGATTTCTTCTTATAATCCGAGCTCGGTGACATAGACTCGCTAAAATCGTAGGTGCCGACAAAGTACACAGTCTGGTGAAAATGTAACTGGTAGGCGATCGTGCTTTTGTCTCCCGGTTTGTTCGGCCATGACCAGCTTCCCGTTGATTCCTTGGAAATCCATGTGGAGGCGTTGTACTCGATATATTCGATTTCGCCTGTCGACCTGGTGCCGATTTCCATGCTGTGAGAGGAAGAGCTGATGACATAGGTTTCCATGGCGTATGCAGTGTCAATTTTGTTGGGGGTAAAGTTTAATCCGGACCTGTTGTTGCCAAGGGGCCTTGGCCACCCATTCCTTGAGAGTGCCGAGTGGTAGTCGTCATCGGTAGACGATGACGTATATATGCTCGGAACGGCGTAGAAATCGAGCAGGTTACTTGCTTCAGAAGCGGTGAGGAGCTCCCATCCGTCGGGGCATATTCCCTGATGTCCCGATGTGTCGAAATCGGCTTCGGCACAATAGAGCGAGTCGCACGATTCATCAAGGGCCATCGCTTCGTGCCATACATACATGCTGTCTCCACCGTATTTCACGTTTTCTGCCATGACGAGCATGCCTCTCAGAAGGACGCTCCTGTATTCCCTATTGTCGCGGGAATCCGTAAAATGGTGGTACCAGATATGTTCGCTTGTATTACAGATAAATTCCTGTCCCCTGTAAGTTCCCTTTTCTCCGTTGTTGGTGCAAAGTCCGAGGCTATCTTCGGGAGCCTGGAGGGGGTACCAGCGGTTTCCGGCGCATACATATTTCTGGCTATTGAATTCACCCTTGCCGATGGTAATCATGTCGTATTGCCGGCTCGCGTCGCACAGACCTTCTTCGTCGGCCTGGGAGGCGACCTTCCACTTATTGTCCTGGCAAACATATTTTTGCTTGTTCAAGGAGACCATCTCGCCGTTTATCGTGCTGTCACACTTTTTAACTTCGTTGATGTGGGCTTCGTACCAGTATCCCAGGCTATAGTGGAAGGTGGAGTCGATATATTGGCAGAGCGTATCTCCTGCAATTTCGCATTCCTTAAGGATGGTGTCCTTGGGGGTGTATATCCAATGATAGGATGTGGTATAGCCGATTTCTCCTGGTCCGTCCGGTGTCGGGTACACGATCGTTGAATATTCTGATGCTTCGCACAGGAAACTCGTGTCTTGCAGCATGAACCGCTGGTTTGCGATTTCTGCGTTGCATTCGCCAATGGCAAAATTAAGCTTCTGCTCCAGGTTTGCGGTTTCCCAGAAGCCATCCTTACAAATGTAAAATGAGGATTTATGCTCACCGACGGAACTTTCCTTTTCTTCGGTGCATTTGCCCAGTGATTCAAAAATGGTCCCCTTGTCGCTTACGCAGCGGACATGCAATCTGGCATCGCTGTAAATTTCGCCCGGATGCCAGCTCGGGTCTACATCGAATCGGATGTAGTCGGCATAACCGTCGCGGTCTTTTTTTGACATGGTCCAGAAACCCGTCATCTTGCCTTGATAACGGCAGTCGTAACCCCTGCAAATACCCGTAGGCATGATATCGAAACCCAGGATGTTCCCGCCGTTGCCGCTGACAATTTCGCCGTTGGTCGTGTCGTTTGCCCAGCCACTCGTGGATTTGAGCACCCAACCTGCAGAATCACCGTAAACTTTTTCGATGGTTTCGAATAGATCTTGCCATTCGTCCCGTTGAGACAGATGCCATCCTTCGGGACAGGCGACCTGGGCGGACCCCCAGCCGTATTTTTCGTCGGATGAGCCGGATCCTTCTCCTGCATAGGTCAAGTTTTCGGTCATCCAGGTCTGTTCGCCGATGGTGACGGTATTGTATGATTTTCCGTCGCGGGGGTCCTTGAAGCTGCCGGTGGACACGTCAATCGAGATTTCTTCGCCGTCCTCATTGACATAAGTCAGGCTGTCTGGGCCGGAACCGGATGTGGAATCACCACAGGCGGTAAAATAAAGGGAACTGGCTACCATGAGTAGTGTAAGCCTTTTTGTCATCTTCTAACTCTCCCAAAAATGAATCCGCTAAGGAAATCTTTGTTAATTACAAAGTAAATATAGAAGAATTGGGGGTATTCCGTTTTACAGAAAATGTAAAAGTGAGGGCATTCAGGGTTGAAATATTCCAATTTGGAATATTTTTGACGGGAAACCGAGTCCGAAAGGTCGAAATTTATCGAAAAAAAGGGAGTTTTTTGCATTATTTCGCTATTTTTTATTTTTTTTGAAACGTTTTGTAAAAAAAAAGTTATTTTAAGTTCAGAGTGTCGGGGATGCTTCCTTTGGCGTGTATTTGGCACGCGTTTTGGAATGTCTCCTTCACGAATGAATTATCTTTGGTACGATGTTGTGTAAGGATACGAATATGCTGTTTGCAATGCGCACTGCTCGCAAAATGAAGGCGGGTTATACCCTAGTTGAAGTCCTGGTGGTGGTGTCCATCATGGGGATCCTTTCGAGTATAGGGGTGGCGGGCTTGCAGCGGGCTGTAGCGAATGCGCGAATCAAGGATGCTGCCAGGAATACGGCTGCATTTGTAGAGCGTGTTTCGGCTTTGGCTGCTCAGCGCAACGAAGTCCTGTGTCTGAAAGTTTTTGATAGCGATTTACAGCAGATAGTTGTTTATCGTGATACTATAGAGAGAAATTGTTCTCAACCAAAGGGAAAAATTGATTCGTTGCGAATCGATTCCCCAGCAAAATTTGTACCAAGCGGAGAGGGGTGCCCGACAACAATGAAAAGTTGGATAAACGATGATTTGAGTCCCTCATCCATGAAAGCTTTTGACCCTCATCGATACATAGGACTTTCCTCGATGCCTTTGAGTGGTGGCATTTGTATTCGGTACGGTACGATGAATATTTACGGTGCCGCTAGTAATGATAAGAATATCAGAAAAAAGAATGTAAAAAAAGTGATTCCAATGTGGAAGGTTGAAGACGACGGGTCACAGAACAACAATTGGAATAACTGGACAGAATTGTAGGTGGTGTTATGGTGTGTGGCAAATTACATAAAAATTTGGGTTTCCAAATCAAACGGGGCTTCGGCATTGTCGAGGTGATGGTTGCTGCCGTTGTGCTTGGATTTCTCTATATGGCTGTTATGAATTTACAGGCCGGCAACCATGACGCTTTATTGCGTATTCGCGGTCGTGATGGGGCAACTGAGGTTGCTCAAAATATCATCGATTCCTTAGGAGCCTTGGGAATTGCCAGTCTGTCTACAGAGAACAATGACAAACTGATACAGGTTCATGACAATGCTACTGACGAAACTTATTGGACGCTTGCAACTTCAAAGGGAAAACCCGATACAATCAAGGTCAACAGAAAATGGAGGGGACAGCCGGGGATAATCGAAAATACGATGGCTGTCGACTATGATGTGGTCGTAAAGGTTTCTCCAGATACGGCTTATATGGCAAAGACCACGTCTAAGTATTTGGAAATGGATAATGATACAATTAGGCATGTCTATGCGAAACGTCTGGATGTCAAAGTTCTTTGGTGCTTTAAATGCTCCAATTCGGAACCAAACCAGTCTATCACGGTTTCGGGGGTAGTCAAATGAATTACATAAAAAAAGACGGCTTTACCCTTATGGAACTTCTTGTCTACATGGCGATTGTAGGCATTGTCGTTGTTGTTGCCGGAGAAGCTTTTAGTAATTCCACCAGATTCCGTGTTCGTACCGAAAAAATGATCGAGGCTACACAAGAAGCGGAAAGCGTTGCGGCGCTTTTTAAGAACGACCTTGAACAGATGGGGACGAAAAGTGCAAAAGAGGCAGGAAAAGCAGCTGGAGGTCCTATATACGGAGATGCCTTTGGGGAAGTGCACTCAAGTGTCTACATGGATCCCCTGAACGATGATTATTCATCTTTTTTGATTAGTACTGATACTGAAAAATTTAGCAATATCAAGTTCCGTCGCTTGCGGTACGATGAATCGGGGTACTATGTAGCAACAGAAGAGATTAACTGGTTTGTTAAAGATAGGATGCTAAAGCGTACTTGTAAGCTACTTGATGTTAAGACGGGCTTTGTTGCTAGTACGGACGAACCTTGTGCTGGGGTGAATGAATCTGAACTTGATACGATGGATATGGCGACGGGAGTGGACTCCTTTAAGGTTGTTCCCGCGACGCCAAGTGCTGTGGGCGATGATGTTGTTCAAATATTCCCCCCGGATCCGGACCATGCAGATTTCAATTTTGTTTCTAGAATCGGTGATGCTAAGTATGTTGGCCTTAAGTCTGTAAATATAAATGGCGAAGTCGGAATTGGGGGAACGAATCTTACGTTATCGAACTTTTTCTCGAACTATGACCGGGAAACTCAAACTTATTATGATGGCCCGAACCAAAAAATTAACCAGGTGTTTGCTGTAAAAAACGAAACAATCGAGGGAAATCCGGTATGGAGCGATGTGTGCACTAGTTATGGCAATCTCACTTTGGAAAAAAATCAGGAATACGAAATTTCGTTTAAAATAAACTCTCCTGGCGTGACTGATATATATGCGAATGATGCTCGGAACAGAAGTCTTGCGTTTGTTCCTGGAGTGGACCACATGTCAGTTGGCTTCAGAAGCATTAGCACGGGTGATTTTCCTAAGGTTGAAGGTAAGAAGTTGATTGACGATTTCTTTTTCTTTCCTCCGCTTGATATAAATGGGGGAAGCGGCACTCGGTCTATGCGCTTTACGGTCGCCCAAAAAATAGAAGGGGTTTGCTTAGCTTTTACCTTTGCCTGTTTTTCGCCGCTTGTATACCAGGGAAAGGTTTCCATCGAAGATCTTAAGGTAAAGAAGATTGCTAGCTCAAGTTATAGCTTTAGCAATCCTCCCTTTGATGCCGAGGCCCATAAGGCGGATAAAAAGAATGTGAAAGCGATGCGTCTGCTTTTGCAAGTTAGTCGTGGAGCTGCAAATGGAGGATCTTCTACGAAAGGAAGATCAGAACTAATCATTCCAATTCCTAGTAACGGTCCTAGGGATTAAGGTAAGAGGTTTCCTATGCGTAATAATTTAAATTTGAATAAAGCCGGTGTATCGCTAATCGCAGTACTTTTGTTTATGTTGGTGGCAACAATTGCCGCAACAGCGACCTGGAAATGGCTTTCCCATGAAGGGTTTTCCAGCACAAGTCGAATGTTAAAAAAACAAGCGTATCAGAATTCTATTGCGGGTGTTGAAAATGCCCGTGCGTGGATGACTTTCCATGCGAATGATGTGGGCGCGTTGATAAAACAGTATATTGACGGAAATGAAATGCCGGTGAACTTGGATGCCCAACTGCGTCCGCTACAGCGTCCGAATCAAAAACACCATGTGTGGCTTACGGGTGTCAATACGAGTGGTTCTACGTATAAATTAAAAATCCTCTCCGTCGGTGAATCTCTTAATAAGTCAAGACATACTGAAGTTGCCATTTTTAATGTGGATGGTTTGTATCGCGTTGCCCTTCCTAATGGAAAATCGAAAAAGAAGGTTCCCTTTGACTATGCCTATTTTGGAGGAACCTATGATGGTGCTGGCGATTTGACTATATCGTCAGCTCTTATTAACGGAAACTGGCGTGGAAACCCGCAGGGGATTGACCAAACGTTTGTTGTAACAGGTAATGCCGATTTGTCTGGTGATAATGTCCATTTAGGTAATCTTGCCTGTGTTGGTGGCAATTTAAATCCTGAAAACAACGGTGTGAGTGGAAGGGATCTTTTTGTCGGAAAGAATATGGTTGGAAATGTGAATAGCTTGACTGGAGATGCTTATTTTAACGGCGATGTTTCTCCAACTAATGCGGGTAAGTTTGTTGTTGTGGGAAATGTGACGTTAAATGGACTCTTGAAAACGGTACAGAATGAGAAAGACCTGACTATTAGAGGAAATTTGTGCTTGGCTGAAGATGCAGGTATCCATTCTGTGGGGACCAACTATACCTTAGAAACCCAGGGGGACGTATGGATGCCTGGGACTAAGAATATTTGGTATGGTACGGTAAAGTATAGTGGCTGTAAGTGCGAACGAGTGTGGTGTAGTTATATGGGGTGGTGCGCACCGAAGACTACCGTTCCTTGTACGGAAGCGGGTAAAAAGAACGAACGTTATGGTATGTGGGATGGGACCGCGACTTATACTTTGAAAACCTGTGCCGATACCACGCTGATTGATGGTGGTGACAACTTTGACTATTATGATAAGATAATTCTTGGTGGCACAGACAAAAACGTATACATCAAAACGGGACATCCGTACAGCGACTATAAGTATCATCAGGAGGTAACGACAAATTTCCAGGAGACTGCAGATGGTATTATTCGGTGTAATGCAAAACCCGGTGTGACGGCCCCTGCAGGGCATGAATACTGTGATTACGATGTAAAGACCGGTTTGGTGGGGCGTAATGAACGATGGCATGGTAATAAACATTCTCCGTATCCGGCTCGCGATGATAAGGACAAGCCGAATCTTTATTATTCCTTCTACCTTCCCCCGGGACATACGGACGTTTCATACGGCCCTTATGAAGACACATTTTGGATATGGTGCGAAGAATGGGCTAAGAATTCGTTTGGCACGACCTATTGCGCTAAACGAAAAAATGGTGGCGTAATCTATGCGTCTTATTTTGTGGATGGAGAACGTTATTGGGACGGCTATGACCCCGAATCTCAACATCCGCGTAAACGCTTGAACTACAGCGATGGACATGCGACGGGTTCGCCTTATTGTACGAGCCAGCCTGGTTCTCCGGGACATGAACAGGATAAATATCGTCCGACGTGTAATGTGACGCCCTGGTTTAAGTCCAATGGTAACGTTACCAATTCTGAACCGTCAACTAAAACTAAATGTGCCGAAGATGTGGTGACAAAATGCGATGCTATTTGGGAGAAAAAGCCGGGATGTGATGGATCGTCTTATATGGTGGACGACGTCCTTGTCACGGCTAAAGACAAGTTTGAATCGTATGCACAAAAGGGATGTGCCAAGGATATAAAATACTATGATACTGATTTGGTGAAAAAGTTGAATGCTTGCTATCAAGAGAATAAGAATGATCCTGTCAAGAAGGAAAATAACCTTTACAATGGGTATCTGGTTGTCAATGTTTCTGGAGGCTCCACAAGTACGAATCCTACAGGAACTTTAGAAGGTAAGTTTATCATTATTGCCGAGGATCCCCTGTATACGAGTCTTCCGCCCACTGCGGATGGAACCTACGTGTTGCTGTACTTGAAAAAAGGTGCAAGTTCTTTGCATGACACCAAAGCCGATGAAGTTAAAAATTATTTCATCTATACGGAAGGTGAAATCGGTGCTGGTAACCAGTTCAATATGGTTGGTTCCCTTTATGCAACCGCGGAATCTTGTTCGGGTCTTGGGAAATTGCAGTCGTCTTCTCTTACCTATAGTCCAGAACTCGTTGAGGAATTGTCCAATGCAGGCGTGATTTGTGAAAACGACGGCTCCGTTTGCGGAGGCTCCGTGTCATTAAGCTCCAGCTCAACTGCGGAATCATCTGCCTCGGGAGAAGGGGACTTTGAGGATGGACGAGATATGTATTATATTTCGATGGCTCCGCAATTGGGAGTGTCCTTGGAATCCCAGTATGAAAATGATGAAACAAAATACAACAAGTATACGCATGAAATAGTTCCCTGGGAATTGGAAAATGTCCAAAAACCAGATACCATTTCTCCGTCTTATATCATTTTACCGCGCGTTATTTACTTGCCTTCGGATCCGTATGGTACATTGCAAGACTATTATAATGTGGTGCCCTTGAATGGTGCTGCGTTGAAAAAAACGGACGTGAACGTTGGCTATTGTACGGGTACAATAGGGTCTATTCCCACCAGTGGACCGCTTTTCGAGGGGACGACTCTTACAAAAGGTATCTACAAATGTGAGGCGAAAGCGAGTGGTTTCGATGACATCCCCTTCTGGGTAGTTGTTGGAAATAACCATCGCGGTGCAGAACCTATCGTTTTCGAAACGCCGAGCCAAGATGTTACTGCAGGTGGGTCTAAGGAGGTTCGCGTGAAGATTCCTCCTACGACTCCATCAATTCAGTTGCGAGTTCGTTGCCCCGAAGCTCCTGAAAATTGGACAATCACAGAGGGCGAGACTTTTGATTCCAAAGAATCGAACGTTTGCTTGTTCAACGTTCAAGGGGATGCCTCGTCAGATATCATGGTAACGTTGTTTACGGTAAGTCCTCAAAATAGTGCTACTCACGGCTCGATTACGTATCAGCTTTTGGAAAGCGAAGCGTATGTGATTGGTAGCCCGTTTACATCTACTGTTAAGATGGCGACAAGCGCGACCCTCAACCGCGAGGAGGTGACGTCAGAGGATATTGCCGCCTATTGCCAAAATCATGAAAGTAGTTGTCCGCCTGAAGATGAACGGAGTACTTGGCCCAATTGTACCACGAGTGAGACTTGGGTGGAACCGTCGGGAATATCGTTTGCCCCTGTTGTAAAGAACCAGTCTTGGTCTATCGTTGTGGGCGGAACGGGTACTATGAAATTGGCGGGTAAGAATATAGCCAACTGTGTGACCATTATTCCTACAGACGATAATTCGTATGATATTTCCGAGCTCGAATCCAATACGTCGTATTCGTTACGCGCAAGCCTCAAGGCTAAGAAACATACGATCAAGGTTGCTTTTGTTGGAGAGGATATCACCAACGATCCGGTTATTGCGATTGATGTTGCCGGTAAAACGTCTAGTTGCGAATATAGTAGCTTTAATGAAGATGACGAAAAGGCTTGCTATGTCTCTGCATTTGCAGGAGAACAGGTGTCGTTATCCGTAAATAGAGGCTCCTATAATAATTTCAGCTATTGGAATTGCTCTGGAGAAAGCTGCCCTGTAGAGGAATCCATTAGCAGCGAAAACTATGAGCCTTTCACTGTCAAGGACGACAACACGGTTGTTTATGCTCACTTTAACGAAAAAGATAAACACTGCTTCTTTGAAGAATTTAATTCTGGCTCTGTCGCTTGTGGTTCTACAGAATCGGAATATTGTATAGATGATTGCGGAGCGCAATCGCCTTCTTCGGAAACTGTGTGTTCTTCGATAGACGGTGCTGCAGGATCTTCCAAGTGGGCCTTGATAAATGGTACACTTAACGATATCATTCTTTATTCTGGCAATATTTACGTCGATAAGAACGCTAACGATAAGGGCAAGAAACCTGTAGTTGTACTGAGTACAGTCAATGCTGGTATTTATGGAACCTTAAAGGCTCTAATGCAGTTGCCGAGAGAAACGTCTAGTTACCCGCATACTGCTGCAAATATCCAGAATTCCGGTTTCTTGCTGCATACCAATAATAAAGCTACTGAATTCTTGATGCTTAATCTGTATGTCAATGTGTCTGGAAAGCTAGAAGCTCAAGTCTGTTCGAAACACAATTCAAAACTCGATTGCAAAACGGCAGAACCTACCAATAGTTATAAAAATCCCGCTTATGTCTCTACCTCCAATATGGTAATGATGACTGCTACTCTTTCCACGGATAGTAAACTTCGGGTATCCGCTTTCACGGGAAACTATTATTCTTCGTTGGCAACAGCAACTGAAGAATATGTCCATGAATTTGACTTGAATGAGTTTACTTATAAGTATGCGGATGAGGCTCATGAATTCGTTGGTTTCAGTCTTGCGGATCCGAATATGAAACTATACGGAATTGGCTGGGCGAGCGAATCTTACTCGTCTGAATGTCATGACACCTATCCTACGATAAAATGTTCCTTTGCAGCAAAAGCAATCGATGGTTATATTAAGACTGATACTCTCGTGGAACCGTGGATAGGTCACTCCGCTTGGTTTGATAGTAAAGAATATAATTGTTCTAAAACATACTATTACCAGAACGGCTCGGATGCTTGCGGTGCTTCGGACAATTCTATTGCGACATGTAATGGAAACTATAAATTTGCGGATGCTGGTGCGGGCCCGCACGGTTACGTTAATGCGAACGAAAAGGATATAAAAACAGCCCGTGCCTGGATTGATTGCCATTTACCGCAACAGGAAAATGCTTGGACTACTGCGACTCCCGAAAATAGTGCTCATTGCGGAGCTTTCTGGACGGGTAAGTTTGATGAATGTGTAGAAGACGCCAATTTGTTGAGTGAAGATCTGGAATTGGGCTCGAATTTGGAATCGACGGTTACGTTTGACCCTCCAGTAAATTTGCGTGCAACGACATTGAATGTTTTGTTGGAAAATAATTATAACAACGAAATTGAAATATGGTTGGAAAGTAAACATGATGGAGAATTTGAAACGAACTGGATTGATTTCAAGGGATTTATTAAGAGCCAATCCGCGTTGATGAAAACGAATGTGGGCGGTTTTGATGTCAATGCTGAAATGACTGCCGGCGCCGATGGCTTTGACCCTGAAAAGGTTGGAAAGCTTGTTTTCAAAAATTTGGGAACCGCGACGAATGTTGTTGTGAAACAGGTCGTTGCCAATTGTAAAAATACAGTGGGCGTTTCGGAATGTAAGGCAACTTATAAAAACGATGACGGTCAATGGGAAATCTTAGCTGAAATTGTCAATAAAGACAAGGTGACCGCTTATGCTGTCAATGCCGTTGTGGAAGAAGGTACAGGGTGGAGCATTCCTTCTACATCTGCAACGCCAACCTGGGAAGGTGATGGAAATCGAGCGAAATTCACCAAGGCGGATAACCCTTATGCAGGAAATCAGGGGAAATCGTACAAGGTGTCTGTGTCTGTACGTAATAAGGCCGGTACAGAAACGGCAACAGCTTGCTCTGTATCTCCGGATCCAATCGATTCTATTTATGCAAGTTGCAGTGTAACTCCTGCGAAGAAAAAGCAAGGAGAGGGTTTGCCGCAATTCTCCTTTACGCATAGCGGTTGCCCGGAAGCAGGATGTGATTATGACATTTATCTGAATTCTACTCAAAAGCTAAACGATTGTTCTTCTGTAAACGATTGCTCCGGAAATAGTAAGAATGTTACGGTGAACAAAACCCCTGCGGGAAATACGGAAACGGATAATTACCCTGCGGGAACGTACACCTACACGGTGCGAAGCCCGGAAGGCTCGTCTGCGCCATTCCCTGAATGTAGTGCAACTTTTGAAATCGAAGAAAAGACTGTCACGAATGACGATGTGAGAACGGAATGTGCGTTTGATGCAGCCGTGTCTCAGCCTGGTGCCCAGGCGACATTCAGATACTCTGTGAATGAAAAAGGTATCAACATCTGTAACCGAGATTATAAATTGATGCGCGGAACAGATAAAGTTGCTGAAGGAAGAACCAGTTGTGGATCCAATGAATCGATCAATATTTCTGGTGCGCTTACTGTAAAGTCTGAATCGTTTGTGCTGTATGTGAAAGACAATGATCAAAACTACCAGACTTCTTGCACAGCAACAACCTCGGTTGCGGACATTGGATTGACTTGTTCAAATAATGGAAGCTTCCATATTGATGTAGCAAACCCCTGTCAAAATAATGCCTGTGCGTATGAGGTGAAGAAAACATATAAGGGCACTACAACCTCTTTGTCTGGGGCGTCTGGACAGAATCTTGGCAATGCAAGCTATAATTTTGATTTTACAGGTTATGGCACATATGTGTTGTGGGTGAATGGTGAAGCGACAGATTGTTCTGTGGCAATGTCCATAAATAAACCTAGTTTTTCGTGCCCGACCGCAGTGGGTGTTACAATTGGGGATCCTGTGACGTTTACTTTAGGAAGCGTTACTGGATGTGATGAAAATGAAAACGATTGTAGCTATGCAATTGGTGGTACCAGTGTGACAGGGACGGCGTACAAGAGTGGCGCTTTGACAGCGTTTACTGACAATACTGTAACTACTGCAGGAACCAAGAGTTATACTGTTGAATTGACAAATGAATCTGGAACAACCTCTCATGATTGCTCGGTTGTGTATGATGCCGGTAATACTGGTGGAGGAAATGCTACGTGTAAGGTTCGTAATAACAATAATAAGGATAGTGTTATGGTGGGTGAAACGAATCTTAAATTAAGTGTTTCAGGAATGAAACCTGCACCGACTAGTGACGTAAAGATTCCTATGATTTGTGCAAACCAAACGTTGGCAGAACCTTTGTGTAGAACGGGTGGTTCCTGTGATGATGTTAATTTTACGGCGCCTTCCACACCTGGAAAGTATATATGTTCTTTCCAAAAGGACGGCTTTAATCCTTGTAAAACATTGCCTACGTTCTATGTTGTACCTCCTGTTAGCTGTAGCATTTCTGAAGAGAATGTCGCTGCAGGTACACAAATCACCTTCTCGGGTACAGCAAATACAAATTATGGAGCCCAATCGAATTCCTGCGGATTTAAGATAAATGGAAATTGGCTGAATAATGACCAAAACCAGAACTTTACTACGAAAACATTGAATTATACAGTTAATTCAACAACGACATTTAGTGTTGTTTGTACGCAAGGACAAGCTCCAGAAGCAACGAGAATCTGTTCGAAGACTGTAACTGTGTACTAACCTTTCTTAAATCAGTAGAGCCCCGCCCGCATTTTCTGCGAGGCGGGGTTTCTCTTTAAAAAAAGCGAGTCGCGTTTATGCGGCTCGCTTTTGCGTATAGTCTTTTGAATGGGTTGAGGCTTGTTGCTTAGTAGCGGATTTTTCCTTCGGCGACCTTGCGCAGGTGCTGGCCGTAGGGGGACTTGCCGTACTTAGCGGCGGATTCCAAAAGCTTTTCCTTACTGATCCATCCGTTGATGTAGGCGATTTCTTCGACGGCGCTAATCTGAATGCCCTGGCGGTTTTCGACCATCTTCACGAATTCGCCTGCTTCGATGAGGCTGTCCATGGTTCCGGTGTCGAGCCATGCAAATCCGCGGCCCAGGAGTTTCACGTCGAGTTCGCCCTTGTCCAGGTAGACGCGGTTCAGGTCGGTGATTTCAAGTTCGCCGCGGGCGCTGGGCTTCTGGTTCTTTGCAAAACCCGATACGCGGTTGTCGTAGAAATAGAGGCCCGTGATGGCGTAGTTGCTCTTGGGTTCCTTCGGCTTTTCTTCGACCGAAATGACCTTGCCACTTTCGTCGAATTCCACGACGCCGAAACGTTCGGGGTCTTCTACGTAATAGCCGAATACGCTTGCGCGACCTTTTTCTTCGGCGTTCTTGACGGCTGCCTTCAAAAGCGGGCTGAAACCGTTGCCGTAGAAGATGTTGTCGCCGAGTACCATGGCGCAGCAATCGTTCCCGATGAATTCTTCGCCGAGGATGAATGCCTGGGCAAGTCCGTCGGGGCTGGGCTGTACTTTGTATGAAAGGTTCAGACCCATGGCGGAACCGTCGCCGAGCAGTCGTTCAAAGTTCGGCAGGTCCGTCGGGGTAGAAATGATAAGGATGTCCCTGATGCCCGCGAGCATGAGTGTCGAAAGCGGGTAGTAGATCATGGGCTTGTCGTAAACAGGCAGAAGCTGCTTGGACGTCACCATGGTGAGCGGGTAAAGCCTAGTGCCGGAGCCCCCGGCGAGAACGATTCCTTTCATATTTCTCCTTCGTCGGTTAATTCTGTTAGTACTTTCCGTACTTGTAGCCATACCCTTCAGTGCGGCTGTGTTCATATTTGTTGATGACGAACGATGCGTGGGCGGTGCTGTTGCCCTTGAGAATCTGCGACATACCGTCCTTGATAGCTTCGATCGAATGCTTGTTGTATTCGATGACCATCACCACCTGGGCGGCAACGCGACAAGCAAGGGCTGCGTCGGTCACCAGCATAATGGGTGGCGTGTCCACAATGACTAGGTCATATTCGCTCTTGAATTTTTCGATGAGTTCAGCGTAGTGCTTTGAACCGAGGAGTTCTGCCGGGTTTGCGGGAACGTTTCCGCACGGCATGACGAACAGGTTTTCGACTTCGGTGGCGAAGATGACGTCTTCGGCCTTGACCTCGCGGAGCAGGACCTGCGAAAGGCCCTTGTTTCGCTTGATGCCGAATTCCTTGTGGAGGCGGCCCTTGCGCAGGTCTGCGTCGATCAGGAGAACTTTTTTACCGAGCCCGGAGAACAGGGCGGCGAGGTTCACGGAGATAAAGCTCTTGCCCACACCGGGGATAAGTCCACTTACGCCAATGACGGAGCTGCTTTCGTCCATCATCGAGAATTCGAGAGAAGAACGCAGGGCTCGCAGGGCTTCCACGGCGACGTCGTCGGGTTCCACCACGGCAAGCGGTCTTGTTCCCTTGGTTCCTTTCGGATTTCCCTTGGGGACCTTGGCGTACACGGTGTAGCCCGTTTCCTTTTCGATGAAGTTTGCGCTCTTGACACCGCTGCTGAGCTTGGACTTGATCGAAACGATGGATGCTCCGAGCAGGAATCCGATGAACAGGGCGATGCTTAGAATCATGCGCTTTTTGGGCTTTGTCGGCTTGGAGACTTCTTCGGCGAAGTCGACGATTCTGACGGAGCCAACTTCGCCTGCTGAAACGAGCCTTAGCTGCTGGATGTTGTTGAGGAGAGAGGTGTACATCACCTTGGTGAGTTCAACTTCGTTCTGCAGCTTGAGAACTTCTTGCTGGGTTGCGGGCAATTTGCGGACTTCGTTGGAAGTGCCGGCGAGTTCACGCTTCAGGGCGTTTTCCTGGTCTTCGAGGGTCTTTACGGAGGGGTGCTCGGCGTGGAACAGGCGAATGGCTTCTTGCTTTTTTTGCTGCAGGTTAAGAATGTCCTGCTGCAATTTCATGCGGCGTTGCAGCACCAATTGTGTTTCTGCATTGATGTCGACCGAACCCACGCGGTTGCGGTAGGTGTTGAGGTTCAGCAAAGAGGAGTCCATTTGGGCCTTGACGTCGGGCAATTGCTTTTCCAAGAATTCAAGCGTCTTTTGGGCTTCGGCGTTGCGTTCTTCGACGTTCTGGCGCAGGTAGGACGAAGCGACTTCGTTCAGGATTTCGACGCCACGGTCCGGATAGATGTCCTGGTACGAAAATTCGAGAATGCCTGTCTTTTTGCCTTTTTCGTGGACATCGAATGCCGCGCGGAATCTGTCGATGGCGTCAAGGCGCTTGCTCTTAGTGACGGCGAAACGTTGACCTTCGCGGACATCGGCCTTGAGGATTCCGAACGAGGCGGAATCACCGGCATAAGTGAAGTGATAGGTCTTGGCGACTTCGCCCGAAAGAACGAGGCTGTCTTTGTAGTCGAGCAAATCGAAATTGCCCAGGGTGTCCTTGATGACCAGAATCCAGGGCTCTTCGCGGAAGTCGGAAGGCAGGTTGTCTTTATTGTAGTTGAAGTTGCTGAGTTCGACGCGGCCTTCCCTATGGAGGAGTCGATCGAGTTTGTTCAGCGGCTCGGCATTTATATCGAGGCGCATTTTCTCGACGGCGGAGCCCATGACCTGGCGGCTCTTGATGAGTTCCATTTCGGTTTCGGCGGGGCTGCTTGTTGCAAACAGGCTACCGAGTCCACCGATAAGTCCACCGGTTTTGTCGTTCTTGGATTCTATCTGCAAGAGTGCGTCTACCTGGTAGACGGGGCGAATCCACATGGCAACAAAGAGTCCTACGATTCCGGCTAGAAATAAACAAGGTACCATGATGTACCAGTTTTTAGCCAGTTCTTTTATTAGTTCGTTAATATCGGTTTCTTCTTTTTTCTTTGTCGCCATAAAATGGTTGTCCTCTAACACAATGTGGTGCAAAATTTAGAAAAAACGCAAAGCCCGTAAAAAATCTATCTTTGGCATTATGAGTGAAAACGCCTGTGCAATTCTTAAGGATTTCTTACCTAAAACTCCGCTTGGTAGCGGGGATGGCGCCGAGGTGCTGTTGGAGTCGTTCTTGTCGTGGGCCGAGGCTCGCGGGACAACTCTTTACCCTGCACAGGAAGAGGCTATCCTGGAATTGCTGGACGGGAAAAACGTTATCCTGAATACGCCTACGGGTTCCGGAAAGTCGATGGTTGCCCTGGCGCTCCATTTCGACAGCTTGGCCCATGGCCGTCGTAGCGTTTACACGTGCCCCATCAAGGCCTTGGTGAACGAAAAGTGGATGGCTCTCTGCAAGGAATTCGGTGCTGAAAACGTGGGCCTTTCTACGGGCGATGCAACGGTCAATCACGACGCGCCTATTCTCTGCTGCACGGCAGAAATTTTAAGCAACATGGCGCTGAACGAGGGCGAACAGCTTACGATTACCGACGTGGTGATGGATGAATTCCACTACTATTCCGACAAGGAACGCGGAGTCGCCTGGCAGGTGCCTCTGTTGACGCTTCCGCAGTCGCGCTTTCTGCTGATGAGTGCCACTGTTGGCGCTACGGAATTTTTCGAACGCGACATGACGAAGCATACGGGCCGCGAATCGGTGACGGTGCGCTCTTCGCAGCGTCCTGTTCCGCTTGATTTCAGCTATTCAGAAACCGAAATTTCGAATACGGTGCAGAAGCTTGTTTCGGGTGGAAAGGCGCCCGTTTATGTGGTGCATTTTACGCAGGCGGCCGCGGCGACCAATGCGCAGAATTTCATGAGTCTGGACCTTTGCACCAAGGAAGAAAAACAGGCGATTAACGACGCAATCAAGGAAGTCCGGTTCAGTAGCCCCTACGGCCCCGAAGTCAAGCGTTGGCTCAAGCAGGGTATCGGTCTGCATCATGCGGGACTTTTGCCCAAGTACCGCATTCTCTGCGAAAAACTCGCACAAAAGGGCTTGCTCAAGGTCATTTGCGGTACCGATACGCTGGGCGTTGGCGTCAACGTGCCCATTCGAACGGTGCTGTTTACGCAGCTCTGCAAGTACAGTGGTGACAAGACGGCGATTCTGACCGCTCGTGATTTCCACCAGATTGCAGGCCGTGCGGGCCGCAAGGGCTTTGACGATATCGGCTACGTGGTGGCGCAGGCTCCCGAACATGTCATCGAGAACTTGAAACTCGAAGCGAAAACGAAACAAACGGGTAAAAAGTTCCAAAAGAAGAAACCGCCTGAACATGGTTACGTTCCCTTTGACGAAAGTACATACAAACGATTGATTGCCGCTTCGCCGGAACCGCTGACTTCCAGTTTCCAGGTGAATCACGGAATGCTCCTGAACATTCTGAGCCGCCCCACGGACGGTTGCACTGCCATGCGTAACCTGCTCAAGGATTGCCACGAAAGTGCCGCCAGCAAAAAGCAGTTGCAGCATCGTGCCTTCCAGCTTTTCAAGAGTCTCGTCAAGAAGAATATCATCGAATTCGTGACGCCGATTGCGCCGGGTTATAGCAAGCTCCGCGTGAATATGGACTTGCAGGACGACTTTTCGATGAATCAGCCGCTTTCGCTGTACTTGGTCGATACGCTCCCGAAGCTAGACCGTGAAAGCCCCGAATACGCTCTCGATGTAATTACTTTGTGCGAAAGCATCGTCGAAAATCCCGAAGCGATTCTGCGAATTCAGCAGAACAAGGCGCGTAACGCCCGCCTCGATGAACTCAAGGCGCAGGGGATGGAATTCAACCAGCGCATGGAAGAAATCGAGAAGGTAGAATACCCCAAGCCGCTTCGCGATTTTATTTACGACACCTACAACGCCTTTGCCGAAGAACACCCGTGGGTCGACGTGAATATCGAGCCCAAGAGCATCGTGCGCGAAATGTTCGAGAACTTCAGCACCTTCAGCGGCTACGTGAAGCAGTACGGCTTGCAGCGCATGGAAGCGATTTTGCTGCGTCACCTGAATAGCGTTTACAAGGTGCTTTCGCAGACGGTTCCCGATGGTTACAAGAACGAGGAACTCCTCGATATGCAGGACTACCTCGGTGACATGATTCGCCGCACTGACTCGAGCTTGCTCGAGGAATGGGAAAAGATGGCGCACCCCGAAGATTACCAGAAGCGCCTGGAAGCGGCGGGGGCTACAGAACTCGAAACAGCTTTTGGTGCAGACAAGGTGGCCGCTGACATCACCTACGATAAGAAGCATTTTATTGTCATGGTGCGCCAGCGCATTTTCCAGCTGATGTCGGCCTTGCAGAAACGGGCCTACGGCGATGTGCTTGATATGCTTGCCGACGACCTTGCCGAAGGTCAGATGCTCGTGGACGGCGAAGGGAAACCTTGGACTGAAAACGGCCTTATGGAAATCATGGCTGCTTACACCGCGGAACATCACAATTTCCGCCTCGATGTCGAGGGCCGCTCGCTGCACCATACGATTGTCACCTACGAAGGCGAAATCATGTACGTTCAGCAGATGCTGCAGGACGAAGAAGATTTCAACGACTGGAGCATCGATTTCGAAGTGAATCTTGCCGAATGTCGCGATGCCGGTATGCCGCTCCTTAAAATGGTCCGCATAGGCGAAGTGTAAGCAATTTGCAATTAGAAAAAACAGGTGATTTTTTCTATCGCTGCCCTAAAGGGCAAGATAGGGCAGCTCGGCAATGCAAGTTCTAGCAAGCTAGCCCTTGCGCTGCCCTCGCTTTTTTCTATCTTTGCACCCGCAAAAATTCAAAAGGACACCACTATGAACTACAATCCTTTAGCTCAGGCTCTTAACGCCGAACTTTCTGCCAACGGCTGCAAAGTTCTCGACATGCTCTCTGAACAGGGCAAGGCAATCTTCTTCCCCCGCAAGGGTATCCTCGGCCAGGGGGCCGAAGCCAAGGGCTCCGAGATCAACGCTACGATCGGTACCGCCCTCGAAGACGATGGCAGCCCGTTGGTGCTGGATTGCGTTCTCAAGTCCTTGAACCTCCCGAAGACTTCTTTCCTGTATGCCCCGAGCTTCGGTAACCCGGACCTCCGCAAGGCCTGGAAGGAACAGGTCATCATCAAGAACCCGACCCTCAAGCAGAAGAGCTTCAGCAATCCGGTGGTGACCGCCGCCCTGACGCATGCCATCAGCTGCGCTGGTTACATGTTCCTCGACGCTGGCGACGAAGTGATTATCCCGGACCTGTACTGGGACAACTACGAACTCGTGTTCGAAAACGCCCGCGGTGCCAAGAT